>Ga0265327_10000210_pt1 | contig 122385 bp, 94 predicted proteins | sample 41621metaG_FD_202089 | JGI IMG/M metagenome (GOLD analysis project Ga0265327, IMG submission 202089) | Rhizosphere microbial communities from Carex aquatilis grown in University of Washington, Seatle, WA, United States - 4-16-21 metaG | ecosystem: Host-associated > Plants > Roots > Rhizosphere... | reverse complement strand
CGGTCGTTGACGCTCAGGAACTGCTCGGCCGTGTCCAGGATCTGGTGGATGATGGGCTTGGGCAGTCCTTCGGTGGACAGCAAATGGATCAGCTCGCCATGCTTGTTGAGCTGTGGGTTGGTCTTGAGCATCAAACCCTCTCGAAATGGAATTGGAAGCGGCCGTCCTCGGTGCGGTCCAGGGACACGCGCTCGTTGGCTGGCAGCGTGATGCGGGCGGCAGACAAGGCCGGCTCGATGGGCAACTGGCGGCCACCGCGGTCCACCAGCACGGCCAGGGTCACGCTGGCGGGGCGGCCAAAGTCGAACAGCTCGTTGATCACGGCGCGCGTGGTGCGGCCGGTGTAGAGCACGTCGTCGATCAGCAGGATGTGGCGCCCTTCCACCTCGAATGGCAAGTGGGTCGCATCCTTGGTGGTGGACATGCCGCGCGAGCTGAAGTCGTCACGGTGCAGGGCTGACGAGATCACGCCATGAGGCGTCGCGATCCCCAGATCGCGGTTGAGCCGCTCGGCCAGCCAGGCGCCACCCGACCAGACGCCCACCAACGTGGTCTCCGGGGTGACGATGCGGCGCAAGCCGGCCAGCAGGTTGTCGTAAAGCGCCTCGGCATCGAGGTGCAGGGTGTGGGGCGTGGTGTCGCTCACGGTGGCCTCTTGCTAGTCAGGGCTGTGGATGATCGTTGAAATATTGTTGCAGCAAGATGGCGGCCGAGGCCGCATCCAGGTCGCGCGCACCGTCGGCAATGGCCTCGGTGGTGGAGTAACGCTCGTCAACCTCGTGCACGGGCAGGTGAAAGCGCCCACGCAGCTGGCCGCCAAACTTGCGTGCACGCAGCGTATTGTCGTGCTCCGCGCCGTCCGGGTGGAAAGGCACCCCGATGACCAGGGCATCCGGGCGCCACTCTTCGATGAGTTTGGCGATCTGCTCGAAACGGGGCTTGCCTTCGGCGGCGATGGTGCGCAGTGGCTGCGCCTGGCGCATCAGGCTGTTGCCCGTGGCAACGCCCACCCGCTTGAGACCGTAGTCAAAAGCGAGGTATGTCAGGGCCTGGCCGCTCATGCGTGCCCAGCCTCGCCCATCAGGAAATTGCGGTCGATGCCAAGCAGAGACAAAGCCTTGTCATAGCGTTGCTCCACTGGCGTGTTGAAGATGATGTCGGGTTCGGCGTCTACAGTAAGCCACCCGTTGCGGGACAGCTCTTCCTCCAGTTGCCCCGCGCTCCAGCCGGAATAGCCCAGCGTGATGAACACCTTGCGTGGGCCAGCCCCGTTGGACAGCGCCTCCAGCACATCGCGCGAGGTGGTCATCTCCAGGCCCTCGGCCACTTTCAAGGTGGAGTTGTAGTGCCCCCCCTCGGCATCCAGGCTTTCATGCAGCACAAAACCCCGCTCGGTCTGCACCGGGCCGCCAAAAAACACCGGCCGGCTGGCCAGGTCGGGCCGCTCCAGGCTGAGGTCCACCTTCTCGAACAGGTGCTTGAGGTTGATGTCAATGGGCCGGTTGATGACCAGGCCCAACGCACCTTTGTCGTTGTGCTCGCACATATAGACCACCGTACCGGCAAAATTGCCGTCTCTCATCCCCGGCATGGCGATGAGGAACTGGTTGGTCAGATTGATAGGGTTGGAAGCACCGGCAGACATGGCGCAATTTTAGACGCCCGCGCCCTGCCCTTTCATGCTGATTGGCCCATTTACCCTTCACGCAAGCCGGCTTGCTGACAAACGAACGCCCAAGACATGACCGAAGTCATCGATTCAGCCCTGGTCTGGTTCCGACGCGACCTGCGCAGCACGGACCACGCGGCGCTTTACCACGCCCTGAAAAACGCCCGCCGCGTGTGGTGCGCCTTTGTCTTCGACACGGACATCCTGGACCCGCTCCCCCGCTTTGACCGGCGCGTGGCCTTCATCCAGCGCAGCCTGGTCGAGCTGGACCAGGCGCTGGAGGCCCTGGGCCGGCAACACCCGCTGGCGCAGCTGAACGCCTCAGCTGCCAGCGGCGCCACCTGCGGCCTGATCGTGCGCCATGGCTCGGCCAAGGTCGAAATCCCCAAGCTGGTGGCGCAACTGGGCGTGCAGGCGGTCTACGCCAACCACGATGACGAACCGGCCGCCCAGGCCCGGGACGCCCAGGTGCGCGGCCAGTTGAGTAACCTGGGCGCCGCCCTGTTCACGTCCAAGGACCACGTGATCTTCGAGCGCAACGAGGTGCTGACGGGTAACGACTCGCCTTATGGCGTGTTCACGCCCTACAAGAACGCCTGGCTCAAGAAAATCGACCCGTTCTACGTCAAACCCTACCCCATTGAGCGCTTCGCCGCCCATCTGGCGCCCATACCCGCCAAAGTGCACCCGGTTGGCTCGCCCAGGGTGCCCGAGCTGAGCACCATCGGCTTCGAGGCCGTGGGTGAGATGAAGGTGCCCGCCGGCATGAGCGGCGCCCAGTCTCTGCTGGACGACTTCCTGCACCGCATCGACCACTACGACGAAACACGGGACTTCCCCGGCATCAAAGGCCCCAGCTACCTGTCCACCCACTTGCGCTTTGGCACCGTGTCCATCCGGCAGCTGGCGGGCCTGGCCTGGGAGCGCGCCAAGAACGGCTCATCGGGCGCGCAGACCTGGCTGTCCGAGCTGATCTGGCGCGATTTCTATCACCAGATCCTGTTTCACCACCCCCACGTGGTGGGTCACGCCTACAAGCGCGAATACGACCTCATCAAATGGGCGCATGGCAGCAAGGCCGAGGCGCATTTCCAGGCCTGGTGCGATGGGCGCACCGGCTACCCCCTGGTGGATGCGGCCATGCGCCAGCTCAACCAGACGGGCTATATGCACAACCGCCTGCGCATGGTGGTAGCCAGCTTCCTGATCAAGGACCTGGGCATCGACTGGCGGCGCGGCGAGGCCTATTTCGCCGAGAAGCTGCTGGATTTCGATCTGGCGGCCAACAACGGTGGCTGGCAATGGGCCGCCTCCAGTGGCTGCGATGCGCAACCCTGGTTCCGCATCTTCAACCCCATCAACCAGAGCGAGAAGTTCGACCCGCAAGGCAAGTTCATCCGCCGCTACGTGCCCGAGTTGGCCGCCCTGCCCGACCGGGCCTTGCACGCGCCCTGGCTGGCTCGCCCCAGTGACCTGGCCAGCATCGATGACGTGGTGATCGGGCGCGACTACCCGCAACCCGTCGTGATGCACGACGAAGCCCGCGCGGAAACACTGGAGCGCTATGCGGTGCTCAAGACCGCCAGCGACAAGGACATCCAGAAGCTGGCCCGCAAGAGGCCTGCAAAGAAGGCCGTGAAGAAATAGGGCTGAGCCCAGCCGGGCGTCAGATCAGAACAGCTCGACGTCGCCGATGTGGGTGTCTTCGGATGCCAGCACGCCCTCGCGCACCAGGGCCTCGAAGCACAACACCTGGTTGCGCCCCTGGTGCTTGGCCTGGTAGACGCCCTGGTCAGCCCGCGCAAAGGACACGTTGGGCGTGTCCTGGTGCTGGATCTCGGTGAAGCCGACGCTCACCGTCACCTTGTGGACCTGCGGGAAGGGGTAGGACTCGACATTGCAACGGAAACGCTCGAAAGCGCCCATGGCATCGACTTCGTTGCCACCGCGCAGCAGGATCACGAACTCTTCGCCGCCAAAGCGATAGAGCCGGTCGTAGTGACGGAAGGACTGCCGCATGATGCGCGCCACCAGCACCAGCACCTCATCACCAATGAGGTGACCAAAGCCGTCATTGACCCTCTTGAAATGGTCGATGTCGACCACGCCCAGCCAATAGCCCGTCACCGGCACGGCCCGACGCTCACCGGCGGGCACCTGATGAAGGTCGGACGCCACGGGCATCGAGGCCTTCAGGAAGGACGCATCGAAAGTCTGGCGATTGAGCAAGCCCGTGAGCGCATCACGCTGGCTCGACTCCAGCAGGTTCTGAAAGTTGCCAAACACCTTCAGCAGGGTCTGGATGGGCCGCAGGGCTTGCAAGGACAAGGGCTTGTCCGACCAGACTTCCAGCACGCCAGGCAAGCCCACTTCGACCTGCAAGGGCAGCACGGTGACGTGACGCAATGCGGGATCAGCGCAGGCCTCTTCGCTCAACTCGGCCTGCTCCAGCAAGCGCGCCTCCAGCACGGACTCGCGCATGGGGTAGGCACCCAGAGGTGGCAGGGATTCCAGGTCCACCCAGGGTGGGTCGCTGACGGTCAACTGGCCGCGGCGCGCCAGGCCACTGCACAGCCAGTGGCGCGGCTCTTCGTCACGGCCGACCAGGCGATACACACCGACGCTGCTGACCGACAGCAACTCCAGCACCCCTTGCGCCAGCGACACGTCCAGCATTTCGCGGTCGCGCTGGGCCGTCAGGGCCGCCAGATGGGAAATGGCATCCTCGGCAACCGGTTGCACGGCCGCGGCGTGGGATGGGGTTGCGGTGATGGCCAACAAATCTTTACTGCAATGAATCAGACCGCCACTTCATGCGGCACCGTGTAGCGCGCCACCAGTGCCAGCAACTCTTCTTCGCCGTATGGCTTGCCCAGGTAGTGGTTCACACCCAGCTCGGTTGCGTAGTCACGGTGCTTCTGCGCGATACGTGAAGTGATCATGATGACCGGCAGATCAGACAACTTTTGATCCGCGCGGATGTTGCGAACGAGGTCGAAACCATCCATGCGGGGCATTTCAATGTCGGACAGTACCACCGCAGGGCGCTCCTGTGCCAGCAATTCGAGGGCTTCCAACCCGTCTTTTGCCAGCATCACGCGATAACCTTCACGCGCCAGCAGGCGCTGGGTCACCTTGCGCACGGTCAGCGAATCGTCGACCACCAGCACCAGCGGGGCCTGGGGCTCCGCGGATTCCGTCACGGCCTTGGCCTTGTTGGACTGCTTGCTGTCAGCTTGCAGCCAGCCGTCCAGATCCGAGGCGGCAGCAGCCAGTGCCTGCGCCGTCTGCGCGTGGGCACGGTCACCGTACACGGTGGCCAGCGCCACCGGGTTGTAGATCAGCGAGACGGCACCGGAGGCCAGCAGCGTCATGCCCGCCAGACCAGGCAGGCGCGCCAATTGCGGCCCCAGGTTCTTGACGACCACTTCCTGGTTGCCCAGCACTTCGTCCACGTGCAGCGCAACGCGTTGCTGCGCCGAACGCACGATGACCACCGGCAGCGTGCGCCCGCCTTCCATGCCGCGCGGGCTGAAGTCCAGCAGCGCACCCAGCCAGTAGAAGGGCAGAACCAGATCTGCAAAGGCATAACTGCCTTGCTGATAAGCCTGCACCACTTCTTGCGGACGCGCGCGGCGCACCATCTCGATCAGGTGGGTCGGCACGGCGATGTTGATGGCGCCGCACCGCAGCATCACCACCTTGGTCACCGCGGTGGTCAGCGGCAGGATCAGCGTGAAGCTGGTGCCCTTGCCAACCGATGTCGCCGTTTCGATGCGGCCACCCATGGCGTTCACTTCGGAGCGAACCACGTCCATGCCGATGCCGCGGCCGGCCAACTCGGTGACGGACTCGGCTGTCGAGAAGCCCGAGGTGAAGATCAATTGCGCCAGTTCGGCTTCGCTGGGCTTGTCGTCCGGCAGCAGCAGGCCCATGGCCACACCGCGCAAGCGGATGCGATCCAGATTCAGGCCTGCGCCATCGTCACGGAACTCGATGGCCACTTCGTTGCCTTCATGGCGCAGCGCCACGATGACCTGGCCCGTGGCGTCCTTGCCATTGGCCGTGCGGGTGGCGCCATCCTCGATACCGTGGGTGATGCAGTTGCGCAGCAAGTGCTCGAACGAGCCGGTCATGCGCTCCAGCACGCCACGGTCGATTTCAGTGGAGCCGCCCTGGATGTCCAGCCGCACCTGCTTGCCGGTTTCCTTGGCCGCCTGGCGCACCACGCGGTAAAGGCGATCAGACAGGCCGTCGAACTCCACCATGCGGGTGCGCAGCAGGTCGTCCTGCAGGTCACGCGTCAGGCGCGCCTGAGCGGCCAACTGGTCTTCTGCGGTTTCCAGGTTGCGCTGCAAGGTGCGCTGCACGGTGGCCACGTCGTTGACCGACTCGGCCATCATGCGGGTCAGTTCCTGGAAGCGCGTGTAGCGGTCGAACTCCAGCGGGTCGAAGTTCTGGCTCATGGCACGGGCCGCTTCCATGCGGGTGCTGAGCTGGGTTTCGGCCTGCAGTTCGATGTCGCGCAGTTGCTGACGCAAGCGCTCCAGGTTGTCCGTCAGGTCGGTCAGGGAGCCACGGATCTGCCCCACCTGCGACTGCAGACGGGTGCGCGTGATGCTGACCTCACCGGCGTGGTTGACCAGGCGGTCCAGCAACTGAGGGCGCACACGCACGGCCGCCTGCGACGGGCCCTGCACATGCTCACGCTCGATGCGCACCGAAGGCACCTGGCCTGCGCGGCTCAGGCCGGCCCAGTCGATGGGCTCCAGCTTGGCTTCGCCGGGCTGACGCGGCATCAGGGGCGTGACGGACACCGGCAAAGCCTGGGGCTCGACGACCGCAGGAGCCTCAAGGGCCGCGACCACGGTCGGCTCAGGCACAGACAGCACCGGCTCGGCGGGCGGCAACGGACGGCTGGCCTGCTCGTCGTAACTTTGGGCATCACGGGCACGCAGGGCCTCGAACACCTCGACCAGGCGGTCAACGCGCCCTTCCAGCGGCGCCACATCGGCCGGGATGATGTGATCGGACGCCAGCAAGCGCTCGATCGTGGACTCCATGCGGTGTGCCAGCTCGCCCAGGCGCATGGCACCGGCCAGGCGCGCACCACCCTTGAAGGTGTGCAGCGTGCGCATGCAGGCGGCGGCCGCAGCGGGGTGATCGGGCATCTCCAGCCACTGGCGTGTCTGGCTGGCCAACTGGGGCAGCAGTTCCTGAGCCTCTTCCTCGAAGATGGGGAACAGGTCAGCGTCTACATTGTCCTGCGCATCGATGTCGGACTCGTCGTCCCAATGCACGGGCCCTGCCCCGCTCAGACCCTGCACGCTGGGTAAAGCACCTTGCAGTGCGTCGGCCTCGGGCGTCAGGGGCTCGAACTCCTTGAACTCGGCCACGCCCAAGGGCGCGGGCTGGGTGGCCTCGACTTCATCGGCAGCGCGAACCAGGCGCAGATGCGGACGCGAGTCTTCAACCGGCAAGTCACCCATCAACGAGTCAGACGGAGGCTGGCTTGCACCTTCAGGCGCAAAGGGATCGACATGCGGGGGCGCATCGAGCACCACCTGCTCATCCAGATCGCTGACCAGGCTGCGCGCCTCGATGCGGCGCGAGGCCTCGTGGTCGTACCACTCCAGGCGACGCATCAGCTCGTCGGACGGGGTCTTGAGGAAGCCCGCGGCGAACTGATGCAGCAGGCGCCGGATCTCTTCAGCCGCTTCATTGAACAGCGACACGGCCTCGGCTTCGCCACCACCCAGGGCCTGCGAGCGCATCAAGGCGTGCTCCAGGAGGCGGGCCAGTTGCGACAGCTCCGTGTAACCCACGGTGCCGGAGTTGCCAGCCAGGGAGTGCGCCAGCGCGATGGCGTCATCACCCACAGGGCGATGCAACTCCAGGGCCCACTCGCCCAGCGAGGTGCTCAAACGGCGCGATTGCTCATCGGCCTCGTTGAGGTAGATATTGAACAGCGGGATGCTGATGCGCAAAGGACCCACCACCTTGACCTGCTCATCGACAGGCTCGTCGGCGACGGCGCTGTCGACGGCTTGCGGCTGCTCGCTGTCGGTGGGTTCAGCTGGTTCGGTGCGCGCGGTGCTGTCAGCACGGGCCGACTCGGTTGGCAGGTCCAGCAAATCGCCAGCCTGCGTGGGGTCGTTGTCGTCAAGGAGCACAAACTCCTTGGGGTCGGTCAAGGTCACCTCGGCCAGCGGCTCTTCAACCACTTCCTCAGACTCGGAATACAAGGCAGCAGGCGTCGAAGGCGCATGGATGGTCTCGACCACCAGCGGCGCCTGCGGCGTGCCAGCCGATGCATCCAGATCCAGCACGATCAACTCATGATCGGCCAGTGGTTCGGCCATCAGGTCCTGCGGCTGGGTGTCCACCTCGGGCAGGGCCTGCGGGTCCAGCACCGTGTCGGGCTCGGTGGTCACCACCAACTCTGGCAGGTCCATCTCGGACACCACCACCGACTCCAGCGGCGCGGGCACCGCGTCAGGCAGATCCAGCTCGTCGAAGGACAGCGTGGGCGCCACCGGCTCAACCTGAACCGGCGCTTCTTCCGTGACCTGCCCCAACTCGGGCAGCTCCCAGTCCAGGCCGGGCGGAACGGGCTTGGGCTCGGCCAGCAGAACGGGTGCAGGCTCAGCCAGGGTCTCGATCACCGGCGCGGACGCAGCCGGGGCAGGCTCTTCAGGCTCGCCGCCTTCGGGCTCAGACGCGGGGGCAGAGGCCACCTCAGACAGGCGTTTGCGCTGGCCATGCAGACGCAGGGCATCGGCCACTGCGATCACGGGTTGCGCCTTCCAGCCGGCATCCTGCTTGGCCGAGATCGCGTCCGTCCACAAGGCAAAGTGGCCCAGCAACTCGGCCGTGACGGCCTGCAAATCTGCGCTCACGGGATCATGCGACGCCAACCAGGCGTTGTACATCTGCTCGCAAGCCCAGCCAGCCTCGCCGTACTCCTTGAGGCCCACCATGCGCGAGCTGCCCTTGAGGGTGTGAAAGCCCCGGCGCACGGCCGTCAGCGAACCCACATCATCGGGCTGCGCAGCCAGGTGGAGCAGCGCCTGCTGCATGTTGTCGATGACCTCGCGCGCTTCCTCCAGGAAGATGTCGCGCATTTCATCGTCTTCTTCCAGGCCGGTTTCCTGCGTCACAGCGGCAGGTGCCAGTGACAAAGGTGCCTGTGGCGGGAAGTGGGGTTCAGGCTGCAGGGTTTCGGCGTCTGACACCGACTGCGTGAAGTCGGTCAGCACTTGCGAGACCTGCTCGCGTGCAGCGGCCAAGGCCACCTCATCGTCGCTGGCCTGGGCCGATTCGATGGCCGCCTGGGCTGCGGCCACGCTTTCGGCCAGGCCGGCCTGCTCCTGCACGTGCTGCGTTTCCGCCAGCTTCTGCAATTGCTCGGACACCTCGCTCAAAGAGGCGTCATCGCGCTCCAGAACCTCGGCCACTTCTTCGACCACCGCATGCGCTTCTTCCAGCTGAACATGCTGCGCAACGACTTCTACGGGGTCAGCTTGGGTTTTTTTTTCCCGACCCATCACCGGCGCGAGCACGCCAGTGGCCTCGTCCATCGTGAACAGGGACTTGGCCAAGGCAGGCTGCACGCCCATCATGTCGATCAAAAAGCCCAGTGCGCCCAGGTTGGTTGCCAGGCGATCGAACACGCCTTCTTGCGCAGCCTGATCCAGGTCGGCACCGGGCACCAGCAGGTGGTCCACGGCCTCGCGCATGCGCACGGTGGCGTGCGCCGCCACATCCAGGCCCAGCACGGCCAGCACGCCGCGCATGGACTGCAACTGCCCCGGCACGTTGACCAGGGGGGTGGTGTCCTTGGGGTCGCGGAAGAACTGGTCGATGTGCTTTTCGCAGTCGGTCAGCGTGGTGCGCAGCTCCTGAACCACGCTGCCGATCGTCTGGCGATCGGACACCCGGCGGTACAGGTCCTCCATCCAGCTTTCCAGCGGCTGGGCATCATGGCCATCGCTGACGCTGTTGATGCGCTGCGCCAGGCGCTGCACGCGCTGCTGCTGATCGGGGCTGTCGAACTCGCCGTCTTCCAGCGAGGCTTCGATGTACAACAAGCTCGTGGCCACTTCCATGGCCAGCGAAGGCTCGGGCGCCTTGGCGGCCTGAACCGTGTTGTGCACGGCATGGGTCAAGGCGTCGGCCAGGGACTGGCCTTGCGGGAACAGGCGGCGCAGCGAATCACTGACCAGCGAGAACTGCTCGTTCAGGCCGCCCAGTCGCAACAACTCGCCAGCGGCCACGGCGGACCAGCCGTCTTTGGCGCCACCCACACGCTTGATGGCCTGCGCCACCCAGGCCGGGTCGTACTTGCCCAGCGAGGACGCCTGCAGGTCCACAGGCTTGTGGCGCTCCAGGCCAAAGGTGCGGCGCACACGCGCCAGCACCGAGTTCTCGGCGGCGGGCACATCGGAGGCCTGCGCGCAAAAGAACAGCAGTTCATTGGCCAGCCGGTCGGACGGCGTGGCGTTGCCTTTGACCAGCACGCGCAACTGGCTGAGCAGTTGCGACAGCACGCGCTTGGCATGCACGCTCAAGGGCACGTGGGCACCAGCCAGGCCTTCCAGGAAACCACTGGCAAGCATCCAGGTGGCGGACTCCCGGTGTGCCGAGCGCTGCACGGCACCGCTGGCCAGCGAGGCGCACAAGTCGGCCAGGGCCACGGCATCGACAGGCTGATTGCGCTTGAGCAGGTTCAGCAGGCCGGTTTCAAAATCGTCGACGGTGGCCGCATCGGCGGCCCGCGGCTGCACGTTCTCAGGCGGGGCCAGTGGCGCTTCCAGCGACAGATCGGGCCAATCCTGCGACCACAGATCGGTCGGGCGTGGCAGCACGCTGCCTGCGCGGGCCATCAAGGCCTCGTACTGCGGGAACAGCGCCATGGCCGAGACGGGCTTGCCCGACAAACGGCGGCTGACATAGTCCAGCAAGGCAAAGGAGGCCTTCTCGACGTCGCGCACGGCCTCTTCGGTGATGGACTGCGGGCGGTTGACGAACTTCTGCACCACCGCTTCGGCGGCACGCAAAAGCGTCGCGCCCGCGGGCACACCGGCCAACTCCAGCGCACCCACACCCTGGTGGATCTGCTGGCGTGCCGTGCGCAGGATGGCCGGGTCCATGGCGTCCATGTCGGACAGCCCGGCCGATGTCACATCCTTGAGGCACCGGTGCAGCGCCTTGTGGGCCGCATCCAGCGACTTGCGCAGTTCCTCGTGAACCCAGGCCAGGGCGCTGAGGTCATCGGAGGGCGAAGGAGCGTCGTTGTGCAAGCTGTCCATGGTTCATTCGCTCTTTTAGGAAGCGATCTTGAATCGGGCCACCGATTGTTGAAGTTCGTTGGCGGTCCTGGACAATTCACGCACCAGTTGCGTGGTTGAACGGGTACCTTCACCGGTCTGCTCGGTCACGGCAAAAATGTGCTGGATGTTGGCCACAACCACGTTGGCGGACTCCGCTTCCCGCAGGGCCTGCGAGGAGATCTGCTCAATCAGCTCGGCAAGTCGGCGAGACACGCGGTCGATGTCGCCCAGCGCGGAGCCGGCAGCGTCGGACAGTCGGGCCCCTTCCACCACACCCTGCGTGGAGCGCTCCATGGCGCCCACGGCATCTTGCGTGTCGGTCTGAATGGTGCGCACCAGCGCGGCAATTTCGCGCGTCGCATCGGCGGAACGTTCAGCCAGACGCTGCACTTCTTCGGCCACCACCGAGAAGCCGCGGCCGGCTTCACCAGCGGATGCGGCCTGGATGGCGGCGTTCAGCGCCAGCACGTTGGTCTGCTCGGTAATGTCGGAAATCAGCTCGGTGATTTCGCCGATTTCCTGAGACGATTCGCCCAGCCGCTTGATGCGCTTGGAGGTTTCCTGGATCTGCTCGCGGATGGTGTTCATACCGCCGATGGCGTTCTGCACGGCTTGCAGACCGGAGTCGGCAGCGGCCAGCGATTGGCGCGCCACTTCAGCAGAGTGCTGGGCTTGTGCAGACACCTCGTTAATCCGGCCGGCCATCTGCAGCACGGACTCACCGGTTTCACGGATCTCGCGCAGCTGCTCGTCGGAGGCGGCCAGCAGTTCGGTCGACGTGGCTTCCACCTCACCGGTGGTCTCCGTCACCCGTTGCACCGTGCCTTGCACTTGTGCCACCAGGTTGCGCAGCTCTTCCACCGTGAAGTTCACCGAGTCAGCGATTGCGCCGGTGATGTCTTCCGTCACCGTGGCTTGTTGCGTCAAGTCACCTTCAGCGACGAGTTGCAGTTCGTTCATCAATCGCAGAATGGCGGCCTGGTTGGCGTCATTGACGCGCTTGGCTTCGCGCTCCAGGCGTTCGGCTTCCTGACGCTGCTGTTCAGCCACCTGACGACGGTGGTTCTGGTCGGTCAGGAACACGCGCAGCAAGCCGTAAGCGGCAGCCACGGTGATCAACAGGAAGACCAGGATCAGGGCCACGTTGACCCCGCCAATACCGGCGCTTTCAGTCAGCTTCTGCTGAACCGTTTCCAGACCCTTGCGCAGTGGCTCGGAGTCATCGATCACGGCCACCTGGGCATCACGTGCGGCCACCAGGCCTTGCAGCGAACCCAGAATGAAGGTCGACTGTGTGCGGGTACGCTCGAAGATCTTGAGCAGCGCATCCAGTTGTTCGCGCACGGCCGGGTCTTTCGAGGCCACCAGCTTCAGGTCGGCGTTGCCATTGAGCAGGCCTTCAGCGATCTCCTTGAAGGCGTTCAGGTCCTTGCCCAGCAGGAACACGGCCTCGGTCGACACGCCCTCCACCGTCAGGAATTCGTTGGCCGACTTGCCGATACGCTGCGTCAGCATGACCAGCTGGTTGAGCGATGAGGCTTCAGCGGGCGTCACGCCGCCCTTCTCGATCTTGGTCGTGGCAATGCCTTCGGCCAGGTCCAGCAGTTCGGACGACTGGCTGTTGACTTCACGCAGCGCCTGGCTCACCTGGGTCAGCGTCTGCTTCTGCTTCAACACGTAGTCCGCGTTCTTCTCGGCGCGGTCCACCAGGGGCAGCAGCTTGGTCAGCTCTTCCTTGGCAGCGCCATGCACTTCGCTCAGGCCCAGTGCGGAGTCGCCCTTGTCCAGACCACGCACGTTGCTGGCCAGCACCTTGGAGCTGTCTGCCACTTCGCCGAAGGCCTGTGCCCGGCCGATCAAGGCCTGCGACACCGACTTGGCCAGGCGTTGCGACTGCATCAGCGCCTGACCGGTTGCCCCGGTCTGCGCCGCACGGCGGTCGGCAGAGGTCACCGACAGGAAGGCGGACAGCAGCAGACCCAGCATGCCCACACCGAGCGCACCGCCGATGAAGCGTTGCTGGCGGTCCAGGCGCCACTTGCCGATCACGGGCAGGCCGGTTTGCGGCTCGGCCATCAAGGGGCCATCAGGCACCTCGTTCTTGAGCCGGTTGTCGTGGTAGTCAGGCGGGAACTCGGACGGCGCGGCCTCCGAGATGATCGAATCGGACGTGATCGTGCTGCCACCGGGCTGGATGGTGGAAGGCGCGGCCTGGGTGTCGACCGACTGCGCGCCAGAGGACGTCACCATGCCCTCGGTGCTCAATGCCTCGGACTGGACCTCGTCGTCGTCCTGCGTTTTGCCCAGGTCCTTGATTCGACTCAGGAAACTCATGCCTTTTGCTCCACTGTGTACTGCCAGACGGGGTCAGCCCCGTCAAACATCAATTTTCAGAAAGGCCTCGTCGGCCACCAGGCCGGCGAGATCCAGTTCGTACCATGTGCGGCCCAACGCGTCGTTGAACTGCTGGCCGATGAAATGCGGTTTGACCACGCCGGCTGCGTCTGGCGCCGGCGTCAGGGCCGTGGCGTTGCGCAAGCCCATCAGGCGGTCGATCAGCAGGGCTGCATTCATCTGCAAGCCCGAGTTGAAAGCGATCAGGCGGCCGGCATCCCGGGTCACCGATTCGTTGAGGCTGCGCGTCTGGCGCTGAGGTAGCCCCAGGAAGGCCGCCATGTCGACCACACCGTGCAACTGGCCGCGCAGGTTGGCCACACCCAGGAACCAGGCCTGGCTGTGCGGCACAGGCTGGATGGTGGACAGCGGGAAGATCTCGCCCGCCTGGTCCAGTGAAAGCAGAAAACCGTGACCGGCAATCTCGACAGCCAACCAACTGCGCGCGGGCGCTTGTTGACGCACCATCTGCAGACGATCTGCCAGACGTTGCTGCAACTCCCTCAAGGCTTCTTTATTGGCCATCTTGCTGCGACCTCTTCTTAGCCGAAGGCCTTGATTTTGGACAGCAACTCTTCAGGGTTGACTGGCTTGACCACGTAGTCTCGCGCCCCCTGGCGCATGCCCCAGACCCGGTCGGTTTCCTGGTTCTTGCTGGTGCAGATGATGACGGGCACGCTGGCAAAAGCCGGATCGCGCGTGATGGCGCGGGTCAGCTGGAAGCCGTTCTGACCGGGCATGACCACGTCCATCAGGATCAGGTCAGGCTTGTCTTCCTGCAGACGGCGCATGGCTTCCTCGCCATTTTCGGCCGTGCGCACCTGGTAGCCCTTTTTCGTCAGCAACTCGGACAGGACATGCAATTCGGTCTTGGAATCGTCAACCAGCAATATTTTCTGAATGGGCATATCAACTCCTCGGTGCACGCTTGACTCAGGGTTTCGGGCAGCCCGGCGCACACGCATTATTCATCCTGACAGGCACCAGCCTGACAGCCAATGTTGCAATCAACTGGCGCTGTATTGCGCCACAGCCTGCAGCAATTGGTCCTTGGTAAAAGGTTTGGTCAGATAGTCCTGCGAGCCCACCATGCGCCCACGCGCCTTGTCGAACAGGCCATCCTTCGAAGAAAGCATGATCACCGGGGTATTGGTGAACCGTGGGTTTCGTTTGATGATGGCGCAGGTTTGATATCCGTCCAGACGGGGCATCAGAATGTCACAAAAAATAACATCTGGATTGTGGTCATTGACTTTGGAGAGGGCATCAAAACCATCTTCGGCCAACACCACTTCGTAACCGCCTTGTTTCAAAAAGATTTCGGCGCTGCGGCGAATGGTATTGCTGTCGTCAATGACGAGCACCTTGGTGCCCGCCTTCAATTCGGGGTTCTCAGCATCAGACACGGACGCGTTCCTCCAGACGGCCAACGCCCTTTGGGGCCTTGGCCAAAATCAACTCGATCACGAAGATCAGACCTGGACCATTTCGAAGTCTTCCTTGCGCGCACCGCACTCAGGACAGACCCAGTTCATCGGAACGTCTTCCCAGCGCGTGCCGGGCGCGATACCCTCTTCAGGCAAACCGGCGGCCTCGTCATAAATCCAGCCGCAAATCAGGCACATCCAGGTACGAAACTCGTTCACGTCGGTCCAAACCAGCTTGAATACAATGAACTGATTGTAGCCACCAGCCGCTCCCGTGAACCCCAGGGTTTGTGGGCACGGGCTCACCTTCTAGCCAATACTGCACACGCATGAACGCCCCCCAGACCGGTCCAGAGGACCACACCGCCGCAGAAGATCAGGACGCGGGCTCGCCAGCATGCGTCATGAGCTTCAATGCCAATGACGCCAGCGGGGCATCAGGGATCGGGGCGGATATCGCCACGATCGCCGCCATGGGTGCGCACGCGCTGCCTGTGGTCACCAGCCTGCTGATTCGCGACTCTGCCGAGGTATTCGAGTCCCACGAGATCGATGCCGAGGCGGTGATCGACCAGGCGCGCAGCGTGCTGGAAGACATCACCATCGCGTCCTGGAAGGTCGGCTTCCTGGGCAGCGCCGAGGGCATCAGCGCCGTCGCCGAGATCCTCTCCGACTACACCGACACCCCGCTGGTGTCCTACCTGCCCAACCTGTCCTGGATGGACGAGGACGCCCAGATGGGCTACCTGGACGCCTTCCGCGAATTGATTCTGCCCGCCAGCCAGGTGTTGGTGGGAAACCACAAGACACTGACCGATTTCCTGCTGCCCGAATGGGATGCGGAACGTTCGCCCTCCGCCAGGGAGCTGGCCGTGGCCGCAGCCGAGCATGGCTGCGCCTATGTGCTGGTGACCGGCGTGCAGTTGCCCGACCAGTTCATCGACAACGTGCTGGCCTCGCCACAAGGCGCGGTGGCCGGTGAGCGTTTCGAGCGCTTCGAGGCCAGTTTCGTGGGCGCAGGCGACACCCTGTCGGCCGCCCTGGCCGCCATCCTGGCCACGGGCACCTCGCTGGATGTGGCCGTGTCGGAGGCCCTGAGCTTCCTGGACCAGGCCCTGGATTCGGGCTTCCGCCCCGGCATGGGCGGCGTGGTGCCCGATCGCTTTTTCTGGGCCCTGCCCCCTGGCGAACAGCCACCCGAAGGCGCGCCCACCGAGGGCGACATCACCGATCTGAACGACCAGCTTCCTCCCCCGCACACCCGCAATGTCCACTAACGCCTCGCTTTTTGAGCGCGCCCAACGCGTCATCCCTGGCGGCGTCAACTCGCCCGTGCGCGCCTTCCGCGCCGTGGGCGGCACGCCCCGCTTCATCACCCGTGCCCAAGGCGCCTACATCTGGGACGCCGAAGGCCAGCGCTACATCGATTACATCGGCTCCTGGGGGCCGATGATCCTGGGCCACGGGCACCCCGAGGTGGTCGAGGCCGTGCAGAAGGCCGCGCTGGAGGGCTTCTCCTTTGGTGCGCCGACCGAGCGCGAAATCGAGTTGGCCGAAGAGATCCTCAAACTCGTGCCCAGCGCCGAGCAGGTGCGCCTGGTGAGCTCGGGCACCGAAGCCGGCATGAGCGCCATCCGCCTGGCGCGCGGCTTCACGGGCCGCAGCAAGCTGATCAAGTTCGAAGGCTGTTACCACGGCCATGCCGATGCGCTGCTGGTCAAGGCCGGCTCGGGCCTGGCCACCTTCGGCCACCCCACCAGCGCCGGCGTGCCCGCTGAGGTGGTGCAGCACACCCTGGTGCTGGAGTACAACAACATCGCCCAGATCGAAGAGGCCTTTGCCACGCAAGGCGCCGACATCGCTTGCGTGATGATCGAGCCGATTGCCGGCAACATGAACTTCGTGCGCGCCAGCGTGCCCTTCATCCAACGCATCCGCGAGTTGTGTGACCAGCACGGCGCCCTGTTCGTGTTCGATGAGGTGATGAGCGGCTTTCGCGTGGCCCTGGGCAGCGCGCAAAGCATCTACGCCAAGGCCCTGCCTGGTTTCAAACCCGACATCAGCGTGTTCGGCAAGGTGATCGGCGGCGGCATGCCGCTGGCGGCCTTTGCGGCCCGCCGCGAGATCATGGCCAAGCTGGCCCCCCTGGGCCCGGTCTACCAGGCCGGCACCCTGTCGGGCAACCCGGTGGCCACCGCCTGCGGCCTGGCCACGCTCAAGCTGATCCAGCGCCCCGGCTTCTTCGAGGCCTTGTCAGCCTCAACCCGCAGCCTGATGGACGGCTTCTGCGCCGAGGCCAAGGCCGCTGGCGTCGAGCTCACCGCCGATTGCGAAGGCGGCATGTTCGGCTTCTTCTTTGCCGACCACCTGCCCCAGCACTACCAGGCGGTGATGGCCAAGGGCACCGACAAGTTCAACCAGTTCTTCCACCTCATGCTGGACCAGGGCGTGTACCTCGCCCCTGCCATGTACGAGGCCGGCTTTGTGAGCGCGGCTCACACGGCTGACGACATTGCCCAAACCGTGGCGGCGGCCGGCAAGGCCTTCCGCCAACTCTGAGCTTTACATGCACATCCATATCCTCGGCATTTGCGGCACCTTCATGGGTGGCGTGGCGGCCCTGGCCCGTGAAGCGGGCCACCGTGTGACCGGCTGTGACGCCGGTGTCTACCCCCCCATGAGCGACCAGCTGCGTGCCCTGGGCATTGAGTTGATCGAGGGTTATACGGTTGACCAGCTCAAGCTCGAACCCGATCTGTTCGTGATCGGCAACGTGGTCTCGCGCGGCAACCCCTTGATGGAAGCCATCCTGGATGCCGGCCTGCCCTACACCAGTGGCCCGCAATGGCTGAGCGAAAACGTGCTGCAAGGCCGCCATGTGCTGGCCGTGGCCGGCACGCACGGCAAGACCACAACCACGTCCATGCTGACCTGGATCCTGGAGTGCGCAGGCAAGCAGCCGGGCTTCCTGGTGGGGGGCGTGCCACAGAACTTCGGTGTGTCGGCAAGGCTGGGGGACACCGCTGCCGATACGCGCCCCGCAACGGGCCACCCCTTCGTGATCGAAGCGGACGAGTACGACACCGCGTTTTTCGACAAGCGCAGCAAGTTCGTGCACTACCGCCCCCGCACGGCCGTACTCAACAACCTGGAGTTCGACCACGCCGACATCTTTGCCGACCTGGCCGCCATCGAAACGCAGTTCCACCACCTGGTGCGCACGGTGCCCGGCACCGGCCGTCTGGTGGTGAACGCCCGCGAAGAAGCGCTGGAGCGCGTGCTGGCGCGGGGCTGCTGGAGCGACGTGGCACGCTTTGGTGTGCGCGGTGATGTGCCGGGCTTCCGCGCCCGTGGCGAGCCGCATGCCTTTGATGTGTTGAAGGCGGGCGTGCTGGTGGGCCGCGTGGAATGGGCCCTGCTGGGCGAGCACAACCAGATGAACGCGCTGGCGGCCATTGCGGCAGCCGAGCACGTGGGTGTGACGCCGCAACGGGCCTGCGAGGCCCTGGGGCAGTTCGCCAATGTGAAGCGCCGGCTGGAGTTGCGTGGCGAAGTCAAGGGCGTGGCCGTCTATGACGACTTCGCGCACCACCCCACGGCCATCCGCACGACCGTGGACGGTCTGCGCCGCAAGGTGGGCCCGGCCAGCCGCATCCTGGCGGTGTTCGAGCCACGCTCCAACACCATGAAGCTGGGCACCATGAAGGCCCTGCTGCCCTGGTCACTCGAAGAGGCTGACCTGGCCTTTTGCCACAGCGGTGGCCTGGGCTGGGACGCCAACGAGGCGCTGGCTGAAATGGGTGAGCGCGCCATCGTGTCCGACAACATCGACACGCTGGTGACCAAGGTGGTCAAGGCGGCCAAACCCGGCGACCAGATCCTGTGCATGAGCAACGGGGGCTTTGGCGGCATCCACGACAAGCTGCTCAAGGCCCTGGGCTGACGCCCTGGCGCTGCTTGCCGGGGCCCTTCGTTCAGGCGATGTTCAGGCGATGAATTCTTCGGCCACGTACATCAACTGAGCGGGGTTGGCGCCCAGGCGGGCCTGAGGTTCAAACAGGTCGACCCGGTCCGTGATCAGCCCGTCCAGGCCAGCCAGCCACAAGGTGCTGGCGCGCGAGGCGTCGTTGACGGTGTAGGTCAGCATTTTCAAACCGACGGCGTGGCCCAACTCGATCCGATCGGCGTCGAGCTGGGTCTGGTTGACCACCAGTGCCTGGCAGCCCAGCGACTGGGCCTGGTCCACAGCGTCACGCACCCATTTGTCCAGCAACAAGGCGCGGGGCAACTCGGGCTGCGCCTCCTGTGCGGCGTGCAAGGCGTCCACACTGAAGGAGCTCAGCAAGGGCTTGATCTGGGACTGTGCCCACAGGCGGGCCACATGTTGCGCCACGATGCGGCCGGTGCGCACTTCTTCACCAGGCGTGGGCTTGATCTCGAGATTGACCATCAGACCCAGGGCCTGCAGCCAGCGCGAGAGCGCCTCCAGGCGCAGCAGCGGCTCCCCGGCGTAGGTGCGGCCATGCCAGCTGCCCGCGTCCAGGCGGGACAGCGCGTCCCACTTGAGCACGCCGGCCACGCCCTGGCCATTGGTCGTGCGGTCCAGCTCGTTGTCGTGCAGGAGGAAGGGCTCACCGTCGGCGCTGAGTTTGACGTCGCACTCGAACATGGCAAAACCATGCTCGGCACCCAGCCTGAACGCAGCCATGGTGTTTTCGGGCGCCAGCTTGCCCGCACCGCGGTGGGCAATCCAGCATGGATAAGGCCAATGGGCGGCTTGGGGTCCGTATTGGGTCATGGCGGGCTCTACTACGCTTTGAATTCTGAACTGCTGCTCAGAATATCGATTTGAGCCAAGGCTAAACCCTTTCAGAAGACCCTGTCGGTTGCCCTTTTCTGCCCGAGGGCTTGACCTGCTGCGTTAACATCTCGCCTCAGGCGCGAAAACCACCCTCCCCCGCAGTGCCTGGGCGTTATCCCAAACCCCAGGCGAATTGCCCTTTGTTGAACCGGTTTGTTCGCGTCTGGCGCCTTCATGAACGCACCCATCGAGCTGACCCACATGACCGCCCAGGCCGCCGACGCCCATGCCGACGGCCAGCCCCGCCTGCGCGAGATTCCCTACAACTACACCTCCTTTTCGGACCGTGAAATCGTCCAGCGTTTGCTGGGCCAGCGTGCCTGGGAGGTGCTCAGCCTGCTGCGCACCGAGCGCCAGACCGGCCGCTCCGCCCGCATGCTCTACGAAGTGCTGGGCGACATCTGGGTCGTCCAGCGCAACCCCTATCTGCAAGACGACCTGCTGGACAACCCCAAGCGCCGTGGCCAGCTGATTGACGCCCTGCACCACCGCCTGGGCGAGGTCGACAAGCGTCGCCACCCCGAGGATCAGGCAGGCTCCGATGGCGCGCGCGACGCGCTGGTTGGTGAGTTGCTGAGCGCCGCGCGCAATGCCGTGGACCGTTTTGCCAAGGCCTTTGACCAGATGGGTGGCCTGCGCGAGCGCACCAACAAGGTCCTGGGCAAGGTCACCCGGCACGACAACATCAAGTTCGATGGCCTCAGCCGCGTCTCGCACGTGACGGACGCAACCGACTGGCGCGTGGAATACCCCTTCGTCGTCCTGACACCGGACACCGAAGAGGAAATGGCCGCCCTGGTCAAGGGTTGCGTCGAGCTGGGTTTGACCATCATCCCGCGTGGGGGTGGCACCGGCTACACCGGCGGCGCAGTGCCCCTGACCTGGAAGAGCGCGGTGATCAACACCGAAAAGCTCGAGGCGATGACCGAAGTCGAGATGGTGAACCTGCCGGGGCTGGACAAGCCCGTGGCCACCGTCTGGACAGGCGCCGGCGTGGTGACGCAACGCGTGGCCGATGCGGCCGAGCGCGCGGGCTTCGTGTTCGCCGTGGACCCGACTTCGGCCGAGGCCTCCTGCGTGGGCGGCAACATCGCCATGAACGCAGGTGGCAAGAAGGCCGTGTTGTGGGGCACCGCCCTGGACAACCTCGCCTCGTGGCGCATGGTCACGCCCAATGCCGAATGGCTGGAAGTGGTGCGCCTGAACCACAACCTGGGCAAGATCCATGATGTCGAAACCGCCAGTTTCGAGCTGAAGTATTTCCAGGCCGACGGCAAGACCCCGATCCGCACCGAGCGCCTGGACATCCCCGGCCGCACCTTCCGCAAGGAAGGCCTGGGCAAGGACGTCACCGACAAGTTCCTCGCCGGCCTGCCCGGTGTCCAGAAAGAAGGCTGTGACGGCCTGATCACCAGCGCCCGCTGGGTCGTGCACCGCATGCCCGGCCACGTGCGCACGGTGTGCCTGGAGTTCTTTGGCAACCCCAAGGAAGGCGTGCCCTCGATCGTCGAGATCAAGGACTTCATGTTCGAGGAGATGAAGCAGCCTGGTGGCGCCATCCTCGCGGGCCTGGAGCACCTGGACGACCGCTACCTGCGCGCCGTGGGTTATGCCACCAAGAGCAAGCGCGGCACCCTGCCCAAGATGGTGCTGATCGGCGACATCGTCGGTGACGACGAAGACCGCGTGGCGCGCGCCGCCAGCGAGGTCATCCGCCTGGCCAATGGCCGCTCGGGCGAAGGCTTCATCGCCGTCAGCAGTGACGCCCGCAAGAAGTTCTGGGCCGACCGCAAGCGCACCGCCGCCATCGCCAAGCACACCAACGCCTTCAAGGTCAACGAAGACGTGGTGATCCCGCTGCCGCGCATGGGCGAGTACACGCTGGGCATCGAGCGCATCAACATCGAGCTGAGCCTGCGCAACAAGCTGGCCATTGCCGACGCGCTGATCACCTTCGTGCAAAGCGGCAACCTGCCCATGGGCAAGGTTGAAGACGCCGAAGAACTGCCCAGCCCCGAGCAACTGGCCGAGAAGGTCGGCGCCGCGCTGACCCAGCTGGACAAGGTCCGCGCACGCTGGCAGTTCCTGTACGAGCACATCGACACCCCGCTGAGCACGGTGTCGGACCAGCTGGTCGCACTGGGCTACGAGCAACACCGCAACGGCACCTACACCCCGGAAGCCGGCGACACGGTCTTCAACCTGCTGCAAACCTGGACGATCCGCGCCAGCTGGAAGCGCGAGATCCGCGACGAGCTGGCCAAGATCTTCACCGGCACGGCGCTCAGCCCCATCGTGGACGAGCTCAAGCGCATCCACAAGCAGGTGCTGCGTGGCCGCGTCTGGGTGGCCCTGCACATGCACGCCGGCGACGGCAATGTGCACACCAACCTGCCCGTCAACAGCGACAACTACGAGATGCTGCAGACGGCCCATGAAGCCGTGGCCCGCATCATGAAGCTGGCGCGCGCGCTGGACGGCGTCATCTCGGGCGAACACGGCATCGGCATCACCAAGCTGGAGTTCCTGACCGACGACGAGATCGCCAACTTCACGGCGTACAAGCTCAAGGTCGACCCCGAAGGCCGCTTCAACAAAGGCAAACTGCTGCGCGGCGCCGCCCTGAAAGCCCTGGGCGATGACGTGCACGCCGCCGACCTGACCGAGGCCTACACGCCCTCCTTCGGGCTGATGGGCCACGAGTCGCTGATCATGCAGCAGTCGGACATCGGCGACATCGCTGCCTCCGTCAAGGACTGCCTGCGCTGCGGCAAGTGCAAGCCCGTGTGCGCCACGCATGTGCCGCGCGCCAACCTGCTCTACAGCCCGCGCAACAAGATCCTGGCCACCTCGCTGCTGGTCGAAGCCTTCCTGTATGAAGAGCAGACGCGCCGCGGTGTGTCGATCAAGCACTGGGAAGAGTTCGAGGACGTGGCCGACCACTGCACGGTCTGCCACAAGTGCCTGACACCCTGCCCGGTCAAGATCGACTTCGGCGACGTGTCGATGAACATGCGCAACCTGTTGAACAAGCTGGGCAAGAAGAGCTTCCGCCCGGCTGCTGCGGCCGGCATGCTCATGCTCAACACCAACAGCCCTCAGACGATCAAGATCGTGCGCAGCGCCCTGGTGGACGTGGCCATGCCGCTGCAGCGCCTGGGCAACGAGGTGCTCAAGCTGGCTGCCCGCAAGCAGACCGGCGCCCCGCCCGCATCGGTGGGCACGGCCTCGCTCAAGGAACAGGTCATCCACTTCATCAACAAGAAGATGCCGGGCGGCCTGCCCAAGAAGACCGCACGCGCCCTGCTGGACATCGAGGACAAGGACTACGTCCCCATCATCCGCGACCCCAAGGGCACCACGGCCGATACCGAGGCGGTGTTCTACTTCCCCGGTTGCGGCTCGGAGCGCTTGTTCAGCCAGGTGGGCCTGGCCACGCAAGCCATGCTGTGGCATGCCGGCGTACAAACCGTGCTGCCACCGGGCTACCTGTGCTGCGGTTACCCGCAACGCGGCGCCGGCCAGTTCGACACGGCCGAGAAAATGATCACCGACAACCGGGTGCTGTTCCACCGCGTGGCCAACACGCTGAACTACCTGGACATCAAGACGGTGGTCGTGTCCTGCGGCACCTGTTATGACCAGTTGCAGGGCTACCAGTTCGACAAGATCTTCCCGGGCTGCCGCATCATCGACATCCACGAGTACCTGCTGGAAAAGGGCATCACCCTGCAAGGCAAGGGCGCCTTCCTGTACCACGACCCCTGCCACACGCCCATGAAGCTGCAGGACCCGATGAAGACCGTCAAGGCCCTGGTGGGTGACGGCGTCATCAAGTCCGATCGCTGCTGCGGCGAGGCCGGCACGCTGGCCGTGAGCCGCCCGGATGTGTCCACGCAGATCCGCTTCCGCAAGGAAGAAGAGATCCGCAAGGGCGAGGCCGAGTTGCGCAGCAAGGGCCTGATCGGCGAGAAGGACAACGTCAAGGTGCTGACCTCGTGTCCCGCTTGCCTGCAGGGCCTGAGCCGCTACGTGGACGATGCCCAGACCGGCCTGCTGGAAGCCGACTACATCGTGGTCGAGATGGCCAAGCAGATCCTGGGCGAGAACTGGATGCCGGACTATGTGGCGAAAGCCAACAACGGCGGCATCGAACGCGTGCTGGTCTGATCATGGGGCAGCTTGATACTTCCCGCGTGGTGGGCTGCGAGTTGTGCACCCAGGACGGCGGTGTGCTGATCCTGCGCACCGACAAACTGCGTGTGATCCGTGCGCTGGACGAGGATCACCCCGCCTTCTACCGCGTGATCTGGAACGACCACGTGGCCGAGTGGACCGACCTCGTCCCCGAGGACCGCAGCCACATCATGCAGACCGTGGCCAAGGTGGAAACCGTGCTGCGTGAGGCGCTCGCCCCCACCAAGATCAACCTGGCCTCGCTGGGCAATGTGGTGCCGCACCTGCACTGGCACGTGATCGCCCGCTTCGAATGGGATGCCCGCTGGCCCGCGCCGGTGTGGGCGCCCAAGCAGCGTGAGGTGGACGACGCCAGCAAACGCCTGGCCCTGCCGCTGCCCCAGCTCGACGCCCTCATTGCCAGCGCCCTCCAGGCGCGCTGAATTCAGTCAGCCGCCTTTGGCCGGCTCGGTGCCCGCAGCCCCCGCATCGCCGCTCTGGCGTCGGGCCAGTTGCCGCTCCATGCGCACATAGTGGCTCACCATGTGGGCCAGCCCGTCCACCAGCTCGTCATAGGAAATGGGCGGGTTCGGGTCCGACATGTGCCGGATCACGGTGAACATCCCCGCGTTGACGAAGATATAGCTCATGGCGGCAAAGCGCTGCATCCCGGCGTATTGCGGGTTGTGCAGCAGGTACTGCACGATGATGTCGCCCAATGATCGGGACACATCGGTGAGGTCAAAACGGAAATCCGCGTTGAACACCTCGCGGGCGTACTTCAGGTAGCGGTGCTCATCCCGCAGCAACAAGGCCTGGACGTCATACAGGATGAGGGGGATGGCCTCCGTCAAGGGCATGCGCACGATGCGCGGCGTCAGGGGCTGCAGCACGCCAATCAGGTCCCGCACGAAGCGATCCCGCATGGCCTCGTAGATCGCTTCCTTGTTCTTGAAATACTCGTACAGGGAGCCCACGCTGACGCCCGCGATGTCGGCGATGTGCGTGGTCGTCGTGCCCGCCAGCCCGTGGCGGCCCAGGCTGATGTAGCCCGCATCCAGGATGGCTTCGACGGTGGATTTGGCGCGTTGCTGCCTGGGAATACGTTGCATGGGCGAAGACCTGAGGCCGAAATGCAGAGATCCGAATTGAATCCGAATAAACATTCGGAACAAACTGGCGCTGATTATCGTGCACGTCAACCGGGCGTGCCGCATTCCCCTCTGGAGACACCTGCATGTCCGACACCGCCGCGCCACGCGCGCTCACCGGCGCCCAAGTGGGCATCCCCCCCCGTCACATCGATTTCCGCTTCCCGCGGGACAGCCAGCGTTACTTCTTCTACGACAACAACCCGCTGGCCAGCCTGATGTTTGTCGTCTTCTCCGGCATCTTCCCGCCGGGTGAGCGCTTCTTCATGGAGTCGGTGCGTCACTTCCGCGATCGCATCACGGACCCGGTGCTCAAGGCACAGGTATCGGGCTTCATGGGTCAGGAGGCGCTGCACGGCCGCGAGCACGAGCGCCTCAACGAGCTGTTTCGCGAGCGCGGGCTGGATGTCGATCTGCCTGCGCGCTACGTCCGCTTCGGGCTGCGCCAGCTGGAGCGCTTCTCGCCCCGCCTGCAACTGGCCTGCACGACCATGATGGAGCACTTCACCGCCCACCTGGCCGAGCAATGGCTGACCGACAAGGCGCTGGCCGCGTCGTCAGACCCCGAGATGCTCAAGCTCTGGTACTGGCATGCGCTGGAGGAGCTGGAGCACAAATCGGTGGCTTACGACGTCTTCGAGCTCATCGGCGGCACGCAACGCGAGCGCAAGCAGGCCGGGTGGTTGGTTGGCATCTTCGTGATGCTGCCGGTCGTCGCCAGTTGGCTGCGACTGCTGATCAAGGAGGGGCAGCTGTTCAATCTGGCGGAGAACCGCCGGGGCCTGCGCGCCTTGTTCGGGCATGGCGCCTTGATCAGCCAGGTGCTTCGCCACATGCCCAAGTTCTGGCGCCGCAGATTCCACCCCCGACAGCAGCAGACCCAGGCGCTGGAAGAGGCCTGGCGCGCCCGGCTGTTTGGCCCCGCGGGTGAACTCAGCGATGTCTACCGCAACCCCGGCAAGGCCGTCGGCTGAAAGGGGGCCCACCAAAAGCAAACGGGCCTTTGAGGGCCCGTTGTGTCGTCTCGGCTTAGCCGCACATCACTTGTAGATGCCGCCGCACACCACGGTCTCATCGAGCTTTTCGCAGTACATGCTCTTGGGCTCGATCTTCTTGGTCTCGGGGTTGGTGAACTTGTAGTCCTGCCAGAAGGTGCCATGGGTCTTGGCCATGTCGACACGCTCCTTCACGAAGGCCTTGCCGTCGATGTCCTTGAGCTCGATGAGGTTCTTGCCCACCATCTTGGCGTTGGCGCCGTGTGCGCGCACCACGCCATCCAGCCCGTAGACCACCAGATACAGGTCATGCTGGTGCCAGGTGGTATTGGCCTTGTCGCCAAACTCGGCATAGGTCTTGTCTGCGCCGGCCGACTTGATGGTGGACACGCCTTTTTTCACCATGGCCACGGCATCTTCCTTGGTGGCCCCACCCTCGGCAGCCCAGACCGAGCCGGTCACAACAGACAGTGCCAGGGCCATTACGCCAAACAGTTTGTTCATGATGTCATCTCCTGTTTTCAATCAACAAGACCCATGTCCTGGCTCATCAGCATGCTTTCAATGTCCAGCAGGATGACCATGCGTTCCCCAACCTGAGCCAGCCCACGGATGTAGGTGGCCTCGATGGCCGAGGTCATTTCTGGCGCGGGGCGCATGGCTTCGGCCGGGATTTCCATCACGTCGCTCACCGAGTCCACCACCACACCGATGGTGCGTTGACCAATGTGCAGGATGATCGACACGGTGAAGGCGTTGTACTCCGCAGAGGAGCAGCCAAAGCGCATACGCAGGTCGACGATAGGGACAATCGTGCCGCGCAAGTTGACCACACCCTTGAGGAAATGCGGTGCGTTGGCAATGCGCGTGGGGTTCTCATAACCACGGATTTCCTGCACCTTCAGGATGTCGATGCCGTACTCTTCATCGCCCAGGCGGAAGGTCAGGTACTCGCGTGCCAGGTCGGCCTGCACGTCCAGTTTTTCCATCATGCCCATTGCATGGTCTCCTGTTGAACTCAGTGACGCGAGCGGCGCACGAGGCTGCCCACGTCCAGAATCAAGGCCACTCGGCCGTCACCCATGATGGTGGCACCCGACACATCGTTGACCTTGCGGTAGTTGGTCTCGAGGTTCTTGACCACCACTTGTTGTTGCCCCAGCAGTTCGTCGACCAGCAGGGCCACACGGCCGCTTTCTGCCTCGACCACCACCATGATCCCGCTGTTGTGCTCCCAGTCGAAACGGGGTACCTGGAAGACTTTCTCCAGCTCGATCACCGGCATGTACTCGTCACGCACTTCGACCACGCGGCCCGAGCCCCCGATGGTCTTGACCATCTCCTGGCTGACCTGGAAGGACTCGACCACCGACGACAGCGGCAGGATGTAGACCTCTTCGCCCACACCCACGCTCATGCCGTCCATGATGGCCAGGGTCAGGGGCAGGCGAACCGCCACGCGCATGCCGTAGCCTTCGGCCGAGTCGATCTCGACCGTGCCGCCCAGCGAGGTGATGTTCTTCTTGACCACGTCCATGCCCACGCCGCGGCCGGACACATCGGTCACCACATCGGCCGTGGAGAAGCCGGGGGCGAAGATCAGGTTCCAGACTTCGGAGTCGGTCAGGCTGTCGGGTGCATCAATGCCCTTTTCGCGGGCCTTGCGCAGCAGCTTCTCGCGCGACAGGCCACGGCCATCGTCACGCACTTCGATCACGATGGAGCCGCCCTGATGGGAAGCGGCCAGGGTGATGGTGCCGACTTCGGGCTTGCCGTTGGCAATGCGGTCTGCAGGCATTTCGACACCGTGGTCGCAGGAGTTGCGCACCAGGTGGGTCAGCGGGTCGGTGATCTTCTCGACCAGGCCCTTGTCCAGTTCGGTGGCTTCACCCTGGGTGACCAGCTCGACCTTCTTGCCCAGCTTGTTGGCCAGGTCGCGCAGCATGCGGGGGAAGCGGCTGAACACCGTCGACATCGGAATCATCCGGATCGACATCACGGCCTCTTGCAGGTCGCGGGTGTTGCGGTCCAGATCGGTCAGGCCTGTCACCAGTTGCTGGTAGACGACCGGGTCCAGGCCACGGCTGTTCTGGGCCAGCATGGCCTGGGTGATCACAAGCTCGCCCACCAGGTTGATGAGCTGGTCGACTTTTTCCACGGACACGCGGATGGTCGAGGCTTCGAGTGCGGCAGCGGGCTTCTCGGCCTTGGGCGCCGCAGGCTTGGCCACGGCGGTTGCAGGCTTGGGCTGCTGGGGCTCGACAGCCGAAACGGGGGCAACAGGCTGCGCGGCGGCGGGGGCGCCAGGCGCATCGTCGAAGAAGCCGTAGCCCTTTTCAGATGCTTCAGCCTGCGCAGCGGGTGCGGCAGGGGTGGCGGCATCACCGTAAGGCAGGAAAGCCACTTGCTCACGCGCCACATGGAAGGTGAACAGGTCCAGCAGTTCGGATTCGGCGGAGGCGGTCTCCACCTTGAAGCGGCGTGTGGCATCCAGGGATGGGTCATCGGGCAGCGGTTCAATGGTGCCCAGATCGGTGATTTCCTTGAACAGGTCCACCAGGTTGTCGGCCTGCGAGAGGTCGTTCAGCGGGCCCACGCGCAGCTCGACGATGCGCTTGCCTGTGGTTGCAGCCGTTGCCGCAGCCGCGACAGGTGCCTGGGCCGCAGGCACTTGCGCCTTGGCAACAGGGGCCTCCGCAGCAGGCGGCGCCTCGCCGGCCACCATGGCGCGGATGTTGAACAGCAGGCCCGAAGTGTCCACCTCTTCGCCACCGGAGCCCTGATGGCGTCCCAGCATGGCCTTGAGGGCATCGCCGGACTGCAGCAGCACGTCCACCATGGGCGGCGTGGGCACCAACTCATGGCGGCGCAGCTTGTCCAGCAGCGTTTCCATCTGGTGAGTCAGCTCGGCCACATCGCTGAAACCGAAGGTGGCGGCACCACCCTTGATCGAGTGCGCGCAACGGAAGATGGCGTTCATCTCCTCGTCATCTGCCGCCTCGATGTCCAGCTCCAGCAGAAGCTGTTCCATGTTCTCAAGGTTCTCACCTGCTTCTTCGAAGAAGACCTGATAGAACTGACTGAGGTCAATGCCTGCTGCCGCGCTGTGATCGGTGCTTGTGTCTGCCATCTCTGACTCCTGAAATTCGTCGTGACGCCCGTGGACCTGGCGCTCGCCCGGTTAACGGATCACCTTCTGGATCACTTCGATCAGCTTGGTCGGATCAAAGGGCTTGACCAGCCAGCCGGTTGCACCTGCGGCGCGGCCTGCCTGCTTCATCTGATCGCTGGACTCGGTGGTCAACATCAGGATCGGCGTCGTCTTGAACTGGGGAGATTCGCGCAGCTTCTTGGTCAGGCTGATGCCATCCATGCGCGGCATGTTCTGGTCGGTCAGCACCAGATCGAAACTGCGGCCCTGCGCCTTTTCGTAGGCATCCTGGCCATCGACCGCTTCGACGACGTTGTAGCCAGCGCTCTTGAGCGTGAAGGAAACCATTTGACGCATGGATGCAGAATCGTCGACGGCAAGGATCGAGTGCATGTCGCTCTCCGGGGCTTAATTGAATGCTGGTTAGGCGGACGTTATTTCGGCTGGTGGGACGGCTTCTTTAGAACAACTCCACCGATCCGGCGTCCACCTCGTCCTGGGTGACCGGGTTCGGCTTCATCGGGGCCTCGTCCACCACCGCCACGCCATCGGGATCGTCGTCCCCCAGCGCGTCGCGGGCAATCTGGTCGGCGCAGTTGCGCAAACGCTTGTTCGTGTGGGCGATCAGCTGCGTCGCCATGTCCTGAAACTGCAGGGCGGTGACGGTCTTGTAGAGCGTCTGCCTCACGGCCTGCAGATGCGGCGTGACCTCGTGCCCCAGATCGATGACTTCACCCAGTTGGCCGGCCGTTCCGTGAAATCCTTCCATCAGGACCTCGCAGGCATCGTCCAGCAGGCGCTGCAGGCGCTCCAGGTCATGGTGGGCGGTCATCAAGTGATCTTGCAGCTCGGCTGCCAATAACAATGGCATCTCGGGCGGCGGGGTGTCGACGGGATCGTCGTAGCTCATCTTGGCTCCACTCAACCAGATTACGAACGGACCGTCTTTGACCAGACGGCATGGCACAAGGACGTTGTCGGCTGAATTCGGGTGATCCTTAATACCGAAATCAATCAGATCACGCGGCTTTGCCAGTTGTTAGAATTTTTCGCATTTCCCGGTGTGAGGTGATCACAATGACACGGGAAAACTTGGCGTATATCGCCAGATCGAACCAGCGAAGGAAGTCCGTGTCCGATATGTCCCCATTGACGGATCCCGCCCAGACCGGCGTCACGCCCATGCCGCCAGTGAAGCTGCGTGTCCTGCATCTGGAAGACAACGACGAGGACCATGCCCTGGTCGCCATCCACCTGCGCCGTGGCGGGATCAACACCGACATCGTGCGCGTCGAGAACGAGGCGGCGCTCATCGAGGCCCTGGAGCAGGACTGGGATCTGATCCTGTCGGACTACAACCTGCCGGGTTACTCCGGCCTGGCGGCGCTGGACAAGGTCCGCTCCATGGGCAAGCTGGTGCCCTTCATCCTGGTGTCGGGCGAAATCGGAGAGGACATCGCCGTGCAGGCCATGCGCAACGGCGCCAACGACTACCTGCTCAAGAGCAACCTGGCCCGCCTGGCGCCCGCCGCCCTGCTGGCCATCGAGGCCAACCGCACCCGCATCGCCAAGCAGCGTGCCGACCTGGCCCTGAGCCGCTCGCGCCAGCAACTGCGCGAACTTGCCCAGCACTTGCAGACCAGCATCGAGCAAGAACGTGCGGCCATCGCCCGCGAAATCCACGACGATGTCGGTGGTGCGCTGACCGCCGTCAAATTCGACCTGGCCTGGATTGCCCGCCACGCCAGCTCGCCAGAAATCGCCGAGCGCGTCCAGCAGGCCCTGGAATCCGTTGGCCACGCCCACGAGGCCAGCCAGCGCATCATGCACAACCTGCGCCCGGCCATTCTGGAGCAAGGCCTGGTGGCCGCGCTGCAATGGATGAGCGACCGCTTTGCCAAGCGCACCGGCCTGAACGTGGCCTTCCGCACCAGCCATGAGCAGCTGCAACTGGCCCCCGGCGTGCCCCTGGTGGCCTACCGATTTGCACAAGAAGCGCTGACCAATGTCTCCAAACACGCACAGGCCAGCAAAGTCAGCGTCGATCTGACGCAAGCTGGTGGCGTCCTGTCCATCGAAGTGACTGACAATGGCCGAGGCTTGAATGCAGAGGACTTGGCCAAGGCCCGCTCCTTCGGCATCCGCGGCCTGCATGAGCGTGCTGAAACGGTGGGCGGCTGGGTGGACATCAGCAGCAACCCGGACGGCACGACCTTGATCCTGTCCGTGCCGCTGTCAGGCCCGGAAAACGGTTTCATCGATCGACTGTTGCCCGATCTGGAAGCCAGCGCGTTGGGCAACGAGGCTGACCCTGACGACCCCACCGTATGGGGCAAACTATGATCAAAGTCATTCTCTGCGACGACCATGCCCTGATCCGACGCGGTATCCGCGACACGCTGGCCGATGCACCGGACATCGATGTGGTGGGGGAAGCGGCCGATTACGGCGAATTGCGCACCCTGCTGCGCGACAAGAGTTGTGACGTGCTCGTGCTGGACATCAACCTGCCCGGCCGCAGCGGCCTGGACGTGCTGCATGTGCTCAAGGAAGAAGGCAGCACGCTCAAGGTGCTGGTGGTCTCGATGTACCCGGAAGACCAGTACGCCATGCGGGCGCTCAAGGCCGGCGCATCGGGCTACCTGAACAAGGGCAGTGACGCCGCCCAGATCGTGGCGGCCGTGCGCACCGTGGCGCAGGGCAAGAAGTACGTGACCCCTGAGATGACGCTGATGCTGGTCGAGAACCTGACCGCACCGGCCCAGGAGGACGCGCACCAGAAGCTGTCTGACCGCGAGTTGCAGACCCTGGTGATGATCGCCTCGGGCAAGCGCCTGTCGGACATCGCCGAGCAACTGCTGCTGAGCCCCAAGACCGTGAGCGTGTACCGCGCCCGCGTGCTGGAAAAGCTCGGCCTGACCAACAACTCCGACCTGATCGCCTACGCGATCCGCAACGGGCTGGTCTGACGCGATACCGGGCCAGCGTCCGGCCCGGCCTGCGCCTTATTCGATCGGCGTGAGCTTGGCCACGCTCAGCATCAGCCATTTGGTGCCATGGCGCCCGAAGTTGACCTGCACGCGGGCATCCGGCCCATTGCCCTCCAGGGTCAGCACCACGCCTTCGCCAAACTTGTTGTGGAACACGCTCTGGCCCACACGCAAGCCCCCTTCGGTTTTGGCCTGGGCCATCTTGGTGGGCAGCGGTGCGGTCAGGTCCTTGAAGTCGTCCTCCTTCTTGGCGCCGTAGTACTGGCCACCGTAGCCACCTCGGCTGCCACCCTCACCTGAACCACCACTGGATCGGTAAGGCTGAGCCCCGGCCCCCACCATGGACCCCATGCCCTTGCCGCTGGCCCAGGCATCGTTGTAGGACTTGGCAAAGCCCGATCCAAAGCCCTGGTTGCGCGGCGTGAGCCACTTGAGCGCGCCCTCGGGCAACTCATCGAGGAAGCGGCTCTTGATGTTGTAGCGGGTCTGGCCGTGCAGCATGCGCGTCTGGCTGAAGCTGATGTGCAGGCGCTGGCGGGCGCGGGTGATGGCCACGTACATCAGGCGGCGCTCTTCCTCCAGGCCATCGGTGTCGTTCATCGAGTTCTCGTGCGGGAACAGGCCCTCTTCCAGCCCGGTCAAAAACACGTTGTTGAACTCCAGCCCCTTGGCGGCATGGATGGTCATCAGCTGCACGGCATCCTGGCCTGGCTGGGCCTGGTTGTCGCCCGCTTCCAGCGAGGCATGCGTCAGAAAGGCCAGCAAGGGCGAGATGATTTCGCCCGTTTCAGCGTCAGGCAGGGTGTCAACCTGGGCCACGGCCGCAGGCAGGCCCTGGGCAATGGTGCCAGCGGGCTCGTCCACGGGCAGGGCCACGGCGTCCTTGCCAAAGCCCTCCTGGGTCACGAAGGCTTCGGCGGCGTTCACCAGTTCGGCCAAGTTTTCCAGGCGCTCCTGGCCTTCCTTCTCTGCGCGGTAGAAATCGGCCAGGCCCGAGGCCTCCACCACGTGCTCGATGATCTGGCGCAGCGTCAGGCCACGGGTGGCCTCGCGCATGGCATCAATCAAGGCGACAAAGCCTTGCAGGTTGGCGCCAGTCTTGCCTGGCACCGCCGTCACGCTCTGTCCCAGACTGCGTCCAGATGAACGCGCCGCATCCTGCAAGACCTCCACGCTGCGCGCGCCAATGCCACGCGCCGGGAAGTTCACCACGCGCAGGAAGCTGGTGTCGTCATTCGGGTTCTCAAGCAGGCGCAGGTAAGCCAGCGCGTGCTTGACTTCAGCCCGCTCGAAAAAGCGCAGGCCGCCATACACCTTGTAGGCCACACCGGCGTTGAACAGCGCCGATTCGATCACCCGCGACTGCGCATTGCTGCGGTACAGCACGGCCACTTCATGCAGGGGCTGGCCTTCGCGTTTGAACTGGCGGGCCTCGTCCACCACCCACTGGGCTTCGGCAAAGTCGCTGCTGGCCTCGTAGATACGGATGGGTTCGCCCTGCCCCGCGTCGGTGCGCAGGTTCTTGCCCAGGCGGCGGCTGTTCTGCGCGATCAGGGTGTTGGCCGCATCCAGGATGTGGCCAAAGCTGCGGTAGTTCTGCTCCAGCTTGATCACGCTGGGCACGCGGAACTCGCGCTCGAAATCGGCCATGTTGCCCACCAGCGCGCCGCGGAAGGCGTAGATGCTCTGGTCGTCGTCGCCCACGGCAAACACGCTGTTGCCGGTGACGGCGGGGTTGCCGGCGAACATCTTCAGCCAGGCGTACTGCAGGCGGTTGGTGTCCTGGAACTCGTCGACCAGGATGTGCTTGAAGCGGCGCTGGTAATGCTCACGCACCTCGGGGTGGTCGCGCATGATCTCGTAGGTGCGCAGCATCAACTCGGCAAAGTCCACCACGCCTTCGCGCTGGCACTGGTCTTCATAGGCCTGGTAGACGGCCAGTTGCATGCGGCCCAGCTCGTCGCGCGGCTGGATGTCCTTGGGGCGCTGGCCGGCATCTTTGGCGTTGGCGATGAAATAACTGGTCTGCTTGGGGATGCACTTTTCTTCGTCGAACTTCAGCGCCTTGATGATGCGCTTGACGGCGGAGAGCTGGTCCTGCGTGTCCAGGATCTGGAAGGCCTGAGGCAGGCCGGCGATCTTGGCGTGTGCGCGCAGAAAGCGGTTGCACAGGCCGTGGAAGGTGCCGATCCACATCGCCCGCGTGTTGACGGGCAACATCGCCGACAGGCGCGCCTGCATCTCCTTGGCCGCCTTGTTGGTGAAGGTCACGGCCATGATGCCCGCGGGGGACACCTGCCCGGTCTGCAGCAGCCAGGCGATGCGCGTGGTCAGCACACGGGTCTTGCCCGAACCCGCACCCGCCAAGATCAAGGTCGGGCCAGGTGGGGCCGTCACGGCGGCCAACTGCTCCGGATTGAGGCCCACCAGCATGGGGGAATTGCCTGCAGGGGGCTGTTGAGGAAACAATCCAGGGGTGTCAGTGCGCTCGTTCATCTAAAAATTGTAGGCGGGCTTGCCGGACATACCTGGTTAAAGGCCATCAAAGGCCTGGCCATCACACAAAAAAACAGGGAAAAACATGAACCAGCTTCGCCTGCCCGGCCCGCCAGCCGGCGGCATGACCGCCTCGCCCTTCATTTCCGCGATGGGCGCGCGGCCGGCCAGCCTGCACACCATCCATTTCACCGGCTCGGGCAGCGAATATTTCAGGATCTGGGTCGTCAACCTGTTGCTCACACTGGTCACCCTGGGGCTCTACTACCCCTGGGCCAAGGCGCGCAAGCTGCGCTACTTCTATGGCAACACCTTCGTGATCGGCCACCCGCTGGGCTTCCATGGCAACCCGCGCCAGATGCTGCGCGGCTTTCTGCTGGTCAGCCTGCTCATGGTGCTGTATGGCGTGGCGGGGCGGGTGTCGCCCGTTTCGGGCGCTGTCGCCGGGCTGATCCTGGCTGCCCTGTGGCCTGCGCTGCTGCGCTCGTCCCTGCAGTTCCGCCTGTCGCAAACCAGCTGGCGCGGCTTGCGCTTTCACTTCACCGGCTCGCTCAAAAGCGCCTACATGGTGTTCCTGAACCCCATGCTGATTGGCGTGGGCGTGATGATGCTCAGCGGCATCCTGATGGCCTTTCTGCCGCGCGACCTCGGCAAAGCCGTGGTGCCCATGGTGCTCTCGGTGGTCATGGTGCTGGGCAGCCTCGCGCTGGCGCCCTACATGATCTGGCGCATCAAGCGCTATCAGCATGCCCATTACGCACTGGGCCAGCTGCAGACCACGTTCAAGGCCACTTACCGCAACGTCCTGGCCATCTTTCTGAAAACCGGCCTGCTGACCCTGGCCGCGGCCACGGGCCTGGTCCTGGTGGGCGGGCTGCTGGGCTCGGTGCTGGGCGGTGGGCACATGGCCCCCCGGCCAGACCCCAAGCAGTTGCTTTCCGCCATGTCCATGATGCTGCCCGTGCTCGCTGGTTACATCCTGCTGACCCAGGTCATCGTGGCGCCCTACTTCAGCGTGCACCTGCAAAATCTGGTGTGGACACAAACCGGCAACCGGGTGGTGCGCTTCAAAAGTCACCTGCGGTGGTCTGACATGGCCGGCCTGGCACTCAAGAACTGGCTCCTGATCATGCTCACCTTCGGCCTGTACTGGCCCTTTGCCGCCGTGGCACTGGCACGGGCCCGGCTGCAAGCCATCGTGATCCACACGCGCCAGGACCCGGACACGCTGGTCGGTCAGGCACGCCAGGCTTGCGCCAACGCCACAGGAGACCTTGCCGCGGACCTCGCCGGCATTGACCTCGGGCTGTGATCCAGCCCATGTCGTCCTCTCACCAACTGTCGGTGGCCTATTTCGATGGCCTGACCGCCCGCGCCCAACCCGTTCTCATGTGGGTGGAGCGCGGCATGCTGCAGTTGTCCGGGCCTGGCCTGATCCGGCAGGTGCCACTCAACAAGGTGCAGTGGAGCGAGCGCACGCGCCATGGCGCCCGCCTGGCCCACTTCACCGACGGGGGCACCATCCAGGCGGTCAACCCTGCGGACTGGGACAGCTGGCTGGACCACCATGACCTGGGCGCCCCACTCAGCACACGCGCACACCAGAGCTGGCGATGGACCATGCTGGCGACCACCGTCTTGCTGATGGTCGCGGTGATGGGCTACTGGTGGGGGCTGCCGCTGGCAGCGAGGTTCGTCGCGCCGCTGATCCCACAGGCGGTAAGCCAGCAGGTCGGCCGCGCCACTTTGCGGGCCATGGACGAGCAATGGCTCAAGCCCAGCCAGCTCAGCCAGCAGGAACAGGCGCGCTGGCGTGTCTCGCTGTCCAAGGCCATTGCGCAAGGGCTGGATGGCGCAAGCGCAGACACAAACGCCACACCACCGCCCATCCAGCTTCAATTCAGGCAGGCGCGCATCGGGCCCAATGCCTTTGCCCTGCCAGATGGCAACATCGTCATCACCGACGAGCTGATCGGCCTGCTGCACGACCGCGAGGACGTTCTGATCGGCGTGCTCGGGCATGAGATCGGGCACATCACGGGCCGCCATGGCTTGCGAGGCCTGATTCAGGCAGGTTTGCTCGGGGTGATCAGCAGCGTGGCGTTCGGTGACTTCAGCACCGTACTGGCCAGCGCCCCTGTCCTCATGGGGCAACTCGCCTACTCACGTGATCTGGAGCGCGAGGCGGACGACGCGGCCATCGTCTTCATGCACCGCAACCACGTCCGCCCATCGGTGATGAGCGTGTTCTTTCAGCGCATCAAAGATGAGGGACAACACAAGGGCCATGCTGCCCCCCCTGCAGGCGATGACACCGACAAGCGCATCGGCATTGCATTCAGCAGCCACCCGGCCGACGCCGAGCGCCTGGCCCACTTCACCTCAGCCGACATCGACAAGGGGCTTGAAGCCCCGGCTCACCCCTGAGCAGGATCAGGCCGCAGCGGCCAGCGCCGCTTCTTCGCGCGTCAACAAGCGCTCCATCAGATCCCGCACGCTGCGGATCTGGCTGCCAAAGGGCAAGGCACCGGTGCCGCGGAAGAACAAGCCCTTCTTGACGTCACCCCGCATGGCCGCAGCCAGCTGGTTGTCGATGCAGAACTGCCCCCAGCCTTGCAGGCCATCGCGCAGGCCACATTGCGCCAGGCAATCAAAGGCCTTGGTGCAGCGCTTCTTGGCATGGCTGACCGCCTGCAAGCGTGACTCGATCTTCAAGTAAGCCTTCAACCAGGGCGTGGCCACGGCACGCGCGGGCAAGCCGGCCACGCTGGTGAACTCGACCATGTCCTCGTCACGGGCCTCGGCCAGCACACGCTTGAACTCCGGATGCGCGTCGCCCTCCAGCGTCACGGCAAAAGGCGTCCCCAGTTGCACACCATCGGCACCCAGGTCCTGGATACGGCGGATGTCCTCGTGCGTGCGGATGCCACCTGCAGCGATCAGGGGAATGTGCTTTTCGATCCCGGCAGAGCGCATGAAGGCCAGCACCTCGGGGATCACACGCTCGAAATCAAAACGCGGGTCATTGAGATCGGCGATCTTGGCCGCACCCAGGTGCCCACCGGCCAGCCGCGGGTGCTCGATCACGATGGCATCGGGCAGGCGCTTTTTGCGCTCCCACTTCTTGATGATCAACTGCACGCCACGCGAATCCGACAGGATCGGGATCAGCAAAGCCTTGGGGTGATCCTGAGCCAGATCCGGCAAGTCCAGCGGCAGGCCGGCGCCCACCACCACCGCATCAATGCCGGCCTCCAGCGAACGCTTTACATAGCCGGCGTAGTCACTGACGGCGCGCATCACATTGATGGCCAGCAGGCCACGCCCCTGGGACAGCAAGCGTGCGGCTTTGACCTCACGCTCGACCGCCTCCAGATTGGCGGCATTGATCCGCTCGCGGGTATCGTCGTCCTGCCCGATACGGGATGACAGCCCCTGCGTGCTGGCCATCAGATCCGGGTGATGCCGGCGGATGTCCACGCAAGACAGTGTGCCCATGCCGCCCATGGCCGCCACGCTGCCCGCCAGCTTGTGGGCCGACACCCCGATGCCCATGCCCCCCTGCACGATGGGCAAAAGCGCCCGCCCACCCAGGTGCATGCTGCGCAGCCCACTGGCGCCGAACTTGCGCGCCAGGTCCACGTCAACATGATCCGAGGGGAGTGAGGGCGATTCGAATGTGTCGTGCGTCATGGGCAGCGTTCAAAAATGAAATTGCCCCCGACGGTAACGGCCTGACGCGCTCGCGGCTTTGCGACAGGTCAACTCAGGTCCACCGCGTCCCTGTAATCCGGTACGCTGGCGTTCCAGTCCAGGTCTTCGCCCACACGCAGGCGCAGGGTATCGGCCGCCTGAGGCTCGCCATGGTTGATGAAGACGTGCTCGGGCGCCTTGCCCAGGGCCTTGAGCCAGGCCAGCAAACCGGCCTGGTCGGCATGGGCCGACAGCCCCTCGATCTGCACCACCTCGGCGCGCATGGGCACGTACTCGCCAAACATCTTGAGCGAGGTCGCGCCCGCCGCCAGGGAAGCCCCACGCGTGCCACCGGCCTGAAAGCCGCTGAGCACGATCGAGTTGCGCGAATGCGGCCCATAGTGCGCGATATGGTGCAACACGCGTCCCCCCGTCACCATGCCACTGCCCGCGACGATGATCATCGGGTAGCGCTGGCTCATCAAGGCCTTGGACTCTTCCACATCGCGCACGAAACGCGTCATCTGGCGAATGCCATCGCACTCTTCTTCGGTGAGGCGGTGCTCCGCACGGTGCCGCTCATACAGGCCCGTCGCGGAAATGCCCATCGGGCTGTCCAGGATCACCGGCATGTCGGGGATGGCCTTGGCCTCCCGCAAGCGATAAAGCGCATAGAGCACGCCTTGCGTACGCCCCACAGCAAACGCAGGGATGATGACCACGCCGCCACGCGCAGCGGTACGCCTCACCACATCACCCAGCTTCTCGATCGGGTCCAGCTCAGGGTGCAGGCGATCCCCATAGGTCGACTCGATCACGACCCAATCGGCCTGTTGCCCGGTGGCGGGCGGCAGCATGACCAGATCGTCATCGCGCCCCAGGTCGCCTGAGAACAGGGCTGTCTTGCCCTGGTACTCGATGGCCACGCTGGACGCGCCCAGGATGTGCCCGGCACGCGTGAAGCGCACCCGCACATCCTCGTCCAGCTCCACCACGCCGTCTGGCGGCACGCGCTTGATGTGCTTGAGGCAGGCCCGCACGTCCTGCACGGTATAGAGCGGCTCGGCAGGCTTGTGCTTGGTCGCGCCGTGGCGGTTGCGGTAGCGCGCCTCTTCTTCTTGCAGGTGCGCCGTGTCCAGCAAAAGCACCTCGCACAGGTCGGCCGTGGCCGCTGTGGCCCAGATGGTGCCCTTGAAGCCATGGCGCGTGAGCAAGGGCAAGGCGCCGCTGTGGTCGATGTGGGCATGGGTCAGCAAGACGGCATCCAGGCTGGCCGGATCAAACGGCAGGGGCGCCCAGTTGCGCTCACGCAAGGTCTTGAAGCCCTGGAACATGCCGCAGTCCACCAGCATCCTCACATCCCCGGCTTCAACCAGCGTCTTGGAGCCGGTCACCGTGGCGGTTGCGCCATAGAACGTCATGCGCATGGTCATGCCTTTGTGATGTCTTGGTTTTCCGGGTTCATGGGCGAGCCATCTTTCGCGCTATTGATTGAGCGATTGGCCGAGCTATTGGCCACGCCATTGAACTGCGCCAGCAAAGGCAGCACCACGGGCTGCAAACGCTGCCAGGTCTGCCAAACCCACAGGCCTCGGCCTGCCAGGCGCACCACGCCCTTGGGCCGCCAGACAGCCAGCGCCACGGCGGCTGCCACCACCCAATAGGGATGGCGCCCCACCCAGCGCCCCGTGGACACAGCCCGGTCCGCCAGCCCCGCCAAGGGTGCCACGCGGGCATCGACCTGCAGCGCAAAGGCATGCCGCAACACAGCGCTGCGCTGGCGCAGCATGCGCTTTTTCAAAGCCAGTTCAGCCATGCGAGCCGACATGCGCATCACCCTTTCTGGTCAGGCTCAGACGAGCCCTTGGCCGCCGCCAGCAAGGCGTCGTGATCATCCTGAAGCTCAGCCAGTGTGGCGGCCAGCATGCCCTCCGGCGATGCCGTGATCGCTTGAACGCGCTTGACCGCCCACAGGCACACCGCCGCGAAAGCCAGCGTCAACAAGCCCAGCACCAGAAGCGGGTGCGTGTCCCAGAACAGCACGGTGATGAAGCCGGCCAGGAACACGCTCGCCACGGTGCCCATCAAGATGGCCACGGCCCCCCACCCCAGCACCGCCAGCAGGCGCTGCTTCTCTTCCTCGACCTCGGTGGCCAGCAGCTCCAGCCGCGTCTGGAAGATCGCCATCAAGGTGGCGGCCAGGCCCTGCACCGAGGACATGAGCCGCCCCCGATGCGCCTGAGCTGATTGGGACGATTGATCGGCGGATTCAGCCATTCATCGACGGCCCAGCAGCAGGCCGATCAGCAGCCCCGCGCCTGCGGCAATGCTGATGGACTTCCAGGGGTTCTCGTGTACGTATTCGTCAGTCACCTTGGCGGCGGCCTTGGCCTTGTCCACCACGGCGGCCTGCGCCTCGATCAGCCCCGTCTTGGCGCTCGACAGCGTGGCCTGCACGCGCTTGCGCAACTCGGCCACGCCCGCACCGGCGTCACCAGCAGTAGCCGCCAAAAGCGCCTCTGCATCAGCCATGACCAGTTGCAGGTCGGCCATCAGCTTGTCCTTTTGGGTGGAAGTCAGTTCGCTCATGTCATGCTCCTTCGGTTGTTAATTGATCAAACGGGAATCAAACAGGGATCAATGCAGGATCAACAAGGGCACCTGGCTGTGAGCGAGCACGCTCTTGGCCAGCGAACCATGAATCAGGGCATCCAGACCGTGGCGACCGTGCGTGGCCATCACGATCAGGTCACAGGCCTGCTTGCGCGCCGTGTCCACGATGCCCTGCTGAACGTTGTCGGTGATCATGAACTGGCCATCAAAATGCACCCCGGCCTCCTTGGCCCGGGCCGCAAACGCTTCGAGAATTTCACGGGCATGCGCCTCACAGCGCTTTTCATGCTCCTGAAACGTGGCCACGTCATAAGCCACGGCGGCCTGCTCGACCACCAGCACGGGCAGTGGCGGCTCGGCTGTGAACCCGGTGATCGACGCGCCCAGCATCTTGGCCAGGCCAATGCTGTGCTCAATGGCCTTGTTCGACAACTCGCTGCCATCTACCGGCACCAACAAATGTTCGTACATGAGGGCCTCCTAACGCCTTGCATTGCAACTTCAGTCAAGCGACTGATCTGGCTTCATCCTAGATCGCGAATCGCTTCACGCCAACACCTAAAACCACACAACAACATCAAAACCTCAGGTTTTTGATCCATGACATGAAAGCCTGCCAGGCCAGAAAGCCTCGCAAGGGCGCTCAGCCGACCTAAAATCGCGGTTTGGCCCAGAGAAAGCGCCCGCTTCGGGCGCAGACCAGCCTCCCAACACCATGACCGAACTCGCCAAATCTTTCGACCCCGCCCCGATTGAAGCCAAATACGGCCCCCAATGGGAGCAGCGCGGTCTGTACAAGCCCACACTGGATACCGCCAAGCCATCCTTTTGCGTTCAGTTACCACCGCCCAATGTGACCGGCACCCTGCACATGGGCCACGCCTTCAACCAGACCATCATGGATTCGTTGACGCGCTATCACCGCATGCTGGGCCACAACACCCTCTGGGTCCCCGGCACCGACCATGCCGGCATCGCCACCCAGATCGTGGTGGAGCGCCAGTTGCAGGAAAAGGGGCAGAACCGCCACGACCTGGGCCGCAAGAACTTCGTGGCCAAGATCTGGGAATGGAAGGAGCAAAGCGGCTCCACCATCACCCAGCAGATGCGCCGCATGGGTGACTCGGTTTCGTGGGAGCACGAGTACTTCACCATGGACGACAAGCTGTCCAAGGTGGTGAGCGACACCTTCGTCAAGCTGTACGAAGAAGGCCTGATCTACCGCGGCAAACGCCTGGTCAGCTGGGACCCGATCCTCAAATCCGCCGTGTCCGACCTCGAAGTCGAAAGTGAGGAAGAAGATGGCTCGATGTGGCACATCCGCTATCCGATTGCCGGAAGCGATGAGACCCTCGTCGTGGCCACCACCCGTCCTGAAACCATGCTGGGCGACACCGCCGTCATGGTCCACCCCGAAGATGATCGCTACAAGCACCTGATCGGCAAGCTGGTCAAGCTGCCCATCACCGGCCGCCTGGTGCCCGTGATCGCCGACGAGCACGTCGACAAGGACTTCGGCACCGGCGTCGTCAAGGTCACCCCCGCGCACGACACGAACGACTACCAGGTCGGCCAGCGCCACAGCCTGCCGATGATCACCATCTTCACGCTGGACGCGCAGGTGGTGTCGCATCTTGAAGAGATCCCCGAGGCCTACCGTGGCCTGGACCGCTTCGTGGCTCGCAAGGCCCTGGTCGCCCAGCTTGAAGCCGAAGGCCTGCTGGTCGAGGTCAAGAAGCACAAGCTGATGGTGCCCCGCTGCGCCCGTACCGGTCAGATCATCGAGCCCATGCTGACCGACCAATGGTTCGTGGCCATGACCAAGCCCGGTGCGCAAGGCAAGTCGATCGCCGAGCAGGCCATTGAAGCGGTCGAGTCCGGCGAGGTCAAGTTCGTCCCCGAGAACTGGGTCAACACCTACAACCAGTGGATGAAGAACATCCAGGACTGGTGCATCAGCCGCCAGCTGTGGTGGGGCCATCAGATCCCGGCCTGGTACGGCAGCAACGGCGAGATCTTCGTGGCCCGCACGGAAGAAGAAGCCCATGTGCGCGCCAAGGCCGCTGGCTACGAAGGCACGCTGACCCGCGATGAAGACGTGCTCGACACCTGGTACTCATCCGCCCTGGTGCCCTTCTCGACGCTGGGCTGGCCCGAGCAGACCAAAGAACTCGACCTCTTCCTGCCCTCGTCCGTGCTCGTCACCGGCTACGACATCATCTTCTTCTGGGTCGCCCGGATGATCATGATGACCAAGCACTTCACCGGCAAGGTGCCCTTCAAGCATGTCTACATCCACGGCCTGGTGCGCGATGCGCAAGGCCAGAAGATGTCCAAGTCAGAAGGCAATGTGCTGGACCCGGTCGACCTGATCGACGGCATCGAACTGGCCCCGCTGCTGGACAAGCGCACCACCGGCCTGCGCAAGCCCGAGACAGCGCCCAAGGTCCGCAAGAACACCGAAAAGGAGTTCCCGGATGGCATCCCCGGCTATGGTGCCGACGCGCTGCGCTTCACCTTCGCGGCGCTGGCCAGCCTGGGCCGCAGCATCAACTTCGACAGCAAGCGCTGCGAGGGCTACCGCAACTTCTGCAACAAGCTGTGGAACGCCACCAAGTTCGTGCTGATGAACTGCGAAGGCCAGGACTGCGGCATCGTCAAGCACGAGCCCGGCCAATGCGCAGCCAACGGCTACCTGGACTTCAGCCCCGCAGACCGCTGGATCGTCAGCGAACTGCAACGCGTGGAAGCTGCTGTTGAGCAAGGTTTCAAGGAGTTCCGTCTCGACAACGTGGCCAACGCCATCTACCAGTTCGTCTGGGACGAGTACTGCGACTGGTACATCGAGATCGCCAAGACCCAGCTCAACGTCGCCAAGGACAGCGGCTACGAAGCCCAACAGCGTGGCACGCGCCGCACCTTGATCCGCGTGCTGGAGACCGTGCTGCGCCTGCTGCACCCCATCACCCCCTTCATCACCGAAGAGCTGTGGCAGGTGGTGGCCCCCGTGGCCGGCCGCAAACAGGCGGGCTCGGACGACAGCATCGTGCTGGCGCCCTACCCCGTGCCGGATCTGAGCCGCGTGTGCGCTGAATCCGACGCCTGGGTGGGCAAGCTCAAGGCCCTGGTGGGCACAGCCCGCAACCTGCGTGGCGAGATGAACCTGTCGCCTGCAGAACGCGTGCCCATGCTGACCACGGGCGATGCCGAGTTCATCACCAAGGCCGCGCCCATCCTGAAGGCCCTGGGCAAGCTCAGCGAAGTCAAGGTCCTGGACGACGCCGCTTTTGCCGAAGCCACGTCGATGGCACCGGTGGCTGTTCAAGGCGAGGCCCGCCTGGCGCTGCACGTCGAGATCGACGTCGAAGCCGAAAAGGCGCGTCTGTCCAAGGAGATCGCCCGCCTGGAAGGCGAGATCACCAAGGCCAACGCCAAACTTGGGAACGAAAGCTTCGTGGCCCGCGCCCCCGCCGCTGTGGTTGAGCAGGAAAAGCAACGTGTGACAGAGTTCACAGCCACGCTGGAGCGCGTCAAGACCCAGTTCCAGCGACTGGGATAAACGCCCGCTTTTGCCCCCCGCGAATGAGGCATCCCCCCCACAAGGTAGGGACCGCCTCTTACACAACATGATCACGCCGGTGACACAATCCCGGCCAATCGCTCAGGAGCTTTGCATGTCCATCACGAAGGCCATCTTTCCCGTCGCCGGCCTCGGCACCCGGTTTTTGCCCGCAACCAAGGCCCAACCGAAAGAAATGCTGCCGGTGGTGGACAAACCGCTGATCCAGTACGCCGTTGAAGAAGCCTACGACGCCGGCATCCGCGAAATGATCTTCGTCACGGGCCGCCACAAGCGCCCCATCGAGGACCACTTCGACACCGCTTTCGAGCTGGAGTACGAACTCGAGCAAGCCGGCAAGATGGACCTGCTCAAGCTCGTGCAGTCCATCAAGCCGGCCGACATGGAGTGCGTGTTCGTGCGCCAGCCCAAGAGCCTGGGCCTGGGCCACGCCGTGCTGTGCGGCGAACGCCTGGTGCGGGGTGAGCCCTTTGCCGTCCTGCTGGCCGATGACCTGATGGTGGGCCAGACCCCCATCCTCAAGCAGATGGTGGACCAGTTCGATGAGTTGCAAGGCTCTATCCTGGCCGTGCAGGAAGTGCCTGCCGAACACACCAAACGTTATGGCATCGTGGCCGGCACCCCCGTATCCGAGCGCGTGATGGCCATCTCCAAGATCGTGGAAAAGCCCTCGCCTGAAAACGCCCCGTCACGCCTGGGCGTGGCCGGCCGCTACATCCTCACCCCCGCCGTGTTCGAGCAGATCCGCTCGCAACCGCGTGGCGTGGGCAACGAGATCCAGTTGACCGATGGCATTGCCGGCCTGCTCAACCTCGAAAAGGTTTTTGCATACCAGTACGAAGGCAAACGCTACGACTGCGGCAGCAAGGAAGGCTTCCTGGAAGCCAACGTCGAGCTGGCACTCAAGCACCATCAGGTGGGCGACTGGTTCCGCAGCTACCTCAAGCAACTCAAGCTTGACTGACCGGTGATGATGAAGGGGGCTGTTGTGGCCCCCTTTGTGCCTGCTGGGCAGGCAGCAAGCCAGCGACCTCCAGCTGCATCATGATCATGTTGACCAGCGTTGCCACAGACGGGCGGCCAGTATCGACGCAGTAGTGCGCCGTCTGCTCGTACAACGGGTGGCGCTGCTCGAACAATTCGCGCAACTTGGCCAAAGGGTCAGCGACCTGCAGCAAGGGGCGCTGCGTATCGTGCCTCAGGCGCCGGTACAGCTCATCTGGCGTCGAGCGCAAGTACACCACCGTCGTGCGTTGATGCAAGCGCTCGCGGTTGATGGGGCGCAGCAAGGCGCCACCGCCTGTTGCCAGCACCAGGGGCTGCGCTGCCGCATCTTGGGTAGCAGAGGTCAACTCGTCGATCACCGCCTCTTCGCGATCGCGAAAAGCGGCCTCACCGAACTGCTCAAAAAACTGACGGATCGGCATGCCGATCCGTTCTTCGAGAACCACATCGGAGTCGACGAATCGGGCTCCGATGCGCTTCGCTAACTGCCGCCCGACGGTGGATTTACCGCCGCCGGGGAGGCCTACCAAACTAACCTTCATCTTGCACGAAGATCAGAATGGCGATGCGCAAGAAGCTCTGCGACCAAAGGGACTCACCACACCTGCCGGCGCCGTGTCCGCCTTGTTGAAGTCAGAGGACATACCACTGACAACAAACGTTGCGTCCCTCTTGGACTCTGTCCCAGCAACGGTAGCGGTTGCGCGAAGCGTCACCTGCACCCAGGGCGCATAGCTCTCGGCATACAGGAGATTAATCGTCGCACGACCGTTCGCATCGGTTGTCACGGTGCTGTTGCCCGGCGCAAGGGATATCACATTCCCGGGTTCCAAGCTACCACTGCTATTCGTGTCTTCACCTGAGTCCAGCGTGCCATTGCTATTGGCATCCTCGCTGGCACACCAAAGAATATTACCCGCCGGCATGACAGTATTGACGTCAATCGCACCGGTGTAGTTGGATGCCTCCCAGACTCCATCCGTTGAGGAGAATGCCAACTGCCCCTTACCGTAAGCCACAGAAAGAATTCTGATGGTCAGCGTCTTGCCTGACACTGCGACACCGTTAGCGTCAGTGACATACACGGTCCAAGGTTTGACATAAGTGGTTTCATCCACGACGCCATTGACAGTCAAGTTGCTGATCGTATTGCTGGTACCCAACGCGATAAACAAGGCCTGCTGGTTAACCGTCAGTTGCGTGTCACCAAAGATCGACGTACCAGACACGGTACCTCGAATCTTGACGCCATCAGTGGCGGTGGAGTTCGGGCCAGAAATGTATTTCACGGAGGCTTCACCATTGGTGTCCGTCGTCGCCGATGGTGCGCTGAGATCACCAATACTCGGGTCCGCAGTACGCGAGAAGTCCACCGTTACGCCCTTGACAGGGTTACCGTTGACATCTGTCACACGAGCCGAAACCGTGGATTGTTGCGCAACGCTGCCATTCGTGTTCGGCGCGATCGCCGAAGGCGACACCTGCAACACAACACTGGAAGGCGTCGTGGCAACGTAAGAAATGGGCAAGCTGATCGTTCCCACGCCACTGATCGTCGCCGTCACCGTGGTAGCGCCTGCAAACGTAGAGGTCAGGGATGTGGTCGCTACGCCGCTGCCGTTGGTTGTCGCCGTCGCCGCCGTCAAGGTACCTGCTGTCGCAGCGAAGTTAACCGTTGCCCCGGATACCGCTGCGCCATTCAAGCGATAACGCACAGAGATAGACGTCGGTGCACCAACAGTTACCGATGTGCCTGAAGCCGGGGAAGTAAACACGAAGTCTTGCCCGCTGATGACCAGCGTCGCCGTCGTTGTTGCACCCAAGGCAGAGAAAATCAATGAATCGGTTCCGGCGTTGGTTGGCGTATAACTGAACGTCGCAGAACCGTTCGAATCAGTTGTGGCGGACAAGGCGGACAGCGCATTGCCCAAAGTGCCAGCTGTCACGTTGACAGTCGCCCCTGGGACCACCGCACCCTTAGAGTCCTTTACCAACAACGACATGTTGCTGGCTGCAGCCCCGGCACTGAAAGAAGTGGCGCCGGAATAGGCAACGGTCGTACCAGTCACTTGAACATCGACATAACCCGAGGCGTTACCCGACGTTGCGCTCACCCTGATGGTGCGATTTGCCTTGTCGCTTGCATTGGTGCCCGGCGTCAGGGTGGCCGTGACCATTCCACTTGAATCTGTTTTTGTAGCTGCAACTGCCAGGGAACCCGAGGACGCCTGCAGCGTCACAGCGGTGTCAGGAAGCACAACGCTACCCGCCCCCTTGACCACAACAGTGATCGTTACTGACTCCCCTGCACCCGACCCTAGTTGAAGCGAGCTTGATGACACATCAACAGCTGAAGCAGTTGATGTAGTTGTAGTCGGTGTGTTACTCGAGCCGCCATACAACGGCGTGCCCGCACCACCACCGCCACCACAAGCCGTCAGCGACGCCGCAGCGGCCAGAACGGTCAACCATGTCTTCCAATTCATTGTCTTAACTCCCAAGAAGGGGATCCTCTAAACGGTTGCTGTCTTCAACGCAATGCTGCTTTTTCTGTCACCACCTTGGGTGTCAGGAAGATCAGCAACTCGGAACGCTGGGCATTCCTGACGTTGGATTTGAACAGATGTCCCAGGACCGGCAAATCCCCCAGGAACGGGACCTTGGTCTCCGTCGAATTTTCACTTTGCAGGAAGATGCCACCGATCACCACCGTGCCGCCATTCTCCACCAGCACCTGTGTCTGTACGTGTTTGGTATCGATGGCGTAACCGGCATTGGTCACTTGACCGACGCTGTCCTTGTTCACATCCACGTCCAGGATGATGTTGCCTTCAGGTGTGATCTGCGGCGTGACTTCCAGCTTCAGGTTGGCCTTGCGGAAAGCCAGCGCCGTGGCACCGCTCGAAGTGGCCACCTGATACGGCAGTTCGGTACCCTGTTCGATCAGGGCCTTGACCTGGTCTGCCGTGATCACACGTGGGCTGGACACGATCTTGCCCTTGCCATCCGCTTCCAGTGCGGACAACTCCAGGTTCAGGAAGCGGTTCGAGCTGGCACCAAACAGCGACAGTGCGACCGACGAGGCGCTGTAACCGTTGAAGCCCGTGCTGGGCAGGTTCACGAAATAGGTGTTGGGCGTATAGCTGCCGGATGTGGCCGCAGCCTGCAAGGTCTGCTCACCCACACCCTGGTAGGTACCGGTGATGGCCAGGCGGTTGTCATTGCCAATGCCGAAACCCGGTGTACCACCACGCAGGCCGCGCATGTCCAGTGCCCCCAGACGCACACCCAGCGAACGACCAAAGGTATCGCTGGCCTCCACAATCCGTGCCTCGATCAAGACCTGGCGCACAGGGATGTCGATCTTGGTGATCATCCCCTGGATTTCTTCCAGCTTGGATGGGATGTCGTTGACGAACAGTTGGTTCGTACGCGTCTCGAAAATCACACTTCCGCGAGGAGACAGGATACGCGTGGCTGTACCACCACCACCGGTGCTGGTGCCGGCCAGGCCCTTGGCGATTTCTTCCGCCTTCGTGTAGTTCAGCTGGAAGGACTGGGTGCGCAGCGGCTCCAGTGCAGCCACTTGGGCCTTGGCTTCCAGGTCGATCTTTTCCTTGGCGTTGATTTCATCCTTGGGCGCAATCCAGAGCACATTGCCGGACTTGCGCACACCCAGGCCCTTGGCCTGCATGATGATGTCCAGGGCTTGATCCCAAGGCACATCCTTCAGGCGCAATGTGACGTTGCCGGTCACGGTATCGCTGGTCACCACGTTGAAGTTGGTGAAGTCGGCGATCACCTGCAGCAAGGCACGCACTTCGATGTTCTGGAAATTCAGCGACAGCTTTTCGCCCGAATAACCAGGGCCCTGGGTCAGCTTGTTGGGGTCAACCTTGCGAGGACGCACTTCCAGCACAAACTGGTTGTCGCTCTGGTAAGCGGAGTGCTCCCAGTCACCGCGGGGGTCCACCACCAGCTTGACGCGATCGCCAACCTGGCTGGCCGACACGGCTTGCACCGGCGTGCCAAAGTCCATCACGTCGAAGCGGCGGCGCAGACGCTCCGGCAAGGTCGCACGCATGAACTCCACCACCAGGCTCTGGCCCTGCTGTTTGATGTCCACGCCAACCTGGTTGTTGGGCAACTCGACCACCACGCGACCGGCACCATCCTGACCGCGACGGAAGTCGATGTCTTTGAGGGCCAGGGGGTTGGCGTTCTTGTTTTCGGCAAACCGCACGGTGTCATCAGACTTGCCTGAGGACTTCACCGCCGTGGTGGGTGTAACGGCGGCAGCAGACGCCACCTGTGGCGGATTGGACCCCGAGTCCAGAATCAGCATCAGGGTCTTACCCTCCAGCTGAGCGCGGTAAGTCGTGGACTGACGCAGGTTCAGCACCAGACGGGTCCGCTCACCAGCTTGCACCACGTTGACCGAGCGCACATTGCCTTGGTTGACCTCCACCGAATTGCGAGACATCGCGCTGGTCACACCAGGCAGGTCGATCGCAATGCGAGGCGGCACCTGAATGACAAAGCCCGCCGGCAAAGATGCCAATGGCTCGGACATTTCGATGCGAACCACGTCAGAGCCCGCCTGCTGGGTGCTCGTGATCGCCTGGATCGCCGCAGCAGCCCAGGTCAGAGGCGAGACCAAAGTCAAGGTCAGCCCGGCCAATGCAACACGCCACGGTTTCATAGTCATCATCTCCAGATTCGTTTTCATCGGCTGCCCTCCTGCAACTGCAGTGTGGTGGGCCGCTCAATCCATTCGCCTGCGGCGTCCTGCACAATCTCACGCAAGGTGATTTCGGTCTCGGTGATCTTCATGATCTTCCCGTAGTTCTGCCCCAGGTATTCGCCAACCTTGACCTGATAAAGCAGGTTGTCGACCTTGAGCAAAGCGTAGGGCACACCCTTGCGGCTGACACTGCCCACCATGGACATGCTGTCCAGGGGGAAGGCCTCCAGTGGCTCCTTGCGTCGGCTCAATTCGGCCGCGACAGCCGAGTTGGGTTGAGCCGCCTCCTGCTTGAGCGCGCCGGTCAGCTTTTGCGTGCTGAATGGCTCAACACCATCCATACCAGCATAAGCCTGCGGGTTGAACTTTTGAGGGGGAGACAGCGGCTGCACGCTGGGCTGCACTTCGTGTCGCTGCTGATCCATCCAGGCCTGCAACTCTTCCTGCTCACCCGTGCAAGCGGTCAAGGCCAACAAGGCAACAGAGGCCATCAGCCAATTTTGGGGGCGGGTCATCACTTCTTATCCCCCTTCTTCTGCTTGGCTTTTTCGGCACGCATGGCATCAACCTCTGCCGGATCCAGATAACGGTAAGTGCGCGCGGTGGCCTCCATATAGAGGTTGCTGCCCTGGTTGTCCTTGCTGTCCTTGGCGTTGACAGCGGCGATGACCAGGTTGTGCAGCGTCACGATGCGCGAGAGGTTGGCGATGTCCGCCGTGAAAGCGCCAATGTCGTGATAGCGACCTGAGACGCGGATCGAAATCGGCAGCTCGGCGTAGTAGTCCTTGACGGACACCTGCCCTGGGCGGAACAGATCGAACTCCAGACCACGGCCCAGACCCGCCTGGTTGATGTCCGACAGCAGTGCATCCATTTCGGCTTTGCCAGGCAACTGCTTTTCGAGTTGCTTGACGTACTCTTCAACCTGGATGCGTTGCTTGCGCAACTCGCCCAGGTTCACGGCCTGCGCCACCTTGGAGCGGTACTCTTCCTTCAGCCTGGGCTCCTTGTCTCGCTCGGCCTGCAGCTCGTCGCTTTGCGACGAGAGCACGCCAAACCAGCCAAGCCCCACGATGACGGCACCCGTTGCCAGGAAGCTCAGCAGCTTGGGCAGGATGGGCCATTGGCCGGGCTCGTTGGGATTGAGCCCGCGGAACTGCTCCTGGGCATTTTCGAACCAGGCGTTGAGATCAATGTTCAGATTGGGATTTGCCATGGCATCAACCTCAGGACTTCGCCGCAGCCGAAGCCGCTGGCTGTGAGGCCTTGACCCCGGAAGCCGCGCCGCCAGGTGCAGATGCACCACTGGCTGCCGTCGACACCTCACCAGGACGCTTCAGGCTCACGCGCATGGAGAAGTCGAACAGGCGCTTGTTGTCTCGCCCATCCTTGCCCGGCGTGGCCGCCTTGATTTCCACCAGCTCGGGATGTTCCAGCCACTTGGAACGCGCATTGGTGTTGCGCAGAAACTCCGAGACGCGTTCGTTGGTCTGCGCATAACCGGCGACGGTCACGCTCTGGCCATTCTGGTGAATGGACGTCAGGTAGATGCCCTCAGGCGTCTGGGCAACCAGTTCGTTGAGAAGATAAACAGGCATGTTGCGATCAGTCTGCAGATCTTCCACAGCACGCTGACGCGCCTTGAGCGAGTCGATCTCGGCCTTCAGGGCAGACACGTCCTTGATCTCTTCGTCCAGCTTGTGGATGGCCGAGGTCAGGATTTCATTGCGCGATTGCTGCGTGGCCATCATGCGCAACTGCACGGCGTACCAGAGCGCCACAATCACGGCCCCTGCCACGACGGACAGCCCCAGGCCGACAAAGAAGGCCTGCTTGCGCAGCTTCCGTTTTTCCTCACGATGAGGCAACAGGTTGATCAAAATCATGCGAGGAACCTCCGCATGGCCAGGCCACACGCGGTCAGGTAAGCGGGCGCTTCACGCCGCAGCTTGCTTTCACGTACCGCCGACCCCAGTTTCATGCCCTCAAAGGGGTTGACGACCATGGAGGCAAATCCGGTCAACTCGGTCACCCGATCCTTCAGACCAGGCAGCGTTGCCGTGCCGCCGGCCAGCATCACGTAGTGCACCTTGTGGTGGGGGGTGCTGGTGAAGAAATACTGCAGTGCGCGCCCGATTTCCTGCGACAGGCTGTCGACGAAGGGGCCCAGGATCGTGTTCTGGAAGTCCTCGGGCAGATCGCCTGACAGTTTCTTCTGCTCGGCTTCTTCAAACGAGAACCCGTATTGGCGCGAAATCAGTTGCGACAGTTGCGCACCACCGAAAGCCTGATCGCGGTCGTACAGCAACTCGTCATCACGCAGCACCTTGAGGCTGGTGTTTTCAGCGCCGATCTCGAACAAGGCCACCAACGCATCCTTGCCTTCACCAGGCAGTGCGGCAATGAGGCGCTGCATCGCCAGACGCGATGCGTAAGACTCGATGTCGAGAATGGCCGGCTTCAGGCCAGCCGCTTCAGCCAACCCCTGCCGGTCCTGAACGCGGTCCTTGCGAGACGCGGCAATCAACACCTCGACGTCACCCGCCGAGGTGGTGCTGGGGCCCACCACGCAGAAGTCCAGGCTGACCTCGTCCAGCGAAAAAGGAATGTACTGGTTGGCCTCGGCCTCCACCTGCATTTCCATTTCCTCTTCGCGCAGCCCCGCCGGCAGCATGATCTTTTTGGTGATCACCGCAGATTGGGGCATGGCCATGGCAGCGTGTTTGGTGCGCGTGCCACTTTTGTTGACCACCTTGCGAACCGCTTCGGCCACTTCGTCGAACTTTTCGATCTGCCCATCGGCAATCCAGCCCTTCTCGAAGGGCTCGGAGGCAAACCGATCCAGGATGTATTCGCCAGATGCACTCTGGCTCAGCTCGACCAGCTTCACGCTTGATGAACTGATGTCCAGTCCGATCATTGGCGGATGCTTGCGGCCCAAGAGCGTGTCAAGAAAGCTCACACCGTCCCCCATGCGCCAGAGCTGGCGCTGGAAAGTTAATAAACCACTTGAATGCTATCAGTAAAGTTTTTGTGTATGAAACGAGAGAAAGCAGGATAAATCCCAACCTCGTTGCGATATGCACACGCCTTACAAGCGGTTGCAAAACCAACAAATCGCAATCAATCGACTCACCAAGGCTGGTGTACGAGGGGTGTCCCGGGGGTTTCTATAATCTCGGAACCTTCTACGGCAAGTCTCCATGAGCGATACCAACACCAACGACAAGCAACCTCGATCGGGCCGCGCAGGCCCCTCCCCCGCTCGGGCTTGGTGGGTGCAATGGCTCGTCAAACCGATAGCGGTTCTGGCCGGGCTGGGGCTTGCTGGCTTGCTCAGCGCCGTTTTCATCGCCGGCATCGGGCTGGCCGTGGCCTACCCCAATCTGCCCGAAGTACGTGGTTTGGCCGACTATCAACCGAAAATACCTTTGCGTGTTTTCTCGTCGGATCAGGTTTTGATTGGCGAATTTGGCGAGGAAAAACGCAATTTCCTGCCTATTTCAGAAATTCCCCGCGTGATGCGGGACGCGGTTCTCGCGATTGAGGATGCCCGCTTTTACAAACATGGCGGGGTGGATTACGTCGGCGTTTTGCGCGCCGGCCTGGCCAACTTCGGTGAGGCGCGAAGCCAGGGGGCGTCCACCATCACCATGCAGGTCGCCCGCAATTTCTACCTGCCCACAGAAAAGACTTTCACCCGCAAGATCTACGAGATTTTGCTGGCCTTGAAGATCGAGAGCCTGCTGAGCAAGGACCAGATCCTGGAGCTCTACATGAACCAGATCTACCTTGGCCAGCGCGCCTACGGGTTTGCCGCAGCTTGCGATACCTATTTTGGCAAGCCCATCAAGGACATCACCGTGGCCGAGGCGGCCATGCTCGCGGGCCTGCCCAAGGCCCCTTCGGCCTACAACCCGGTGCGCAACCCCAAACGCGCCACCATCCGCCAGCAGTACATCATTGATCGGATGTTCGAAAACGGCTTCATCACGAGCAAGCAGCGCGACGAAGCCAAGGCAGAGGCCCTTCATTACCGGACAAAGGCTCCCATCCCGATTCACGCTGAATACGCCGCCGAAGCCGCACGCCTGCTGATGCACGAGCAATATGGCAACGAAGCGTACTCGCGAGGCCTGAACGTCTACACCTCGATCAACATGACCGAGCAGACCGCCGCCTATAAGGCCTTGCGCAAAGGCTTGCTGGACTTCGACAGACGCCAGTCCTGGCGCGGCCCTGAGGCCTATATCGACCTGCCCGCCGACCCCAAGCAGATGGATGTGCGCATTGCCGAAGCGCTTGAAGAACACCCCGACAGCGAAGACATCCGCGCCGCTGTGGCGCTACAGGTCGAACCCCGCAAGCTCGTGGCCGTTCTTCAATCGGGCGAACAGATCACGATCACGTCAGACGGCTTGAAGGCCGTGGGCAACGCACTGACAGACAAGGCCAACCCCAAGCAGCAGATCCGACGAGGCGCGATTGTCCGCGTCAACCAGGACAAGCAAGGCCAGTGGTACGTGCAGCAACTGCCGGAAGTCGAGGGGGCATTCGTCTCGCTGGACCCGCGTACCGGCTTGATCCGGGCCATGGTGGGCGGCTTTGATTTCGGCCGCAACAAGTTCAACCACGTGACCCAGGCCTGGCGCCAACCCGGCTCCAGCTTCAAACCCTTCATTTATTCGGCCGCACTGGAAAAGGGTTTCACACCCGCAACCGTCGTCAACGATGCGCCCTTGTTTTTTGATGCGGGCACCACGGGCGGGCAAGCCTGGGAGCCCAAGAACTACGACGGCAAGTTCGAGGGCCCGATGCCTTTGCGCAGAGGCTTGGCAAAATCCAAGAACATGATTTCCATCCGCGTGCTGCGCTCCATCGGCGCCAGATACGCTCAAGACTGGATCACGCGTTTCGGCTTTGAGGCAGACAAGCACCCCGCCTACCTGACCATGGCACTGGGCGCCGGCTCGGTGACGCCACTGCAGATGGCCGACGCTTATGCGGTATTCGCCAATGGTGGCTACCGCGTGAACCCGCTGCTGGTGCTCAAGGTCACCGACACCCGGGGCCACCTATTGGCGCAATATCGCCCGAGCCAGCTCAACGAAAGCATGCGCGCCATTGACGCCCGCAACGCCTTCATCATGAGCAGCCTGCTTCAGGAAGTCACCCGCTCGGGCACGGCAGCCAAGGCCCAGGCCACCCTCAAGCGCCCCGATCTGTACGGCAAGACCGGCACCACGAACGACTCCATGGATGCCTGGTTTGCGGGTTACACGATGCACAACGTGGCCGTGGTGTGGATCGGGCATGACCAGCCACGCAAACTGGGTGACAAGGAAACCGGTGGTGGTTTGTCGCTGCCCGTGTGGATCGACTTCATGAGCACGGCGCTGCGCAACGCCCCGGTCGAAGAACCTGCCGCACCGGAAGGCGTGCTCAACGTCGGTGGCGAATGGTTCTACGAGGAATACACATCCGGCACGGGTGTCAGGGAGCTTGGCCCTGACAACACGGATGGCCCAGCAGGCAGCGCCCCGGCACCCAGCTCCGAGGATGAGAAAAAAGGCATCCTCAACATGTTTGGCGGCAAGCCCGAATAGTCGTCAGAAGGTCAAACCTGGCTTGCCGCCCTGCTCGCTGGCACAACTTGACAGCAAGGAGAAGAACTCCTCGCCACCGCGGCTGTCTTGCCACTGGCCCGAGCTGTTCAGCTTGAAGTGAAAGCCCCCGCGACGGGCAGCCAACCACAACTCATGCAGCGGTGGCTGCGCATTGACGATCAGCTGCGTGCGGTTGGGCAAGGTCAGCGTCAACATGCCGCCTGAACGGGCCGTGTCGATGTCGATGACGTCATCCTCCAGCCATTTGTCCACCGTGCGCTCAATGCGCGCCAGGGCCGCCTGGATGGCTGCGTCGTACTGCGCATCGGTCAGGCCCGAGGGGGTATCGAGGGGGGACATGGTGACTTCCTTAGAATGAGAACATGATTCAAGAACCTCAAATTCTAGGCAGTACCGCCAAGACCGCGCGACTTGCTGGGCCATCTGGCCCGACAATGGGTGGGCGTTCGTTGCGCCAGACCCTCGCCCGGAGCCTGATGGGCGCCGCCGTGTGCGCATTTCTCAGCGCTTGCGGCCAGAAAGGCCCGCTCTACCTGCCCACGCCGGCCCAGGCCGCCTCAACCCCTTCTTCCAGCGTTTCAAAATGACCTTGCCCGGCTCTCCCTATCTGGCCTACAAAGAGGCCGATCTGTACATGGACAACGTCTCATTGCGAGACCTCGTTCGCCAGCATGGCAGCCCGCTGTATGTGTATTCACGCCCAGCCATGCTGGCTGCGTTGGCGCCTTATCAACGTGCGCTGAAGGGCCGCCAGCACCTGGTGTGCTACGCGGTCAAAGCCAACTCCAACCTGGCTGTGCTGCAGACATTTGCACAGGCCGGTTGCGGCTTTGACATCGTGTCCGCAGGTGAACTGGCGCGCGTGCTGGCCGCTGGCGGCGATGCTGGCAAGGTGGTGTTTTCCGGCGTGGGCAAGACCCGCGCCGAGATGAAATTGGCCATCGAAACCGGCGTGCGCTGCTTCAACGTGGAGAGCACAGCCGAACTCGAAGTGCTGTCGGAAGTAGCGGCTGGCCTGGGACAGCGTGCGCGCGTCAGTTTGCGCGTCAACCCCGATGTGGATGCAGGCACCCACCCCTACATCTCGACAGGCCTCAAAGGCAACAAGTTCGGCGTGGCACACGAGTTGGCGGTGAACACCTACAAGCGTGCGGCCGCCTTGCCCGGCATCGACGTGGTGGGCATCGACTGCCACATCGGTTCGCAGATCACCGAGGTGTCGCCTTATCTGGATGCGCTGGACCGCGTGCTGGATCTGGTTGAGGCCATCGAAGCAGGCGGCGTCCAGATCCACCATCTGGATTTGGGTGGCGGCCTGGGCATCACCTACACGGACGAAACGCCCCCCGGCGCCGACGAACTGATCGCGCAACTGCTGGCGAAGATCGACGCACGCGGCCATGGGCATCGCGAACTGGTGTTCGAGCCCGGCCGTTCGCTGGTGGGCAATGCCGGTGTGCTGCTGACCGAGGTGATGTACCTCAAGCCCGGCGAGAAGAAGAACTTCTGCATCGTGGACGCCGCCATGAACGACCTCATGCGCCCAGCGCTGTACGAGGCCTATATGGGCATCGTCAACACGCAGCAGCGCGACGGCGCCACGCAAACCTGGGATGTGGTGGGCCCGGTGTGCGAGTCGGGTGACTGGCTGGGGCGTGACCGCGCGCTGAATGTGCAGGCCGGCGACGTGCTGGCGGTGCTGTCGGCGGGCGCGTATGGCATGACCATGGCCAGCAACTACAACACCCGCGGCCGTGCGGCCGAGTTGATGGTGGATGGCGACCAGGTCTGGGTCGTGCGTGAACGCGAGGCTTTGGCCGACTTGTTCAAGCTGGAGAAGCTGCTGCCCGCTTGACGATCTGCCAACCACAAAGCAAGGCCCCGAAACAAAAAACCGCCCGAAGGCGGTTTTTTGTTGATTGCGTAGCAATCAGAACTGGTGACGGATACCCACAGCCACGACACGCGTGGTGGCATCGATGTTGGCGCCGGCAGCCGAGAAGAACGGCGTTTCCAGCGAGCCCAAGCCCGTCAGCAGAGGCAACGGGCCACCGGCAATGGGCTGACCCGCGCCCGTGGTAGCCAGCTGACCACGCTCATCCTTGGCATAACCCGCACGCAGATAGACCTTGGTGCGCTTGGAGAAGTTGTAGTCACCCATCAGCATCAGGGACGTGTCCTTGCCCTTGGTGAAATTGGCGAACTTCGAGTAGGCGTATTCAGCACCCACGGCAAACTGGCCAATCGGGTGCTTCACACCCAGTGCGATGGTGTTGATCTTGGGGCCCGCAGCATCACCTGGGTCGTTCTTGAACTCACCGCGATGGAAGATGGCAGCCAGTTGCGTGCCTGCACCGGGCACGGTGTACTTGGTACCCAGCGAATAAGCCAAATAATTGCGCAGATTAGCCAGCACAGTACCCGACGTACCAGAAACCAGCTGCGCATTGCCAAAACGGTTAGCGTGAACCGAGCCGTTGACCATCAAGGCGGGGTCCACCATGTAGTTCAGGTACAGACCAGCCGATTGCCCACGATTTTGCGTGTTGGCTGCTTCCGTACCGGCCGATGCACCACCCACGATCTGGCCGTTGGTGGTCCCAAAGGGCGAACCTGTCCGGTTCGAACTGATCTTCTGGTCAACACCAGCATTGGGCGAGTAGGACAAAGAACCGGTCAGGTCCCCCGCCTTCAGCCAATAACTGATCTGGTTGTCCTGGCGAACCTGCAGGTTGTTGACGATCAGGCCGGAGCCCATGATGTCAGCACCACCCAGTGCTTCAACCGTGGCGGTTGCGAAGGCGTAGAACATGGGGGCATATTGGCGACCCAGGCGAACTTCGCCGTAGGGCGTGGTCAGGCTGACAAAAGCTTGACGGCCCCACATGCGACTGTCCTGGCCGCTTTGTGCACCGGTATCCAACTGGAACTGACCTTCGAGTACGAAGCCACCCTTGTAGCCACCGCCGATGTCTTCAGTGCCTTTGAAACCCAGCGCGTTCACCGAGGAAATGCTTGATGTGAGGCGGGTGACCGTGCTGGGAGCCGTCACCGCGGCGAGCGTAGTAGGAGAGGCCGCATACAGGGTGCCGGAGGCATCACCTTGCCCCTTGTGGACATTGTCAACTGCCACGTCGAGGTTGCCGTAGATGGTCAGGCTGGATTGAGCGAACGCGGCACCGACGCCGAAAGTGGCCAGAGCAACCGCGACGGCTTTGGTCAGGACGGTTTTTTGCATCATGAATCTCCTTGATTACCCCCTGAACCGGGGGGCGCAAGGAATTGTTGCTGAAAGCGCTTCAAAGGTCTGCAAGGTTTCTGCTATGTGTCGCCTATTGACGACAAAGAAATGCGCACCCCAGAAACGAAAAAAAGGGGCCGAAGCCCCTTTTGGAATCACGAGTCTGACCGAGATCAGAAAGCGTGACGGATACCAACGGCGATGCCGTGGGTGGTCTTGTCGGCAACGGAAACAGTGGGGCCGCCAGACACGCCGTACAAGGTACCGGTGTCGTTGTTCACGTTGGTGAACATGCCGTACACAGCGGTGCGCTTGGACAGGTCATAGATCGCCTTGATGGTGGTGATCTGGACGTTGTCGTCGCCAGCAGCGCTGCCTTCGGTGTTGCGAGCCGTCGACAGGCCAGCGATCACGGTGAAGTTAGGCGCGACAGGCACTGCAACCTTGGCACCCAGCAGCGTGAAACGCTTGCTGTTGAGGCCAGTCGTTTCAGCGTCGTAGTAACCGGTGACCTTGGCAGCGCCGAAGTCGTAGCCAGCGTACACCAGGGTGGCGTTAGCCTTGTCCTTGACAGCCGTGCCAGTGGATTCGTCCTTGGCGTTCAGGTAGCCCAGGCCGGCCGACAGGGGGCCAGCGGCGTACTTGACGCTCAGGCCGTAGGCCTTGCCTTCGCTGGAGCCAGCGACTTCACCAGCGGGGGTAGCAGAGCCACCAGTGCCGGTCGAGTACTGCAGCTGAGCGCTCAGGCCAGGAACCAGTGTTGGCAGCAGGTAGGTCACGGCGTTGCTGACGCGACGATAGCTGTCACCACCACGGGTGCCCAGGAGCTTCAGGTCGTCGTAGGCTTGTGCGCTCAGCACGTTGCCAGCGATGTCACCGATCGACGAATCGGTACGGCCCAGACGCAGTTCACCGAAACCGCCACCGATACCAACCCAAGCTTGGCGATCCCAGAAGGTCGAACCAGCAGCGCCGGTGTCCACGGTCACGGGAGCTTCCAGGTTGAAAGTGGCCTTCATGCCGCTACCCAGATCTTCGGTGCCCTTGAAACCCAGGCGCGAAGTGGCCAGGTTGCCAGAGGTCACGCGGGTGACAGTCTTGTCGCCCTTGACGCTTTCCAGCGAGGCGTCGACCACGCCGTACAGGGTCACGGAAGATTGAGCGAAAGAGGCAGAAGATGCGGCGATGGCAGCCAGAGCCAGCAGAGTCTTTTTCATTGACTTCTCCAAAGTTGAACCAGAGGCTTCAGCGGCTTGTTGTGTTGGCACGGATGTAAACAACTCGTGCTGCCTGACGACCCGGAAGTCGTTTGGCTCCCGCTGAAACTAGATGGCATTGCAGCAGACTTTTTCAGTTTTCGTGGTGACAGGGTTGTCATAAACCCCAATCCAAAAGGATTAACGTTGCCGCTACGCAACAACGCCTGGGGCGGGATAATCGCGACATGAGCATCCAGACCGACGACTTCAGCCCACCTCGCCGAAGCAAGAGCACCCCGGCGGCCTCTCCGTTCGAGGCCCCTGCGCGCATGGTCGAGCCCTCCGTGAGTTCGCCCAATGAAGACGCGATCGAGCGGGCGCTGCGACCCAAGGATCTGGATGAGTACGTCGGGCAGGCCAAGGCGCGCGAGCAGCTCGAAATCTTCATTGGTGCGGCGCGCAAGCGAGGCGAAGCGCTGGATCACGTGCTGCTGTTCGGCCCCCCGGGGCTGGGCAAGACAACGCTAAGTCACATCATCGCCACCGAACTGGGCGTCAACCTGCGGCAAACCTCGGGGCCGGTGCTGGAAAAACCCAAGGACCTGGCCGCCATCCTGACCAATCTGGAGCGGCACGATGTGCTGTTCATCGATGAAATCCACCGGCTCAGCCCCGTGGTGGAGGAGATCCTCTACCCGGCGCTGGAGGACTATCAGATCGACATCATGATTGGCGAAGGGCCGGCTGCGCGCTCGATCAAGCTGGATCTGCAGCCCTTTACGCTGGTGGGCGCGACAACACGCGCCGGCATGCTGACCAACCCGCTGCGCGACCGGTTCGGCATCGTGGCGCGGCTGGAGTTCTACTCGGCCGAGGAGTTGCAGCGCATCGTGACGAGGTCGGCCGGCCTGCTGGGTGCCCCCATTGATGCGGCAGGGGCGATGGAGGTGGCCAGGCGCTCGCGTGGTACACCACGCATTGCCAACCGGCTGCTGCGCCGGGTGCGGGACTATGCCGAGGTCAAGGGCGATGGCCGCATCACGCGCGAGATGGCCGACAAGGCCCTGGCCATGCTGGATGTGGACCCGCTGGGCTTCGATGTGATGGACCGCAAGCTGCTGGAGGCAATCCTGCACCGCTTCGATGGCGGCCCTGTCGGGCTGGACAACCTGGCTGCGGCCATTGGTGAAGAACGCGAGACCATCGAGGACGTGATCGAGCCTTATCTGATTCAGCAAGGCTTCCTGCAGCGCACGCCGCGTGGGCGCATTGCCACGGCGGCAGCGTTCAAGCACCTGGGTTTGCAGGCGCCGCAAGGCGGCGATTTGCTCGACTGACTGAGCCTCAGCGGCGGCGAAGCAGGTGGACGTATTCGTCGCGGCCTGCCACTTGCTGAGCTTGCTGATCAACCAGATCGTTGCCGGTCTGGCGGGCAAAGGCCTGGAAATCGCGCACCGAGCCTGGATCGGTGGCCAGCACCTTGAGCACCTCGCCGCTGTGCATGTCGGACAAAGCCTTCTTGGCCTTGAGGATGGGCAAAGGGCAAGTCAGGCCGCGGGCGTCGAGTTCTTTGTGGATGTCCATGGCAAGGTCCGTATCAAGGTCAGGCGGGGAAGACACCCGTCGACAGGTAACGATCGCCCCGGTCGCAAACGATGAAGACGATCGTGGCATGGCTGAGATTCTGCGCCAGTTGCAGCGCCGCCCAGCAAGCACCTGCCGCAGAGATGCCACAGAACAGGCCTTCTTCACGGGCCAGGCGACGCGCCATTTCCTCGGCATCGGTCTGGCTGACGTAGATGAGCTCGTCGACCCGGTTGGGCTCGTAGATCTTGGGCATGTAGGCTTCGGGCCACTTGCGGATACCCGGGATGCGGGAGCCTTCCTGAGGCTGGGCACCGACGATGCGCACCTCGCTGTTCTGCTCTTTCAGAAAGCGCGAGACGCCGGTGATGGTGCCGGTGGTGCCCATGGCGCTCACGAAGTGCGTGATCCGCCCTTGTGTGTCGACCCAGATCTCGGGGCCGGTGGTGTCGTAGTGAACCGCCGGGTTGTCGGGGTTGGCGAACTGGTCAAGCACGACGCCCTTGCCTTCGCGCACCATCTGGTCGGCCAGGTCGCGTGCGTACTCCATGCCGCCGCTCTTGGGCGTGAGGATGAGTTCGGCGCCGAAAGCCTTCATGGTTTGCGCCCGCTCGATGCTGAGGTCCTCCGGCATGATGAGGACCATGCGGTAGCCGCGGATGGCCGCCGCCATCGCCAAGGCAATGCCGGTGTTGCCGGACGTGGCCTCGATGAGCGTGTCGCCGGGTTTGATCTGGCCGCGCTCTTCGGCACGACGGATCATGTTGATGGCGGGGCGGTCCTTGACGGAGCCGGCGGGGTTGTTGCCTTCGAGCTTGGCCAGGATGACGTTGCCACGGGCATCGTTGTCCGCCCCGGGCACGCGTTGGAGTCGAACGAGCGGGGTCTTGCCGATGGCGTCTTCGAGCGTGGGGTAGTTCATGGCGGATATTGTCGCAGGCAGACAAAGACCAAACGCAGCCCAATGCTTTACAGCCGGGCTGGCTAGAACGTGCTGGGAAGGATAACAAGCGGGAACAGAACGTTCGCTTGTGTGGTGCCCCGGGCCGGACTCGAACCGGCACTCCTTGCGGAACCGGATTTTGAATCCGGCGCGTCTACCAATTTCACCACCAGGGCGTCCAGTGTGAAGACCGAAAGCATAGCACAGGCGCGCCAGGCACCAACAAGCCGGGCCGATGGCCGTTGCATGGTGCAAACGCGCGCCCACCACGGCCTCGATCACCTGAAAACAGGCTGATTTCCGGCCACTTCCGCCTGGGAAGGGTTTTATGTCAGGGGGGACACATGTCTACACATCAGCGCTACAGCCACTTCGAAGAATGGCCCTGACCTGCCGCGATGGGGTGGCAGGCGGCACCGCGGATCGCGATCAACAGATTGCTCACCTCCGTGGACAGACATGTGGTCAATGAAAGGAATCAACCATGACGACCATATCCAGTGGTATCTCAGGCATGAGCAATTGGGGCGGCATGCAGCCGTCTCGCATGGAAGGCCGGGGCGGGGGCAAGCCCTCGTTCTCCAGCATCGACACGGATGGCAGCGGCGGCCTGGACAAGACCGAACTGCAGGCCATGATCGACAAGGGGCCTCGTGGGGCACAGCGCGCACAACAGAGCACGCAAGGCAGCGAGAGCACCAGCAGCACCAGTGGCGTGTCGACGGACGACCTGTTCAGCAAGCTCGACAGCGATGGTGACGGCACCATCAGCCAGACCGAGCTGGACACGGGCATGAAGCCGCCCGGGCAGGACAGCCAGAGCAGCCAGAACGCCTTTGGTGGCATGGGCATGGACACGCAGGGCTTTGCGGCCATGATGGGCGCCGGGATGGGGGGGATGATGGGCGGCATGCCCCCTCCCCCACCGCCGGACGATGGCGACAGCTTCTCGCTGAGCCAGCTCGACAGCGATCAGGATGGCAGCATCACCAAGGCGGAGTTTGGCCTCAGTAGCTCGACCTCGTCGAGCAGCACATCGTCCAGCAGTTCAACGTCCGCCACGGATGAAACGCAGCAGGCGCTGTTCGACATGATCGACAGCGACAAGAGCGGTGACATCAGCAAGGCCGAAGCCAGCAGCTTCCAGGACAAGATGAAAGCCTTGTTCGAGACGATGCAGCAGATGGGCGCCCAGCAGTTTGACAGCAGCTCAAGCAGCCTGAGCGTGACAGCCTGATTCGCTGACGGCAGGGAAGGCGGCCATCACGCACCAGCCTGGCTTGCTGTCACAAGCTCCAGGCAATGGTGGATGGCCGCTGCGGCAGGTTCAGCGTGGCCACGGTTGGGGGCGTGCGCGCGATGACCTGACCGCGCCTGACCACCGCCAGCCGGGTGGCACGCAGGCGAATCGCTTCAACGGGATCGCGTGCTTGCAGGAGCACGAAGTCGGCGTGGCAACCGACGTCCAGCCCATACCCCTCCAGCCCGAGGATGCGCGCGGGTGTGGTGGTCACGGCCTCAAAGCACTGGCGCATGGCCGCTTGGCCCGTCATCTGGGCCACGTGCAGGCCCATGTGGGCCACTTCCAGCATGTCGCCGCTGCCCAGGCTGTACCAGGGGTCCATGACGCAGTCGTGCCCGAAGGCCACGTCGATGCCGGCCGCCAGCATCTCGGGCACGCGGGTCATGCCGCGCCGTTTGGGATAGGTGTCGTGGCGACCTTGCAAGGTGATGTTGATCAAGGGGTTGGCGATGGCCGCCACGCCGGCCTCCTTGATCAAGGGCAGCAGCTTGCTGACGTAGTAGTTGTCCATGCTGTGCATGGAAGTCAGGTGCGAGCCGGCAACGCGGCCGTGCAGGCCCAGGCGATGGCTCTGGCTGGCCAGGGTCTCGATGTGGCGAGACAAGGGGTCGTCGGATTCATCGCAATGCATGTCGACCCGCAGGCCGCGCTCCGCAGCCAGCTCGCACAGGATGCGCACCGACTCGGCGCCATCGGCCATGGTCCGCTCGAAATGCGGGATGCCACCCACGACGTCTACGCCCATGTCGAGTGCACGTGTCAACTGGGCCAGGGCACCGGGGCTACGCAACACGCCGTCTTGCGGGAAGGCGACCAGCTGCAGATCCAGATAGGGCTTGACCTGTTGTTTGACCTGCAATAGGGCCTCGACGGCCAGCAGGCGCGGATCACACACGTCCACATGCGAGCGGATGGCCAGCAGGCCTTTGGCCACGGCCCAGTCGCAATAGCGCAGCGCGCGCTCGATGATCGCGTCCTGGGTCAGGTGGGGCTTGAGCTCGCCCCACAGGGCAATGCCCTCCAGCAAGGTACCGGACTGGTTGACACGAGGCTGGCCGTAGCTGAGCGTCGAGTCCATGTGGAAGTGCGCGTCCACAAAGGGCGGGCTGACGAGGTGCCCGGCAGCGTCGATCTCTTGCGCCGCCGTGCCCGCGATGGCGGGATGCAGCGCGGTGATGCGGCCCTTGCTGATGCCGATGTCCTGATGGCTGCGGCCATCAGGCAAGGTGCAATGTCGAACAATGAGATCAAACAAGGCAGGCTCCTGGCAGTCCTGGCAGCGGCGCCCATGCGCCACGGTCAGCAGACTAGCAGGGATCAGACCAGATCAGACGGTGCCGAAGATGCGGTCACCGGCATCACCCAGGCCGGGCACGATGTAACCATGCTCGTTGAGGTGGCTGTCGAGCGAAGCGGTCACGATGTGCACGTCAGGGTGGTGCTTGAGCATATTGGCCACGCCCTCCGGTGCGGCCAGCAGGCTGATGAGCTTGATGCTGGCGCAGCCCGCTTCCTTGATGCGGTCGATGGCGGCCACGGCCGAATTGCCCGTGGCCAGCATGGGGTCGACCACGATGACCTGCCGCTCGGCGATGTCGGCCGGGACCTTGAAGTAGTACTCGACGGGCTCCAGCGTTTCAGGGTCGCGGTACAGGCCGATGTGGCCCACGCGCGCCAGCGGCAAGACGGCCAGGATGCCGTCGAGCATGCCGTTGCCCGCACGCAGGATGGAGACCAGGCACAGCTTCTTGCCACTGATCACCGGCGAGTCCATGGTGGTGATGGGCGTGGTGATGGCCTGCAGCTCGGTGGGCAGATCTCGCGTGGCCTCGTAGACCAGCATCTGGCTGACCTCACGCAAGAGGTTGCGGAAGCTGTCCGTGTTGGTGTCCGTGCTGCGCAACCAGGTGAGCTTGTGCTGCACCAGGGGGTGATGGACCACGGTGAGGTTGGGGAAATCTGCCGTCATCTTGTCTTCCTGTTGTCAAAACACGGTGCCGTCGCTGTCCAGGTGCATGGGGGGCGGGCCACCCGGGCGCTTGGCCAGGGCAATCTGCCGCCCGGCAGCCCAGCTGCCGCCTTCCAGCACACGGGCCAGCGGGAACTGCTCCTGGGTCAATCCGAGTTCACTCCGCACGGCCTCGGCCAGATGATCCAAGATGGCCACGGTCAGTGCACGCCATTCAACAATGGGCTCGGCATCCACGGCCCAACGTGTGGTGTGAAAGGCACGATCGCGCGCCTGCAACAAGCCCAGGTCCAGCAGCAGGCCACCATTGCGGTACTCCGGCAGGCCCGTGAGCTCATCGAGCCCGATCACGCTCAGGCCCGCGTCCTCCAGGGGTTCCAGCAACGAGTACGTCATCCACTGGCTGAGCTTGTGGAAGGGCAACCAGCCATCCGGCGCATCCGGATGCGGCCAGCAATCGCCCAGCGGCACACCACCGAGTTCATGCCGACCCGGCCAGATGTGGCCCAGCGTGTGCAGCAGCAGCGACAGCACATGGGCCGCACGCACCTGCCCTGTGGGCGACTGACGGAACAAGGTATCGATCAGGTGCCCGGGCCTGAGCAAGCCGGGCTCGTCCGGGCGACTGAAGACATCGGGGTGGGCCTTGAGGGCCAGCGCCAGTTGCCGCAGCAAATTGGCGCGCCCCTCCAGGCCGACGAGCGGGTTGTTGTCCGACACCTGAAAGGCCAGCGCCAGATCGGCTGTTTGCACGCGCTCGAGGCCTTTGGCGTCGGCCCGACAGGGCTGGTGGGGATCGCTTGAGAGCCCGCCATCGGCCCACCACCTGAGGCTGGCCACGCCCAGGCCTTCTGAGCGACTGAGCGTCTGCTTGCTGGGCACGTCCTTGTAGTGCCATGACGGGCCGGCACCGGCATCCAGCAGCACACTGGTGATGGCCAGGTCCACACGCGCACGAGCCCGCTCCAGCCTCGCGGGCATCGCATCCAGCCCGTGTTCATGGGCCACCGCCGACCAGCGGTCCACACCACCTGCCTCGAAATGCCGCCAGCGGCTGTGATACGGCACCTTGAGATCCGGGTAGCGCTGACGGATCACATTGCTCACATAGGCCGACACCACGGCCATGCGCTCGGGGTGCCAGGTGAAATGGCGCGCACGACCGGCCTGCGCCAGGGCCATGATCGCGGCGCTGTGCTGCCGAACGGCGCAGGCGCTCAACAGCTTGTCCGCCAGACTCGGTACAGGGGCATGCAGGGCGCTCATTCCATCAACCCCCGGCCCTTGGCCTGTGCCAGCTCGCTCGCGTCGGGCGTGTAGGTCGAGAAATAGCCCGCCGCCTTCTTGGCGTCCATTTCGACCTGGGCGTCTGCGGGGATCAGTGCATCCGGGATCGGCACGCGCTCGACCACCTCGATGCCTTGCTCGACCAGGGCCCCGTGCTTCATGTTGCTCATCGACGCCCAACGGTCGATGCGCTTGATGCCCAGCCAGTGGAAGACATCGGGCATGAGTTGCTGAAAGCGCATGTCCTGCACGCCGGCCACGCACTCGGTGCGCTCGAAATAGGTCTCGGCGCGGTCGCCCCCGTTCTGGCGCTTGCGGGCGTTGTAGACGAGGAACTTGGTGACCTCACCCAGCGCGCGCCCTTCCTTGCGGTTGTAGATGCACAGGCCCACGCCGCCTTGCTGCGCCATCTCGATGCACACCTCGATGCCATGGGCCAGATAGGGGCGGCAGGTGCAGATGTCGGAGCCAAACACATCGGAGCCATTGCATTCGTCGTGCACGCGGCAGGCGACCTTGGTCTCGGGCTTGCCCAACTGGCTGACGTCACCAAAGAAGTACAAGGTCATGCCCCCGATGGGCGGCAGAAACACCTTGAGATCAGGTCTGGTCACCAGCTCGGGGAACATGCCGGCGGTCTGCTCGAACAGGTGGCGCCGCAATGCGCTTTCCTTGATGCCGAAACGCTCGGCCAGGCCCGGCAGGTACCAGACCGGGTCGATGGCCGCCTTGGTGACCTTGACATCGCCATTGGCGTTGAGGATGTCGCCATCGGGCTTGAGCCGGCCGCTGGCGATGGCTGCCACCAGCTCGGGCATGTTGATGTGCGCTTTGGTGATCGCGATCGTGGGGCGCAGGTCGATGCCGGCATCCAGTTGGGTCTTGAATTCGCTGGCCACCAGGTGGCCCCATGGGTCCAGCGAGACGATCTTGCCCGGGTCCGCCCATTGTGGGTGCGGCCCGATGACCTCGGCGGGCATGGTGTTGGTGAGATCAGGCTTGTGATCGCGGTGCAGGGCCCCTGAGGCCACGGCCAGGGCGCGGTAGACGGAATAGGCTCCAGAGTGCGTGCCGATGACGTTGCGCACGCCAGGATTGGCCACACTGGCGACAAGCGGGCCGCGCTGTGCCGCGGTGGCCGCGCCCCACTGGATGCCCTGATGGGCCTCATCGCTCTTTTTTCGAGCAGGGTGCGACGTCAATACGATGTGGGCTGACATGGTCAAAGACCTCCGTCTCCAAAGTGCCCGCCGATCTGTCGCCAGGCTTGTCAACACATTAGCGAGTTGCGTGCCAACCTGCTGTGACGGATCACCGGAGATAGGCGGAATCAAAGGGTCTGTCCCGAGGACCAGGGCGCCATGGGGGCTTCCTCCCGGCCCTTATGATGTGCGCCTACCTCCACTGCTTATTTCAGAAAGCATGCCGCCGCTTCCCCCCATTACCCAGGCACTGATTCTGATCAACGTCGCCATGTTCTGCCTGGACGATGCCTTGAGTGGCGGTGCATTGCGGTTCTACCTTGAACTGTGGCCGCTGCAAAGTGGCCACTTCCTGCCCTGGCAGTTGGTGAGCTATGCCTTCCTGCATGGCTCGATCGGACACCTGTTCTTCAACATGCTGGCGCTGTGGATGTTCGGTGGTGAGCTGGAGCGCGTCTGGGGCACCCGGCGCTACCTGGAGTTCCTGCTGGCCAGTGTGGTGGCCGCGGGCGCAACCCAGTTGCTGATGTCCGCCCTGGGTGGTTGGGGTCACCCCATGGTGGGCGCCTCTGGCGGCATCTACGGCCTGCTGCTGGCCTACGCCATGATGTTCCCCAACCGGATCATCATGCCGCTGTTCCCGCCCATCCCCATGAAGGTCAAGTACTACGTGCTGGGCTTCGGTTTGCTGGAGTTGTTCCTGAGCTGGCAGGACACCACCTCGGGCATCGCGCACTTCGCGCACCTGGGCGGCATGCTGGGAGGCTGGCTGATGATCCGCTATTGGCGCGGGCAACCCCCGTTCAAGTCGCGCCGGGGCCCTGGCCGCCGCTTCTGACCCTGGACGAGATGGCAATGCCCGCGGTGATCAGCACCAGGGCGATCGGGTGATACCAGTTGGGGCGCTCCCCCAGCAGCAAGGCCGACCACACGGCCGCGAAGATGGACGTGAGGTTGCCAAAGAAGGCCGCCATGGTGGGGCCCACAGCCTGCACGCCCAGCCCCCAGCAGCGATACGCCAGGATGGACGGCCCGATGGCAATGAAGACCATCGCGCCCCAGGCCTGCCAGCTTGAAGGCCACAAGGGCGCCTGTCCAGGCCCGGACAGCCAGGCCTCTACCGCCGTGCAAGCCCCGGCCCACAGCAGACCGAACAAGACCTGGATCTGCAAGAAGGCCGCCCAGTCCCAATCTGGACGCTGCTGCCCCAGCATATTGGTTGGCGGGCAGGCCAGCATCCAGCTGTAGAAGGCCCAGGCCAGGCTGGCCAGCAGCATCAACAGATCGCCGGGCACGAGGCGCACATGCCGGAGCACCTCCCACTGGCCTTGCGCAATCACCAGCACCACACCCAGGGCCGACAGCAAGGCACCCAGCCACTGGCGCGCATGCAGGCGCTGCCCATAAGCCAGCCAGCCCACCAGCATCATCCAGATGGGCACGCTGGAGCCAATCAGAGTGACATTCAAAGGCGTCGAGGTCTGCAGCGCCAGGTACTGCATCGCGTTGTAGGTGCCCACCCCCAGCACGCCGATGGCTGCAAGGTAAACCCAGCGCTGGCGTATGGCCGCCATGTCCCGCCAGACGCGGGTCGACAAGGGCATCAGCATCAGCGCGACCATCAGCCAACGCAAGGCGTTCATCGCCACAGGCGGCAAGGTCCCGACCATGAGGCGGCCGACCACGGCATTGCCTGCCCACATCATGGGCGGCAACATCAGCAGGATGAGGATGCGGGGCTGAAGGTAGGCAGGACGCGTCAAGACAGGCTCAGGCAGGTGGTCGATCACCTGCCATTAGAACAGCCTGACCAGGGTGCGGATGCGGCGGGGGATGAGCGCGCAAACAAGCGTTCAGCGAGGCGCTCAGTCACGCGCCATGGTGGCCGCACGGTAGGCGTGCCACGACGCATGCCCCACCACCGGACCAACCACCAGCAAGCCCAGAAAGCCCGGCAGCATGGCCATGACGATGGCCAGCGTGATCAAGGCGCCCCACAGCAGCATGACGCCCGTCTGCGTGGTGACCAGGCGCATGCTGGCCAATGCGGCCGAGATCGCATCGGTGGATTTGTCCAGCATCATGGGCATGGAGATGACGCTGAAGGCAAAGATCAGGCCCGCAAACAAGGCCCCGACCGCCATGTAGGCGGCAAAGAAGATCAGGTACTCCTCGGTCATCATCGAGGACAGCGGGGCATTGAAATCCGGCACGCCATCAAAGCTGATCGCAAAGACGATCATGGCCGAGCGCCCCCACAGCATCTCCAGCACCAGCAGCACGCAGGCAAAGATGGCCAGCTGGCCACTGCTGATGCGCCAGGCAGTCAGCGAAGACCACATGCTGATCGGCTCGCCGCGACCCAGGCGCCGGCTGACCTCGTACAGGCCCAGGCACAGGAAAGGCCCCAGCAACAGGAAACCGGCAGACAGGGCCAGCGTGTACTCCGGTGCCTGATGGAAACAGGCCAACAGCAACCAGCCCATGAGGACGAAGCAGGCACCGTAGAACAGGCCGATCAGCGGGGCGCGCGTGAAGTCATGCCAGCCCAGCGACAGCCACTCGAAAGGGTCGCGCCAGCTCAGTTGGGCCAGCGGCATGTCCAGCACGCTGTTGCGACGTGCAGCCTCTGCCGGATCGGCATCGATGATCGAGGCCACATCGACCTGCCCTGGCGCAGACGCCAGCTTCATGCCAGGTGCCAGAGGCGCCTCGGCAATCGGCGTCAGGAAACGCGATGCCAGCTCAAGCTGGGACGATGGGGCGTCTTGTTGTGAGGGCTGCGAAGGCCACAGATGGGCCCTGCGCAGCGTCGGGCGACGACGGTGCGTGCGGCGACGAGAAACCAGGACATGATGTGTCAGACGACCAGCCGTACCCATGCGTTCTCCTTCGAAGAACCTTCGATAGGAGAAAAGTACGCCTGGAATTGATCTGAGTCACTGGTGGAAACACGGGGAAAACAGACACCCCGGTGTGAACCACCCGCCTTTTTGTCGCCAAATGTATTTAACCGCGACGAACGCGCCGCAGTTCATCCAGGATCAGCAAACCGGCACCGATGGTGATGCCGCAATCGGCCACGTTGAAGGCCGGAAAGTGCCCGCCCGGGAACATGGGTGCCAGGAAGCCCCAGTGGAAATCCAGGAAGTCCACCACGTAGCCGTGCACCAGGCGGTCGATGACGTTGCCGATGGCGCCGCCCAGGATCAGTGCCATCGCCCAGGCAAACAGCTTCTGGCCACTGTGCTGGCGCAGCATGTAGATGATGAAGCCGGTCGCCACAAAGGCCAGGCCGACGAAGAACCAGCGCTGCCAGCCGCCGGCGTGGGCCAGGAAGGAGAAGGCCGCACCGCTGTTGTGCACGCGCACGACATTGAAGAAGGACAGCACGTGACGGCCATCCCCCAGCTGGAACATGCCCAGGATCAGCACCTTGGTGAACTGGTCCAGCAAGATGAGGATGAAGGCGATGCCCAACCAGGGCAGCAAACCCTGGTTGGCGCCCGAAGCGGACTTTCTGGTGGCCATGCGGGTGCTCAGGCGTGTTCGCGGTGTTCACCTTCGCCATGCAGGTTGCTGTCGCAACGGCCGCAGATGGTGGGGTGCTCGGGGTTGATGCCGACGTCGTCGCGGTAGTGCCAGCAGCGCTCGCACTTCACGGCCTTGGACGGGTTGACTTCGATTTGCGTGGAGTGGCCTTCCGCCAGCTCGACGCTGGAGACGATCAGCACGAACTTGAGGTCATCGCCCAGGCTGCGCAGGTCGGCCAGCAGGCGCTGGTCATCGGCGCTGATGGTGACGAACAGATTGGCCTGCAGCGAGGCACCGACCTCACCGCGCGTGCGCACTTCTTCGATCTGGCGGTTGCACTCTTCGCGCAAAGCGCGGATGCGTGACCACTTGGCCAGCAGCTCGGTGTCCTTGTCGGCTTCGTGGAAGTCCCAGTAGGTTTCGGTGAAGATCGTGTCGCCCTTGTTCTGGCCACCGTTGAACACCTTCCAGGCCTCTTCGGCCGTGAAGCTCAGGAACGGCGCCATCCAGCGCAGCATGCCGTTCGTGATGTGCCACAACGCGGTCTGCGCGGCGCGGCGGGCATGGCTCTTGGCTGCCGAGGTGTAGAGGCGGTCCTTGAGCACGTCCAGATAGAACGCGCCCAGGTCTTCCGAGCAGTAGACCTGCAGCTTGGCCACCACCGGGTGGAACTCATAGCGCTCGTAGTGCGCCAAGATGTCTTCCTGCAACTGCGAGGCACGGGCCAGGGCGTAGCGGTCGATCTCCAGCAGCTCGGTGAGCGGCACGGCGTCCGTCTCCGGGTTGAAGTCGGAGGTGTTGGCCAGCAGGAAGCGCAAGGTGTTGCGGATGCGGCGGTAGCCGTCCACCACGCGGGCGAGGATCTTGTCGTCGATGCCCAGGTCACCGGAGTAGTCGGTCGACGCGGCCCACAGGCGGATGATCTCGGCACCCATCTTGGTGCTGATCTCTTGCGGCGCCACCGTGTTGCCCACGGACTTGGACATCTTGCGGCCCTGGCCGTCCACGGTGAAGCCGTGCGTCAGCAGGCCCTTGTAAGGCGCGCGGCCATAGATGGCGCAAGCGGCCAGCAGCGAGCTGTGGAACCAGCCGCGGTGCTGGTCATGGCCTTCCAGGTAGAGGTCGGCTTCGTGCAGTTCGTCGTGGCCGGCATCGGGGTGGCTGCCTTGCGCCGGGTTGAGCACGTGGAAGAAGGAGGTGCCAGAGTCGAACCACACATCCAGGATGTCGGTGGACTTGCTGTACTCGGCGGCCTCGGCACCCAGCCACTCGGTGGGGTCCAGCTTCGACCAGGCTTCCACGCCACCGGCTTCGACGAGGTCAGCGGCCTTGTCCATGAAGGCCATGGTCTGCGGGTGCAACTCGCCCGTCACCTTGTGCAGGAAGAATGGCAGCGGCACGCCCCAGTTGCGCTGGCGGCTGATGCACCAGTCAGGGCGGTTGGCGATCATGTCGCGCAGGCGGGTGCGGCCGTTCTCGGGGTAGAAGGTGGTGTGGTCGATGGCGTCCAACGCGGTCTGGCGCAGGGTCTTGGCGGGCTTCTCGGTCGCAAACACGCCCTCGCCTTCGTCCATGCGCACGAACCATTGCGCGGCGGCACGGAAGATCACCGGCGTCTTGTGGCGCCAGCAGTGCGGGTAGCTGTGCACGATGTCCTTGGTGGCCAGCAGGCGGCCGTGCTCACGCAGGGTCTCCAGCACCACTGGGGCGGCCTTCCAGATGTGCTGACCGCCAAACAAGGGCAGATCGGCTTCGTAGACGCCATTGCCCTGCACGGGGTTGAGGATGTCGTCGAACTTCAGGCCGTGGGCGATGCAGGAGTTGAAGTCGTCCACACCGTAGGCAGGCGCAGCGTGCACGATGCCAGTGCCGTCTTCCGCGCTGACGTACTCGGCCAGGTAGACGGGTGCTTCGCGGTCATAGCCCTTGTCCACATGGGCCAGCGGGTGCTTGAACTTCAGGCCTTCGAGCTTGGCGCCCGGTGCCGTGGCGATGATCTTGACCTGATCGGCCTCGAAGCCGTAACGCTGCGCGGCCTTTTCCACCAAGGATTCAGCCAGCACCAGCAGGCCCTTGGGCGTGTCCACCAGGGCGTAGCTCAACTCGGCGTGCACGTTGAGCGCCTGGTTGGCAGGGATGGTCCAGGCGGTCGTGGTCCAGATCACCGCGAAGGCGTCTTTGCCGAGCTGCTGCAGGCCAAAGGCGGCGGCCAGCTTGGCGGGCTCGGCACTCAGGAAGGCCACATCCAGGGTCTGGGACTTCTTGTCGGCGTATTCGATCTCGAACTCGGCCAGCGAAGAGCCGCAGTCAAAGCACCAGTACACGGGCTTGAGGCCACGGTAGACGTAACCGCGCTCCATGATCTTCTTGAGCGCGCGGATCTCGTTGGCTTCGTTGCCGAAGTCCATGGTGCGGTAGGGATGGGCCCAGTCGGCCAGCACGCCCAGGCGCTTGAAATCGGTGCGCTGGCCGTCGATCTGCTCGGCAGCGTAGACGCGCGCCTTGGCCTGCACGTCATCGCGGCCGAGGTTGCGGCCGAAGGTCTTTTCGATCTGGTTCTCGATGGGCAAGCCGTGGCAATCCCAGCCGGGCACGTAGATGGCGTCCATGCCCTTGAGCTGGCGCGCCTTGACGATCATGTCCTTGAGGACCTTGTTGACGGCGTGGCCGATGTGGATGTTGCCGTTGGCATAGGGTGGGCCGTCGTGCAGCACGAACTTGGGGGCACCCTGGCGGGCCGCGCGCAGCTTGTCGTACAGGCCCGTCTTCTCCCACTCGGCCACCCAGCCCGGCTCGCGCTTGGGCAGGTCACCCCGCATCGGGAAGGGGGTGTCGGGCATGTTCAGCGTGGCGCGGTACTGGCCTTGGCCTTCACCGGCAACATTGACTGCGGTGTTGGCGGAGGCGGCGGGCTTCTTGTCTTGACTCATGATCTCTCTCGGCAAAGGAACACGACAGGGCGGCCACATGTGGCCCCGTTGCCATCGGGTTCCTGGGAATCAGGTGAGCCGCGCACCACGCTCGCTGTCAGCAACGGCGGGGAAAGCGGCCAGGCTAGGTTGGGTCAGACGGTGGGCGTCAAATTCGATCGCGGGTGGTCTGACGGCGCTGTGCCTGGAAGAAGGACTTTGCATCGGCAATGTCCTTGTGGATGGCGGCCTGCAACGCGTCCAGCCCGTCGTAACGGGCTTCATCTCGGAGTTTGTGCAGGAGTTCCACGCGCACGATTTTACCGTAGCCCCCTTCCGCGCCCAGATTGGCGGGCCATTCAAAGCAATGGACCTCCAGCAAGACGCGGCCGGCGTCTTCCACGGTGGGGCGCACACCCAGGCTGGCCACGCCTTCCAGCGGGTGGTCTGCCAGGCCGTGGGTGCGGACCACGAAGATGCCGGTGGTGGCCGGTTTTTCGTGGCCGAAGCGCACGTTGAGCGTGCGGCAATCGAGGCTGCGGCCCAGTTTGGCACCGTGGATCACGTGGCCGCTGACGGTGTAGGGGCGCCCCAGCATCTGCTCGACACGGGCCATGTCACCGGCCGCCATCGCATCACGCACCACCGAGGACGACACACGGGTGCCGTGCACCTCGTAGCTCATCATGCGGGCCACATCAAAACCCAGGTCGTTGCCGGCGGCATCCAGCAAGTTGTAGTCGCCGGCGCGTTTGGCACCAAACCGGAAGTCGTCGCCCACCAGCACATACCGCGCGTTCAGGCCTTGGACCAGCACCTTGTGGATGAAGTCGTCCGGGCTCTGGCTGGCGAAGTGGCGGTCAAAGCGCAGGATCACGACCTGGTCCACCCCGCAGCGCTCCAGCTCGGACAATTTGTCGCGCAGCGTCGCGATGCGCGACGGCGCGATCTCCGGTTTGCCGGCCAGCTGGGCGAAATAGTCACGCGGGTGCGGCTCGAAGGTCAGCACGGTGCTGGGCACCCCTCTGTGCTGGGCTTCATTGCGCAACAGGGCCAGCATGGCCTGATGCCCCCGGTGCACACCGTCAAAGTTGCCAATGGTCAGTGCACAAGCCGGGGCGAGTGCCGCATGGTGAAAACCACGAAAGACTTGCATAGACCCAAATTATGCCCGGCGATCCCCCAGCCAGAGGGGCGGATGTGGTGGGATCCATGGATGCACGAAAAGTGATACTAGAATCACATAAAACGAAATGAGGGAGGAACTGCTGCCTTGCGGCAGCGGGCGCCTCGTGAACAAGAGCTCGGCGTGACTTAGACTGCGCCTTGATGTCCCACAAGCTTTTGCCGTCAAGCATCCACGCACGCGACGGCCTGACACTTCACCTGTCGCACTGGCCCGTGACCACACCGAAAGGCGTGGTTGTGTTCTTGCACGGGCTCACCGAGCATGGCCAACGCTACAAGGAGCTTGGGCAGCGCCTCAATGCGCTGGGGTGGTCGGTGCTTGCACCCGACATGCGCGGACACGGCCTGTCAGGTGGCCCGCGGGGTGGGATGAGCCGCGATGACGACTTCCTGCACGACCTGGCTGCCGTGATCGACGCGGCCAGAAGCGCCTACCCCGAAAGCCCGCTGCTGCTGTTTGGCCACAGCACGGGTGGCGCCCTGGCAACGCGCTTTGCCTCGGCGCAGGCCCTGCCCCGCGAAGACGTGGCCTGGGCGCGCCCCATCGACGGTTTGATGTTGTCGGTGCCGGCATTGCAGCCCACCATGAGCCTGGTGCAAAAGGCGCTGTTGTCCACCATGGGGCGGCTGATCCAGGACGTGGCCGTGCCCGTGGCGTTCAAGCCGGAGTGGAGCAGCTCCGACCCCGCCGTGATCGCCGAATTCAACCATGACCCGCGGACCCACACGAAGATCACGCCGCGCGTGGCCTTGTTCCTGGCGGGACTGGCCCCGGTGGTCATGCGACGCGCGCCCAGCTGGACGGCCCGCACCCTGATGCTCTACACCCCGGACGACAGGCTGGTGGTGCCGCAGGGCTGCGAACGTTTCATGGCGGCGATGCCGGCCGACCTGGCTACCACACGGGCCTTCCCCGGCTTGCTGCATGACATGCTGAGAGAGCCTGATCGCGCCCGTGTCCACCTGGCCGTGGAACAATGGCTGGCCACCCACTTTCCCGCATGAACAAGGACCTCGCCCCAACCCGGCGCCGTACTGGCCGCCCTTCCAAGCAGGATATGGAGCCGGGGCAGGACGCCAAGACCATGCTGTTGCAGGCCGCTGGCGCCGAGTTCGTCGAGTCGGGCTATGAGCACACCACCTCCAACCGCATCGCCCACCGGGCGGGCTTCGCACCGCAGACCTTCTACCGTTGGTACAAGGACAAGCTGGAGGTGTTCATCCAGGTGTTTGAAGCCTGGACCGATGCCGAGCTGGAGCAACTCGACGCCCTGCTGACCGAGCAGACCGGCAGCCGCCAGATTGCCGAGGCCTTTGTGGCCAACTACCGCGGCTTCGCCCTGTTCAAACGCAGCCTCCAGCAACTCGCCGCCACGACGCCCGAAGTCCGGCAGGCGCGTGCAGCGTGCCGCCTCAAGCAGATCCAGCAAGTCAAACGCTGGAACCCGGCCCTGCAAAACGATGAGTTAATCGCGGCGCTGCTGGTTGCGGTCGAGCAACTCTGCCAGTCACTGGCAGAGGGCGAGTTCGAGGACATGGGTTTGACAGGCGACGCGGCTTACCAGCAGCTGTCCGACCTGATCGATCGCCTTCGCCCGCCGGTCTCTGCTGCCTGAGCAGCGCCCTCAGGACAGCTCAGCGTCCCCTCAAGGCAGCACCAGCTTGGGGTCTTCCAGCCAGCGCCACTGCCCAGGCGCCAGGTCATCGGACAAGGTCAGGCGGCCGATCTGGCTGCGATGCAGGCCTTCAACGCGGTTGCTCACCGCCGCCACCATGCGCTTGACCTGGTGGTACTTGCCTTGCAGCAGCGTCAGACGCAGATGGCAGGTTTCACCCTCCCCCACGGCCTCGGCCGCATCGGCCTTGACCGGCAGGGGGTCGTCGTCCAGCACCACGCCTTTGAGCAGCTTCTCGCACATGGCCGGCGTCACGGGGTACTTGCACGTCACCTCGTAGACCTTGGGCACATGGTGCTTGGGCGAGGTGAGTTTGTGCAGCAAGGGGCCGTCGTCGGTCATCAGCAACAGGCCCGTGGTGTCCTGGTCCAGCCGGCCGACGGGTTGCAGGCCACGGCGTCGCAAAGGCACGGGCAGCAGGTTGTGGACGCCTGGCCATGCGCCCGGCTTGAGCGAGCATTCGTAGCCGGCCGGCTTGTGCAGCACGATGAGCGCCTTGACGTGGGTCACCCAGGGCATGCCGTCCACCACCAGCTCCAGCCGGTCTTCCGGGAAGACCGCGTCGGGGTCGTCCACCACCTCGCCCCGGACCTGCACCAGGCCGTGCAGGATCAGGCCTTCGCACTCGCGGCGGGCACCAAAGCCTTGGGCAAACAGAATCTGGGCCAGGTGCTCATGACCGGCCGGCAAACGGGAACGTGGGGGCATGGTAAAAAACGAATCCGACTGACGCGGCCAGCTACTGGCCAAAGCGACATTGTGCTGCCATCATGGCCGCGCTGGCCATCAGCACGAATCAGCACGAATCAGCATGAAGGGTTCAGGCATGAAAGTTCACCATCTGAATTGCGGATCGATGTGCCCGCTGGGGCGCCGGTTGCTCAATGGCGAAGGCGGCTGGCTGGCCCCTGCACACATGTGCTGCCACTGTCTGCTGATCGAGGGCCGTAATGGCCTGATCCTGGTGGACACTGGCCTGGGCACGGCCGACGTGAGCAAGCCCGCGCGCCTGGGGCTGGGCTTCAATGCCGTGGTCAGGCCCAAGCTGGTGATGTCCGAGACGGCGCTCTACCAGATCCGCGAGTTGGGCCTGGACCCGCGCGATGTGCGCCACATCGTGCCCACCCACCTGGATCTGGACCACGTTGGTGCGCTGAGCGACTTTCCGCAGGCCGAGGTGCATGTCTACGCCAAGGAGCTGCAAGCCGCACTGACACGGCCCAGCATGAAGGAAAAGAGCCGCTACATCCCCGCGCAATGGGCGCACGGCCCGAAATGGTCGCCGCACAACGTGGAGGGCGAGCGCTGGATGGGTTTTGAAGCCGCCCGCGCCTTGCCAGACACCGATGAAGAGGTGTTGCTGGTGCCGCTCACCGGCCACACACAAGGCCACTGCGGGGTGGCCGTACGAGGTGACGACGGCTGGCTGCTGCACTGCGGTGACGCCTACTTCTTCAGGGGCGAAATGGACCTGGACGAGCCCCACTGCCCGCTGGGCTTGCGGCTCTTCCAGAGCATCGTGCAGATGGACGGGGCGAGTCGCATGGCCAACCAGTTGCGCCTGCGTGAACTCAAGCAGCAGCACCGCCAGGACGTCACGCTGTTTTGCGCCCATGACCCGGTCGAGCTGGCGCAATTGAGCGGCCAGGCCCGCGAACGCCAGGGGCCGCGCGCGCAATATGCAGCCTGATTCCGCGGCGTGAGCCCCGATATCCCCCGCAATCAATAGCGCTTGGTCAGGGTCAGGGTGTCGTTCTCGCGCTTCATCTGAAACCGCGTCAGGAAGGAGTTGCCCAGCAGGATGTGCGGCATGGCCTGGGGCAAAACGGCCGCATCCACATTGAAGACCTCGACATCCTGGATGCGCACCGAGGTCAGGCTCACGCGGTAACCCACCACCGTGCCATTGGCGGTGCTGCCATAGAACTTGGCGCCATCTTCAAATTTGATGCCCATGCGACGGGCCTCGTCGGCCCCCATGGCCACGGACGTCGCCCCCGTGTCCACCATGAACTGCGTGGTCTTGCCATTGACCGAGCCCTGGGTGATGAAGTGCCCCCCTGACACGGCCGACAGCACGATCTGCGTGCCGTTGGCGCCGCCGCCAGAGCCGCCAATGCTCACGGGGGCCTCGCCCAGGCGCACGGTCTGGCGCTTGCCCGCCACCTCGATGGCGGCCTGGTCCGCGCTCACGCTGAGAACCTTGACGCCTTGATAGGTGTCGCCAGCCGCCAGCGCCTTGGGCGCCCCGCCGTTGATCACCAGCAAGGCCTTGCTGCCCATGCCACCGGTCATGGCCACGCTCTGCGCCAGCGCTGACAGCGGCATCACACCGCCACCCAGCGCCAAGGTCAAAGCGATGGCAAGGCGCACCTTCAACTGCCTGGATTCCATCTGCACAGCCTGATCTCCCTGTTTTGTTGTCAGCTGCATACCGAAACCGCGCTGAAACCGCCCGAGGGCAGGCTCAATCGCGGAAGTTGTTGAACGTCAGCGGCGCTTCCGTCAGGTCCTTCTTCATCAGGGCCATGGCCGCCTGCAGGTCATCGCGCTTGGCGCCCTGCACACGCACGGTATCACCCTGGATGCTGGCGTTAACCTTCAATTTGCTGTCCTTGATCAGCTTCGTGATTTTTTTAGCCAACTCGGCCTCGATGCCGGCCTTGAGCTTGATGACCTGCTTGACCTTGTCGCCGCCGATTTTTTCGGCCTTGCCGATGTCCAGGAAACGGATGTCGACCTGGCGCTTGGTGAGCTTGTTGTTGAGGATGTCGCGCACCTGGTCGAGCTGGAAGTCGCTGTCACCCAGGATGGTGATTTCTTTCTCTTTTTCCTTGAATTCGATGTTGGCGCTGGTGCCTTTGAAATCAAAGCGCGTGCCGATTTCCTTGGTGGTCTGGTCTACTGCATTGCGAACTTCGACCAGATTGGGATCGAGCACGGTGTCAAAACTGGGCATGAATTTCTCCTTTGTCTGCGAAAATTCTGCCATGCACACGCCCACCGCAGTCCCATCCCCCTCTTCTCTCGTGATCGAACGAGGGGCGAGCCTGCGTGCTTTCAACACTTTTGGCCTGCCCGCCAACGCCAAAATACTGGTGCGCCTGGCCTCCGAGGCCGATGTCAAGAAGGTGGTCAATGACCCGGAACTGGGCCGTGCGCCCAAGTTCATCCTGGGCGGCGGCAGCAACCTGGTGCTCACGCAGGACGTGGACCTGTGCGTGCTCAAGATCGAGATCAAGGGCCGCCGCCTGGTGGAAACGCGCGACGACGCCTGGATCGTGGAGGTTGGCGCTGGCGAGTCCTGGCACGAGACGGTGCAGTGGTGCCTGGACCAGGGCCTGCCCGGCCTGGAGAACATGGCGCTGATCCCCGGCACGGTGGGCGCCGCGCCGGTGCAGAACATCGGCGCTTATGGTGTGGAACTCAAAGACCGCTTCGAATCGCTGGATGCGGTGGACATGATCACCGGCCGGACCGTCACGCTGGATGCCGAGACATGCCGCTTTGGCTACCGCGACAGCGTGTTCAAGCAACGCCTGGGTGGCAAGAGCGTGATCACCAAGGTGCGCCTGCGCCTGCCCCGCCCGTGGCAGCCGGTGCTGGGCTATATGGAACTGGAGCGCAAGATCGCCGAGACGGCCAATATCCGCCCGGATGCTCGCCAGATCTTCGACTGGATCTGCGAGGTGCGGCGCGCCAAGCTGCCCGACCCCGCCGTGATCGGCAACGCCGGCAGCTTCTTCAAGAACCCGGTGGTGTCGGCCGAGCAGTGCCGCGACATCATTGGCCGTGACCCCGAGATCGTCCACTACCCGATGGACGACGGCACGTACAAGCTGGCCGCGGGCTGGCTGATCGACGCCTGCGGCTGGAAGGGCAAGTCCATCGGGCGCGCCGGCGTGTACGAGCGCCAGGCCTTGGTGCTGGTCAACCGCGGCGGCGCGAGTGGGGCCGAGGTCGTCACCCTGGCGCGCGCGATCCAGGAGAGCGTCTACGGGCGCTTCGGCATCCGGCTGGAACCCGAGCCTGTCGTGGTCTGAGGCCGTGGCACCAAGCTCACCGCATCGGCAAGGTCAGCTCGGCGCGCAAACCGCCTTCGGGCCGGTTCAACAAGCGGATGCGGCCACCATGCCGGTGCACCAATTCGCGTGCGATGTACAAGCCCAGCCCCACCCCGCCGGTGTCCCGGCTGCGTGAATTGTCCAGCCGCACAAAGGGTTTGAACACGGCCTCCAACTGATCAGGCGCGATGCCTGGCCCGCGGTCATCGACGGTGATGATGACCTCGCCTGGCTGACCAGCTTGACGCGAGATGCGGATGTCGGCTGCATGCCCATAACGCAGGGCGTTGTGGACCAGGTTGTTCAACACGCGCTTGAACGCCACGGGCTGCACGCTCAAGGTCACCTGCTCACCGCTGGCCGTGACGGGCTCACCTGCCTCCTGCAAGTCGTCGGCCATGGCCTGGACCATGGCGAGCAGGTCCACGCTGCGGGGCGCCTCCTGGCGGCGCTCCTCGTGCATCACGTCCAGCACGGACTCGATCATCGCGTTGATGTCGTTCACGTCATCCACGCAACGCTCGGCCACGGGGTCCGGGCGCAGGCTCTCCAGGCGCATGCGCAGGCGTGTCAGCGGTGTGCGCAGGTCGTGCGACACGGCAGCCATCATCAGGCCACGCTGCGCGAACTGGTCGTGCAGGCCTTTGGCCATCTGGTTGAACACATGGGCTGTCTGGCGAACCTCCAGCGGGCCGCGCTGTTCGTCCAGAACGGGCAACGCCCCGCCCCGGCTCACGGCCTGCTCCAGGTCCTGGGAGGCCTGGGTCAGCCGGCGCATGGGCGCGGTCAACCAGCGTGAACCCAGCCAGGCGGCCAGCCCCATGACAAGCACGCGCGCGGCATAGTCCAGCCACAGGGAGGGCGGCGCATGGTGCGGCAGGGCGGCCTGAGACGGGCCGGGATCGTGGTCCGGCCGCAGCTCGTCCATGGGCGCATGGAAAGGCGCCGTATCGGCATCCACAAAGGGCGGACGATCGTGCGGAGGCGGCCCCAGATGCGGACGGTCCTGATCAGGCCCACCGGGAGGCACCCCGTGCAGGCCCATGATGGGCGGCAGGCTGGGCAGGAACCAGCCCGGATGCAGGCCCGGTCCACCATCACGGTGCCCAGGCTCGTTGACCTGCGGGTGCGCCAGCCAGAAGCCCAGCAGGTGGCTCAGGACCAGGGTCACCCATAGCAACAGGAACAGCCGCTTGCCCAGCGTGTCGGCCCACCACCGGGTGCTCATGCCTGAACCTGCGTGGCAAACAGGTAGCCCTCGCCCCGCATGGTGCGGATCAGGCCGCCTGCCTGCCCGGCATCACGCAGCTTGTGGCGCAGGCGCGATACCGTCAGGTCCACGCTGCGGTCGCTGAGCGTGGCCCCGGGCGATTTGCTCATCTCCAGCAACCGGTCGCGCGACAGCACTTGCCCGGCATGGTCCACCAGCACGGACAGCAGCCGGAACTCGGCGCTGGAGAGGTCCACCATCACCTCGTCAGGCGAGGTCAAGCGCCTTTTCACCCGGTCGAAGGTCCAGCCCTGAAAGCGCGCCACCGGCATCGACCCTTTGATCTCCTGGACGGGTGTCCCGCGGGTGCGCCGCATCACCGCATGGATGCGCGCCACCAGCTCGCGCGGCTCGAAAGGTTTGCCCAGGTAGTCGTCGGCCCCCAGCTCCAGCCCGATGACGCGGCTGACGGGGTCACCCTGCGCCGTGAGCATGATGATGGGGATGACGCTGCTGCCACGGATCTCACGGCAGATGTTCAGCCCCTGCCCATCGGGCAGCATCAGGTCCAGCAGCATGACATCGAAGCTGCGCGCCTTGAGCGCCACGCGCATGGCCTGGGCCGTGCCCACGGCCGTCACTTCCATGCCGTAGCCGCCCAGGTAGCCCTCCAGCAGCGTGCGAATCTCGACGTCATCTTCAACCAGCAAACAGGCAATCACGGCGTCCCAACCTCATCCAGAGCCAAATTGCAGGGCAGGATAGCGAGATGCCCCCGCGCCGTGTGGTCGCGCAACCCGACTTCACACGACTTCACCGCCCAGCAACAAACCACCCTTGCTAGGGAGAGGCGAAAACCGACGTGCGACCTATACTGCGGCCATCGAATTTCGGAGGTCTGCCCATGCGTTCTGCTACCCACGTGCGCGCCGTGTCGCGCTGGTCCATCTCCCTGCTGAGCGCAGCGGTCGTTTCGGCCCTGCTCGCAGGCTGTGCCTCGACGGCGCCCACGCTGGGCGACAACAAAGGCGTGGTCAGCGGTGCGGCCGGTGGCGAAAGCGCCGATGGCCAGAATTCCCAGCTGGAAAACTGCCCGGAAACCCTGGGCACCCTGGCCATCGAGGAAGACACGAACGCCCCCTGGTATTACCAGTTGCGCGACCACCAACTGGGCTCGACCGTGCCCGTGCTGCGCCTGATGATCCAGCAAAGCAACTGCTTCGTGATCGTGGAGCGCGGCAAGAGCCTCAACAACATGATGCGCGAGCGTGAGTTCGCCCGCGGCGAAGAAAGCCGTGCCGGCAGCAACTTCCAGAAGGGGCAGATGGTCGCGGCTGACTACACCATGAGCCCTGCCATCCAGTTCTCGGGCAAGACCGGTGGCGGCAGCGCCTTCGGTGGCGGCGGTGCGCTGGGCATGCTGGGCGCCATCGCGGGCAGCGTGGGCCGCAATGAGGCTTCCACCACCCTGCTGCTGATCGACAACCGTTCGGGCGTGCAGATTGCGGCGGCCGAAGGCACGGCCAAGAACTTCGACTTCGGCATGTTCGGTGCGGCCTTTGGCGGCGGCGGCTTTGGTGGCGGTGGTGGTTATGCCAAGACCCCGCAAGGCAAGGTGATCGTGGCGGCCTTTGCCGACTCGTACAACCAGATGGTCAAGGCCCTGCGCCGCTACAAGGCGCAGACGGTCAAGGGCGGCCTGGGTACCGGTGGCCGCCTGGGTGTTCAAGGTGGTGACACGGCCGCGTCCAAGGAGCTTGACGCCAAGCCCGCCACCAAGCCCACGACCAAGAAGAAGTAAGGTGGCGAGGATGACCGTGATGCGCCGTCTCGCTCACCTGGCTGTGGCCTCGCTGGCCCTGTGCGCGGCGGCGCAGGCTGGCGCCGCCGAGTTCAACCTGTTCCTGAACTGCTCGGGCAAGCTCAGTGCCAATGGCAAGGGCAAGGCCGCCACGCTGGATCTCGCCATGCGGGACAGCAACGAGACCGCCTTGATCCAGCGCTCCAATGTGCTGCCCGTGGGTGAACGCCTGAAGTACAAGGCCTCGCCCATGGTCTATTCCATGGTCTACAAGCTGCCGCAGCCAGGCACCCATTACTACAACGACTGGGTGCACGGCCAATGGGTGGTGTGGCAGCCCAACCTCAAGCGCCTGGCCACCATCCGCCTGTCGGTGGACCGCCAGACGGCCGAGCTCGAAGGCGAGTTGCTGGACTTCAATGACGACTCGCTGGGCACCATCGCCATGAGCTGCAAGCCCATGACGGCAGACGACATGCCGGAGCCCAAGTTCTGACCGGACCAGCCCCGGCCTGAGGTGCTGGACGCCCCAAAGACAAAAGGCCGCACGGGTGTGCGGCCTTTTCTTTTGCCTGGCGCTTCAACCGAAGTGGCAGATGTAGTGGTAGGGCTCGCCTTCCACCTTGATCTCGAACGAGGAGTTGCCAGGCACGTTGTAGCTTTCGCCCGGGCCGTAGCTCTTCCATTCGGTCTCGCCCTTGAGCTTGATGCTGCAACGGCCGGCCACGGTTTCCATGATCTCGGGCGCGCCCGTGTTGAAGGTCAAGGCTGCGGGCAGGATCACGCCAACAGACTTGCGAACGCCGTCAGCCAGGGTCACGGTGTGCGAGACGCACTTGCCGTCAAAGTAAACATTGGCTTGCGTGGCAACGGTGCCAGCCAGAGTGGTGGTGGTCATCAGGAAGTCTCCAAAAACGTAGAAGGCCGAGACTCGCGCCCCGGCCTGTCAGACATGCTTACTTGGCAGCGGCCTTCTTGGCTGCCGGCTTTTTGGCCACAGGCTTCTTGGCAGCCTTTTTGGCGGCAGGCTTGGCAGCAGCAGCACGCGCCGCCTTCACATTGGCACCAATGCGCAGACGCAGGGCGTTGAGCTTGATGAAACCAGCCGCATCAGCCTGGTTGTAGGCGCCGCCGTCATCGTCGAAGGTCGAGATCTTGGCGTCGAACAGGCTGTCGGTCTTGGACTCGCGGCCCACGACCAGGATGGTGCCCTTGTACAGCTTGAGCTTGACGGTGCCGTTGACGGTTTCCTGGCTCTTGTCGATCAGGCCTTGCAACAGCTCGCGCTCGGGGCTGAACCAGTAGCCGTTGTAGATCATGCGGGCGTAACGCGGCATCAGGTCATCCTTCAGCGCCAGGACTTCGCGGTCCAGGGTGATGGATTCGATGGCGCGGTGGCCGCTCAGCAAGATGGTGCCGCCAGGGGTTTCGTAGCAGCCGCGGCTCTTCATGCCGACGTAGCGGTTCTCAACCTTGTCCAGACGGCCGATGCCATGCTTGCCGCCGATTTCGTTCAGCTTGGTCAGCACGGTAGCCGGCGACATCTTCACGCCGTCGATGGCGACCACGTCACCCTTGGCGTAGGTCAGCTCAATGATCTGCGGCTTGTTGGGCGCCTTCTCGGGCGACACCGTCAGGCGCCACATATTGGCTTCGGGCTCGAAGTTCGGGTCTTCCAGCACGCCGCCTTCGTAGCTGATGTGCAGCAGGTTGGCGTCCATCGAGTAAGGGGCGCCGCCCTTGCGCTTCTTGAAGTCCACGGGGATGCCGTGCTTGTCGGCATAGGCCAGCAGCTTTTCGCGGCTCAGCAGGTCCCACTCACGCCACGGTGCAATCACCTTGACGCCGGGCAGCAGTGCATAGGCACCCAGCTCGAAACGAACCTGGTCATTGCCCTTGCCGGTGGCGCCGTGCGAGATGGCATCACCCTTGGTCTTCTTGGCGATCTCGATCAGGCGCTTGGCGATCAGGGGGCGGGCGATGGAGGTGCCCAGCAGGTATTCGCCTTCGTACAGCGCGTTGGCGCGGAACATGGGGAACACGAAGTCGCGCACGAACTCTTCGCGCAGGTCTTCGATGAAGATGTTCTCGGGCTTGATGCCCATCTTCAGGGCCTTGGCGCGTGCGGGCTCGATTTCTTCGCCCTGGCCGATGTCAGCCGTGAAGGTGACCACTTCGCAGTTGTATTCGTCCTGCAGCCACTTCAGGATGATGGACGTGTCCAGACCACCGGAGTAGGCCAGGACAACTTTCTTGACTTTCTGAGCGCTGGCCGCAGAGGCCTTGACAGCCTTGGTGGCAGCCACGGGAGCAGCAGCAGGCGCAGTTGCGGTTGCAGCGGCCTTGGAAACCTTGGCCGGCTTGGCGGCGCGGGCTGGCTTGGCAGTTTTGGACATGGTCGAATCGGTGGATAGAGACGAAACCGGGCATTTTACGCTCTGAGGCTGTGCCTGCGGCTGTCCGGCCGGTTTGCGCCGGTTTGAGGCGTCTTTACGCAAACTTCACTCGCCTGTGGTCGGCCCATCCCGGTGCCGGGTCGTTGAGTCTGCAGGCGCGCCACCTGGTGCGCCCAGGCCATCAGGAGATCACCATGCACACCCGATTCCCGCTCACCCTCCGCACCAGTGCCCTGGCCATGGGCTCCCTGCTGGTGGCGACCGCTGCCAGCGCCGGCCCGCGTGTGGGCGACGTGGTGGGCAGCCCCAGCACCACCTCGCTGACCGTGCAGGCCAAGGTCGTGTCGGCCACGCCGGTGATTGGTCAGGTGCCCGTGCCCCGACAGGTCTGTTACGACGAGTTGCGCCAGGAGCCGCCGCGCTCATCTGGTGCCGGTGCCTTGATGGGCGCCATCGCGGGCGGCGCCATGGGCAATGCGATCGGCAAAGGCTCTGGCCGTGCCTTGACCACGGGGCTGGGCATCTTCGGCGGGGCCATCGTGGGCAACCATGTGGAGAACGATGGGCGGCCGGGCAGCACCAGCACCGTACGCCGTTGTGAACAGCAGTCTGCTTACGAAAACCGTGTGGTGGCCTACAGCGTGGTCTACGAGTACGCAGGCCAGCGTTTCAGCACGCAGATGGCGCAGGAGCCCGGCGCATCCATTCCGCTTCAGGTGACGCTGACACCGGCTGTGGCCACCCCTGCCGCCGTGGCACCCGTCAGTTACGCACCGGCCCCCGATCCGTATGACGACGACGAATCAGACGATCGGGGCTGGCGCCGCCGTCGCCATTGGGATTGAACGGCCCGCACTGAAGCTTCAGGCCTGTGCACGCAGGCTGGCTTGGACGAGGGGCGGCGGCTCGGACAATCGGCAGGCATCCCGCCCTGCCGCCTTGGCCGCATACAGTGCCTCGTCGGCACGTTGCAAGGTCCGGTCGATTGGTTCGGCGGGCAGGTGTTCGGCGACACCAGCCGAGAAGGTGACCTGCAAGTCCGGCATCTCGGGGCACAAGTGCGTGCCCGCCAGCGCCGCGCGCATCCGGGCCATGGCCTGCACGCCATTCGCGCCGGGATCGGCCCCGACCAGCAGGACCAGGAACTCCTCGCCACCCCATCGGCACAGCACGTCGCTGTCCCTCAAGTGGGCCTTGGCAGCCTGCGCGAACCCCACCAGCACCTCGTCCCCCACGGCATGGCCATGGGTGTCGTTGACCGCCTTGAAGTGGTCCAGATCAATCAGCGCCACGCTGAAGGACCGGCCGCTGCGTTGATGCCGCACGCACTCGCGCTCCAGCAGCACCTGCATGTACTGGCGGTTGAACAAACCGGTCAGCGGGTCGCGCATCATGATCTGGCTGAGGCGCTCGGTCGCTTCTTGCAGCGCCTTCTTTTCGGCGCGCACTTTCTCGCGGATGAGGCTGAAGCGGTGGGCCTGCAAGCTCAGGATCCACAGCACCAGACAGGTCATGGCCACTTCCAGGCCTTCTTTGCGCGCGTTGAAGTCAGGCGCGCCACTCAACGCACGCGCAGCCAGCACAGCCAGCATCATGGCCAGGTAGAAGCGCCCAACCCAGAGTGTCTGCTTCGGGCGGAGATTGGAAAAGCCAAAGACCAGGCTCACGCACACCATCTGCAAGGTGCTGGGGCTGGTTGAGGGCATCAGGCCGTAGCCGATGATGACCCCTGCCCCACCCCACAGCACCTGGGGCAGCACAAAAGCGGGATCACGCCAATGGGCCGTCAGGCCCAGGCGCAACAAGGTGTAGGTCACGACGATGGCCAGCGTGTTGTGCGCCACAAAGCTGTAGCCCGCCACCCGGGGCAACACACCCGAGGGGATCAGGTAGAACAGAAAGCCGGCAATGGAGCTCAGGTAGACACACATGCCGAACATGCTCATGTACATGGCAGGACGCAGCCTGGGGTTGCTGCCCCACAGCAGCGTGAGCAGGCGTGCACGCCAGCCCGGGGCCTGTGCGGTGTCGGCTTCTTCAGGATCGGGCTGCTCATCGAGCTTGCCTGCCACCAGGGCCGTCCATGGCGACGCGTCGTTCAAGTTCAACTCTAGGCTGGCCGCGCCCGCCTGCCCACGGCGCTCGCGCGGCGGTGAGCCGGTGGGCGCCACGACGGCTTGCAGCACAGGGCCATGCACGACCACCCTGTCTCGCCCCTGGGCCTTGGCCTCGTACAGCGCCTTGTCGGCCAACTCCAGGGTGTGCTCGCTGCTGTCCTGGCGCTGGTGCTCGCAGACGCCGGCCGAGAAGCTCACCTGCAAGCCGCTCGCGTACTGTCCCCAGTCATGGGCGTGACACGCCTGCCTGAGGCGCTCCAGTGCGGACCAGGCCTGGCTCTTGTTGGTCTCGGACTGCAGCAACAGGAACTCTTCGCCGCCCCAGCGGGCGAACATGTCTGCGCTATCGGGAAAGACCTCACGCGCGATCTGTGCAAACGCGCGCAACACGGCATCCCCGGTTGCATGACCATGCTCGTCATTGATCCGCTTGAAGAAGTCCAGGTCAAGCAACGCCACGGTGAAGGGCCGACCACTGCGCCTGCTGCGGCGCACCTCGTCGTCCAGCAGCGTGAGCATGTGGCGGCGGTTGTAGACCCCGGTGAGGCCATCGCGGATGGACAACTGGTGCAGGTGCGCGAGTGTCTCGGTCATCTGCTGCTTCTGCCGGGTGTGCCGCGCCCTCGTCGTGCGCGCCTGAGCCGACACAAGATACAGCACGGGCAACACCACGGCCAGGATCAGCAAGGTGAACAGCTCTCGCCCCCAGTCAAGCGACACCAGGTGCCAATAGTGCCTGGACACCGTGGCCAGCATGGGCAGGACAATGCACAAGCCCATCGCCAGGTGAGCCTGTCGTCTGGGCAGGCGCCACAGGTCGAACACCACGATCACGCTCAACCAGAGCAAGGCGGTGCTGCGCAGGTCATCCAGCAAGGCATAACCGATGGCCACCATCGCGATGCTGAAGGACGACTGGGTGAAGGCCAGCATCGGGTCCTGCGTGCGCACGGCCAGCCCGAAATGCACCGCCACGAAGATGGCAGCCAAGGCCAGCGCGATCGAGCCGCTGAGCAGGTAGACCACCCCTGGCTTGACGGACCCCATATAAGCCCCCAGCCACAACAACAGCAGCACCCCCACGTAGGACGGCACGGCCAGCCAGAAGCGCTTGCGCCCGTGAGCGCGCAAGGCCTGATGGTCATCCCTCACCGCGCCGGGCAGGTCGTCAGACGGCGGGGATGAAGGGGTTGCGGTCATGCAGGATGGGCAAGGCGGGGCATGGAAGGTTTTCGTCCGATCGAGGTGGGCACTTGAGCGCCCCAAGACCGCCGCCAGCCTCTCTTAGCTTGCTTGCGACACCGAAAAGCCGTGAGTTCGTCACGCTTTTCACAGCGTTTAACTCGCTACGGAACACGCAATATCCGGACGTGCACCCCATGATGACGTTGGGGTACCGCGTGGTGTACTGGGTGGGGGTTTGTCCATGTCCGCGTCAGTTGAGGCGATGCGCCGTGCAGGGCACGGCCGGAGGGCTGCATGAAGCGCAAGGCCCCGTCTCTGCTCGCCTGGTTCGGACGCCCTGCCAAAGCAGCGGTCGAGGCGCGCTTTGATGGCCGGCTGGAAGAGCTGGAGCCCCGCATCCTGTTCAGCGCTGACGCCACCGCGCTGCTTGTCGACCCCACTGCCACACCGGCTGCCGACCTGAGCGGGGCGATCCAGCAGGTGCTGCCACCGGCGACGCCGACGCAAGCTCAGACACCCGCCGCGCAAACCGCACTAGCTGAACAGGGTGCCCAGGCCCGCACCGCCACCGGCAGCACCGAGCTGGTGTTTGTGGACGCACGGGTGCCTGACGCCCAGGCGCTCATGTCGCAGATCCTGGCGCAGCAGGATGGCACGCACACCCTGGAAATCCATTGGCTGAACGCCGACCGCGACGGTGTGGCGCAGATCACCGAGGTCTTGCAGGGGCGCCATGACGTGTCGGCCCTGCACCTGATCAGCCACGGCTCGGACGGCAATGTGCAATTGGGCAACACCTGGCTCAATGAAGCCACCCTGCCCAGCCACCTGCAGGCCTTGAGCAGCTGGCAAAGCGCCCTCACCGCCGACGCCGACATCCTGATCTATGGCTGCGACGTGGCCCAGACCGCTGCAGGCCAGCATTTCGTGGACGACCTGTCCTTGCTGACCGGTGCCGATGTGGCCGCCAGTGACAACAAGACCGGCGCGGCCACATTGGGCGGCGACTGGTCGCTGGAATACCAGGCTGGCGTGATCCAGTCCTTCCTGTTCCAGCCAAGCGCGACCTTCCCGCAGTGGAACCACGTGCTGGCCTCCCTCACCCTGCAGGATGGCAGCAACAGCTATACCGGCACCACCGATACCTATCTGCACACCAGCATGGGTATCGCAGACAACACCGACTTCAGCACCTCCACGACCTTGCTGGCAGGGGAAGACGGCACGGGCGGACAGGCCCAGACCCTGATCCGCTTTGACAACCTGGTCGGCACGGGCGCCAACCAGATCGCGACGGGGTCGACCATCACGGCCGTGACCTTGACCCTGCAGATCACGACCGCCAGCACTTTCACCAACCCGACCTTCGACTTCCACCGCATGCTGGTGTCCTGGTCGGACACCTCGACCTGGGACTCGATGGGATCGGGCATCTCGCTGGGCACGGAGGCCTCCAACACCACGGATGGCAGCATCACCGAGAGCGGCACCGGCAGCTACACCATCGCCTCCAATGCCAATATGGTGGCGACGGTGCAGGGCTGGATCAACAACCCGTCATCCAACTATGGCTGGTACACCGACAACGGCAGCTATTCGGCTCGGATTGCCTGGGGATCGGCAGAAAACGGCACGCTCGCTTATCGCCCCAAGCTGACGATCACCTACACGCCGCCTACGCCCCCCTCGATGGACCTGGACGCCAACAACAGCTCGGGTGCGGCGGGCAACAACTACAGCGGCGCCTTTGTCGAAAACAGCCCGGCTGTCAAGGTGGCAGACAGCGATGCCACGATCACCGCCGGCGGCTCCAGCTCGTTCACGGGCATGACGGTGACGCTGGGCGCCGTGCCGGATGGTGCGGCCGAATCCTTGGCCGCCACGACCACGGGCACCAACATCACGGCCTCGTATTCGGCTGGCGTATTGACGCTCTCTGGCACGGACACGGCGGCCAACTACCAGTCCGTCCTGCGCAGCATCACGTACAACAACACCTCGGACACACCCAACACGACCGCGCGCGGCCTCACGATCGTGCTGACCGATGCCAATGGGCAGACGGCCAGCGCGACGTCGTCGCTGTCGGTCACCGCCACGAATGATGCACCGGTCATCACCAGCAATGGCGGCGGGGCCACGGCCAGCATCAGCGTGGCCGAGACGCTGACCGCCGTGACCACGGTGACCTCCACCGATCCGGAAGGCACCGCGCGCAGCTATTCGATCGTGGCCGGTGGCGACGGCGCCAAGTTCAGCATCAACGCCAGCACAGGCGTGCTGACTTTTGTCAGTGCACCAGACTTCGAGAGCCCGACTGACAGCAACACCGACAACGTCTATGTGGTCACGGTACAGGCCAGCGATGGCAGCCTGACCGATACACAGACCATCAGCGTGACCGTCACCGATGTGTCGTCGGCACTGGTGGTCACCACGACCGCCGACACCAACGACAGCGGGCTGGGCAGCAGCTTCACCGCCGAACAACTCAATGCCGTCAACGCAGGCAGCGATGGCAAGATTTCCTTGCGGGAAGCCATCATCGCGGCCAACAACACGAGCGGCACCGACACCATCTCGTTTGCCATCACCGGCGCCACCGGCAGTTATGGCGAGTACACGATCACGGCCGCCAGTGCGCTGCCCACGATCACGCAGGCCGTCAACATCAATGCCGCCACGCAAAGCGGTTATGTGGCCGGTGGCGTGCACACCGTTGTGCTGGACGGCAACGATGCCGCGGCCTTTGGGCTGGACCTTACCAACACAGCCGATGGCAGCACCATCCGTGGGTTGGTGATCCGCAACTTCACGTCTTACGGCATCTACGTCGAATCGGGATCGGACAACAACACCATCGTGGGCAACTTCATCGGCAGCTTCAATGCCGATGGCAGCAACAAGGGCGTCGGCTTTGGCAATGCCACGGCCGGCATCGTCACCTACGGCGCCAATACGTTGATTGGCGGCACCACGGCGGCAGACCGCAATGTGATCTCCGGCAACCCGGGTGGCTACAACATCTACATGGCCACGGGCGCCAATGGCACGACCATCTCGGGCAACTACATCGGCCTGAACGCGGCGGGCACATCGGTGTTCAGCACCACCAACCCGAACTACGGGATCATGATCGAGACTTCCGCCACCAATGTGACGATTGGTGGCACGGCTTCTGGTTCGGGCAACGTGATCTCGGGCCATGTACGCGAGGGCATCTGGGTCACCACCACCGGTGCGGTCACCATCCAGGGCAACTACATCGGCACCGATGTGACCGGCACGGTGGACCTGGGCAACACGCGCTATGGCATCTACCTGGACGACACGGGGACGGCCACCATCGGCGGCACGAGCGCGGGTGCCGGCAACCTGATATCGGGCAATGACCTGGGCGGCATCTACGCGTCCAACAACAGCGTCACCGTGCTGGGCAACATCATCGGCCTGAACGCAGCGGGCACGGCCAAACTGGCCAACACGGGCTCGGGCATCGAAGTGCGCACCAGCGCGGCTTCGACCATTGGCGGCAATGGCAGCGGCTACCGCAACATCATCTCGGGCAACACGGCCTACGGCATTGATGTCGAGACCAGCAATGCCCATGTCATCAAGGGCAACTACATCGGCGTGGGCGCGGACGGCGTCACCTTGCTGGGCAACACCCAGGCTGGCATCTACATCAGCGCCACGGGCACCATCGTGGGCGGCAAGACAGCGGGTGACGGCAACATCATTGCGGGCAATGGCGGCGCGGGCATCGCCGTGGCGGGTGGCACGGGCAACCTGTTCTACCGCAACTCGGTCTACAGCAACACGGGCATCGGCATCGACCTGGGCAATGACGGCGTCACGGCCAATGACTATGACGATGGTGACGGCGGCGCCAATTACCAGAACAACTACCCCGTCATCACCTCGGTGGTGACCAATGGCAGCAGCACCACAATCACGGGCTCGATCGACTGGCACCAGGGGCCCGACACCATCTACATCGAGTTGTTCGCCAGCACCAGCAAGGATGCAACCGGTTATGGCCAGGGCAAGACCTACCTGGGTGCCGCACAGGTCACCACCACCAGCGGCACGGGCGATGCGACCTTCTCGCTGACGGTCACGGGCGTGAGCGTGGGCGACTGGGTCAGCGCCGTGGCCAATATCGAGACGTCCTTCATCGGCGCATCGGAATTCTCCAAGGCGGTGCAGGCCGTGGCGCCTGCCAATGCGCCGCGTGGCCGCGTGATCTGGAACAACAACGACCGCTTCTACCAAAGCTATGCGGACTGGAGCACAACCGGCTTCAGCGGCATCGGCACGGATGGCCTGAGCTTCAGCGACGACATCTCGATGATCACGGCGGCGGAAGCCCCCACGCGCAACGAGATCCTGTTCATCGGGTCGGCAGACGCATCGGGCAAGATCCTGGCGGGCATCTGGAACGGCAGCACGTGGTCATCGGTCATCTCCATACCTGTCGCCAGCCCGGGCGCTTCGGCACAGAACTACGACAGCTTCGCGATCACCTATGACCCGATCAGCGGCGATGCCATGATGGTCTGGGACAACGGCAACACCGGCACCACAGGCCTGTCGTATGCGACCTGGAACGGCACCAGCTGGTCGGCCATCAACACCATCACCGCACCCGTCAGCGGCGAGCCGTTGCACATGAAACTGGCCGCCAAGCCCAATAGCCACGAGATGATGCTGGCGGTGGAGACCAGCGCGGCCTCGAACAACCAGTACGCCATCGTCTGGAACGGCAGCAGCTGGGGCAATGCCCAGGCGCTGGGCACCAACACCAACGAGCAGTACTTCGAGCTGAACGTCGCTTACGAACAGCAAAGCGGCAAGGCGATGGTGGTGTACGACAACTCGGCGTCGAACTCGTCCAACGTCCAGTACCGCACCTGGAATGGCAGCAGCTGGAGCAGCGAGGGCACGATCACGGCACCTGCGGGTGTCACCGCGACCTCTGACCTCTACAACACGGCCATCGCGTCCGACCCTGGCAGCAACCGCATTGCCATCGCAGCCAAGGACGCCGCCAACGAGACCTGGCTGGCGGTGTGGGATGGCAGCAGTTGGGGCTCGACACAACTGGCAACCACCTCGGGCGTGGACACGCCTGATCACCACGCCACCATGGCCGTCGCGTTCGAGAGCCAATCGGGCGACCTGCTGGCTGTATATGGCAAGTCAGCCGGCCCGAACGTCTACTACCGCACATGGACCAGTGGCGGCGGCTGGTCTGCCGAGAACACCGGGCCCAGCGTAGGCGGCACGGACGTCCCCTACATCAGCAAGCTGTATGCGGACCCGTACTCCAACACCATCATGCTGGGCGTGCAGGACAACGCCTATGACCTGAACTTCGTGGCCTGGGATGGCAGCGCCTGGGGCGCGGTCACCGAGCTGGACAACAACACCGTCTTCTACTACCGCGAGAACTTCACCTATGTGTGGTTCCAGAACGCGCCGGTGATCGCCAACCTGTCGGGCGACACGCTGGCCTTCACCGAAGACCAGTCCGCCCAGGTGATCGACCAGGGCACCAGTGCCACGGTCACCCTGGGTGACCAGACACTCTACAACGGCGGCAACCTCACGGTGTCGTTCACCGCGGGCAGCACCAACGCAGAAGATGTGCTGGCCATCCGCAACCAGGGCACCGGCGCCGGACAGATCGGTGTCAGCGGTGGCAACGTGACCTACGCTGGCACCACGATCGGCACCTACACGGGCGGCAGCGCTGGCGCCAGCCTGGTGATCACGTTCAACAGCAACGCCACCGATGCGGCCGTCACCGCGCTGGTGAAGAACATCACCTACCAGAACACCAATACATCTGCGCCGTCCACCAGCACGCGCACCGTGCGTTTCGTGGCCACCAATTCGCAAGGGCAGGCCAGCGCCAACAACGATGTGTCGGTCACGGTCACGTCTGTCAACGATGCCCCGACCAACACGGTGCCCGCCGCACAAAGCGTCAACGAAGACACCACGCTGGTGTTCTCGTCGGGCAATGGCAACCTGGTGTCGATCGCCGATGTGGATGCGGGCAGCAGTTCGGTGCAGGTCACGCTCACCGTCACCAACGGCACGCTGACCCTGTCAGGCACCACGGGCCTGAGCTTCACCACGGGTGACGGCACGGCCGACTCCACCATGACCTTCACCGGCACGGTCAGCGCCATCAACACGGCCCTGGCCGGCATGGGCTACAGCCCGACTGCCAACTACAACGGCTCGGCCTCGCTGACCATCCTCACCTCCGACCTGGGCAACACCGGCAGTGGCGGCACGCTCACCGACACGGACGTGGTGAGCATCACCGTCAACGCCGTCAACGATGCGCCCATCAACAGCGTGCCCACGGCGCAAACCACCAACGAAGACACCAACCTGACCTTCTCGTCGGGCAATGGCAACCTGATTTCGGTCTCGGATGTGGATGCGGGCAGCAGCAACATGCAGGTCACCATCAGCGTCAGCAACGGCACGCTGACGCTGTCTGGCCTCACCGGTTTGAGCTTCACCAGCGGTGACGGCACAGCCGATGCCACCATGACCTTCACCGGCACGGCCAGTGCCATCAACACCGCCCTGGCCGGCCTGGTCTACAGCCCCACCGCCAACTACAACGGCAGCGACACGCTGACCATCCTCACCTCCGACCTGGGCAACACCGGCAGCGGCGGCGCCAAGACCGACACCGACACCGTGGCCATCACGGTAACGTCCGTCAACGACGCACCGGTCAACACCGTGCCGGCTGCACAAAGCGTCAACGAAGACAGCACCCTGACCTTCTCGTCCGGCAACAGCAACCTGATCTCCATTGCCGATGTGGACGCGGGCGGTGGCAGCATGCAGGTCACCATCAGTGTCAGCCACGGGGCCTTGACGCTCGCGGGCATCACCGGACTGAGCTTCACCAGTGGTGACGGCACGGCCGACGCGTCCATGACCTTCACCGGCACGGCCAGCGCCATCAACACCTCCCTGGCCAGCCTGGTCTACACGCCCACCGCCAACTACAACGGCAGCGACACGCTGACCATCCTCACCTCCGACCAGGGCAATGCCGGCAGCGGGGGCGCCAAGACGGACACCGATACCGTGGCCATCACGGTCAATGCCGTCAACGATGCACCGGTCAACACCGTGCCGGCTGCGCAGAGCGTCAACGAAGACGGCACCCTGACCTTCTCGTCGGGCAACAGCAATCTGGTGTCCATCTCGGATCTGGATGCGGGCAGCAGCAACATGCAGGTCACGCTCACCGTCACCAACGGCACGCTGACCCTGTCAGGCACCACGGGCCTGAGCTTCACCACGGGTGACGGCACGGCTGACACCACCATGACCTTCACCGGCACGGTCAGCGCCATCAACACGGCCCTGACCGGCATGGGCTACAGCCCGACTGCCAACTACAACGGCGCGGCCTCGCTGACCATCCTCACCTCCGACCTGGGCAACACCGGCAGTGGCGGCACGCTCACCGACACGGACGTGGTGAGCATCACCGTCAACGCCGTCAACGATGCGCCCATCAACAGCGTGCCCACGGCGCAAACCACCAACGAAGACACCAACCTGACCTTCTCGTCGGGCAATGGCAACCTGATCTCGGTCTCGGACGTGGACGCGGGCAGCAGCAACATGCAGGTCACCATCAGCGTCAGCAACGGCACGCTGACGCTGTCTGGCCTCACCGGTTTGAGCTTCACCAGCGGTGACGGCACGGCCGATGCCACCATGACCTTCACCGGCACGGCCAGCGCCATCAACACCGCCCTGGCCGGCCTGGTCTACAGCCCGACAGCCAACTACAACGGCAGCGACACGCTGACCATCCTGACCTCCGACCTGGGCAACACCGGCAGCGGCGGCGCCAAGACCGACACCGATACCGTGGCCATCACGGTAACGTCCGTCAACGACGCACCGGTCAACACCGTGCCGGCTGCACAAAGCGTCAACGAAGACAGCACGCTGACCTTCTCGTCGGGCAACAGCAACCTGATCTCCATTGCCGATGTGGACGCGGGCGGCGGCAGCATGCAGGTCACCATCAGTGTCAGCCACGGGGCCTTGACGCTCGCGGGCATCACGGGCCTGAGCTTCACCAGTGGTGACGGCACGGCCGACGCGTCCATGACCTTCACCGGCACGGCCAGCGCCATCAACACCGCCCTGGCCGGCCTGGTCTACACACCTACCGCCAACTACAACGGCAGCGACACGCTGACCATCCTCACCTCCGATCAGGGCAACGCCGGCAGCGGTGGCGCCAAGACGGACACCGATACCGTGGCCATCACGGTCAATGCCGTCAACGATGCGCCGGTCAACACCGTGCCCGCTGCGCAGAGCGTCAACGAAGACGGCACCCTGACTTTCTCCACCGGCAATGGCAACCGCATCTCGATCTCCGACATCGATGCAGCCAGTGGCAACATGCAGGTCACCATCAGCGTCAGCCACGGGGCCTTGACGCTCTCGGGCATCACGGGCCTGAGTTTCACCAGCGGTGACGGCACGGCCGACGCCACCATGACCTTCACCGGCACGGCCAGCGCCATCAACACCGCCCTGGCCGGCCTGGTCTACAGCCCGACAGCCAACTACAACGGCAGCGACACACTGACCATCCTCACCTCCGACCAGGGCAACACCGGCAGCGGCGGCACGCTCACCGACACCGACACGGTCGCCATCACGGTCAACGCGGTCAACGATGCACCGGTGGCCACCATCACGCCCATCAGCTACAGCGCCACCGAGCAAGTCAGCCTGACGCTGCACGGCACGGGCCTGAGCATCAGCGACATCGATGCGGGCAGCAGCAATGTGCAGGCCACCCTGTCGGTGACATCGGGCACCTTGACCGTGTCGGCTGGAGCCACAGGCGTTTTGGTATCAGGCTCCACCACCAGCACGATCACGCTGACCGGCACGCTCACGCAGATCAACAACCTGCTGGCCGGCAATGGCGGCGCCACGCTCAGCTACATCATCAACAGTGATGCCCCGCCTGCCAGCGACACCTTGACCTTGCTGGCATCCGACCTGGGCAACACCGGCAGCGGCGGCACGCTGACCGGCTCCGACACCGCTGTCATCAACATCACAGCGGTGAACGACGCGCCCACGGTGGCCATCACGGCACCCAGCTATACCGTGGTCGAAGCGCAAAGCGTGATGCTGCACAACACCGGCCTGAGCGTGACCGACCCCGACGGCAACAGCACCAGTGTTCAAGTGACCTTGAGCGCCGACATCGGTGCCATCACGATCGCGGCGGGCACCACGGGCGTGACCGTGGGCAACTCCGGCACGGGCAGCGTCACCCTCACCGGCACCGTGAGCCAGATCAACAACCTGCTGCTGGGCAACGGTGGCGCCACCATCGGCTACATCAACAACAGCGGCACGCCCACCGCCAGCGCCACGCTCACGCTGGCCATTGACGACCTGGGCAACACCGGCGGGGGCAACCTCACGGCGTCTGCCAACGTGCTCATCAACGTGGTCCCCGCTGCGGCCATGGGGTCCGTGGGCATCCCTGGTGTCGCCCCGGCCGACATCGGCGCCTACTACGGCTTCGATGCCAGCGCCAACCTGGGCCGCGACGACTCGGTCGGTGGCCACAACATGACCCTGATCGGCACACCGACCTTCGAGGCTGGACACGATGGCCGGAGCAGCGCCATCGGATTCACCAACGACGAGACCGGTGCCGCACCGCAAACCGGCGGCAACATCGCGGGCCTGAGCACGGGTGGCGCCATGACCATCTCGCTGTGGTTGCGCTTTGATGCCTTCAACAACGCCAGCGGTGGTGATGACCGCATCATCGATTTCGGACAGGCCGGGGCCACTGGCATCGGCAACATCGTGCTGGCCCGTGATGCCACCACCCAGCGCATCAGCTTCGTTCTGCAGCACGACAACGTCACCGAGGACATCTGCACCACCGGCATCACCGACGTGGTTCAGACAGGCCAGTGGGCGCACATTGCCGCCACGGTGGACGCATCGGGCAACATGAACATCTACTTCAATGGCCATCTGTCCGGCTCGTTCAGCGGCACGGCACTGGCCAGCGGCGTGCGCACGAACAACTATGTGGCCCAATCCAACACGGCGGGCACCTATGGCATGAACGGCGCCGTCGACGACCTGCTGGTGGCCAACCGCGCCATGACGGCCAGCGAGATCGCCGCGCTGCACGACCAATCCAACGGCTTGAATGTCTACGAAAAATCGGCCAATGGCACGACGGTGGGCACCGTGGTGGACGGCTCCTCGATTGACGGGCGCACCGTCACCTACTCGCTGACCAACTCGGCGGCCGGGCGCTTTGCCATCAACAGCAGCACAGGCGAGATCACCGTTGCAGACAGCGCCAACCTGCTGTATGCCGATGCCAGCCACTACACCCTCACGGTACGCGCCCTGGACAGCGGCGGCTTCGCGCTGGACACCAACTACACCGTCAACCTGCTCAACATCAACGACGCCCCCGTGGGCACGGCCCACACCGTTGGCGCGCTGGAAGACACGCCCTATGTGTTCGGCACATCGGACTTTGGCTTCACCGACCCGTCTGACCCCAGCGCGAACACCTTGCTGGCCGTCAAGATCACCTCCGTGCCGGCCTCGGGATCGCTGACGCTCAATGGCGTCGCGGTGTCGGCCAATGACGTGATCCAGGCCAGCGACATCGCTGCAGGCAAGCTGCAGTTCACCTCCGCAGCCAACGCCCATGGCGCCGCTTACGCGAGCTTCGACTTCAAGGTACAGGACGACGGCGGCACGGCCAACGGCGGCATCGACATGGACGCCACCGCCCGCACCATGACCATCGATGTGGCCTCGGTCAACGATGCGCCGCAAGGCAGTGACAAGACGGTCACCACGCTGGAGGACACGCCCTATGTCTTCGCGGGCAGCGACTTCGGCTTCTCGGATGTGGATGGCAACGCCTTCCTGGCCGTCAAGATCACCAGCGTACCGGGCGCGGGCAGCCTGACACTCAATGGTGTCGCCGTGTCGGCCAATGACGTGATCCTGGCCAGCGACATCGCCGCGGGCCGCCTGCAGTTGAGTCCGGTGGCCAATGCCAGCGGCGCCGGCTACAGCAGCTTTGGCTTCAGGGTGCAGGACGATGGCGGCACGGCCAACGGCGGCGTCAACCTGGATGCCACCACCCGCACCATGACGCTGGACGTCACCCCGGTCAACGACGCGCCTGCCGGGGCCGACAAGACCATCACCACCAACGAGGACACGAGCTATGTGTTCAGCGCCTCGGACTTCGGCTTCACCGATCCTGACGACAGCCCGGCCAACACACTGCAAGCGGTCAAGCTCACCACCCTGCCCGCCTCGGGCACGCTGACGCTCAATGGCAGCGCCGTGTCGGTGGGGCAATTCGTGTCCCTGGCCGACATCAACGCGGGCTTGCTGGTGTTCAGCCCCGCAGCCAATGACCATGGCATGGCTTACGCCGCACTGGGCTTCCAGGTTCAGGACAATGGCGGCACGGCCAACGGCGGCATCAACCTGGATGCCACCACGCGCACCCTGACCATCGATGTGACGTCGGTGAACGATGCCCCGACCACGCTGGACGAAGCCGTCAGCGGCAACGAAGACAACACCATCACGGGCCAGGTCAGTGGCGCCGATGTGGACGGCGACAGCCTGAGCTTCAGCAAAGGCAGCGACCCGACGCACGGCAGCGTGAGCGTGGCCGCCAATGGCAGCTTCAGCTACACGCCCAGCGCCAACTACAACGGCACCGACAGCTTCACCGTCACGGTCTCGGATGGCCAGGGCGGCACGGCCACCTCCACCGTCACTGTCACCATCAACGCGGTGAACGATGCCCCCACGGCCAACAACCCCAGCGTCAGCGGCAACGAAGACACCATCATCTCCGGCCAGGTCACGGCCAGCGATGCGGACAACGACCCACTGGGCTTCAGCAAGGCCAGCGACCCGACGCACGGCAGCGTCACCGTCAACAGCGATGGCAGCTTCAGCTACACACCCACCGCCAACTACAACGGCACCGACAGCTTCACCGTGACCGTGGCCGACGGACAGGGCGGCACGACGACCTCGACCATCAACATCACGGTCACACCGGTCAACGATGCCCCGACCACCAATGACGTGAGCGTCAGTGGCAACGAAGACTCGGCCATCTCAGGGCAGGTCACCGGCGCCGACGTGGACGGCAACCCCTTGAGCTACACCAAGGCCAGCGACCCGACACACGGCAGCGTGAGCGTGGCGGCCAATGGCAACTTCGTCTACACGCCCAACGCCAACTACAACGGCACCGACAGCTTCACCGTGACCGTCTCCGACGGGCAAGGCGGCACCGCCACGGCCACCGTGAGTGTCACCATTGCCGCGGTCAACGACGCACCGACAGCAGACAACCCCGGCGTCATCGGCGCAGAAGACACGCCCATCACAGGCCAGGTCACGGGCAACGATGTGGACGGCGACACGCTGAGCTACACGAAGACCAGCAACCCGACCCATGGCAGCGTCGCCGTCAACAGCGACGGCAGCTTCAGCTACACCCCCACGGCCAACTTCAATGGCAGCGACAGCTTCACGGTGACCGTGGCCGATGGCCATGGGGGCACGGTGCTGTCCACGGTGTCGGTCACGGTCACACCGGTCAACGATGCCCCGGTGAGCAACAGCCCCAGCGTCAGCGGCGCGGAAGATGCGGTCGTCACCGGCACCATCACGGCCAGCGATGTGGAAGGCGACACCCTGAGCTACCAGGTCAGTGCCGACCCGTCACATGGTCAGGTGACCGTGGCCAGCGATGGCAGCTTCAGCTACACGCCCACCGCCAACTACAACGGCAGCGACAGCTTCACCGTGCTGGTCTCTGATGGGCAAGGCGGCACCACGGTGTCGACCGTGAGCGTGAACATCACGGCCGTCAACGATGCCCCCACCACCCAGAACGTGAGCGCATCGGGCGCCGAAGACGCCGCCATCACCGGCCAGGTCAGCGGCAACGATGTCGACGGCGACACCTTGAGCTACACCAAGGGCAGCGACCCCACGCACGGCAGCGTCACGGTGCAGGCCGATGGCAGCTTCAGCTACACGCCCACGGCCAACTTCAATGGCAGCGACAGCTTCACCGTCACGGTGTCCGACGGACAGGGTGGCACGGCCACCTCCACCATCTCCATCACCGTCACCCCGGTCAACGATGCGCCCCTCACCAACAATGTGGCCGCCACCGGGGCCGAGGACACGCCCATCACAGGCCAGGTCAGCGGCAGCGACGTCGATGGCGACACGCTGAGCTACACCAAGGGCAGCGACCCCACTCACGGCAGCGTCACGGTGCAGGCCGATGGCAGCTTCAGCTACACCCCCACCACCAACTTCAGTGGCAGCGACAGCTTCACGGTCACGGTGTCGGATGGACAAGGCGGCAGCACGACATCAACCGTGTCCATCACCGTGACGCCGGTCAACGATGCGCCCATCACCTACAACATCTCGGTGAGCGGCGCTGAGGATGCGGCCATCACCGGCCAGGTCACGGGCAGCGATGCCGACGGCGACACCTTGAGCTACACCAAGGGCAGCGACCCCACGCATGGCAGCGTCAGTGTCAACAGCGATGGCAGCTTCAGTTACACGCCCACGGCCAACTTCAACGGCAGTGACAGCTTCACCGTCACGGTGTCCGATGGGCAAGGTGGCACGGCCACGTCCACCATCTCCATCACCGTCACCCCGGTCAACGACGCACCGGTCACCAGCAACGTGAGTGCCACCGGCGCGGAAGACACGCCCATCACCGGCCAGGTCAACGGCAGCGATGTGGAAGGCGACACGCTGAGCTATGCCAAGGCCAGCGACCCCAGCCATGGCAGCGTCACGGTGCAGGCCGATGGCAGCTTCAGCTACACACCGACGGCCAACTACAACGGCACGGACAGCTTCACCGTGACCGTGTCGGATGGCCAGGGTGGCACGGCCACCTCGACCGTGAGCATCACGGTGACAGCGGTCAACGATGCGCCGGTCACGAACGATGTATCGCTCACGGGCGCAGAGGACACGCCGATCACCGGCCTGGTGACGGGCAGCGATGTGGACGGCAACACGCTGAGCTACGCCAAGGGCAGCGACCCCACGCATGGCAGCGTCAGCGTCAACAGCGATGGCAGCTTCAGCTACACGCCCACGGCCAACTTCAACGGCAGCGACAGCTTCACCGTCACGGTGTCCGATGGGCAAGGTGGCACGGCCACTTCGACCATCTCCATCACCGTCACGCCCGTCAACGACGCACCGGTCACCAGCAATGTGAATGCCACCGGCGCGGAAGACACGCCCATCACCGGCCAGGTCAGCGCCAGCGACGTGGAAGGCGACACGCTGAGCTATGCCAAGGCCAGCGACCCCAGCCATGGCAGCGTCACCGTGCAGGCCGATGGCAGCTTCAGCTACACACCGACGGCCAACTACAACGGCACGGACAGCTTCACCGTGACCGTGTCGGATGGACAGGGCGGCACGGCCACCTCGACCGTGAGCATCACGGTGACGGCGCTCAACGATGCACCGGTCACGAACGATGTATCGCTCACGGGCGCAGAGGACACGCCGATCACCGGCCTGGTGACGGGCAGCGATGTGGACGGCAACACGCTGAGCTACGCCAAGGGCAGCGACCCCACGCATGGCAGCGTCAGCGTCAACAGCGATGGCAGCTTCAGCTACACGCCCACGGCCAACTTCAACGGCAGCGACAGCTTCACCGTCACGGTGTCCGATGGGCAAGGTGGCACGGCCACTTCGACCATCTCCATCACCGTCACGCCCGTCAACGACGCACCGGTCACCAGCAATGTGAATGCCACCGGCGCGGAAGACACCGCCATCACCGGCCAGGTCAGCGGCAGCGATGTGGAAGGCGACACGCTGAGCTATGCCAGGGCCAGCGACCCCACACACGGCAACGTCACCGTGCAGGCCGATGGCAGCTTCAGCTACACACCGACGGCCAACTACAACGGCACGGACAGCTTCACCGTGACCGTGTCGGATGGACAGGGTGGCACGGCCACCTCGACCGTGAGCATCACGGTGACAGCGGTCAGCGACGCGCCGGTCATGAGCGCCGACACCCTGAGCGCCACCGCCGAGCCCTCGGTGACCTGGGCCAGCAGCGCCTTGCTCAGCGGCGCCAGCGACCCGGACGGCGGCACCTTGGGCCTGCGCATTGTTCAGGGCCCCCAACACGGCACGCTGACGATGGCAGGCAATGGCCAGCTCACCTACACCGCCGCAACCGGCTATACCGGCACGGACAGCTTCTCGTACGAGGCCTTCGATGGCCAGCTGGCCAGCATCAACACACGGGTGATGAACATCCAGGCCAGTGGCCTCATGCCCGTGGCGCCTGCACTGCCCGTCAGCACACCATCGGGCACAGACAACACGTCCAGCAACACGGCCGACAACACCACGCAGGGCAACACCGACTCGACCACGCCCCTGGCCGAGCCCAGCGCCACCGAGGCCAAGCCGAGCGGCAGCGAAGCCCCGGCCGCCAGCGTCAAGACACCGCCTCAGGTCAACACCGATGAGACCGAAGGCAAGCCTGCCACCGCGCTTCACGACCGCGTGCAAGGCGGTGCGTGGCTTGGAGGGCGCTTCGCAGACAACAACGCCGCCGGGCGCCAGATCCTGTTCAACAGCATGAGCAGGGACTACTTCACCACATCCGCGTGGTCTGCCAACAGCAGCAACTCGACCGTGATCCAGCTGCTGGACCTCATCAAGCCCACCCTGGAGCGCGTGCAGGACATCAACCTCATGCTCACGCCCTTGAGCAGCGTCACGCACGCCCTGCCCTCTCAGGCTGCGGTCGAAGCCACGGGCTCCACGCACGACGAGGGACTGGGGCAGCGCATCCAGCTGACCAAGATGGCCAGTTATTCCACCGGCCTGGGCCTGTCCATCGGCACCATCTGGTGGACCGCACGGATCTCAGGCCTGGTCACCAGCGCACTGATCAGCACCCCCGCCTGGCGCTCGCTCGACCCGCTGCCGGTGGTGACCTCCCCCTCGGACGACCGTGATCATGATGAGGACGGCGACAGCCGCCTGGGCGACCGCGAGGTCGAGCACCTGTTCGACGGCGACAAGCCCATCGAGCAAGACATGCCCGTCATCCAGTGAACAAGCCCATCTGGGGGCCATCGTCCAGGTGCAAGGCACAGCGGTCGAACGCGCTGCTGTCCAGTTCGGGCGCACGGCGCCCCAGGCCATGGCGCGCGGCCGCCTTGCGAACCCGCTGCGCGATCAACTGCGCCCAGACACCCTCGCCTTTCATGCGCAAGCTGAAGTCGGCGTCATAGTCCTTGCCGCCACGCAGCTCGCGCACACGCGCCATGATGCGGGCCGCCCTGTCGGGCACGTGGTGCATGAGCCATTCCTCGAACAAGGGCTTGACCTCCCAAGGCAGCCTCACCACCGTGTAGTGGATGGCTTGCGCCCCGGCCTGCGCCGCCGCTTCGATGATCTGCTCGATCTCGGGCTCATTGAGGAAAGGGATGATGGGGGCCACGTTCACCCCGACGGGCACACCGGCCTGCGCCAACCTTTGCACCGTCTGCAGGCGGCGCAAGGGTGCCGCAGCGCGGGGCTCCAGCCGGCGTGACAAGCCGCTGTCCAGCGTCGTGACACTGACCATGACATAAGCCTGCCGGCGCGCCCCCGCCACCGACAGGATGTCCAGATCGCGCTCCACCGCGCTGGACTTGGTCACGATCGTGTAGGGATGCTGGCAGGCATGCAGCACCTCCAGCACGCCACGTGTGATGCGCCATTCGCGCTCCACCGGTTGATAGGCATCGGTGGCCGAGCCGATGTTGATGGGCGAAGGCTCATGCCCTTCGCGCGCCAGCTCGTGGCGCAGCAAGGCTGCTGCGTTGACCTTGGCTACCAGCCTGGTTTCAAAGTCCAGCCCCGGCGAGAGATTCAGGTAGCTGTGCGTGGGGCGGGCATAACAGTAGATGCAGCCGTGCTCACAGCCCCTGTAGGGGTTGATGGACCAGATAAAGGGGATGTCGGGTGAATCATTGCGCGACAGGATGCTGCGGGCCTGCTCGGGCGTGACCTGCGTCCTGATGCCGGACGCGACGTGTTCGTCACCCGCCTCGGCCTCGTCCACCGGCTCGCGCTCGACGGCCTCCCGCTCGGTCGACTCGAAGCGATGCAGGATGCGCGTCGTTGTGCCGCGGCCTTTGCGTGGCTCGCTTTGCCGTCGGGCGTCAGGAATGGGAGGGAGGTCGGGCATACCAGCTGGATGCGAATGATACTGTACAAATATACAGCATCAGGGCACCCACGCCAACGCCACATTCTGTTCACGCGGCCCCAGCCAGACGGCCAGCATGAACAAGCCCAGCAGGGCATAGGTATAAAAGCCCCAGTCCAGCAACCAGGTCAGGGGCTCGTTCACCTGCCAGGCCCCCAGAAAGGCCCTGGGGGCCGCCACCATGGCCCACAGCAGCAGCAAGAGCAGGCGGATCGTCACCTTGCGGGGGTGGGTGTTGCCCCAACGCCAGACCAAGGCCGCAGGCAGGACCAGCCAGCTGTAGTAGTACACCCAGGCCAGAGGCGACATCAGCAGCATGGCCGGCATGGTCAAGGCGAACACAAGGTCGGTGTGTGTCATGCGACGCGCGCTGTCTGACACGCCCTCGTCCCCATCGGCCCGCACCGAAGCCGCCCTCAGTATCGTCACCAGCAAGGCGCAGCCCAGCACGAGCTGCCCAACCCATGTCAGCCACCGCGCCACCACTGGCGCATGCCACATCGGCACATTGCGCGAGCCGCCCAGAAAGCGGCTGACATACGCCTGCCAGGACCCATTGAGGTTGGACGCGGCCCAATCCATCTGCCCCAGCCCAGCCAGGTAATCCCGATAGGCCTGCACGCCGACCGGGTACAGGCCGATCAACACCGTCAGCAACAGGCAGGCCAAGGCGGTGGCCAGCACACGCCAGCGTCGGGCCAGCAGCAGTGACATCAGGAACAAGCCAAAGAAGAGCTTGATGCCCATCAGCAAGCCCAGGTAGAGGCCCGCCTGGGTGTCACGGCCTTGCCGCATCGCGCGCCAGCACAGCGCCAAGGGCAGCATCAGGATGAAGCTCACCTGGCCGAACAGGAAGTTGGCCCAGGAAGGAAACCACAGATACAAGACCGCCGACGTGATCAGCCAGGCCTCGAAGGCCCGCCGCCGCCTGCCACGGTCAACAAAACCCAACTCGCTCAGAACCAGCCACACAGCCGCCAGGGAACTGATGACGGACAACCACGCCCACAGCCGATGGAAAGACGCGATGTCCAGCACGGTCAGGGGTGCCAGCAGGACGCTGAAAAAAGGCGGGTTCAGGTTGGCCGGTCGACACAGCAGTTCGAGCTTGAGGTCGCGCTGCGCAGGCAGTGTGCTGACCAGATCCAGTTGCGCCTGGCTGTGTTTGTGACAGGGGTGCCCCTCAGGCACTTTGTTGGGCACCGGCCAATACGGTGTCTGCCCCATGCGCACCCGCAGCGCAGACCCATGAAAACTGAGCAAATCGCTGCCCACCGGGCGCTGTGCATGTGCGTTGACCAGGCCGGCATAAAGAATGACCTCCAGGGCGAGCAGCACGCCAAACACCAGGGCCACAAAGGCACGCGTCAGACTCCTCATGGCATGCACACATGGGGCAAGGAAGGCCACACCCGCCCGGTCAGGTTCACACACCGCCACCGGATAGGCCCGCTTTGATCAGAATCAAGCTGCAATTCAATTGAAACAGCGGGTATGCAACTTATGCCCGCTGCATCAATTCGAATATGACCGGCATGGCATTGTATTTTTGCGCCACGCCCAACCTCATATACCGGCGCCAGCCCCTGGCAAGGATCGCCGCCGGGCATGGCCACCATATTGCGCTCAATCTGCTGCCGCAGCGGCCTGGCCTGCACCAGTGCCTCGGTCAGATACCGCCCCTGCGTCAGATATTGATCATCACGCCACGTTCCCCAGGCCGTATAGGCAAGCACCGCCATGATCAAAATGAGAATGATGACGTTTAAGAATATGCCACCAACCTGTCTGGCGGATACCAAATCCCCCCTTGATTTCACAATATGGTTTGCAAACATGACCATTTTTATCAACTTTCGCAAAAGAGGGTCACCTGAGGCACGGGAATCCAGACAAAACCGCCAAAAAGTTCGCACGCCGCCATAAATGATCGAAATAAAGGATTTTTTTACTTCATTGCCCGCATGGATGAGCCGACAAAGTCACTGCATGGTTATCCCGAATATAGCTAGTACCTGTTCGCGGTGAATGCCAGGGGACGGGCCTCAAAGCCAGTCAGGGTGGACAGAGGTGGTTTTGACCGCAAGCTTCAAAGCCACAGATGCCAGTTTGTACCGGCCTTGCCGTCAGTTTTGTGATTTTTTTCTCAACTACCTTTTAGGAGTTTAAACATGATCCGTTCTGTCAAGAATTTCCTGCGTGACGAAGAAGGCGCCGTGGCCATCGAATATGCGCTGGTGGCAGCAGGCATCGCCGGCATCGTCTACGCATTCTTCAGCAGCGACACGAGCTACTTCAAGACCTTGCTGACCGATCTGTACAACAAGATCGCCACCAAGGCCAGCGGCGGCTGATCACGGGCCGACGCACGGTCCCGTTGATCGGGAAATAGGGGGGCCCCGCCCCCTTCTTTCACCCACAGATCAGCCCTGAACTGGTGACACTCAATGCCACAACGATCGACATCAGTGGTGGATTTCCAAAGCAAGGCAAGGGGCGTCATCGCCCTTGAATACGCCATTTTGGCGGCGGCCTTGGCAACGGCGATCGTGTTCCTGTTCATGCCCGATGTGTCCGGCGCGTTCATGTCCATGTTTACCTCGCTGTTCAAAAACGTCAGTCGCATTGCTCATTGAGAGTCAGCCTCATGCCTGTCGCCCTGCTCCTGCTCATGCTTTTGTTGCCGGTGATTCGGTCGGACCTCAAGGAACGGCGCATCCCCAACAACGTGTTGCTCGGATCGCTGATCACATCCCTTGTGGTGGCCTTGATCGGCTGGGGCGCTTCAGATCAAGGCGCTGCCGCAGGTGCTGCGCACTGGGCTGGTGGTTTGCTGACCGGTCTGCTTTGTTTTCTGCCTCTGCACCTGCTTCGTGCCATGGGCGCGGGCGACGTCAAGCTGATGGCCACTTGTGGCGCATGTCTTGGCCCTGTCCTCGCCTGGCAAGCCGCCCTGGGGGCACTGATGGTCGGCGGCGTCATGGCCGTCATGTGGCAGTTGTGGTTCGGCTTGCCCTTCATTGTCTTGTGGCGCCCGTTCGGCGCCTTCTGGTCCAGGGTCACATCGCTTGTTTTCGCCACTGGCTCACCAGGCCAGATCGAAGGCAGGACGGGCGGCCCACTTCGTCACACGTCAGCCAGGCTGCCGTTTTCCCTGCCGATACTGCTCGCCAGCATCGGTGTCGTGTTTATTTGATATCGCGTTCTTGATCCGCAGGCCCACCAGGCCCGCATCCCTGATCGAGACTAACTCGGGAGCGTCTCACTCATGAGATTCCGTGGTGTATTGATGCTGATCTTCGCGGCGCTGGCAGGCTTGCTGGCCATCGTGCTTGCAACACAATGGATGCGCTCCCAGACGATGGGCTCCCGAGCCTCGCCCATTGCCGTGGCCACAACCGACATCCCGATGGGATCGATGCTGTCGCCCGAGATGGTCAGGCTGGCCCCATGGCCGGAAGAGGCCAGACCCGACGGGGCGTTCACCGACCTGGCCACGCTTCGCAACCGTGTCCTCGTGGCCGCGGTTCAAAAAGGTGAGCCCATCGTGGCCCGCCGTCTGGCGCCCGAAGGCTCCAAAGGCGGACTGACGGCCATCGTGCCACCAGGCAAACGGGCGATCACCGTGCGCGTCAACGATGTCGTCGGTGTGGCCGGTTTCGCACTGCCCGGCACCTATGTGGACGTCCTGGTCAACACCCAGGTCGGCCCGGAAGGCGGCGGCAAGCAGGAGTCGATCTCCAAGATCGTGCTGGAGCGCATCCTGGTGCTGGCTGTGGCGCAAGACGTCGAGCGCGATGCCACCAAGCCCCAAGTCTCCAACGCCGTGACGCTGGAAGTCACGCCCGAGCAGGCTGAGATTCTGGACCTGGCCAGAAGTGTTGGCGCACTCTCGCTGGTGCTGCGCAACCAGACCGAAGCCAAGGGTGCAGGTACCTCCGGCGTCACCAAGGACGAATTGCTCGGCCTGCGTGCCCCGGCTCCGGCCCCGACGCCATCGGCACCCAAAGCGGCACCGGCGCCGCGCGCCACCAGCGTCCGCGTGAGTGCACCGGCGCCCACACCACCGCGTCCCAAGGATTGCGTGGAAGTCATTCGGGCTGGCGCACACAGCCAGGAATGTTTCTAAAGTCCCCCCTGCCTGAGAACGAACATGAGTCAATCTATCAGTCCTCTCACGCTGGCCCGTTCTGCCTTGGGGTGGGCCGCCTTGTCATGCTGCCTGCTGACCGGCTCCTCCTGGGCCGCCGGCGGTGCCTGCAACCGCGTCGACATCGCCCCCATCGTCAAAGTGGCGCTGGGCAAATCGACCATCATCCGCCCCCAGAACCCGATCCAGCGCATCGTGCTGGGGTCGGCCCCCACGACGGCCAACGCCAGCGCCAACAATGCGCAAGGTGCAGCCAGCAGCCGCAATGGCGCGGCCGATGTCGACGTCATGCTGCTGAGCCCCAATGAGGTGTACCTGCTGGGCAAGACGCTGGGCTCCACCAACATCGTGCTGATGGACCGCAGTGGCACGTGCACCGCCTTCGACGTGCTGGTCAGCATGGATGCCCTGGGGCTGCAGAGCTTGATCCAGGAGCTGGTGCCCCAGGAAAAGGGCATCAAGGTCACCACGGCCAATGAAGCCATCGTGCTGTCGGGCGAAGTCTCGGACAACGAGGCCCTCACGCGGGTCGTGGACCTGGCGCAGGCCTTTGTGGGCAACAGCGCCACCGGATCGGGCGCTGGCAGCCGCAACACCAAGATCATCAACATGCTGGGCGTGGGTGCCCCCCAGCAGGTGCTGCTTGAAGTCAAGGTCGCGGAAATCTCCAAGACCTTGCTTGATGAGTTCGGTATCGATTTTTCAAGGGCTTTCGTGAACGCCAGAGGCAACACGGTTCAGGCGCTCAGTGGCCTGCTGGGCGGCGCGCCGCTGACGCTCGACAAGTTCAAGGGTGTGGGCACGGACTCGGCCCTGAGCTCCGTGGGCGCCACCGTTGGCGGCACGCTGGGCAGCGGGACAGGCGCGACGGCGGGCAACGTCACGCGCACCCCCGTCTTCGACAGCAACGGCAACCTGCTCTACAACAACTACACGACCACCTTTGGCACGGTCCCGGCCAAGAGCGTGAGCAGCACCAAGCTGAACATGCAAAAGACCGATGGGCTGGTCAAGGTGCTGGCCGAGCCCACCATCATGGCCATCAGCGGCCAGACCGGCAGCTTCCTGGCGGGCGGCAAGATCCTCATCCCCGTGAGCCAGAACAGCTCCTCCGGCGCCACCAGCTTCACGCTGGAGGAAAAAGAGTTTGGTGTGGCGGTGAGCTTCACGCCCACCGTGCTGGGTGGCGGCCGCATCAACCTGCACGTGCGCCCGGAAGTCTCCGAGCTCAATGCAACAGGCGTCTCCATCGCAGGCCTGGCAGGCAACACGGTCCTGCCTTCGTTCACGTCGCGCAAGGCTGAAACCACCGTGCAACTGGCTGACGGCCAGAGCTTTGCCATCGGTGGCCTGGTGAAGAACAACGCCACGACCAGCATCACGGCCTTCCCCTTCCTGGGCGAGCTGCCCGTGATCGGGGCCCTGTTCAGGAGCTCGCAGTTCCAGACCGATCGCACCGAGCTGGTCTTCATCATCACCCCGCGCCTGGTCAAGCCGCTGCCGGCCGACTTCAAGCTGCCCACTGACGGCTATGTGCCGCCAAGCCGCTCGGACCTCATCCTCGAAGGTCGAACGGAAGGCAAGCGCGCGGATGACGACGCGCAGCACGAGGCACAGCAGCCCAAGGCCGACAGCCCGACATCTCACACGCCCCAATCTGCCAAGCAAGGCGGATTCGACCTGGGGTCGCCCAAGGAAAAGCCATGATGAACCGCATCCCTTCTTCCCTGCGCATTGCCGCCTCTGCGCTCCTGAGTGCCACGGTCGCCACGGTGTTGGCCGGCTGCGCGGCATCCACCTCACCGCAGCAGGACGCCCGTTTCGGTGACAGCGTTCACCGCCTCAACGAGCAGCAACGCCTCCAGCCGGAGGCCAGCCGCACCAATGAGGGCAAGACGCTCGGTGCCGATGGCCGCACGGTGCGCGCCAGTTCTGACCGCCTGCTGGAAAGCTACCGCACGCCGCAAGCCAACGAGGTTCAGAGCGTCGGCACCATTGGCAACGTTGGCGGGACGAGCCGTTGACCATGAAAGCCATCCACTGCAGCGGGCGCAAGCAAAGAGGCGCCTTCGCCATCTTCGCGGCCATCGCCATGGCGGTGTTGCTTGGCGCCATCGGGCTCGCCGTAGATGGTGGCCGCCTGTTGACCAACAAGAGCGAGTTGCAATCGGCTGCGGACGCCTGTGCGCTGGCAGCTGTATCCGAGCTGGTCTGCAACGCCACCGACGCGTCGTGCCTGAGCCGCGCGGCCAAGCGGGGCGTGGCACTGGGCAACCGCAACAAGAAGGACCTGCAGAGTTCGGACGTGACCATCACCGAAGCCGACGTCACCTTCTCGACCTCGATCAACGGCATCTTCGACAAGAGCCAGAATGCCGCGCGCTATGCCAAGTGTGCGGTCGCCCCGGCCGGCATCGCGCCGACCTTTCTGGGCATGCTGGGTATCAAGAGCATGCTGGCCAAGAGCACGGCCGTGGCCGGCCTGAGCGGTGGCCAGACCCTGTGCGTGAATGCGCCCATCGCCGTGTGCAGCGGAACGACCCTGAGCACGGGCCAATGGCTGGCAGAGGCCTACACCGACAAGAAGGGCACGCTGGGCGGGTCCGTGTTCAAGTGGGCACTGCTGTCTGGCAAGGGCGGCGCCAGCACCATTGCGGGGGCACTGGCCTCCAATGACAACACGTGCGCCTCCAAGGGCGACCCGGTGGTCTTTCCTGGTGTGGCCAGTGGCGTGAGCGACGAATACAACTCGCACTTCGGTCTCTACAAATCGGCCTCTACGGATCTGAGCGCCTCCAGCACGTCGATACCGGACAAGACGGGCTACGGCTACCCCACCGCGACCATCGGCGTGAACAACACCTCAGCCTATCTGGACTACCTGAGCAAGCGCAGCAGCAACGCGGCCTTCAGCCCCACCGACTACAAGGACCCCAGCGGTGGCAAGTCCTTCAACACCAATACCTACAAGAAGGTGGCCACCTCCGCCGAGTTGCTCAAGTACGGCAAGGACCGGCGCATCCTCACCCTGATCGTGGCGGACTGCAAGTCTTCTGCGCCCGCCATCACCGACAGCGCCTGCGTGCTCATGCTCAACCCCATGGACAACGGCAACGGCGCCAGCAGTACCCCGCTGTATCTGCAGTACCTGGGCAAGCCGGGCAGCAGCGGCACACCCTGCCAGACAAGCGGCCTGCCGGACTCATCCGGCACGGGCATCGGCAGCACCGTGCCCACCCTGGTGAATTGACATGCGCACAACCAGGATGCCGACCTTCACCCCCCGTACCCGCCATGCCCGGCAGGCAGGCGCGGTGGCCATTGAACTGGCCCTCGTCTCCATCCTGCTGGCCGTGATGATGTTTGGTGCGCTGGACCTGGGTCGCGCCATGTACGCGTACAACGAGATCGTTCAGTCCACACGCTCGGCTGCGCGCTATCTGGCCACCAGCACGACCATCGGCACCACCGAGATCACCCGTGCCCGCAACCTGGTCGTGTATGGCAACTTCTCCAGCAGCGGCCCTGCCTTGACCAATGAGCTCACGTCGTCCAACACGCACATTCAGTTTTGCTCACCCACGTATTGCGACATCGCCGGCAAGACCACCTCAGACATGAACAACCAGGCTGTCAGCGGCGCCAGCTCGGTCAACCTGGTGATGGTGCAAGTGAGCAATCTGACCTTGGTGACCTACTTTCCCCAGGTGGTGGCCAACATGCTGTTTCGCCCGATCACCGTGACCTTCCCGAGGGTGAGCTGACATGTCCAAGCTGAGCGCCACCGCCAAGGCCGCATCCCTCTCGCTCCGCCAGCGCATGCGCGGCGCGACGACCGTCGAGTTCGCCTTGTGCTTTGTGGCCTTTCTGCCCCTGTTCTTTGGCGTCATCGAGCTGGCACGTTATGCCTACCTGCGCAATGCAGCCGCAGAAGCCGTGCGGCTGGGCGCCCGCACCGTGGCCGCGTGCGATGCCAACAGCACCACGCAAGACAAGGCCGTCAGCCGCATGAGGGAAGTGCTGCCACAGATCCCCTCCAGCTACAGCGCTTACGTGACCTTCACCAAAACGAAGAGCGACATGAGCACCACCTGCAGCAGCAACGCCGACTGCGCCTATGTGACCGTCACGCTCACCAACGTGCCCGTCGCCACCGTCATCCCGCTGGTTTCATTGAGCCTGACCATTCCCACGGTGTCATCCACCGTGCCCAGGGAAATCATGAGCAGCACCAACAACAGCTTCTGCAGTTGAGACTGCTCACCACCACATAAAGCGAGCGCGTATGCAGCATATCCATCTGGTCTGTAGCCCGAATGCCGCCCAAGGCTGGCAGGCAGCGCTCCGAGTCTCGCCTCGGGGATACCGCATCACCAGCACCACCAGCTCGCTCAGTGAGGCTCAAGCGGGCATCAAGGCCGAAATCCCTGATTTCCTGATTGTCGAGGCCCGCAGCACCGATGACTTCCGCGTGCTGCAACTGCTCGCGCAGGACCTGCCGGAACTCGATTGCATCATCGTCGGCATCCAGCCCGATGCCGACACCCTGCTGGGCCTGATGCGCGCCGGCGTGCGCGAGGTCTTGCCCGCCCACCCGGATGACACGACCCTGTCGCAGGCCGTCGAACGCCTGGCCCGCAAGCGCGGGGGCACACATCGCGCAGCGCGCAAGGCCAAGATCCTGTGCTTCATCAGCTGCAAAGGCGGCAGTGGTGCCACCTTCCTGGCGGCCAACCTCGCCGTCGCGCTGGCCGCAGACGGCGCCCGGAAAGTGGCCCTGCTGGACTTCAACCTGCAGTTTGGCGACGCCCTGCTTTTCATCAGCAGCCAGCAGGCGCACAGCCACGTGGCAGAAGTGGCCATGAACAGCGAGCGCCTCGATCAGGAGTTCCTCAAAGCCTCCATGCTGGAAGTGAGCCCCGGCCTGAGGGTGCTGCCTGCGCCCGAGGACCCCGCCCTGGCCGAAGAAGTCCACGCCAGCCATGTGCGCGCCATCGTTCAGACGGCCCAGTCGGAATTCGATTACATCGTGATCGACCTGGGTCGCACCCTGAACGCCGTGGCGCTGCAGGCGCTGGACATGGCCGATCAGGTCTATGCCGTGCTGCAACTGACGCTGCCCTTCATCCGCGATGGCAAACGCCTGCAGCAGATCTTCACCTCATTGGACTACCCCCCTGGCAAGATCAGCTGGATCGTCAACCGCTTTGAGAAGGGCGGGCAGCTCACGCTGGCCGACGTCAAGAAGACGCTCAAGATCGAGGACCTGTTCACCATCCCGAATCACTACGGTGTGGTGGCCGACTCCGTGAACCAGGGCGTGCCCGTCTCCAAGATTGCGCCCCACAGCCCCGTCACCTTGTCGATCGCCGAGCTGGCCAGCACCATCAACCAGGTTGAAAGCCCAACCGCTTCGCCCGCGGGCTTGCGCAGCATCCTGGGCAAGCTGGTGGGCAAACGCACTGGCGGGGTATCGGCATGAGCTTGCGTGAACGACTGGGACTGGGTGCCAATGGCGGAAAGGGCTTGCCGGCGGTAGCGCAGCCCTTGCCTGACGAGTCGCCCGATGGGGCCCTCAAGCCTGAGGCAGATGGCACCACCACCCTGGCCATGCTGACGCCGCAGTCCGTCCAGCAGGCCGCCGCCGAAGCCACCCCGGCAGTGACCAAGGCCTATCAGCAGCTCAAGACGCGCGTGCACCAGCAGGTGCTGCGCCGCCTGGACATTGACGCGCTCGATCGCCTGCCTCCCGACCGCCTGCGCGATGAATTGAAACTCCTGGTCGAGCAACTGCTTCAGGAAGAGAGCATCGCGCTCAACGCCGTGGAGCGCCGCGCGCTGGTCACCGAGATCCAGGATGAAATGCTGGGCCTGGGCCCGCTGGAGCCCCTGCTGCAGGACCCCTCCGTGTCCGACATCCTGGTCAACACCTGCAGGCAGGTCTATGTCGAGCGCCACGGCAAGCTGGAGATGACCAACATCGCCTTCTCCGACAACGCGCACCTGATGAAGATCATCGAGAAGATCGTCTCCAGGGTCGGGCGGCGCGTGGACGAGTCCAGCCCCATGGCCGATGCCCGACTGGAAGACGGCTCGCGCGTCAACGTCATCATTCCGCCGCTGGCCATCGACGGGCCGATTCTGTCCATCCGGCGTTTTGCCTCGACGCCGCTGCAGATGAGCAACCTGATCAGCTACAAGTCGCTGTCCGAGGAGATGGCCCTTTTCATGGCTGCGGCCACTGAGGCCGAGGTCAACATCGTGATTTCAGGCGGCACAGGCTCGGGCAAGACCACGTTGCTCAACATCCTGAGCAGCTACATCCCGGCCACAGAGCGGATCGTCACCATTGAAGACGCTGCCGAGCTGCAATTGCAGCAGCCCCACGTGGTGCGGCTCGAAACCCGGCCGGCCAACGTCGAGGGGCGCGGCGAAATCACACAACGGGCACTGGTGCGCAATGCGCTGCGCATGCGGCCTGACCGCATCGTGCTGGGCGAAACGCGGGGCCCAGAGGCCCTGGACATGCTCCAGGCCATGAACACAGGCCACGAAGGCTCGATGACCACCATCCACGCCAACACCGCACGCGACGCACTGTCCCGGCTGGAGAGCATGATCGCCATGGCCGGCGTGGACCTGCCCACCAGAGCCGCGCGCAGCCAGATTGCGTCGGCCATTGGCCTGGTCATCCAGACCAACCGCCTCACGGATGGCACCCGCCGTATCACCAGCATCACGGAGATCGCCGGCATGGAAGGCGACGTCATCATGATGCAGGAACTGTTCTGCTTCAAACAGACCGGCGTGCTGTCGGACGGCACCGTGCAGGGCTACTTCTCTGCCACCGGGGTGCGCTCCAGACTCTGGGAAAAGCTCGTTTCAAAGGGCATCCGACTACCCGAACACTTGTTCGATCCCGTCAGGCAGGTCGTCTGACAGGCCGCTCAGGAACACACCATGAACGCAACCTACCTGATGTTCGTCATCCTGGCCTTTCTGGCCGTGGTGCTCGTACTGGAAGGCCTCTATCACACCTTCTTCGCCGGGCGATCGCGCGAAGCCAGGCGGATCCGCCACCGCCTGTCGCAACTCAACGATGCGGGCCGCAGCATCGAGCTGAAGATCACGCGCGAAGAAGAGCAGACGCGTCTGAGCGAGCTGGCACGTTGGCTGATGGAGCGCACCTGGGGCAAGAAGCTGACCCTCTACGTTCACCAGGCCGACGCCGGTCTGCACGCGGCCGACATGGTGCTGATCTCTGGCGCGCTGTTGCTGGCCGGGATACTGGCCGCCGCACTGACCGACAAGCCTCTGAGCTTTGGCGCCGCCGTGGGCGCGGCACTGGCCGCAGCCCCCTGGTGGTTCATCACCTACCGCCGCGACAAGCGCATCCAGAAGCTGGAGCAACAGTTTCCCGAAGCGCTCGACATGATCGCGCGGGCCATGCGCGCAGGCCATGCCTTGACCCTGGCGATCAAGATGTGCGGCGACGAACTCCCGGGCCCGCTCGGCCCTGAGCTCAGAGAGATGTCAGACGAGATCACGCTGGGCATTGCCTTCACCAACGCCCTGCAAGGCCTGGTGGAGCGGGTGCCCTTGCGCGATGTGACCTTCCTGGCCGTGGCCCTGACCGTGCAGCGGGAAACAGGCGGCAACCTCGCAGAGTTGCTGGACAAGCTCGCCAAGTTGATGCGCGAGCGCTTCAAGGTCATTGGCGACATCCGCATCAAGAGTGCAGAGGGGCGCATGTCCGCCTGGATTCTGGGGCTGCTGCCCTTTGCCATGGCTGCCATCCTGATGTACCTCAATCCCCAAGCCGTGTCCTTGCTCTGGACGGACCCCTCCGGCCGAGCCTGGCTCACACGCATGCTGGTCCTGATGGCCATTGGCATCTTCTGGATCACGCGCATCGTTCGCATCAGAGCGTGACGGAGCACCACACATGTCGACCTGGATCGTTCTCATCTTCTTCTTCATCGCGGCCGCCCTGCTGGCCGTGTGGGTCTTTGACGCGCTCTTCCCAGACGAGGCGCGGCGCCGGCTGGCAGACCTCGTCGAGTCGTCGCCGCATGCGGCACGGCGGGTTCGACGCAACCATCTCATTGACGTGCTGGCGCGCGTCACCGAGCCGATCAGCAAACTCGCCACGCCTGACAAGGACAGCCTCGATGAAATCACCTTGTTGCTGGCCCACGCCGGCCTGAGGCAGAAGGCGGCCTCTGCGGCGTATTTCGGCGCCAAAGCCGCCTTGACCCTGCTGCTGCCGCTGATCACCCTCACCGTGCTGCCACTGCTCAAACCAGGCCAGCAGACATTCAGCCTCGTCACGGTGCTGGTGCCCGCAGCCATTGGCTACTACCTGCCCACCCTGCTGTTGCGGATGGCCGTCAAGCACCGCAGGCAGCGCATCATCGATGGCATGCCCGATGCCATCGACCTCATGACCATCTGCGTTGAAGCCGGTCTGAGCATGGATTCGGCCATGACCCGCGTGGCCGAGGACTTCACCATCAGCAACCCTGTCCTGGGTGAAGAGCTCAAGATCATCGGCATGGAAACGCGCGCGGGCCTGAACCGCGCACTGGCTTTGCGCAACTTCTACGCCCGCACAGGTGTCGACGAAGTCGACAGCTTCGTGACCATGGTGATGCAGGCCGAACGCTTTGGCACCAGCATCGCCGAAGCGCTGCGTGTGCACTCCGACACCATGCGCACCAGGCGGCGCCAACAAGTCGAAGAAGCCGCGGCCAAGATCGGCACCAAGTTGCTGTTCCCCTTGATCCTGTGCCTGTTTCCCGGGCTGATTTTCGTGCTCGTGGGGCCTTCCGTGATCCAGTTCGTGGGCCTGATGTCGACCAAATGAATGAATGCGAGAACACCATCATGAAACATCACAAGCTGTCGATTTCATATACCGCCGTTCTGATTGGCCTGGCACTGGCTGGCTGTGCGAATGCCCCCAAAGGCACACAGGCCTTGACCATCAAGCCCGCGTACACGATCGGGCATGGGGGCGCCGTGGACGTGTCTTACGGCTACATCGTTCGTGCGCGTGAGGCCGAGGCCGAAAGCCAGCTGGAGCAGGCGGCAATCTGGTGGGCACGCGCCGTGGGTGCCGCGCCAGGCCGCGCAGATGCGCACCATGGCCTGGGGCTTTGCCTGGCACGCCTGGGCCGGCTTCAAGAAGGCGTTGGTGCCTTGCGTGAGGCCGCATCGCTGGCCCCCCACGACGCCCGCATCCTCAACAACCTGGGGCATGCCCTGAAGCTGCAAGGCGAGCGCGAGGAGGCCGTGGCCATGTTCAAGGCCGCACTGCAAGCCGACCCCGCGCATGCCCAGGCACGCTACAACCTGGCCATGCTGGAGCAGCCTGCCATGTCGATGACGGTGGCCCAAGCCGAGCCAGGCGAGACCGGCAGCGCCGCGGCAGCATCCACCGTGACGGCTTCATCGGGTGCGCCGCAGATGGCCCTCACGCTCACCACCGTGCTGGGCGTTCAACAAACGCCGAATACGCCGCCCCTGACTCAAATCTCAACCACGGCGTCCATCGAACCACTGCAGCTCAAGGGAGCCGACAACATCAAGGTGGTGCCGCTCACGTCAGTGGCGCTCAACGACCAGGCTGTTCCCGCCTCCACCATGTCCATCACGCTCACGGGGCTGACGGTGGAGGTCTTCAATGGCAATGGCGTGGCCGGTGCCGCCAAAGGCCTGAGCCAGACGCTGGCCAAGCATGGCGTGCAAGCCAGCCGCATCGCCAACATGACGCGCTACGACACGGTCAATACCCGCGTGCTGTACCGCCCGGGCAAGGCCACCGAAGCGCGCCAGCTCGCCAGGCTCCTGCCCAGCCACAGTGAGCTGGTGGAGGCCACACCTGCCCAGGTGCAGGCCATGCGTGCCGATGTGCGCGTGGTGCTGGGCCACAACGTGAACCGTGTGGCGACAGACGGCACGGCCATCGAGGTGGCCATGATGGACACGCATCGCATGTAAGGCATCCGCCAGGCCATTGGCGGCAACCACCGCCTTTCAGGCCTGCAGGCACAGCGCCAGGAGATCCTGGCGCCGCTGCGCTGCCGGCCCCATGAGCCCTTGCAGCTGCCAGGCATCGCA
>Ga0265327_10000209_pt1 | contig 122633 bp, 76 predicted proteins | sample 41621metaG_FD_202089 | JGI IMG/M metagenome (GOLD analysis project Ga0265327, IMG submission 202089) | Rhizosphere microbial communities from Carex aquatilis grown in University of Washington, Seatle, WA, United States - 4-16-21 metaG | ecosystem: Host-associated > Plants > Roots > Rhizosphere... | reverse complement strand
ACTTTGTTTATATACTTTTTTGAGTTGACCTTAACTGGTCATCAACCATTACCTCTGATGTACACTTGACAGATTTGGATGTACCACTTCCCTTATTAAAATCAATATTCTTAAGCCTAATACAAACAGAAATTATGATATTTCAGGCGATTGATATTATTCAAAAACAACTAAACCCGGTAGTTTCTGCCGAACCTGGAAATATAGGCGAGATACTATCTTCAAATAACTTTGGTGCAGATAATCATGTTGTCATTTCACTGATTAATATCGAAGAGAATCGTATATCGAGAGATCCTCAAGCATATGTACGAACAGGTATTGAACTGCTTAAAAAAAATCCCGCTGTTCATCTTAATCTAACTTTACTTTTTACATCTGTTCGGTCTGATTATCCATCAGCTTTGATGGCAATACAAACAGTAATCGGTTTCTTTCAAAATAAAAGTTTTTTCGACCACAGCAATACTCCGTTACTTGATGCAGCAATTGAAAAGCTCACTTTCGAAATGGTTAGTTTGAATTTGGAACAACTACAGCAACTCTGGTCTATGTTAGGCGGTAAATATCACCCCTCTATTGTTTATAAAGTTAGAATGGTTACTATAGATAGTGTAAGTAGAGATAAAGGACCATTGATAACAGAAATAGATGCTAACTATCAACATATAAAAATATAAGATTGACGGAAACAATAGACAATATCATCACCATTTATCATGAACTGTTTAGCGTAAAATTTTTACATGAAGGTTACCCTGGAGGTAGTCGTTCTGCTATATCTTCGGATCTATATATTAATCCAGATAAGCAAACCAATGAATTGTTTATTAATCATCATATTCGATATCGTTTTTTTGATGACGTTTTGGTATGTTTTATTGAATGTGATCTTTTTGCACCACCGGCTATAAAACCTAAGATCCCCCATATCCCATTTATCGACAAAGTACAAATTAGATTCAATCTAAAAGCTTCACAGCGTTTTTTAAACAAAACTGATGTAATAGCTGCAGGTGCCAGGCAAGTATACCTGTTCGATAATAAATTAAATGCCGGTGTAGATAAATTTATTTGCCAGCATACTGATGGTGTAAATAACGACGACCTTAAAGATATATCAGGTATAGATATAGCGCCCGATGAAAAATGTTTTGCAGTAGTAGATATTTACGATCATGATATCGCTACGGACTATGCTGTGTTTAACAGCGATGGTACTTTGATTGACGAAAAAGATTATGATGCTAATCCGCATGTAGTAGATGGTATCCCTTTACAATTTCAAATAAAATTTAAATCAAAAATATAAAACTCCCAATTATGTCACAAATAAACGAAACGGCTATTAAAACCCCAGGTGTTTACACTACCGAGATACCATTGTTTCCTCCTTCTGTTGCGCAGGTAGCAACGGCAATACCTGCTTTTATTGGTTATACTGAATGGGCGGCACGTAAAGGTCAATCACTGTTGGGAAAACCAACCAAGATATCTTCTATGGTAGAATTTAGGCAACTTTTTGGTGGCCCTTTTATTGTTAGTGCTGGAAATTTTGATCTGCATATTGACAGTTCCAATAACGTAACTAACGTTGTTTATAACAAGATGTTTTACATGTTTGATGCAATACGGCACTATTTTGATAACGGCGGTGGTAGTTGCTATATAGTATCCGTTGGTTTTTACACTGCCGACATTATTGCCGGAGATGAATCTCTTACTCCTGCTACCGGCTTGCGTGGAGGAGTTAAGGCAATTGAAATTTATGATGAACCTACTTTAATCTTATTTCCTGACGCAGTACAATTGGCCGAGCCTGATTTTTTTTCGCTACAACAAATGGCGTTGTTACAATGCGCCGATCTGCAAGACAGGTTTTGTGTATTTGATCTTAAAGAAAACATAATTGACCCAACACCGTGGCAAACAGCGGTAGATAATTTTAAAGATAAGATAGGTATTACTGATTTGAATTATGCTGCATGTTACACGCCATGGTTAGTGAGCACCTATACAAAAGATATTAGTTTTAGCTTATTGGATGGCCATGTTTTTGATAACCCAACACCGGGTTCACCTCCAAAAGATCTGGCATTACTTACTGCTACGCCAAAAATAAATGCATTGGTTACTACGTATAGAAATAATGCAGTGGATCAGGCAGCTGTACAGAATAATATAAGTGCACTTTGTACTGATTCTGGTGTAACACCAGCGGTTGTATACCCAACTATCTTGGATCGTTATAACAAGTTAAAGAACGAGGTGATAACATCAACGGATGTCACTGCTAAAGACTGCCTTGATAAACTGATTGCTTATATGCAAGCAGTGTTGATTTCACTGCCAGGTATTCAAACTGGTTTTGTAAATCCAAAATTGAAGGAAACATTTGATGATCTTGGAAAGAACCCAGGTTCAGGATTGGGAAAGTATGTTGCTGATCTTGTTGGGATAGAAAAAAATATAAGTAATATAAGTTTAGGAACCGACAATAGTGTTGCGTTGGGAGCTTACGATACTTTATTTACTACCTGGCTGTTGATGCTCCCGCCACCAAATGCTACTACGCCAATGAGGATTAATGCAATAACAGCCAATGCAAATAATTACAATCCATCCGGTAGCGCAGGTGTTCACGATCAATCGCTGAATGTGATTGGCGATCTTGATGCTGTAATTGCAGGTATCAATTCTTTTATCAATAATATTTTAAACGCTACGCAATCATACGTTAAACTGGCGCAGGATTCTTTATATAAAAGTCACCCCATTATTAATAATATGGTGCTTTACATGCAAAGAGAATTGTCTAAACTCCCACCTTCTGGCGCTGTCGTTGGTATTTACTCCAGGGTTGATGGCACCAGAGGTGTTTGGAAAGCACCTGCAAATGAAACTGTTTTTTCAGTTATCGAACCTTCTGTAATGATAGATGATAAAACACAGGCTTCGTTGAATGTAGATGATGTTGCCGGCAAATCGATCAACGCCATACGCAGCTTTACCGGAAAAGGAACCTTGGTTTGGGGTGCCCGTACCCTTGATGGTAACAGTAACGAGTGGAGGTTTATTTCGGTAAGAAGATTCTTTATAATGGTGGAAGAGTCTGCAAAAAAATCAAGCGGACGTTTTGTATTTGAACCCAATGATGCCAACACATGGGTAAAAGTAAGAGGTATGCTGGAAAATTACTTAACAGTACTTTGGAGGCAAGGAGCGCTTGCCGGTGCAAAACCAGAGCAAGCTTTTTTTGTAAAATGCGGTCTTGGTCAAACAATGACCAGCGATGATATTAACGAAGGTAAATTAATAGTAGAGATAGGAATGGCCGCAGTAAGGCCTGCCGAATTTATAGTGCTTCGTTTTATGCATAAGCTACAAGAATCTTAATTATAACAATATAAATACTCATCATTAAATAAAAATAATATGGCACAATACCCACTTCCGAAATTCCATTTCCAGGTTGACTGGGGTGGTTCGAGGATCGGTTTTACAGAAGTAACCGGTTTAGATGTTACTACCGATATTATTGAATACCGCGATGGCGCCAGCCCCGAATATCATAAGATAAAAATGCCGGGGATGATAAAATTTTCGAACATCACTATGAAACGCGGCACTTTTAAAGGCGATAATGATTATTATAACTGGTGGAACACTGTTGCATTAAATACGATTGAACGGAGGGATCTTATTATTTCATTGCTGAATGAAAATCATGAACCCGTTGTTATTTGGAAAGTAAAAAATGCATGGCCTACAAAAGTAACGGCAACCGATTTAAAAGCCGATGGTAATGAAGTAGCAATAGAAACTATTGAGATTGCACACGAGGGACTAACTATTCAAAACGACGCATAATGCCATTATATCCACCAGTAGGTTTTCATTTTTCTGTTGTTTTTGAATTGCCCGGAGCACAAAATGATTTTCGCTTTCAGGAAGTTAGTGGACTAGAAGTTGAACTAGAGACCGAATCGTTTGTGGAAGGTGGACAAAACAGGTTTACCTGGCAATTGCCTAAGCGTACCCGTTATTCGGATCTTACATTAAAGCGAGGTATGTTGATAGGTTCAGGTGTAATTGACTGGTGTAAGGATGCTTTAGAAAATTTTATTTTTCAACCTGCAAGCCTAACCATCTCATTGCTTAATGAACAACATGTACCGTTGCATTCGTGGTATGTGGTAAATGCCATACCAAAAAAATGGTCGGTCTCTGGTTTTAATGCGCAGGAGAATTCTATTGTGATAGAATCGATCACATTAAACTACCAATTCTTTAATGTACTTGTATAGGATTAAACGTGGGGATTTATAACATTACTTGTTTACAAAACAACTTGAACTATGCCAATAGAAATAAAGGAATTAGTTATTAAAGCCATTGTATGCGGCAATGTAAAAGAGCAACAAGGTTCTGTTTTAAAACAGGAAGATATTATAAAATTAAAAAAGGAAATGATCAAAGAAGTTGCTGATAAAGTATTCCGTTTACTTCAAAGAAAAAATGAACGCTAATGATACCTACTTTCGGAAATCCGGTTAAATTATTCATAATGCCATTCAAAGATGCTGCTTACCAGGATCCTGCCGGGCCGCCTTTTACTACATCTATTAATCCGGAGACCTATACTTATAAATACAAAACAGAGTATTGCGAAACTCAGGGAGCAGGCTCTTCTGGTACAACATTGAAGTATACCAAAACTGCACCACAGGAATTTAATTTTGATTTTCTTTTTGATGGCACGGGAGTTATTAAAGATGGACCTTCAGCCCTTAGTGTCGCACCCGGTGCCGTTAGTCAGGCAGTAGGGGTAACTGCTCAAATAGAAGTGTTTAAATCAATCGTGTTTGACTATCAGGGCGAAAAACACCGGCCGAACTACTTAGTGATCATGTGGGGTACATTAATTTTCAAAGGTGTGTTAACCAATATGGATATCGAATATAAATTATTCAATCCTGAAGGCTTGCCATTACGGGCAGTTGCTAAATGTGCGTTCAAAGGATCCATTGAAGATGTTTTAAGAATAGCACAAGATAACCCGATGAGCCCTGATATTACACACCAAAGAACTTTTAGCTCAGGTGATACACTTCCCTTGATGAGCAATACTATTTATGGAGATCAACAATATTATATTGATGTAGCCAATGCTAATAAACTGGATGGATTTAGAAATATAAAGACAGGAACATCAATTTATTTTATACCGATAGAAAAGTAATATGGAAACGACTGAAAAAACATTATTAACACAAAGCCCCGAAATTGTTACTTACTCGGTAAAAGTGAATAATGTTGAAATTGAAAAAAAACACCAGCTTGTATCTATTACGATAGAAACAGGCATTAATAAAGTTCCATTTGCCAACATCATAATAAACGACGGCGAAGCAAGTATTGAAGATTTTGCTATAGATAGTTCTGGAGTATTTGAACCAGGAAATAAAATCGAGATACAATTAGGGTATCAGAATGATAAAAAAGGGAATGTAACTGTTTTCAAAGGCCTGATCAAAAAAAATAATCATAAAATAAATAACCATTGTTCTGAATTAAATATAGAATGTAAGCATGAGGCAGACATAATGACTTTAACAAGCAACAGTTCCTGCGCTCCTCAAAATTCAAATATTGGAGATATCATTAAAAATATATTAAAAGCAAATCATTTAGATGACTCTTGCGTAGCACACACAAAAGCTACTCTTCAACAAGCAATGCAGCTTAATGTAAGTGATTGGGATTTTATTATGGGCACTATTGATAAAGCAGGAATGTTATGTACATTTCCTAAATCTGTTATTACTATAAAAAATCCTCCTTCAACAAGTTCAAGTGTTGACAGTAACAAAAATGATAGTGCACCTGGTAAAACGGATGCTGTTCCGGCAGATGGCGATCCCATACTAGCTTATGGACATAATATACTGGAATTTGATGCCGATAATGATCCGAGAGTTGAGTCCACAATGATACAGGTATCAACCTGGGATTATCGAAAACAAGCAATAAGCAAAGTAGAAAACGACGAGGATCTATCAAATGTTAAAGATTCCCAACTCTATAATTTTATAACGATCAATGCGCCTACCTCGCTGCCACCCGATGAGGCACAGTTAATGGCTAATTCCAAGGCACTGCTGCAAAGGCTTTCAAAAATTAAAGGCACCGTTATTTACCAGGGAAGTACAGAAATAGAAGTGGGTACCTTTGCTAGATTAAAAGGACTTGGCAAAGGCTTTGAGGGCAGGGCATTTATTTCAAACATCATTCATGAATATGCTGATGGTTGTTGGAAAACAACTGCAGCATTAGGTATGGACGGTAAATTTTATACTGAGCAAACAAATCCTTCCCATTCAGCCTCATCTTCGGGGCAACCATCATCTATACAAGGGTTACACATTGGCAAGGTTACAAATATCGAAGACAAAGACGGGGATTATCGCGTAAAAGTAAAATTGCCGATGGTGGATAATACAGGGGAAGGCCTATACGCACGTGTAGCCACATTAGATGCAGGCAATAAACGGGGGACTTTTTTCAGACCCGAATTGGATGACGAAGTAGTATTGGGATTTATGAACGATGATCCTTCCAATCCTGTGATATTAGGTATGCTACACAGCACCGCATTACCATCTCCTATTGAGCCCGAAAAAAAGAATAATAAGAAAGGGTATGTATCACGCTCAGCGATAAAACTACTTTTTGATGATGAGGCCAAAAGTGTACGAATAGAAACACCTGGAAAAAGAATAGTGGAGTTGAATGATCAAGCAGGTACAATCACTTTGCAAGATGATAATCACAATGTAATCACGATGGATAAAAATGGTATAAGTATAAAATCTGGAGCGGATATGAATTTTGAAGCAAAAGGAAAGATATCAATGAAAGCAGGTAGCGAATTTGCGGCTAAAGCAAACGCCGCAGTTAATATAGAAGGTAAAGGGCCTGTTACGGTAAAAAGCAGCGCCAACACAGTAATAAAAGGAACGGTAGTAATGATCAATTAGTAAACAAATATGCCATTTGCAGCACGAGTAACGGACACGCATATTTGCCCCATGGTAACGGGCGTGGTTCCGCATGTAGGAGGCGTTATACTTTTTGCAGGAACCCCTTCTGTACTGATAGGCGGTATACCCGCTGTAAAAGTTGGTGATTTGTGTACCTGTGTAGGTCCGCCAGATACAGTAACAAAAGGATCGTCATCTGTGCTTATTGCAGGCAAGCCTGCAGCAAGGGTAGGGGATATTAAAGCGCATGGCGGCATAATTACATCAGGTTGCCCAACAGTAATAATAGGAGGATAGTTATGGATAATACAATAAATACTTTTCTTGGAACTGGCTGGGGATTTCCTCCAGAATTTAACATCACTACCAACACGGTAGCTATGTTAAGTAATACCGATGATATAGAAAGCAGTCTTGAAATATTATTAACTACAAGGCCTGGAGAAAGGGTAATGCTGCCTGGCTATGGCTGTAACCTTGATCGACTTGTATTTGATTCGCTTACATTAACAATGAAAACATATATAAAGGATCTTATAAAAACTGCGATACTTTATTATGAACCCAGAATAACAGTAAATAGTATAGCGTTGGATGATAGCGGAGAATTGGAAGGGAAAATACTTATATCAATTGATTATACGGTAAGGTCAACCAATTCAAGATTCAATTTTGTGTATCCGTTTTATAAAAAAGAAGGCACAGAAATAAAATAAAGAATTAACCGAAAAAATTTATGTCGTGCAACGATAAAAATAGCTTGACAAGAGAAGGTATAAGCCTTTTCAACAGGGTGCTTGCTGCGTTAAATACAAACTACGCTAAAGTAGATGAGCGTACTGATGCCGACATTATTCTTTTTGCAAAACGTTATGCAGCATACTTAAATTATTATGATGCATCCAATACTTTAACAGGCGACTGGCAATCCATTATGAAAATGGATGCATGTGTTGCACTTGCAGCATTATTTAAAATAGAAAGCAGCAAAATTTATGATTATAAATTATTGCTTTTTAAACAAATAAAACTGGCATCACTTGAAGCAGTTGATGCGGATAATAAAACAAAAAAACAATTTAAATTTCTTTTTGATTTTATTTTTTCCCTGGTAAAATTTGTTGATGAGCAATATAGCCTTGTGCCAGATGACCTTAGCAAAAAGGACGTTTTAAAAGGAGCTATCAGTAGTAAAATGTCGGAGTCGCTTACCAATCTATTAGCGTTATACCAAAAATTTTCAACAACACCCTTGAGCCTGATAGATACAACTGTTACAACACTTGATTATGCCAATACACCAGTTAACCTTATCTCCTCCACTAGTTTTGATAAAACATTACTAAACGATGTATGGATAACTACACCCCCGCTTTCTTATTCAATAACAGATGCTATTGCTATCCCTGATAAAACTGCTACGTTTACTGAAAAAAATCAAATTGTGTGGTTGGTCAATCACAACCTGTTTAGTGCACAATTGGATAATCTTTTTAAAAGCATTGCTTTTTTGGCTACCCGTGCAAAAGAAATATTTGATATGGTAATTGCTGATTATCCAAACCATAGCCCGCATTACACGCTTTTTCTTTCGTTTATTAAGTTGTTCTATATAGCGCAGGATGACCTGAACAGGTACACGCAAAGGCACCTTGATTTTTATTATAAAGATGTGTTGCAATTAAAGAATAAGCAACCTCAACCAGATGTGGCTCACTTAACATTTGAATTACAAAAACCTGTTGACCAGCATCTATTACAAAAAGATACTTTATTTAAAGGTGGAAAAGATAGTACAGGAAAAGAGGTACAATATGCCGCAACACAAGATGTAGTTTTAAATAAAGCAGCTATAAGCAAGCTACAATCTTGGCAGTTAACTGATACCACTAAGCAAATACTTAAAGCATCGGTTATTGCCAACTCCAATGATGGGCAAGGCGCAAAGATAGATACAGTTGATAAAAGCTGGTTTACGTTTGGGGATACACGTAAAATAAGCAATGCTGAAACTGGTTTTGGCATTGCATCAAACGTATTGTTCCTCAATGAGGGTTATAGAAAGGTTACCTGCATAATCAATTTTGAAAATAATATCAGTGAATTTTCATGGCAACGACGCAAATTCAAAATAAATTGTTTTAAAGCAAAAATAACCGGTAGTAAAGGCTGGATCGATATACCAAACCTTTTGGTAAGTATAGTTGCTGCAAATAAATTAAGTTTTCATTTTGAGCTTGATGCAAAAGTTCCGGCCATTATTCCCTATACAGAAGAAATTCATAAATCTAATCTTAATGTAAGTCTGCCATTGCTGCAAGTGTATCTTGAACAGGATGATACTACTTCGATGGCTTACACCTTTATTTGTAAAAAGAAGATCAGTTCTGCAGATATCACAGTAAATGTTACAGGTGTAAAAAACCTTTCACTCAGCCACGACAATGGTGATGTAGACGCAGCAAAACCATTTAAACCTTTTGGAGATTTCCCTTCTACAAATTCATCCTTCTTTATAGGCAGTAAGGAAGTATTTCAGAAAAAACTTTCTTTTGTTAAACTAAATTTTGCCTGGGGAGATAATATTCCTTCAATAAATACAACGATTAATTATTTAAAAGATAATAACTGGGAAACAGGATTTAACAGTACAAATGACACAATAGATTTTACTCATCAATCATTTAGCAACATACCAATAAGCTTTGAAGACAATGAACCATTACAAACAAACAGCATACAAGGATTTTTAAGACTACGCATTTCAAATGACAATTTTTCTTATCAAAAATATCTTGATGATGTGTTAGCAGGATTACAAAATACTATCTTATTAAAAGATGGGGTTACTCACGATCCTAATATAAAAGGTTTGCCGGCACCCAAACCCGTAATGTCGGATAGTTTTACTTTAGATTACGTAGCAACTGCATCTATTACCTTTCCACCCGACAGATCAATCGTCAATGATCTCTTCTTTCATTTTACTCCTTTTGGTTATTACCAGGTAAGTCCCGACATGGGAAGCAATGCCTCTAATGCAGAAGCTATTGAACATATCACTTTATTACCCGACATTATTAATGCCGGCGAATTATTTATAGGCCTGGAAAATACTGAACCTGGGGCTGTTGTGACCATACTAATGCAGGTTGCTGATGGAAGTTCAAACCCATTGAAAGATATAGAAACGGTTAATTGGTATTACCTGGTTGAAAATAACTGGAAAGAATTTAGCAAACAGGTTATAGCAGATGGTACTAATAATTTAATACAACCTGGCATAGTCACCGTTAAGTTGCCGCAAGAAATTTCGAGTATCAATACCGCATTTGAAACGGGCTTTTATTGGATAAAAGCAACGGTAAAGAATAATACAGATGCAGTTTGCAAATTGATACTTGTACAAGCACAGGCCGCATTGGTTCAATTACTACAAGACGATACAAGGCAAATTGAATTCAGGCAAACGTTGCCTGCAAACAGCATCTCTAAACTTGTTGTTGGCGATGCTGCTATCAAAACTATTACACAGCCGTTCGATTCATTTGAAGGAAGGCTTCGTGAAACAGACGAACATTTTTATGTAAGAATAAGCGAACGGCTAAGGCATAAACAGCGGGCAATAAATATTTGGGATTATGAACATATTGTTATGGAGCAATTTGAAAGTATTTTCAAAGTAAAATGCCTTAACCAATCGGGATTTTACACAAAAGATAATGAAGATGTATTTTGCGAGAATTATCCCGGACATGTTAGTATCATTACAATCTCCAATCAAAAAAACAAAGTCAACATCAATCCATTAAAGCCTTATACTTCTATACAGGTACTCAATAATATTGCTGAGTTTTTGAAAAAAACAAATTCGCCTTTTGTAAAACTGCATGTAAAGAACCCCCAATTTGAAGAAATACAACTTGATTTTAAAGTTAAGTTTTACGATCTGCTGGACGAATCATTTTACCTGAACCTGTTGAATAATGAGATTGAAAAATTTCTTTGCCCATGGGCATTTGACCAGGATAAAGAAATTTCATTTGGCGGAAAGATTGTAAAAAGTTCATTGTTGAATTTTGTAGAGGAACGGCCATATGTAGACTTTGTTACCTGCTTTAAAATGAATCATATCATTAAAAGAGAGGGTAATGTAAATATAATAGAACTACAGGATGTAGAAGAGGCCATTGCATCTACATCACGCTCGCTGTTTGTAAGTTATTTTAATGAAGAAACAAATGTAAAACATAAGATTATATCGCCGGCCCTTTGTGATTGCTAAGGGCATTGCGGTTAATATAGCAACAATGGATGAAAACCTAACTATACCAAAAGACAGGATATTGCCGGCTTCGCAGGATTATGATTTTTTAAGAAGCGAGGGCTTGAAGCATATTGAGGAACTCGGCAGTTCTTTATGGACAGATTATAATGAGCACGATCCGGGTATTACAATACTGGAAGCACTTTGTTATGCCATTACCGAGTTAGGCTATCGCAATGGTTTTGATATGAAAGACCTGTTATCAAAAGATGATAATAGCATTGTTGATAACCAGGTTTTTTTTACCGCAAAAAATATTCTTACCAATAATCCGCTTACCATCAATGATTACAGAAAATTACTAATCGATATTGAAGGAGTGCACAACGCATGGCTTTTAGCAGATGATACCATACTGGATGCAATGAAAAATCCTGTTGCTGTAAACGAAGTGCCGTTATATGCTGATTGTAAGAATGATGCACTAACAACTCATGTAACAACACATCCGCTTTATCTTTCTGGTCTCTATCGTGTGTTGCTAGATCTTGACCAGGATGATCGCTTTGGCGATCTTAATAATGGAGAAGTAGTGGTTGGTAATCCTGCAAATGCAAATTTTATTGATGGGGAGTTTAAATTTTCTATTGACTTGCCCTCATGGAAAGACGCCGATTTTGTATTTACTGCAAGTGCCATCGATAAAAATAATATTGATACTATAATAACTGCAAGAGAAGGTAGCAGGTGGAAATGTACACTAACATTAACTGGTGGTGCTCAACTTGTTTTCAATATCAACCTGTCAAAAAAACCAGATTCGAAACAAGTACAAGATGCGGATATCGGTAGCATGTTTGATAGTAATAAAGATTTTGTGGCAGGAGTATTTAAGTATTATTTAGATAAAATAATTTTTGCAAAAAATATTGTACAAGTAGCCGTAAAAAAATTACAGGAACGTCGCAACCTTTGCGAAGATTATCTTTCGGTAACAACTATTGATGATGAAAAGATTGCATTTTGTTTTGATATTGATGTAACAGCAAATACTGATATCGAAAAAGTGCAGGCAGAAGTTTTTTATGCAATTGAGAATTATTTAAACCCTTCAGTTGAATTTCTTTCTTTGAAAGAACTACTGGATAAAAATGTGCCAACAGATGAAATCTTCAATGGCACTGTACTAGAGCATGGTTTTATAGATACCCTGCAATTGGAAAGCACACAGCTCCGCACAGTGATACATACTTCCGATATCATTAATCTGTTGATGGATATTGACGGTGTATTGGCCATCAGGAATTTCTCGATGACAAAATATGATGATGATGGCAAACCTGTTTTGGGGTTCATCGGGCTTAAATGGTGCATGGATATTACATTGCTTCATAAACCCGTTTTAAGCATAGATAGTTCAAAAATACTTTTATTTAAAAACCAGTTTCCATTTATTGCAAATTACGCCGAGGTACACGATACATTGGCTATACTATATGCCGAACGCTCCCGAGATAAATTAAAAGGGCTTTATAATGACCTTGCAATGCCACAAGGTGAAAAGAGAGATACAGAAAGTTATTGGCCGGTACAATATGATTTCCCTCAAACTTATGGCATTGGCCAATATGGATTACCTGCTAATGCTACAGACGAGCGCATTGCGCAACAGCGGCAATTGAAGGGCTATCTTATGTTTTACGAACAGCTTTTGGCAGATTTCTTTTCTCAACTTACGCAAGCGCATAAACTATTTTCTGTAGCAGATATAAAAAGTACCTACTACGCACAATTTTTAATGGGCGTAAAAGATTTGGATAGTATTTATAAATCGTCAGGCTCAACAGTTCTTTTGCAAGATATTATCAATAATGCAGATTCGACCATTGATCCTAAGAACGGCTGGCAAAACCTTTATGAACCCAAAGATGATTTTGAGGAAAGACGCAATCGTTTTTTAGATCATTTGCTGGCTAGGTTTGGAGAATCTTTTAATGATTATGCATTGATGATGTATCGAATCAATTACAGTGAAAGAACAGAAGAAAAAATAAGTCTTGAAGAATTGATAGCAGCAAAAATCAAAACGCTTAAGAATTATGATATCATCAGTAGCCAGCGTGGCAAGGCATTTAATTATTTTCCACAAAATGATGATTTTACTGTAAACAGTGCTCTGCTGTGGGATACAGATAATGTTTCAGGTCTTGAAAAAAGAATCAGTTTTCTTACTGGCATCAATGATTATACCAGAAGGTTTCTTTACTGCATTGCAAATATGGAAATAGTATGTACGGAAGAAACAGTTGAAGTAAGCGGCCAACAGGTACTTAAATGTTTTCACACTTTTTCTTTTACATCATTGAGCGGTATAGCAATGACGTCGAGTAAATACGAAAACAAGGCTGATGCTGAAAAGGCAGCAATGGATGCAGCAAGTTTGGGGGCTGACAAGGACAATTATTTATTTGATGCAACTGATTCAACGTTAGAGATTATTGGCCATTCAAATGAAACACTTGCAAAAAGCACTCAGCCATTTAGCAGTAAAGACTCCGCAATGACGGCCGCTGAAATTATTGCCGTAGAATTTGCAAAAGGTTGCAATGACCCTGTAGGCCTTCATTTAATTGAACATATACTGTTAAGGCCAAGAGATAGTGATCCTTCAGTTACGTTACTGCAAGTATGCCTTAACGATTGCGATTGTATCTGCGAAGAAGATCCTTATACTTTTCGGGCATCTGTAGTGTTGCCATACTGGCCTGGCCATTTTGATAGTATGCCCTTTCGTGAATATTTTGAAAATAAAATAAGAGAAGAAGCGCCTGCACACATTATGTTAAAAGTTTGCTGGCTTAATAACGACTTGATGAGGGGTTTTGAAATATGCTATAAAGCATGGATCGAAGCCTTGGCAGCATGGTCGTATGATAAAACTACAAATCTACCTGCATTGAAAATTGCAAACAATAACATGATAGCCATTTTGCAAAAATTGCACAGTGAATATCCAGTTGCAACCTTGCACGATTGTGTAGAAAGTGCTGAGGGTAGTAATACAGTAATATTGGGAAAAACAATTTTAGGAACATTTAAAAATTAATGCCATGGGTATTGCAAACAATTTCCCGGTTTTTGAAGCAGATCAGGTATTGTCAAACAAACACCTGAACGACCTGTTCAATTATTTAGATCAGCAAGATCGCCTAACCCGTTGCAAGCTCATCGGGAGCGGTATTGTATGCGGACTAGAAATTGGCTATAGCCAGCAGTCCATATATGTATCAAAAGGATCTGCGCTTACATCTCAAGGCTTTATGGCACTCCATTGCGACAATGAGTATACGCACTATATCCCGTACACGCCACCCATTTTTCCAAAGGACCTCGAATTTATAAGCCAGTGCACCGATTTTAGTATAGTAAATATGCCATTTTATAATCCCGGTTTTCAAAATGAATTGTTTCAATTAATAACTGCAGATACATTCAATACTCTTGATGCAGATGAAAAATCAACAGCTACGATACTTGCAAATGTAGCTGCAACTGACCTTGATAAATATGCAGTAGTGATTTTTTTGGATGCAGAAGAACTAAGTCTGAAAAATTGTGATACCAATGATTGTAATGATAAAGGCAGCAGGATGGATTTTGAAGTAAAGCTTTTATTGGTGAAAAAAACAACGCTCGATACATTCTCGCAAAATGGAATGGCTACAGGAGGAATCGCTATAAATGGAGATACGTCTATACAATTAAAGCGGTATAATGTTCCGGTTGCCGATCTCAATTCCTCCTCCGATGTGTTAAATGTTTTTGCAAACCTTGTAAATGACGATCTGTTAAAAAAACTTGGAGATTTGTTGATCAATTGCTATAACAACAACAAGTACATTTTTGACAATGAGCCAGACAATCCATTTCAAAATGCTTCGCAACAATTGATGGATCTGAAGAAAACAATCATCACAAACGAACCTGTGCTAATTCAATATTTTTATGATTTTGTTGATGATCTTATTAAAGCTTATCATGAGTTCGTGTATAACCTTACGGATACATTAAGTGAATGTTGTGGAAATGAGATGCGGTTTCCACTGCATGTCATGCTTGGGGATGCCAATAAAGATACCAGTACACAACAACAATCATTATACAGGCAATATTTTATCTATTCGCCTCTTTTTAATTCCCAGGCCGAAAGATTGGACAACGTGCGTTTGCTTTTTACAAGAATGAAACTGATGTTGGAGGAATTTTTAATAACCACAATGACAGGGTTTGAAAAAAAGGTTATAAAAATTACACCTAGCCGTTACGGAAAGGCGCCTTTATCAAAGCGCTGTATTCCCTACTATTATAATATTGCAGAAAGTGGAAAAGAATTATATAATTGTTGGGATTATGAAAAAGCACACTATGGAAGATCAAAGTATAATCTAAGTTATAATGCCTCATCCTATACAACTACGGATAGTGTTTTAAATCCATTGCTATATGATATAGAAGGGTTTGATTTTTTGAGGGTAGAGGGGCATATTGGTAAAAGTATAAACGATGCACTTATTAAAATTAAACAAGTGCAGCAAAATTATAATCTTCCTTTTGATACTGTAGCTGTAAGTGCTGATTATATTGGCGCCTTGGTAAAAGGGGAAGAACCTGTCTGCGTAATACAAGACCTTGAAAGTGATTACCGGATAATGATAGCCGAGTTTGTTTGCAGGGTACACGATTCGTTATGCCTTGCTGGTAAAGTATTGTACACTGGCAGGCCAACCTTTCTACCGACAATTTTTACGACCGGGGGGATAGCTATTGCAGGGCTTACAACCAGAATGGATATTACTGCTCCGGCGCTACCGTTAACTGGGGCGGCTACAGCAGGCACGGTTGCGGCTACACCTGTTGCAACTGCAATTGATGATGATGATAATGAAGACAAGCTGGTCACCAAGGCCATCAATGCATCAGCAGACGCAATTGACCATACTGCTATTTCTGTACTGGTAAATGAATACCATGCATCTCAAAAATATTTGAAAGGCGATACGCTTGCAAAACTGTGTAATCCCGTAAGAGGAACTGTTGGTAATAAATATATAAGCATTATTAAAGCTAACAATGGCGTTTTTAATAACCCGGTTACCTTCCGTGCATTAGTACCTATTTCTGCATTGAATTATGCTCTGTTTGAATTCATTGACAAGGCAGAATCTGTTTTTGCAATTTTGATGTCAAACGAATTGGCAGCGCTTAACATTACTGAATTTAAAACCGCATTTAAAAATCTGCAAACTGCAGTAACCAATCTAAAAAAAGTTTCACCAATTATTGCTGCCGAAGTAGCAATGACTTTTGACTCCTGTATTGTTGAACGGTTGGAAGCTTTGAAAAATGAATACCTGCGTCGCGTTGCTCAATTTAGGTTAGCAAAGAATTTTAATTACTATTTTAAAAAACATGGTGGTATAGAACACAAAAGTGGCGTTCCCAAAGGAGGTACATTCATCCTAGTTTACCATGAATTAAGGAGCAATAGGTTGATAGATATCCGTAGCCTTTTTATAAATAAAGAATTGAGTACATTGATGATGTCGCATTTTCCGGCTTTATTAAAACCTGCAGAAAAATTAAATCGTCTGGAATTTCAAGCTGGCCTTTTAGAAACTGCAACACTTTACAAAGACCCCAACCTTCACTTACAATTAAAAGAAGTGATGCAGAAATATGTTGACGAATGTACTACGCTGCCCGACGACAGGCGCATAGCAATCATAGATATTATTAACAAGACCCCCGAACAAAATAAATTTGTACTTGAAAATGAAATGGTGATAGCAGATTTTTATGTGCCATATCTATGTTGCAGCGATTGCCCGCCTATAACATATATATTACCTGCGCCTGCACCAGATACAACTGCTGACCCTACCATTTCGATAGATACAAAAAAATTCTGCAATAATGATAACAAAAGTTATCCCATTAAAGTTACACCTGTTACCGGTGGAGTAATAAATGATACTGGTGTTAGTAAAGCAGATGATAGCTATGTATTTATCCCTCAAAATCTTGCGGCGGGAACTCATACACTTACTTATACTGCAAATAATAAATCAGCTTCTATAGAGGTGGAAATAATTGCCAATCCAAAAGCTGCATTTGATCAGGAAATAGGTTTTGATGCAAATAGAAATCCACAAATAAAATTTATCAATAAATCTGTTGGAGCAACGACCTATGCATGGGATTTTGGTGACGGAAACTCTTCTGTATTGGAAAACCCTGTACACGTATATTCGGCAGGAACAAAATCGGCTAAAGTAAAGCTTACGGTTACTAACGATATTTGCATGGATAGTTTACCAAAAGTGATTGAGCTTAAAAACGAAGTTATTACTAAAGCCCTTCAGGTTGGGTACAATGCCAAACCATTCTCTTTAGAACAAGGGCTTAAAGCAACGGATGTTGTAAAAATATTATCGAATGATGGAATAAAAATAACTGCTGCTAAACTATTAGTTAGCCCCGCAGCAACAGATATCACCAGTAAAAACGTATTTCATGTTTCTTACACGGTAAATGATATTCAAACCGATGCTACTATTACGATAGTTACGCCCAATGCAGATTTTAAAATAAATTTTGTAAATGAAACCGACACAGCGGGTCTTTCATTTATACTGCTTACACTTGAGTCTATTAATAAAGATTATACTACTAATGAATGGCAGGTATTGCCAGTAACAGGTACCAGCTCTTTCAATACTGATCCGGCAAAAAATATAAAAATTGGTATTGTTGCTTTTAGGGAAGCGAAGAAAATAACCATTAAACATATTGTATCCAAAGATCTGGATACCGGTAAATGTGAAAACACAGCCACTTATGAAATTGCATTTGCGGATTATCAAAAAGCAATTGCTAAGAAAGATTTTGACAACAAGACGAAATTGTGAAAAATAGAAAGCAGCATACTATTCAACAACAACACATAGAGATCAGCTTTGCTGAACTAGACGATGCATTGGGTGTACAAAATCGTATTGCCGATCTGTTTTATGAAAAGATACAACCGCAAATGGAAATTATATTTGATGAGCTTTTTGATAATGACACTACAGTATTTATTGAACGGCTGGAGGTTGATTGCGGAATGGTACCTAAAAAAAATTGGGAAGAAGAATGGGTCCACAATACGCTCTTCAAACTAAAAGAAGAATTACGCCGTTCCGAGGTACAACAAAAAAAGAATAATGGTGTGCAGGAAGAATTTTTATTTTATTTGCAGCAAGGGTATTTGCCTTGGAATAATCAGGTTTCTTCAATTACTCAATTTGAAGATGAATTAATATTAGATGAGGCTTTCATTTTTGTATTGCAAAAAATGATGGCCGAAAATGTTATACTTGCAAAACGTATAGCCTGGAGATTTTCTACAGCCTTTAGAAAAAAGATAATCGACTATCTTTTAAGCATACTGAAAATTGATACCAAAATATTTGCTTTATTGCTTCAGCAGTTTGAGCAAGAATTAATACATCAGGAGATTATTGATGAAGTAATACTAATTACGCTTGCCACTTCAACAACTTCAGAACAAAAGATTATTGAAAAATTTGTTCATGCAATTATTATACAACAACAAAAGAATATTTTAAGTGATGAGTCTTCAATAATAAAGAAAAAAAAATTAGCAAAAGACGAGCAGGAGTTTGTTTATATCAATAACAGTGGCTTGGTTATTTTTCATCCTTTTCTCACTCAATTTTTTGAGCAATTGCAACTTGTTAAAGAAGGGGATTGGGTTAATGAAAAGATGCAGCAAAAAGCAGTACTTATATTGCAATATTTGGTTATAGGTGTAGATGAGCAAGAAGAATTTGAGTTGCCTTTTCCTAAAATACTTTGCGGACTACAACCCGAAACTGTATTAACAATAGATCATGATATTACTGACGAAATAAAAGATGCCTGTAATGAATTATTGATTGATACAATAAAACATTGGGGTGCTTTAAAGAACACGGGCATTGCCTCATTCAGACACACTTTTTTGCAACGCAATGGTAAATTGTCATCTACAGACAATGGATGGTTACTGCAAGTGGAGCAACATGGTGTTGATATTTTGTTAGAGAAACTTCCCTGGGGTTTTGGCACCATAAAATTGCCTTGGATGCATAACATAATATATACGGAATGGTAAAAGTAAAAGCGTATCATACATGGAAGTGTTGACAACAGAACACAAGTCAACCAAAACGGTCTCAAATAATAACCGCAATTTTTTTGAGACAAAGAAACCTTTGCCCTTTTTTGCTGCGCCAATTATTCAACCTAAGCTTACCGTTAACCAACCCAATGATATTTACGAGCAAGAAGCAGATGCCGTTGCTGATAAAGTGATGCGTATGGAAGACACTGCTGAGCCTACTGCTGTTTTACACACCAGCCAACCCATTACAAAAATTCAACGGCATTGCGCAGCCTGTGAGGAAGAAAAGATACAACGTAAGGAAGATGAGGAGGAGGTACAATTAAAGCCAATGAATTTAGGTATTCAAAGAAAATGTGCAGCTTGCAAAATGGAGGATGACCTTGTACAAAAAAAATCTTTGAATACAGGTGTAATACAAAGAGCAGAAAATGGCGATTGTAAACTAGAAGAGCAAGAACTCCCGCCAGCAACTTTAAAAGTAAATGGAGTGCCACTTCAAAGAAAAGGGATACAAAATATAATAACTGTACCGAATAATGTTTCTAGCACTATTGAGACTTCTAAAGGCAAAGGAAATCAAATAAATAAGTCTGTATTGCTATTCATGAATACTAGGTTCAATAAAGATTTTAGTGATGTAAAGATTCATACAAATACAGATGCAGTTGGGATGAATAAACAATTGAATGCAAAAGCATTTACTGTACAAAAAAATATCTATTTTAATTCAGGAGAATATCAGCCAGAAACTTTTAGTGGTAAAAAACTTTTAGCGCACGAGCTTACCCATGTAGTTCAGCAAACTAATGTTTCTCCTGCTAAAAATCATATCTTACTTAAACCACAAGATAACGTATTACCATTAGCGGCACCGGTAACCAGCAGCGCTTCAGTTTGTGATCAATTTCAAGCTGCAACAGTTCCGGCTCAGGCTACCGTTCAATCTCCAGAAACCCAGGCCAACACTGATTTGCCAGCTACTGTAACACCATCACAAGTATCATTAATAGCACCAACGCCACAAACTGCAAAGATTATCGGTAATAACGATTCTCCATCCACTCCTGTTGCTACTCAACCTAAAAATATAGTCACAAAAAGCGCTGTACCCGATGATGGGGCATTTAAAGAGCTGTTAGCAGAAGCTAAAAAGCATTCAACAAAACAAAAAGACCACGTCCCTTCCGGGAAAAAAACAATACAAGCGGTAAATGCCGTAACAGAAGGAAATAATGCAGTTGCTGTTGTAGATGCGATAAGTGCAGGGGAAAAAGTAATTGCTGCTGAAAATGCAATAACACCAACTAAAGATGAACAAAAGGAATTTCAAGTAGAAGAATTTAAGACTGGGATAAAAGAAAAATTAAAAAGTGCTTTTCTTGATACAGAAAAAGATCCTCTTCCACAAAATAAAAAAGAAGCAGCAAAGCTTGTGGATAATCACGAAAAATTGAATGATGTTACTAAAGATGCACAGACTGGAATAAAAGATGCTAAAGATGATTTTGTTGGTAACGCAGATCAAATAACTAAACCTGGGCCTGCTCCTGATGGTAACTATGATAATGACATTGCTATGGCGCCTGCAATACCTTATACACCAGAACAAGTAGGGGCAAAACCTGTTATCAACGATGCTTCAAGGGCTATTCCCAAGCCATTAAGTGATGATGAAATGCAAATGGACGAAGACCATAATGCAGATTCACTTGATAAAGCAATGTCAGATCACCAGGTTTCTGATAACCAACTGGCCGAATCTGATGAACCAAAATTTTTGGATACACTCGACACAAAACAAACATCGCAAAAAGAACTTTGTCAGGTACCTCAAAAATTACAGCAGGCCCAAAACTTGCAACAGCAGGGAGATAATCTTTCTGCCGCGCAAACAATTATGAATAATTTGAGTGGAATGAATAATGCCCGTAAGAATCAATTTGGGCAAGTAAAGGACAAGCAGGCAAGTGTAAAAGATGAAGGAGAACAACGATTGCAGGAATATTATGTTGATATTCAGAATATTTATACAACTACTGAAACAAATGTAAAAAATAGTTTGGATTATTTGGAGTGCACCGTTACTCCTATGTTCCAGGCTTCAATTGATTCGGCATTTGAAACATTTAAAAGCAAGATCACAGACAGACTTGATTATTATTATGACTGGCACATTGTAAGAGATGATTACGAGAAGGATGACGAAAGAACACAATTGATTTATAACTATGAATTAAGTGAACTAATAAGTAAACGGGATGACCTACCCGAAAATGATCCCGAAAGAAAATCATTGAACGATGAGATAGAAGCTAAGAAAAAGAATAGAACAAAGCTTATTATTGAAAAAATATTTGATGAAGAAAAGCAGGCATTTACTGATGCCCTTGATAAAACAATAGATGCTATTGCCATTATTGTAAGTACTGGATTAAAGAATGCCAAAGACATGATTCAAAAGGGCAGGCTTGCTATGAAAAAAGAAAATGATAGTTTGAGTGATGAGAACAAATTGAAGGCACAAGAAGCAACAACAGATTTTAGTGATAAGTTTACTGATCTTGAAGGCAAAGTAAATGATAAAGAAGGTGATTTACAAGATGGCCTAGTAAAACAATATTCCGAAAGCGTAGCAAAACTTAAAGATACTTTTGAAACAATAAGAAAAGAAGCAGCCTTAAGTTGGTGGCAAAAGGCATGGCGTAAGATAAAAGATATAGTGAATACTATAATTGAGATTGGAAAATTGTTGTTGAATGTACTTAAAAAAGCAGCCAATGTTATCGGCGACATTATTTCGCATCCAATCCGGTTCTTTGAAAATTTGATTGAGGGTGTATCGCTTGGGTTTAAAAATTTCGTAAATAACTTACCCACGCATCTTGAAGATATTGTATTCAAATTGATACTGGGGGTAATGCCTCCAAATTTAACCCTTCCTGATAAATGGGATGCAAAAGGCATACTCTCATTTGTGCTCGGCATTTTCGGTTTATCAAAAGAAAATATACGGGCCCAGGCCGTATTGAAATTTACTGAGCCCGTAGTTGCACAACTTGAACAAGGCTTTGAACTTTTTGTAATTTTTAAAAATGAAGGTTTTGCGGGTTTGTGGGAATACATCAAAGAAAAAATTGGCGATCTTAAAAATGCGATTATTGATGAAATAATATCTTTCTTTAAAGATGAGGTGATAGGAGCAGCGGTTGAATTTTTATTAAGCGCACTTACACCGGCATCAGGGTTTATCAAAGTTTGTAAATCAATTATTAATGTAGTACAGTTCTTCCTTAAAAACCTGGTGAACATTTTAAAACTTTTCGACTCCATCCTTGATTCATTTGCGGATATTGTTGCAGGTAGGCTTAAAAATGCATCCGACAGAGTAGAATCTGCATTGGAAGATATCCTTTTGATAGGTATAAAATTCCTTGCTTCTTTGGTTGGCATAAATTTAGATAAGATTCAAAGCAAAATTAGCAAGATCGTTGATGCAGTAAAAGGGCCTGTTAACCGTGCCTTACAATGGTTTTTTACTAAAGCAGAAGAGTTTGCAGAAAAATCGGGCATACTTGGTTTAATAAGAAAGGGAAAAGAAAAATATAATGCCGGAAAGGCATGGGTGAATGATAAAGTAGAAAAAGGAAAAGCATGGGTGAAAGGAAAGGTTGGGGCAGCCCTAAATAAATTTGTGGATTGGTGGACGATGAAAGAAGAGATGACCTTTGATAACGGAGAAGAGCACGAGCTTTATTTTGAAGGCGAAGGAGAAGATGCTGTCTTGATGATGAAGAGTACCCCAAAGACGTATAAGGAGTATATCCAAAAACATCTCATTGTTAGTAAAGATGATGCGAAAGCGGATGAAAAAAAGAAAGCCAAAGCCGACGCACTAGATGTTGCAAATGAAATAGATAGGCTTATTAAGAGTAATAAACGAACGGAAACAACAGCTGATGATGAAGGGAAAAACAGTGAAAAAGATATGACAAATGAATTTAAAGCGGCATTAAAGAAATTGGCAGACCTCACTGAAAAATTTTCAGGTATTGACGATAGACAATTACCAGTGTCATCAGCACCTGAATATGGTGGGCCTAGTAGTGGGGGTTTTGGAACAAGTATGCATATATCAAAACTTACACGACTTGGCCCAACTGGCACAACAGTAAGTGTAAAAAATCCAATAATGGATGTGTTGTTGAACCGTTTAGAAATTAAAAGATCTTATTATATAGGAGGGCATTTATTGAGTAAAAATCTACATGGGTCTGGTAGTACATGGGAAAATGTTGCTCCACTAACACAAGGCGCTAATAAGGAACATGAACAGGAAATTGAAAGCGAACTAAAAGATGCTCTATCTGGCAAGTCAAAGAGAATTTTTGATTATACAGTAACAGCAAATTATGACTATGAGAGAAAAGGCAAAACTGATTTAGAAGTAGATAAATCTTCTCATACTAAAAAAGATAAGGAATTAATAAAAAAAATTATAACCAATGAAGCAAAGATTCCAGAGTATTTTTCATGTACAGTTCATGAGATTGATTTTGATGGAAATCCAGTCACTGGTGCGGGTAGTTTTAATATTGACGATTATAGAGTTTATAATAATATTGATGATACCAGCCCTGATTCATATGTAGTTTAAAATATTAAAAAATGAACAAGAAAGGCAATATCTTATTACTAGAAAAAATTGTAAGGGAACATCCTCTTTTTACTGTTACGGATTACAAGATAAATCCAAGTGTTAATAAGGATTCAATATTGAGTTTTAAGAATAAGTACGGGTTTGATATTTCCCCTTTATTAGCAAAGCTTTATTCCGAAATGAACGGCTTTTCGCTTAAATACGAATTGAAAGATAGCACTGAAGGTACCTTTAGGGCTTTTAATAAAGACAAAGCATATACAGCGGAAGAGCCTCCTTCAAAAATAGGGTCTATCGACTTTCCTTCTTTTGAAGATGTATTTTTAAAAGATAGCTGGGAAAAAATATTGTATAATACTGGTGCAGCATCCGATAATAAAGAGTTTGATTTTAATGGAGAAAAATTTACCTACAACAGTTTTGGAGAAAAACTAAAACCTTTTGACACTTATTCTGATGAAAGTTGTGCAGCGTTTGTACTTACAGATAAGAATCGTTTTGATGTAATTCTTTTAGAAGATAATTATGTTGCCTGGAATGATTCTAGGATCATGGATTTTGAAACTTATTTTAAATTTATTTTATTAACGGGAGGATTAATTCAAGCTCGGGATATTTATTTTACAGAATTGAGAGGTGATAAAAAGCCAAAATTTAAAATAAAAAAGCCTGAATCTTTAATACCTGAATTTTTTAAAAAAATGGTTGATGAATTTCTGAATGACTAAGGAGACTTTTACAAGCAGCAAGCGGGTGCCGTTGCGAACGATATAATGCAGATGCCTGCCGCAAAAAACAGCATTTTTTTTAACCCAAACGAATAAAACAACTGCAAAAGCTAATTAAGTTTTGTTGCTCATTGCCTTCCGAATATTAGGTTGTAAATAATAATAATGTAAATTCAAAATACACCCATGCCGCAAAGCGCTCTCCTCACCAAAACTTACATCGATATTCTCTTTAAAGAAATCGATATCGTTCAGGATACTATCAAAAACCTGGATAGTATAATTGATCGGTCAAAGAATTTTGCTTTTCTAACATGGGGAGGTAGTTTGTATTTGATTACTGAACACCTTAATATAAAAGAGGACCTTGCAAAAGGGCAGATGCTTTTGTTTACCGCCATCATCCCCTTGCTTTTTTGGGCAATGGATTATAAATGGCGCAAACATATATTGCAAAGTTCCATGCGCATAAAGATCATTTCTTTGTTTATCAACAGCCCCGAATTTAAAAAAATGTCGGAAGAAGGAGAGATGCCTGATGAAAATGAAAATTTTCCATTTTACGATCCAGTAGGATGGATATATACAAAACGTGCGATTGAAGAAGATAACGATATTCCTAAAAACAGCTTTGCGGCTAAATATCTTTTGGATGAAAACAAGTTAACCACAAGTAAGATTCTTTTTTATAAGGATGCATACCTATTTTACGGAACCATGTTGGTTCTTTCTGTAATACTTGCCCTTCTTTTAATATTTTAATACAATATCTATACTGCCAATACTATTTTAATTATATTTAAGAAACAACTGCAGCATTGCAAAAACATTATACTAATATCAATCGCTCTCTTGCTTTTCTACATGATGTTGTAAAGACAAGGCTGGATATTTTCTTCCAAAAAGAAGGTATAACTAAATTTACATATCCCGAATTGGATATTGAAGCGGATGATGCACCGCTCAATCATTTCTTGGTTAATTATAAACCTAACATTGAAGAGTATACGATACTTTTATTGGCATTGGCCCCTCATTTGCAACCCAATTTTATCGATGGCCTAATACAACAATACCTACCCAGTGGTGGTGATTTTGCAGAAATGGGTGGCGTAAAAGGCAATAACCATCGTGGCATGTTGCCTACTGCCGAAACTGCTTTATTCATACTGGCTGGTAACGATCTTGCAAAAAGGTTGCAGGTAGCTCAATATTTTTCACCAGATCATTTTTTTGCAAAAGAAAACATTATTCAGCTTGAGCAGGTAAAAGAGGGCGAGCCACGTATGAGTGGTAAAATGTTATTGCAACAGGAATATGCAGATCTTTTTACAACTGGGTTTATTTCGAGACCCGCTTTTAGCCCTGAATTTCCGGCTAAACTGATTACAACTAAGATGGAATGGAAAGACCTTATCCTGAATAAAAAAACAGCAGTTCAATTAAATGATATTAAAATTTGGATGGAGCATAATGCAACTTTTATGCAAGACTGGGGTATGGGTAACCGTATTAAGGCTGGATTTAGAGCCTTGTTTTATGGACCACCTGGTACAGGAAAAACATTTACCGCTACCTTACTGGGAAAACAATTTCAACGCGATGTTTACCGCATCGATCTTTCGCAAGTAGTATCTAAGTTTATTGGAGAAACAGAAAAGAATTTGGAAAAGATTTTTAATAAAGCAGAAAATAGAAACTGGATACTTTTTTTTGATGAAGCGGACGCGCTATTTGGAAAAAGAAGCAATACTAATAGTGCACACGATAAATATGCAAATCAGGAGGTGAGTTATTTGTTGCAAAGAGTGGAAGATTTTCCAGGGCTGGTGGTACTAGCTTCAAATTTCAAAAGTAATATTGATCAAGCCTTCATTAGAAGATTCAATGCTATCATACAATTTCCCATGCCAAACCAGGAGGAAAGGCTTGCAATATGGAAAGAAACGATTCCTGCCAAAGCTTCATTAGCAGAAGATGTAGATATGGAGTTTATTTCGGCAATGTATGAAATTAGCGGATCGGCAATTGTAAGTGCAGTACATTATGCATCCTTACAGACTATTTATAAAAATAATACTACAATTTTAAAGCGTGATATAATGGAAGGGATAAAGCGGGAATATGAAAAAGAAGATAAGGTATTCAATGGATAAAGATTGAGTCATCTGTATTATTATAGACAAAGACTTCTTGTTTTAAAATAGGCCTTGAAAACAGAAAGTAAAATAACAAAAATATGTTCGACTTAAATCCCAATAGTTCAGACTTTATTAATTTTTTGGAATTTCTTCTAAAATTAGTAGGAGGCATTGGTGCATTTATTCTATTTATTATCGGATTCAGGAGATATAGAAAAGATCAAGTATGGAAAAGAAGTGAATTTGTAGCAAAAGAGTTTAACGATTTCAACGCAGACAAAATAGTTAGAAATACAATGTATATGCTAGATTGAGGTTCTAGAAAAATAGAATTATTCCCCGATAAATTACTTTATGCCGACAGATTTGTAAAAGTTAACAGAGAGATTTTACAATCTGCATTGATATATCATCCGTTAAGGATCAAGCAACCAGGTGAGGACCGATTCACAGAAGTTGAAGTAGCAATTCGTGATAATTTTGATCATTTTCTTTCTTATTTTGAAAAATTCGATCAATTCATTGTTGCAGGGCTAGTTACAATAGAGGAAATGAGGCCTTATTTGAATTATTGGATTTTCCATCTAACCATTTCAGAAAAAATGGAAGAAACAACGAGAGAAGTTTTATACAATTTTATTAATGAATATGATTAAACGTTGAAACTAAGTGTGGGGGTGGTTTTCAAAGAAAAACCCACTTTCTCAAGTGGGTTATAAGTGACCGCGTTAGGGTCCTTACCATTACTTTATACTGCTGTAACTCAATAAATTAAATCCTTCAAATTTTTCGGTGAAACAAAAAGTGGTAAAAACCCCTTTGTGACTCCGTTTTGTTTCAGTTGGGTTCGAAAAGGCTAAATTAAGGGTTCATTTTGAATTTTCGAAAAACATTCGTTTTGTTTGACTATAATAAATAAAAATAAATTGAGGTGGTTCAACATAAAGCTTAAATAATTTTTAATGAGGGAAATGCTATTACGTAAAAAGTGCAATAAAATACCGTAATAATTCTCTATGACGTCTAGGCGTAAATGATAAACTTTGGAAATGCAATCATCGATGGCAATAAAAAAGAGAATATCTCTTTGATATTAAAAATTGTAGAAAAAAAAACTAACCGGTTGTAGATAGGTATCCAACAACGGCAGTAAAAATACTGATATTACGAGAAGCTAAATTAAAATAACATTAAAATAAAATTATTAGTTAATTAATTCAAAAACTTAATTATACATTTAAATTGTAAAGCGGTTATATGATACCGTTAGTGATGATAGCTTTACAAATCGTTCCCGATTTCACGTTCAAGCAAAGTTGATTCTGGAGATTGCAACCAAAATAAGTGGTATGCACATAGTGTATGCATTTATGAGGTTGAAAAAAAAATGGGCAGAGATGTTGATGGGAAACTGTTGCCATGACTAAAAGAAAAGTGTGTAAGCGATATTTAATTAATTTTTATTTAACCCTAAACTACAGCCTGATGAATGGCCGCTACGGTATTCCTCTTTGCCCTGCTTTAAATTGCCATATTATGGAAGTAAGTGTTGCTATGAGGGAAACGTCATTGGATTTTAAAATTTCAATCATTCCTATTGCTTACTCACTGCTACACATAACCTATTTCTCAAGAAGCCTAAAAAAATATTTTTATAAATTGTTGCATTTTACAATTAAAATTTGTAACTCTGTGTTTCTAGACCTTCTCCTCCTAATTTTTGTTGACGAATTAAATGAATGTACTTGTATTAAGTGCAGACGGGATTTTAGTGTCATCATACCAGTGAGTGAAATTGCGATCTGGCATCAAGGGAGCAGAATGTTTTTTATCCAAACCATTGTAAAACAAAAGCCAATTGCCTTATGAGTCTTGCTAGGCTCTATATATTGTTAATGGTTTCTTGCATTCCCTCTTGGGTGCAGGCGCAACATTCCACCAAACCAGTGGTTGATTCTCTTGGGTATGATGAACTGATAGACTTGCCGCTGAACAGCAGAGGCATCAATATAGGCGACAGCATATTTTTTTTAGCTGGTTCATGTAAAAATTCAGCGATAATAAAATTCCATAACGGGCCAAACGTTGGATTGCAAGCGAGGGCAACGGTTCCCCTGCAAAAGACTGTTCCATTGTTGACCGTGCACGGTAATATCCTGTACAATTTTTCCTACCGCAATTATATCGATACCCCTTTTGCCCAGCAGGATCTGATGCAGCACCTTGTTCAGACAAACCTCTCCATTTTGATCAAGGAGAAGTATCCTGTAAAGATGACCATCACAAACCGCAGCAGCAATTCCCCTTATTTTAAGAATGCCACTGATGTCAATGTAGAGTTTAACCAACGGCAACTGCTTAATAATATAAAAAATGAGCTGCGCAACAAGGCGACCCAACTGGTGCATGCCGATGGGCTCAGTGGCCTTGAGCAAGCTTACAAAACTAAGCTTGGTCAGGAACGTCAGTTGCAATCATGGATCAACAGCCCTGCGCGGGCTCAGGAACTGGTAGAGGAAAAGGAAAAACAATTAAGAGGCAATCTTCCCCGAACCTCCGCAGCTGGAATTAAGGGGAATGCCGGGAAAGAATTCAAGGACGATGATTTTGGGGATGTCGCAAAAGGGGGCATTCAAAATTTTTTGGGGGTCATCCTAAATAAAAAAAAGTATGCGGTTGATTCGGTCAAGAAAGATCTCACTGATTCTGGAACGACGATGCTGGATAGCAAAGAACAAAAAATCAAAGACAGTTCCATGCTGGATAAGATAAATGCCAAAAAACTGGAACTGCAGAAGCTGCAGGCGACATTGAAGCAAGATGAGGCAAATGTGAGACAGGAACAAAAAAAGGTCCAGGACTCCATAGCAAGGATCAAGCAGGAAATAAACGGACTGAAAACAAACGAGGGGTTATACGCCTTTATGAAACGTCATGGCATCAGCAAAGACAGCCTTACCAAAGCCCAGCGTTTGTTGCTTTCCGTAAGGAAGGTCGGCATCGGGCGCAACTGGATAGATTATTCCGAACTAACGGTAAAGAATGTTTCCTTGACAGGGGTAAATATTGAAGTGACCCCATCGACTTACTATGTGGCATTTGCTGCGGGTAGATTGAATTATCGTTTCAGGGATTTTATTTTGAAGGACAACAAGACATTGCCCAACCAGTCCTTGTATCTGGTAAGGGCGGGTCTCGGTCAACCAACGAAAAACAATTTGATTTTCACCTTTTACAACGGAAAAAAGGAGGTACTTAATAATACAGCTTCCACTGACCCATCGTCCATACAGAAAGTGCTGGGCATATCTGCAGAAAGCAGGCTGGCCATTGACGAAAATAATTATATCGTCGCAGAATATGCAAAATCATCTTATGGCAACAATACCAATACGGCTCCAACTCAACCGCAGCTTTTACAAAAAGCCTTCAATTGGAAAGTACGCACCAATGAAGCATACAGCATAAAATTGTTTAGTCAATATCCCCAGACAAATACCCGTATCTCTGCCTTTTACAGAAAGACAGGGGAGGATTTCCAATCGTTCAACCTTTATCCTATAGGTTCCAATCAGGAGGCATGGATGGCAAAGGTCAACCAATCGTTCTGGAAAAGGAAGTTGACTTTTGATGCCGCTATAAGAAAGAATGATTTTGTCAGTCCTATCGCCGCACCATCTTTTAACAGCAAAACCATTTTCAAATCGTTGCAGGCTACACTGCAGATTCCAAAATATCCATTCATCTCCGTTGGATATTATCCTAGTTCTCAATTATCACTCAGCAACAATAATGTCTTGACAGAGAGCCAATATAATACACTCAATGTCATCGTTAGTAAAAACTACCTTTTTAAAAAAGTGGCCATGAATACCAATGCCGTCTACACTAAATTCTATAATAGCAGCAGCGACAGTGGCTTTATTTATTACAATGCTTCAAGCTATACAATAACACACAGCATTTTCATCAGTCCATTTACATTGCAAAGTAGCATCGGCGTAACCGATCAAAAGGACTTTCATCTTTTTACTTTGGAACAGACTGTAGGTTACCAGTTTAAAAACAAGATGACACTCAGCGGCGGCACAAAATGGAACAGACTCAATGATGAACAAAATCTTTTTGGAGGCACGGCTTCATTGGGTATATATATTAAGAAACTGGGTACTCTTCAATTCAATTATGATAAGACATATCTGCCTGGTTACACCGGTACATTGAGGCCGGTGGATATAGGTCGTATGAGTTTCTATCGAGATTGGTAATACCGGGCCAGGGCTAAATAAATTGGTAATGATTATGAATCAATGATTAATTAAAAGTTATGAAAATGAAAAGACTATTCCCTTTGCTATGCCTGTTGTTCAGTACAGCATATTTAAACGCACAGATATCAATGCAGCCAAGCGTACCCGCTGTAGGGATGATTCAAAAAGACCAATTATGGAATGTGCTGTTGATAAACAGTACCAGCAAACAGTATGAATGCCGTTTGCAACTCGTGTTGAGGGACCGTACTACAGGCGAAGAGATATTGACGGCTACAACTGGTCAATTTCTACTTGGTGGAGGTGCAAAGCAATTAAATGCAACGCTACTTAATCCAATACAATACAACTATATAATATCAGGTATCGATAATAAGTTGCAGAGTTTGATACCTGCAGGAACCTATATGGCTTGTTACGCATTGAGTGATGTGACCTTGAAAGAATCGAATCTCGCCGAGGAATGCATCCCCTTTGACGCAGAGCCGCTGAGTCCGCCGATGTTGATATTTCCATCGGACAGTGCACAACTGGAAAATGCACCAACGCAATTTTCATGGACACCACCTATGCCCGCTGGAATGTTCAATAAGTTATACTATGACGTGGTGATTACCGCCATCAATGATGGTCAAAGACCTACGGAGGCCTTGCAGGAAAATCTTCCATTTTATTCGGATGGGTCTTTGTTCAATAATGTACTGAACTACCCGAATAGTTCAATAAGTTTTGAAAAAGATAAATGGTATGCTTGGCAAATAGTGGCGAAAGATGATAGGAACTATGCCGGCAAAAGTGAAGTATGGGTATTTAAGATAAAGGGAAAGACGCCTGATGTAACTACAACAAATGACGCCTATATTTTTATCAATAGCAACATTGCCACGACCAAAATATATCAATTGCCAGATAAGCAACTTTTTATCAAGTACTATGCTTTTGATAAGCAATTGGATGCAAATATTGTAATTAAAAATTTGAAGGGAGATGTTATGCAAACCATCAAGCAACCTATTGTTTATGGAGACAATTTTTTAAAGATTAATCTTTCTGGATCCATTGCACCTGGTCAGTTTTACCATGCTGAGATTACAGATGGCAACAACAAAACATATTCGATACTCTTTAGCATAAACAAATAATTTTTATAGCAATCCTTAATAAAAATCTTTTAACAATCAAGATATGATTCAGCAGTTATCAAAAAAGTACCAAAAAACGAATGCCACATTGCTATTTATCATTTGCTTTAATGGCATGATATTGCCTACCCAGGCAATATCCAGAAATTACCGCAACGGCATGCCATATACTTTTGGTTCCAGCAGTACGATTAAGATGAATAATGCAAAAACATTTGCTGGGACCAGAAAAAAATTTGCTTCAGGGAAAAAAATGGTCGGCGAGCATGCATTGCCGGTAGCTGTCAAAACAAAGAAGGCAAACGCTCCCACAATTGGAGGTCCTTCCCAACCAGAAATGTCGGCTTTCAAATCGGTAGGTACAGATAACCTGGTGAATTTGTTCTCTGGGGACTTTAGTTATAACATCCCTCTACTTGACGTTGGCGGATACCCTGTAAATATATTTTATGATGGCGGGGTTGGCATGGAGCAAGAGGCTAGCTGGGTTGGGCTAGGTTGGAATATCAATCCCGGCAATGTAAACAGGAACATGCGTGGCATACCCGATGATTTTAATGGAGAAGATGTCTTGACACAGACACAGATGATGAAGCCTAACATAAACTGGGGCGTTAATTTAGGTGCAGACCTGGAGGTAGTTGGTTTAAAACAATTAAAAATATTTCAAGGTTCTATAGGTGCTACAATGGGTGTGTCATTCAATAATTATTTGGGCCCAGCCTTGGAAAGAGGACTTAAAGGTTCTACTGGAGTCATTATAGGCAACAAAGCACAAGGCGAAAAAGGAGCGCTAACTCTTGGAGGAAGCCTAGGGATTAACGCAAGTTCAAGGAGCGGTGTGACATTTTCACCGGCCCTGTCTTTGAGTGCCATTGCCTTCAAAGGTGCGAAAGGTGAGACGGGCGGTTTTGGCTTGAGTGCCAGCACAAGCTATAATTCCCGTGTAGGAATCAAACAACTGCAGATTGCGGAGCAGATGAAATTTAACTATGACACAAAACATAATGATAAAGAAAACCAGCAAGGTATCTCCGAAAACATGGTTGCAGGGTCAATCAGTTTTAATAAACCCAGCTATATCCCCACAATGAGGATGCCGGTGACTAATTCCGCATTCTCAGGTCACTTTCAGTTAGGGGGCGCTTTGTTTGGCGTTTATCCCTCTTTTGAAGTAGAAGCCTATAAACAAAAATCAGAAATAGCTGCAGCTGACCAGATACAGATAAAACCAATGGTCGGTTATTTGTATCTTCAAAAGGCTACAGGCAATAGTAATGCTGTAATGGATTTTACAAGGGTAAATGATAACGAGGTTACACCTTCTACGCCAATTATCTCGGCTCCGCAATACACTTATGATGTATTTGCGATCCAAGGCGAAGGGACAGGAGGAACCATCAGGGCATATAGAAACGATGAGGGATATGTTAGGGATAATCTTACCACCTCACGAGATAAAAATATTAGTGCAGGTGCTGATATTGGTATTCCAGGCCATTATGGTGCGAATTTCAATATTATCAAAACGCCAAGCACAATAGGAGAATGGAATGCAGGAAACAAGTTACGCAGTATGACAGGGTTTAAAGATGCGGGTAGCGGTTGGGAAAATGTTTATTTTAGAAATCCCGGTGAATCAAGTGTCTTGAATCCGAATCAATACGATAGGGTTGGGGGTACTGATTTGGTCCGTTACCAGTTGGGAGGAAGCAAGATGTCTCCCACGATAGAACCGGTCTTGGAAAGATTTTCCAAGAAAGGCGATTTGATTGGTACCGTAAATATTCCTGCCGTTAATCAGGTAACCGAAAGAAAAAAACGTACACAGGTAATCAGTTTTTTAAATGCTGAAGAGGCGTCTGTTATAGGGTTGGATAAAGTGATCAAAAGTTATGACGGCACAAATGTTCTGAATGCACAAAACATTCTTAATTACACCAGCTTTCCCCGTTTTGACGGTGCACTTAGAAAAAAACACCATATTTCTCAAATAAATGTAACTGAGACTAGTGGGCAACGTTACGTATATGGTATACCGGTATATAATAAAATTCAAAAAGATTTTACATTTACGGTTAGCAATACCGAAAGCACCACCGATCCAGATAAAGTAAGTTTTGATCCTACTGAAGCTACTATCAATTCGCCTAATCTTGCTTCGGGTGCGCTGAAGGATGGATATCTTCAGATAACAGAAACACCTGGCTACGCACATTCTTTTTTATTATCTGGTCTGCTTTCTCCCGATTATGTTGACGTTACGGGTGATGGCATCACGGATGACGATTTGGGCACGGCGGTAAAGTTTAATTATAGTAAAATGGATGGCTATAGCAAATGGCGCACTCCTTTGACTACTGACGCAAAAGCCAGTTTAATTCTGGTAAACGGACAGAAATAAAAGATGATAAAGGTATTGTGTCTTATGGGGAGAGGGAATCTTGGTATCTGCATTCTATAGAATCCAAGACAATGATTGCGTTGTTTAAGCTGGAGAATAGGCAAGATGGTAAAGGAAGTGTCGATCAATTTAGCGGCATTAACAGTGCAGATAACACCGCCCAAAGATTGAAGCAGATTGATCTGTACAGCAAGGCGGATCTGAAAAAGAATGGATTGCAGAATGCCAAACCTATTAAAACCGTGCATTTCCAATATAGTTATACCCTGTGTTCCAACTCACCCAATAACACTGGTGGTTCGGAAATTGACCCTGTAAGCGGCGCCAACCTTAATGCCGCCAAAGGTAAATTGACGTTAGAGAAAATATGGTTCACTTTCAATGGACAAACCAGGAGCAATAAAAGCCAATATGTATTTTCTTATGGTAATACTACTGCAGAAAACCCTAATTATGCATTTAATGCTTCAGACAGATGGGGAACATATAAGCCGAATAGTTTAAATCCACAGTCACAAAAAAATGGCGATTATCCATATAGCCTTCAGGATAAAAATCAAAAAACAACCATCGATCAAAATGCGGGGGCATGGATGCTGAAAAAAGTGCTTTTGCCAAGCGGCGGACAAATAGAGGTTACCTACGAAAGCGATGATTATGCATTTGTACAGAACAAGCGTGCTGCCGATATGATGCAGGTGGCTGGTTTTGGTACTACCCCTAATAGCTTTTCCAACAGGCTATATACAATAAATGGAATTGGAATTGAAGAAAATAGTTATGCATTTATCCAAGTTCCCGAAGCTTGCAATTCTGTGAACGATGTCTATCAAAAATATTTAAGCGGCATAAACCAGCTAGCCTTTAAGCTCGCAGTAAATATGCCAAAAGGAATGGAATATGTCCATTCCTATGCAACAATTGATGGAGGTAATTATGGAATATACAGCGGGGACGCAACGAACAAGACCATTTGGGTGAAATTAAATCTCGTGGATGGAAAAAGTCCCTTGTCGCTGACAGCTATTGAATTCTTGAGAGAACAGTTGCCAGGGCAGGCATTTGAAGGGTATGATGTCTCTGAAAGCGCAGGGCTGGAGCAGATTGGCCACATGATGGCAGGTTGGCTTGAGGGATTAGACGGAGCATTCTCAAATCCGGTTAACTTTTTAAGGGAAAAGGGTAAAGCGCAGACGGTAGATGCTTCAAGGACTTCAGTTCGTTTAAACGACCCTGATGGTTTCAAGTATGGGGGAGGGTATAGGGTTAAATCCATCAGGCTAAAAGATAATTGGAAGGAAATGAATGGCGGACAGTTGTATACATCGGAATATGGGCAAGATTATGATTATACCACCACCGAAGTATTCAATGGTGTAGAGCGAGCCATCAGCAGTGGGGTGGCATCCTACGAACCTTCATTAGGCGGAGAGGAAAATCCATTTCAAACAATGATACAGGTTGCCAATAAAGTTCCATTAGGGCCTGCATCTTATGGAGCTGTTGAAATGCCCATGTTGGATGCATTCTTTCCTGCAGCGTCTGTGGGATATAGCAAGGTTACTGTACGGTCAATAAAAAAAGGTGTTCAGGATCCTTCCAAAAAATCACGTTCGGGTATCGGTAAACAGGTTACTGAATTTTATACTGCAAAGGATTATCCTGTTTATTACAATAACACCAGCCTTGACCCTGCGTCCGATAAACAAGAAAATAATAATTCTTTAAATGTTTTCTTTTATAAATATACCTTCGATAGCCGTGCATTGTCCCAAGGCTTTTTGGTAGAAACAAATGATATGCATGGTAAAATGAAATCGCAGGCATCCTATCCTGAAAACAATGACAAAGACCCCATAAATTTCACCCAGAATTTTTATAGAAACACAGGCGGTAACGGTTTGAGTGACAAGTTTGACTTTGCTTATGCAAATCAAGGAGGCGTAATTGCTTCTGGTAATATGGGTATAGATGTGGAATTGATGACAGATACAAGAGAGTTTTCGGTAATAGGTACAAGCCTTGAAATCCAAGGGCAAGTAGATTGCTTTCCCGTATTTGGCTTAGGGCCGTGGTTTCCTTTTATTTGGCCGGTTTCAGGAACGTCTGAAAATACTTACAGGGCAGTTACAGCCACCAAAGTAGTTAGCTATCATAGCATTTTGGATAAAGTGGTAGTAATAGATAAAGGCAGCCAGGTTAGTACTGAAAATATGGTTTACGATGCAGAAACAGGTAATGTTATTGTGAACAAAACCAATAATGAATTTAATAAGCCTATTTATAACACCAATTACCCTGCATGGTGGGCTTACAGTGGTATGGGACTGGCATATAAAAACATTGATGCTTCCTATTCCGGAGTTGATTTTTTGGATGGAAAGATAATCAGGGGAAACGTGCCTGCCGCAATTATTGAAAACGGTGACGAATTATATGTTACAAAGCAAACCAATCTTCCTATTATTCTGCCAACACCTACATCGCTCAATGGAACTATCACGTATTCTTGTAATACCAACTCCAGTGGGCAGGGGATAACGCAGTTAAGTTTTTCTTTTGCTTCCCCAACTACCGAGCCGATAAGGTTGGTGTTTGGCTGCGTAAGGAGCTATGCAGGTATTCCCGGTTTTAAATCCGCTGAAGGTTGTGGTGAATTTAATTTTCCGCCCGATGTATATTGCGGTTTGTATCCCCCTTATCCGCCAGCTTATTATGTGGATATTCCGGCAAATACTACAAACTATGTAACACCATTTCCCGCAGGGATCAACTCTACGAGTTTACCTTCAAATACTTGGTACTGCCCTACGGATTTGAATACTGCAATTACTGATATCTATGTGAAAGTGTCAACACCTGCTACCGGGTACCTTTCCAACTTGACAATCGCAAATAATAATATTGTTTTACATAATGCACCTCCACTAAATACTGGTTGTATTTTATCGTCAGACGATGCAATAAAACTGTGGGCGATCGATGGAAATAAGTTTATTGACAAAGACGGTAAAGTATTTACAAAAAATGGTGTCAGTTTTAAGATTGTTCGCAGTGGCAAGCGTAATATGCTCAGTGCAACCGTAGCTACTGTTACAAGTATGGTTAGCCCTGTAAAAAATGGGAAATTAATAATAGATAACACCAATAATGTTGTAAACGGCACAGCGTTGGTTTACAAAGAAAAATGGCAAAATGATAACGATATTTTTAAAAAATACGATTATGTATACGATCCCCAAAACTGCACGGTCAATACCGTCGAGGATTGCAACGGTAGTTTTGAGAAGAATATCAATCCATATCTAAAGGGTCTTTTAGGAAATTTTAGGGTGTTTCAAAATAAAGTGTTCTACGGAGATAGAAAAGAATCAAGTACAACTCAATCAACTAATATTTCGAAAAACGGGTTTCTGAATGATTTTAGTTTGTATTGGGACTTTTCTGGTAATGTTTTATTTCCAAATGGAGCTTATAATCCTAAATGGGTATGGAATAGCCAATTATCCAAAATCAATGGCAAAGGTCTGGAAATTGAAACCAACAATGCTTTGGGAATTTATACGGCAGCCCAATATGGATTCAACAAAACCATACCGGTTGCCATAGCCAACAATAGTCGCTATAATGAAATGTTCAATGAGGGTTTTGAAGATAAAGATTATAATGAATTCTTGAATGTAAACCAAACCAATCCATGTTTTAAAAAGAATATAGATTTTTCAGGCCTTGATGCCACTTCAATCCTAGATGCGGGTCAAGCGGGGATTAGTGCGCATAGTGGAAACAATGTGTTGCGGGTGAATGCCAACATCACAGCAACCAAATCCTTTGGGGTAAATAACAATATCCCCGACGATTTTAGTCTTCCTTTCCAGCCTGGCCAGGTCGGCGACTTGATTGACCTCGGTGGTCGGTTCGAGCCATTGTATACACAAACATTTATTGGGCCGGGGCCAATTACTTTGAATGCCGCTTTTCCCGCCGAGGCTTTGAGTTCATTGGATTTCAATACATTGTTGGCTAGCCCGCTTATAACTGATATTTATGGTAATCCCGACCCGAGATATACTTCCAATCCAATTTTTAGCTTTAGCAACCTCGGAGCTTTTACTGGCGGAATTTCACAGGTTGGCGATATCAATCCATTAGCTGAGTGTTATACATCAACGGATGCTACTATTGGAGGGGCTACCATTCAATATATCAATGTTTCCCAAACGGGGAATTATGTATTTGAAATTCACGAGAAAGACGGCGGTTTGGGGAACACTTTACCAAGCCACAATAATTATTTCTATCAAAAGCTTATGATTTTTAGGGTTTCGGATGGAGTGGTCGTAGATCAATTTGAAGGACCTACATATTTGGACCAGGTGGAAAGTGGCTTTCGGTCAGGCACAACCTCGAAATCCATAAAACTTTGTGCAGGGCAATACAAAATAATATACATAGATTATCAAAATAGACATTTTGATAACACACTTGGCAATACATGCCTCCACCAATATGCATCTTATTACGATTGTTCCCAAAATTTTATCAGCAATAAATCCCTTTTGTCACAGAATGTTTGTTCCTATACCAAACCTATACCTGCGACCGCTGATATGTATAATCCTGTCTTTTCTCCGTCTGCAAATAAAAAAATGCTCTTCAGCGCTTGGGTACGTGAAGGCGGTTGCGGTACACCATGTTTAAAAACTGACTATACTAATAGTAATATCCAGGTATGGAGCGGTGGCATAAACTGTGGTTTGGATGCCAGTTCACAACCGACCATCAAACGTGTTGGTACGATAATCGACGGCTGGCAAAAAATAGAAGGGGAGTTTACGATACCAGCAAGGGCAACCAATGCAGAAATTAGGTTTATAAACAGCAATAATCAACCTATGTATGTGGATGATATTCGTGTGCATCCTTACAATGCTAATATGAAAACTTATGTATACGATCCTGTTAGCTTACGTCTTGTAGCGCAGATGGATGAGAATAACTACGCCAGTTTTTTTGAATATGATGAGGAAGGCACATTGATAAGAACCAAAGCAGAAACAAAGGAGGGTATAAAAACAATTACCGAAACAAGAAGCGCCAAGCAAAAGAATATCAACACCATCCAATAAAATATAAGCGATGAAATATACACTGATAATTGTAAATATTTTTTTAAGTACATGCCTTTTTGCACAAAGCAATACAGACTCGATGGCGCTGTATAAAAAATTTGTTTTGATATGTAACGCTTATAAACAACTTCCAATGCAGTTGACCATGGAATACAAAAAGGCTAGCACTATCCCATTAAATAGTGATGATAGCTCAACACTGTTAGGCACTTTTTATGTGCAAAAAGGTGCGGCCTATATACATTTTGGCGATGCTGAGCAAATCATTACAGACAGTCTTGTTTTGGTGGTGATGGATAATATCAAACAAATGGTGTTGACGCAAAGCAATATCAATGTAGCAGACCAAATGAACAAACTGCTTCAATCTCCTTTCAATGATTCGTCGGCAATATATTTTTTAAAAAAATATTCCATTAACCAAAAACAGTTGAGTGCAGAAACTGCTGCAATAGAGTTAACCAATAAAGCAAATTTTTATGCTACAACAATACCGGTAGACCAGGTAATGCTTACATACAATATTGTAAGCAACAATCTTTTAAATGTAGTCACTATCAAAAGAAAATTATTGCCGAAGTCAGACACTCGTATTGCAAACTATTCAGGAACAACAATAGCTATTCCAGAAAAAGGGCAGTTTGTTGTAAAGGAAGACACTACAACATTGCTCTATAAAACGATAACGCACAACGAAGGCGTGGCATTGCCGGTAACTTTATCAGACAGGATAGTGAAAGACAGTGCCGATAATTATATACCGGCAAATGCGTACAAAAATTTTAACCTAGCAACTCATTGATAATCTTTTTTAAAAGAAAGGCTATGATATTTAATTCAACACAACTACAGGAAATGAAAACTGTTTTTATGAAATTTAAAAAACTGAGTTCTTTAAAGCCTTTGACATTGGCGTTATGTTGTACATCGTTTTTTTTAACGGTTAAGGCGGGTATTCCCAGTGGCATCCTCGATATCCATGGCGTAACCCTTACAGGTGTTGCTGCTGATGCCGTACACAACACGCAGCCATTGGGTGTCAATCAAACGGCCGTGGTTGATTACAGCACCTACCTACCTATTCAAACTACGCAGGTAGATCAGAAAATCAAAAACATAATTACATTTAGCATCAAGGAGGAAGCGCAACAATTTATTACGCAAGATTTTTCTGCAACAATTGATGTGAAGATTGAGTATGGTAACAATAGTAGTTCACTAAACACCATTACCCAAACATTTACCGTAAACTATACGAAAGCCGAGGGCGCTAAATACAATGCAAAAAAGTATTTTTCATTCGACAATGCCAAGTATGTGAAGATCACTATCCTAAGTAGTAATTATAGTATCCCCGTAATCGGTAGCTTGGATACCAGAGATGTTTTGATGCTGGACAACCAAATGCAGATTACAAGGTATTTTGAATTGCCTACTACTGTACCGTCGCCTGTCTTGTCTTTTACAAGCCCAACAGACCCTATTCCAGATCACCTTGCGGTAAACTGGGCATGGCCCGTTAACACCGGCAATAATGCTACCCAATTGGAATGGGTGTGGATTGAGAATGAAATGGCTGACCTTTATAAAATCAGTGGAACGTTTAATGATGGATTGATATTCAAAAATGCCACTAGGGTGGACTTGCCCCTAGATAAGATACAATACGATATCCCTTTACTGTATGATGGGTCGGGGCAATTGTTTTACAGGGTAAGAGCTGTAAATTTTAAGGATGATGGAAACCGAACAGACGGCCCTTGGTCATTATCAAATAATTATTCATTCCTCGGCCACAACAATAACCTCAATTGGCAAGCTACTACCACATTTGCAGAGGATGGTAAAAGAAAGACGATGGTGCAATATTATGATGGTACATTGCGTCCACGCCAAACAGTTACCAAAGACAATTCTACCAACACTGTTGTGACTGCAGAATCTTTTTATGATGCCCAAGGCCGTGCTGCAATACAAATATTACCTACGCCGGGTATTACTAATATTATACAATATCAGGCCAATTTAAATTTATTTAATGGGCAGGCAGCAAATCAGGACCCTGCTGAACTATTTGATATGGAGCCAGTGTCCACCCCGAATAGCTTAACGCCGTCATTGGCAACCACTTCAGGCACTTCAAAATATTATAGCCCTGCCAATATCTTGGATAAGAGCAGTATCCCGGATGCCGAAGGTTACCCATATACCGTTACACGTTATACGCCAGATGCAACAGGAAGGGAATTGATGCGGAGCGGAGTAGGGGTAGCTCAAAAAATGGGCAACGGCCACGAAGTAAAATATTATTACGGCACACCGGCGCAGGAAGAACTGGATGGCCTTTTTGGTACTGAAGTAGGTAACTACACGCACTATGCAAAAAACATGGTGAAAGATGCCAACGGCCAAATGAGTGTAAGCTATGTGGATATGCATGGGCGCACTATCGCTACCGCCTTGGCTGGAGAATCACCCACAAATTTATTGGCATTAAATAAAACCAGTGCTATCGATTATCCCAATCAGGCAGGAACAAATATCGTACGCAATTTATTGGATAACAGCACTAACGTTATTAAAGGGAACGGAGTGGAGTCAATCAACTCCCTGCTGGTACCGGCTTCCACACAGTATAATTTTACTTATCAACTAAGTCCACAGGCGTTACAAGTGGCAGCGTGCAGTGGTGCAAACCCGGCAACTTTATGTTACGATTGTTTATATGACCTGGAAATTGCAATCACTGATGAATCCAGTGATAACCCAATGACGCCGATTATAAAAAAGTTCAGCAATGTTAGCTTGAACCCCGATGATAACTGCAATACAGCTACACCGGCGTTTACGGATTTAAGCAATAATAACATTTCCAACACTATTACCTTTAATCAAACGCTACAGCCTGGGTCTTATACCGTCCGCAAAACATTGTCCATAAGTCAAAGTTCCTTTCAATATTACAAGGACTTGTACATGAGCAAAGCGATGTGCAAAACGGAACAGCAGGTAATTGATTCTGTGTATAATGTATTGTTGGGTACATCCGATTGTGCAAATACAACTGCAATGACCTGCCAAAGTTGTCTTACTAATCTTGGTACAGAAGCAACATATCGTTTAAATTATCTAACATCTATTGGCTTAACCTCATCACAGGCCACACCCCAGATAGAAAATGATGTACATTCAGCCTACTTGAAGGCCCAACAAAATTGTAACAGGCTTTGCAATAATGTAGATCAATCTTTATCAACCATCAGGCAATTGATGTTGTTGGACATGGTACCTTATTCTGGCCAGTACGCTACGGCTGATGCCACCGGCAATACAATTGGCGGTGTACATACCATGTTTGATAAATACAATGTATTTTCAACTGTTTCTTCCAGCACCCAACCTTTTTATAAATTTCCATGGAATACAAATAAGGTAAAAGATTTTTATTACGACAATCAGAATAATAAGGACGTTGCTATCCACCCTGAAGTATCACCTGCAATAGATTACACTTTTTTAAACGCTACAACCCCAAATAATTTCGAACAATCCTTCAAAAATAGCTGGGCCAATGCTTTGTTGCCCCATCATCCTGAATATGACAGGCTGGTATATGCAGAAACATATTTAACGCCCAGCTACAACTGGATCAATACATTCACCCAGACCGATGATTTTACAACCGCACAAACTAACGGATATACTAACCCTGTAGCAAATGACCCCTTTTTTACTATTGCATCTTCTTCCTATACAACAAATATGAACAGCGCTATTGCCAATTATCAGGGTATGGGTGTAAGTATGTGGCAGTTGGCTTATGGAGATGTAAATTGTAAAAGTGTTTCGGATATAGCAGCAAGGCAGGCATGTTATACAAGTGCGCCAACCACACCGCCTCCCTATTCAGGTTTCACAACCGCACAAAATGCTCAAGCTTGGCAGGTGTTTAGAGGATTGTATGCTGCCGTAAGAAATAATTATGTAAATAAATTTATTGCTGATACAAAACCATTACAGGCCGGCACAGACGAAAATGACCTTATAACACAAAACTATAGGCTTTGGTTTCCAAGAAGCAATGAACAATCTGCTGCCCAAAACCAATGGAGTTGGTGGCCAACAACTGTCGGTGGTCCGCCAACGGGAGTTAATCCAGCCACAGATCCGGGCACTTATAACAACAGGTGCAACAGCTATATCGATACCTGGAAGACCCGTTTGTTGCAATGCGCAGCTTTGGCCAGCAGGCCTGATAAAGATGCTATACTAACGCAAATAGTTACACGTATGCAAGCCGTTTGTGTAAATGGCAGCAATGCCGATAACCCTTATGGGGCATCTAATGTAGCTCCTGCTACACCATCTTCAGTTGCCGACCGCAGTTTTGAAGATGTAATAAAGAATGTATTTAGTAGTTATGGAATTATTAATAGTAATGGTGTTTATACCGATGATTATTGCAATCCTTTTGTAATAGAATGGCCAAAGCCTTATGGAAAAGGCCCACAACTGGTAGGGGGCGAATTGGCGACCCAAGTGGATACCTGTAATTGTAAAGCCTTTGCAAAAATTACTACAGAAGCTACCGCACATGGCTATGACGCCACGTTATTATCATCACTTAACCAATACCTGCAGGCACAATATGGTGAAACACTTACACAAGGCCTGTTCGATGGGTTGCAGCATTGTAGTTCAATGTATCACGATACCTGTATTATAGTAAATACAACGATACAATATAACTGTAGTGATCCTGAACCTTTATGTCCAGATAGCAGTAACAATGACCTGACAAACAACTCAATAAAACAGCTGCAAAATAATGGGGCTGTTAAAGCTGTAAATAATTTTAAACAACCAAAAGCTAATGAACCAGGGATTATTAGGCCTCCTCAACCTCTTTATACGTGCGATGCATTAAATAATCTTATTAAATCCTTTTGTTTTTCACCTATTATACATAGCAGGGACCAATTTGTACAGTATTTTAATAACAACTACAATACATTATACACATGGGATCAAATAGCTCAAATTTATCTGAATAGTTGCGGATATGGTATAAGCATCTGTAGCGCCATTACACCAGAGTTTGGTTGCGATGAATTGGAAGCTGTAAAAGAAAACTATAATTCCACCATACATGATGCAACAAAAAGCTGCCAAGATAATTTTACAGACTATTTTAATAATTACTATGGTACATCTTATACCTGGGATGAAATTGCACAGCTATATATTGACAATTGCGAGGTACTATTAAATATATGTGCAATGTCATTTGATTGTACAGAACTTGAAAATGTAAGAGATGGGTTCAGGCTTTCTCTATCTGATAGTAAAGGCTGTCAGGGCCAATTTGTAGATTATTTTAATGGTTACTATGGCACATCATATACCTGGGATCAAATTGTACAGCTATATACTGATAATTGCCAAATAACTTTAGATGTATGTGGCGATGCTTTTAACTGTAGTGAATTAGAAAGGTTAAAAGCCAAGTATAATTCCACCATACATGATAAAACAAAAAGCTGCCAGGATAATTTTACCAGCTATTTTAATACCTACTATGGTACAGCCTATACCTGGGGGCAAATTGTACAGTTATACTTGAATAACTGCAATATCAATTTGCAATCAGATGTATGCGTTAGTTATTGCAATAAAATCTGTAGCAAAACTACTTGCAGTACCATATATACAGGGCCATATACATTACCAATACCACAACCCTTACCCGATTTTTTAAAATGCGGTTATGTAAAGAATGCGCATTGCATTTCCTGCGCAGGGCTAAGCAGCCTAACGGCAGAATACAAAACAGTTTTTACCACCCAACCCAATACGGCACCTATATTCACCGGCACTAATTTAACGCCCGACCAATTGCAATATAATATGAACTATGCCCGGTTCATTAATTACCGTACCGGTTTTCAATTTGGATGGATGGATTATGCGCAGGCCGCTGCCAATGCAGCACCCGCCTGCAACCTGGATAATTATAGCAGCAATGGCAGTGCATCTCAGAACGTAATTTGTGGCAATGCCCACGCTTTAACCGATGCATTACCGGTAACGCCCGAAACACCTTGCCAAAAAGTGTACACCATGGCAACGGCGCTAGGGCAACAGCTTTACCAAACAAGGCAACAAATACTGCTGCAGCAATTTGAGGATGCCTACAGGGCAAAATGCCTTGCTGCAAAAGACATGGAACAATTTACCGTGGCCTACGGAACATCCGAATACCATTATACCTTGTACTATTATGATATGGCGGGAAACCTGGTTAAAACGGTGCCGCCCAAGGGAGTGAGGCCCGATTTTAGCACCGCTTACACTACACAGGTAGAAATTGACCGTACCAATGATGTTGCCAACACCCGACCCCATCAATTGGTAACGGAATACAGGTACAACAGCCTTGGCCAAGTGGTAGCCCAGCAAACGCCCGATGCAGGTACAAGCAGTTTTTGGTACGATAGGTTAGGCAGGTTGGTGGTAAGCCAAAATGCTCAACAGGCCATAGATAATAATTACAGTTACACGAAATTTGATGTATTGGGTCGCATAAGCGAAGTAGGGCAAAAACCACAAACGGCGGGCAGCATGACGCAAACAATAAGCCAGGACGATATAGCTTTAATCAATTGGTTGGATAACAGCGGAGGAACAAAAAACCAGATTACCCGGACTACTTATGATGTAATAGCCGTTAACATCAACCCGCCACCAACACCAGCTATTTTAACACAACAGAACCTGCGTAACAAGGTTAGCTATACGCAGTTGTTTGATACCGACCCTGGTACCGACCCTTTTGCCCATCAAAGTGCCACGTATTATACCTACGATGTACATGGCAATGTAGATAAATTGGTGCAGGATTATAAAGGCATTACCGCCATGAGTGTTACTGCCGATAGGTTTAAATTAATGGCGTACGATTATGACCTGATAAGCGGCAAAGTTAATATGGTAAGTTACCAACCTGGTATGGCGGATGCATTTTACCACAAATACAATTATGACGCAGAGAATAGGATAACGGAAGTGCTCACCAGCCGGGACAAGATGGTTTGGGAAAGCGATGCCCGCTATGATTATTACAGGCACGGCCCATTGGCCCGTACCGAATTGGGGCAATTAAAAGTGCAGGGTAACGATTACAGCTACACTTTACAAGGATGGTTAAAGGGGGTAAACAATACGGCATTGAACCCTGCGCAGGATATGATGGGCGATGGTACCAGCCAAACCAGTGCGGCAAAAGATGTGTTAAGCTATGCCCTGCACTACTTTGATGAAACAGTAGGCGGCAACAGCTTTATAGATTATAAACCCATTGCCGGCACCAGCGCCTTTGCAAGGCCGGGCACCGCCGCCAACATCAGTTCCTTATACAACGGTAATATTGCGGCGATGACGGTAAACAATGCTGGCCTGGCCAAAAATACTGCGGCCAACAACAACAGCCTGCCATTATTATATAATTACCGGTACGACCAACTGAACCGCATTGTAAGCATGCAGGCTTATAAGGGATTGGATGCCGCCACCAACCAATGGACTGTCGTATCTATAAACGATTATAAAGAAAATGTTAGCTACGACCCTAATGGCAATATAAAAACCTACACACGCAATGGCGATGCCAACAGGCTAAACATGGACGATTTAAAATATTATTACTATTACTACGATGCCAGCAATGTAAAGCAACAATACGACCCAACCACTGCAATACCAGCAGGTGCCAAAACCCTCACCAACCAGTTGGCACAGGTTACCGATGCTGCTGCTGATGCCTCATCTGGTAATTATGCCAATTACAATGATATAAAGCAAGGCCAATCTACAGGTAATTACACCTTTGATGCCATTGGCAATTTAAAAAGCGATGTCAGCGAAGGGATTAGCAATATTACTTGGACGGTATATGGCAAAATAAAAAGTATAACCAAAGCCACGGGTACCATTGCCTATACCTATGATGCCAGCGGCAACCGGGTAAGTAAAAATTACAATGGTACCACTACGGTGTATACCAGAGATGCCACCGGTAATACCATGGCGGTATATGAAGTTAGTGCAATTGGAAACGTATTATTAAAGGAAAACCACCTCTACGGTAGCGGCCGTATTGGCATGGTCAATCAGTTAACGGTATCATCCCAAAGCACCGTGCTTGCAACAGGCTTTGGCAATGGAATATTTAGTACTTTTACAAGAGGAGAAAAGGTCTTTGAATTAAGCAATCATCTTGGTAATGTATTGGTAACCGTTAGTGACAAGAAAATTGCTGTTTCTTCCAATAGTTCTACAATAGATTATTATACCGCAGATGTGATTACAGCGGGTGACTATTACCCCTTCGGAATGCAAATGCCGGGAAGAAAATTTGCACAAGTGAATAGTAGTTATCGATATGGATTTAACGGGCAAGAGAAGAGTGATGAAATTGCAGCAGGGTTGACTACGGCTATGTTTTGGGAATATGATAGCAGGATTGGAAGGCGATGGAATATTGATCCTGTGGTAAAAGTTTGGGAGAGTTCATATTTATGTTTTTCTGGAAATCCTATCATGCTTACTGATTATTTGGGGAATGATGCGACTGATAACGGAAGAAAAAAGGGCAAAAATAATCCTCCCCCTAAAGTAATAACATTAGATGCAGTAATTATTTATTCTCCAATGAAAAATTATAGTCATAAGATATCAAATTTTCTAAGAAGCTATTATGAAGACGTACATAATGAAAATTTAAACTCAATTTTAGAAGATTTGGCGAAAGATTTAGGTGAAAAGATTTTGGATCATGTAGGACTTAACGACATACAATCACCTAAAACCCCCGGTGAAATTATCATAGAGCAAGTGAAAAAGTTAGGCGGAGCAGAAATGAAAGAATTAAATGAAATTGTCGAAACAATGGCAAAAAATGTTGGTACTGGTAGTTATGACGATCAATTAAGAGGACTTATGGCGGTCGGAAAAGGTATGCTTGAGAAAAGAATGGGCGGTGCATTGGTAAAGGCATTAGAATACTTTTTTAAAGTAACCGATGATTATATTAATAAAGAAATTGTATTTCCGAATAACATTTTAACTGTAGATGGACTAGAGGCTCAAAAAACCACTTTGCAATTTGAAACCTTCGTAAAACGGAATATGACAAAAAGCAATGTACGTGGAGAAAATAATTTAATTAAAGAAGATCATATATACGTAATGGCAATTACAAGAAAGCAGTTGACTGAAATTATGAATACGGGTTTTTTTATTCCGCAAAATAGCCCAAAGCAATTTGGCATTTGGGAGTTCGGTAACAGTGGGAGTAGCGAGCCCATTAATAAAGCATATTTCAATGGAGGAATACCGGCATATTATATTTATTTTAACCAAACCTATTTAAAAGGATACTTACGAAAAGAGGAAATTGGAGTTTTTCCAATTTTGACTCAACCAGGGTCTTCAATTTTTTAACTATCAAACATTTTTATGAAAAAGATACTTCATTTAATCATTATTTATTTGCTATTTGCAAATATTAGCTGTTCTCAAAATAAAACTACTATAGCAAATGATGCATATGAAGAAAATAACTTCAAAATAGAAGACTCTCTTTTTGTTGACAAGACCGGTTATTTTTGCAAGGTTTATATAAACAGAAACGACAATAGGCTAAAAATGTTTAAACTTTATGCTGACCAAGAACGTACACAACTTCAAACTATTTATTTTACCATGGACAGCCTGAAAAAAGGCCCTGTTAAATTTTATGCGCCTGATGGGCATTTGGGGTATCAGGGGTATTTTTTAAATGATAAATACGATGGGAAGTGGTTGAAGTATAATGAAGCGGGGATCATTATAGAGGAATATTATTATTCGAACGGTACTAAAGTTGGTGTTTGGAAATCGTTCGATGATAAAGGAAACTTACTGAAACAGGTTAATCATTAGGTAGTGTAACAAGTTATCAGTTTTGCCCCGGTGCAACCTACATGAACTTTCTATAATACCGTGTTCGGATACTCCACTGGCGCAAGTGTTCTGCCGCAGGCAGGTCACTTATGTCTATGAGTTCTAGCGGTTTGTAACCGCTGCATAAAGTTGTCTAAAAGATAGAAAGTAACTCATCGAATGTTCTACTACGTGAGGTTATTAAGTACCTTAAAAGTTTAATACTATTTGCAACCAAATTCAAGAATGCTGAGTATTTATATTTAATAGACTTACAAAAACAATAAGAATTATTATTACATCCCAAAAACTACAAGATGAAACAAAAACTTACCATTTTATCAATTATCACAACGCTATTATTTTGCGGTTGTGTCAGTCCGATGAAAACATTTAACGACAACTCAAATGGCTGGAAACCTAATGATTTTGTGCCAAGCAAGGGGATTTTACTTATTGAAAAAATTGCAGGTCCCAAAAATCAACAGAAGAAGATAGAAGAATTTATGGCCAAAAGTTATCCTTACAAATATGAATTTGTAGATACCAAAGATTTATCAGGCAACAACGAAAAATACAACGATAAAAGCACCTATCGGTTTGCGTTGGTTTCAGCTTTCAGTACGCATACATTGCATCAAAATACTACAGAACATCCATTGAATGTAGGTGCATTCGATTTCAACTTTATAGACAGGTTAAATGACAAAGAATATCCAAAATCGGGCATAGCATCAAGCTGGGCGTCTATGACTTTCAAGAAAATTATTGAAACCTGTTTAAAAAATTAGTAGCTGGTATAAAACATTGTCAATATCTAATTCCTGTACAACATTCGTATAAAATGAAAATATCTTTCATCTCTTTTTTAATATTATGCTCATTTAATTGCCTTTCGCAAAACAATGCTCTTGCAACGGTAGGTACAATAAACACCACACCAGATAAATCCAAAAAAAATTTGCCACCCGTACTGATGAACACAGGTGCATCAAACAATGCCGGTATTTTCAATCTGGGCAAAAGCTTTATTGAAAATATAGGTCAGTATGGCGATAAGGTGGCAGCCAATGGCCAGCTTGGAAAAATTCTGTATGGATACGAAGGGATGGGTAGCCCCGTGCTGTTTACCATAAACGGGCTGGTTTATCTGCAACAAAAAGCAATAAAACAGAACAAGGGAAACAAACAGGATGCCATACCCGATAAGGATAGTTTGGTTACCGCTTATATAACCATGCAATGGGAAGGTGCTAATTTGGCGCCAACAATTATTACCGAAGGTGCATCAACAATATACCATACGTTTGGTTTGATTCAAAAAAAAGCCCGTGCATTCAATAAAATAACACTCAAGGAAATTTATCCAGGTATCGATGTGGTCTATTCTTTTGCTGTGGGTAACCAAGCAGGTTTTGAATATAGCCTGATTGTTAGGCCGGGTGCGGATATCAGTCGTGTAAAACTTAGATATGGTGGAGATATTGCAACAATAAAAAAAGATGAGGCTGGTAATCTACAGATTGGCTCGGCAATCGGAATGATAAAGGAAACGGCACCCATTAGTTTTTATCAATCCACAGCAAGTAACAATAACATTAATGATATCCAAAGTCAAATCGTAAGCGACCGGATAATAAAAGATATGCAGGTAGAGTTTCATTTACCTCAGCATTATGATAAAACCAAAACGCTTGTCATAGACCCTTTTGTAACCAGCCTTGGTGGTTTTACAGGGGTGAATGATAATATTGCCTATGATATCGATTATGATTATGAGGGAAATATTTATGTACGTGGCGGCGGCGGTAATTATTCTCCCTGCCAATTGGCTAAATATGATAAAAACGGCAATCTTTTATGGGTTTTTCACGGCACACTTACAGCGCCTTCATGGATTTTTGGCCATGATGATGGAGGTTGGGTAGTGGAAAAAAGCACCGGAAAGGTATATGCCTGCCAAGGCGTAAATTGGGATTATAAAGGTTTTCAAATAATAAGGTTGGATAATGCAGGTCTTTATGACAATTACATTTCCACCGCCAATACCGAGTTTAATGAAAATTGGAAAATGCTTTGGGTATGCAACGGCGGCAATCCACAAATTTTTGCAGCTGGTGGCGGTGTAACTTCCAACTCTAATTTTGGTATATGTGTGCCACCATCCCCGACCATCACAGCTCGGAACATAACGGGCATCCCTATACTTAATACGCAAGACATCGGAGATGTATTGATTGACCCTGCTGATAATGCAATGTATTCTATTTTCTTTTCGTACGACCCCCACGCTACATTTATAAATAATCGCATGTATAAGCACACGCCGCCTTACGATGCAAACACCATTGTTTGGAGCGCTCCTACTGGTTATACCAACGTGGTTCAAGGATCTACTAGACCGTTTACCAACACGCAGGACAATACCATCAATTGCCTTGCCGTAAATCCTTCTTATTTATTTTACTGGGATGGTAAATATTTGTTGGCATTTGACAAAGCCACAGGCGCCAGTGTTGGCACACCCTTAATTGTGGGAGCCAATGCCTTGCTTATGCAAGCTGGTATTGTTGCCGATGCCTGTAATGACGTTTTTGTAGGGGATGTAAATGGCACCATAAAAGTGTATAAGTTCAATGGCAGCGTTTTTGACGATGCTGCAGCACCGGACATCACTATTCCAGGTTTCTCAACCAGCAGCACCTATGCGTTGTCGTATGATATTGGTAAAAAATTGATTTATGCATGCGGACAAGGTTATGTAGGTGCATTTGATATATCAAGCTATTGTGCGTCACAGGTATACAGTATTAACGTAAATGGAGATTGCATTACCTCTTCAATCGCAGCTTCTCTATCACCTGCTCCGCCCACGGGTTCTACAATCACCTATAACCTTTATAGCGGCAGCACCTTCGTTTCCAGCAATACCTCAGGTGTTTTTAGCGGCCTTACGGCCAATATACCCTATACAATCAGGGCGGTAATCAATATCATGTGCAGCGGTGCACAAACAGAAAAGGATTTTGTTTTAACGGCTCCTGCCATTTCAACTATCGACGCTACCGCTGCCACCTGCACGCAAAATATTGGCACCATAAGCGTTGCGGTTGCATCCGGTACACCGCCTTATACTTTTAGCATAGACGGTATTAATTTTCAAAATAGCAATAGCTTTTCTAATCTTGCTGTCGGCAATTACACTGTTACTTTAAAGGATGCAAGCGGCTGCGCAGATGTAAAAACAAAAGCGGTGCCGCTTAGCGGCGTAAACACGGTTACGGTAACGCCTGGGTCAAATGAAACTATTTGCGAAGGCAGCGGTGTGCAATTAAAGGCCACATCCAACGCAACTTCATTTTCGTGGACACCTGTTGCTGGCTTAAGTGATCCGAGCATTTTAAACCCTGTAGCCAAGCCTACGCAAACCACCAAGTATTATATTACTGCAGCCAGTACACCTTGCACTAAAACTGATTCTATGACCGTATTTGTAAATGCGGCTCCGATTGCAAATGCGGGGAATAATACAACAATATGTAATGGCAAAAGTGCCCAACTGGATGGAAGTGGCGGTGTAAAATATAATTGGTCGCCGGCTACCTATCTCGATAATGCCAATATTGCAAATCCAAATGTGTTGCTTCCACTAAGCAATATTACCTACGCATTGAAAGTAACAGATAACAATAGTTGCACTTCATTAAATACAGCCACTGTTCAAATTATTGTAAAGTCTCCGGAAAAACTTTTTGTGGGTAACGATACTACAATTGTGGTCAATCAACCCCTGCAATTGAATGCAGTTGATGTAAACAATACCGGTTTTGTCGATTATACCTGGCTGCCCAATTTTGGGTTGGACAACAATGCCATTAAAACACCCATAGCAATTTTAGCTAAAGATATAAGCTACATGGTAACAGCTCATACAGCAGAAAATTGTGTAGGCACTGCCACTATCAATATCAAGGTGGTTGCTGGACCGCAGATTTATGTGCCCAATGCGTTTACACCTAACGGAGATGGTAAAAATGATTTGTTGAAGGCATTCCCCATTGGCCTGAAGGAATTTAAATATTTTGCGGTGTTCAACCGATATGGCCAAAGGGTCTTTTATACCAACGATCCTGCAAAAGGATGGGATGGTACCCGGAGTGGAAAGGAAATCAACAGGAGCGGGTTTGTTTGGGTGGCGGAAGGCACAGATTTTAGAGGGAATAGTATTAAAAAACAAGGTAGTGTCATCTTGATTCGATAAACTGATGTGAAGATGCCAAAACAGAAAAATGAATTTCAAAGATGGATGGTTCGTGCCATCCATCTTTATTTCATGACTTATGCTATGCAGATGTAATAAAATATATTCAGGCAGGGTTCTGACAGTAGGCCATTACAATTTTAGTGTCAGGTAGTTATTTGCTCTAGATGTAAAGTGGTGAAACATTTTATGGGTGCTTCAAAACTGACATAGCGATTTAATTATCAATGCTTTTATTTTCTATTAACTCTGCGGGTCTTTTCAGTTCCATGAAGCTGTTTGGTTAAAGCGTGCAATGTTCTAAGCTTTAAATAACTGGTATTCTTCACTTACACTTTTCTTCTTTCAAGCATCTTGTTAAAATATTCGGCGTAAGTATTGCCCACAGGAATGACTCTGTCTTTAATATAGATTTCCTGGCGTTCGATGGCATTGATTTTATCGAGGGCTACAATATAAGATTTATGTACTCTTACAAAACGTGTAATCGGTAATCCTTCTTCCAATTGTTTCATTACCTGCAGGGTAATGATGCGCTGGGTTTTGGTATGAATTGCCACATAATTTTTCAAGCCTTCTATATAATGGATATCATCCAGTTCCACCCTTACCATCTTGGTTTCTACCTTTACAAAAATATAACCGCCAGTTGCAGGTTGTATTTCCGGTTGAGCAGTAATAGTGGCCATCGGGTTTTCCAGTTTATAAGCTTTTTCTACTGCCCTGTAAAAACGGTCAAAAGCAATTGGTTTTAGCAGGTAGTCCACTACGTTATGTTCAAACCCTTCAATGGCGTATTCCTGATAGGCCGAAGCAATAATCACCCTTGCCCTGTTTTGCAATAATTGTAAGAACTGGATACCATTTAATTGCGGCATTTGAATATCAAGAAAGATAAGTTCTGCAGGTTCTGCATTAAGGCTGATAAGTGCTTCCAGCGGATTGGAAAAGGTGTTGATCAGTTTTAAAAATGGAACCAAGCTGATGTGTTCTTCCAATAATTTAATAGCCAGAGGTTCGTCATCTATAATTATGCAGCGAAGCATTGCAGTTTTATTTGTTGTTCGCTATAAAGGTAAACTTAATTCAACAAAAAAATCATCGTCGTTTTCACGGATGTTGATGCTGTAATTATGTTGATAGATCAGATCCAGTCTTTTCCTTACATTTTGAATACCAATGCCACCCGTTTTGTCTTTGTGATAGTTATTCTTAACATTCTCAATGGAAAAATGCAACTGATTGCCGGTTACTTTTAATTGCATGGTAATGGGCTTTTGCGGATTGGTAAGCACACCATGTTTACAGGCATTTTCAAGCAAAGGAAATAATAACAGCGGTGCGATACGCTTTCCTATCGTGTCTCCTTCAATTGAAAAATCCAGGTAAATATCTTCTGCATGCCTTAGTTTTTCCAGGTCAATATGGTTGTTGAGTTGCTTTATTTCTTTATCAAGTGGTACTTTATTCTCTTCATCTTCCTTTTCGTAAAGTACATAACGCATCATTTCGGCAAGCTTCAATACACTGTCGCCCGCCTTTTTGCTTTTTTCAATTACCGTTAAAGAATAAATATTATTCAATGCATTAAAAAGAAAATGTGGGTTGATCTGCATTTTAAGAAAAGATAATTCTGCACGTAATTTTTGATTCTCCAACTCCCTGCTGATCCGTTGTTGTAAAAAAAATGCCAATAGCAAACGGTAGGCAAAGGCAAGGATGATGATAGAAAAAGTGGTGAAAATGTTTATCTGCGCATACGTCCTGAAGACATAACTGAAAAAGCCAAGCGATATGGCCCTGGTATCAGTAACCGATACCGGCGGCCGCTTGAACAATGACGTTTGCATGAGACGATCTGTCCTTAAATGTTCCAGCCTGAATTTAAGGTAACAAAATAGAAAAGTAAGTACAATACAGATCAATACCGACCAGAACCATTTTTTTTGACGAATCGCTAACCGGGGTATTATAAAAAAAGCCGTAAGGTAAAATAACAAGAAATTAATTGAAGAAACGATGCCATAGGTATACAGCACATATTCCCACGGTATTTTTGTGGAGTTGATTGCCGTGGGTAAATAAGTAACAAAATAGATCAATATCCAGGCGAGCCAGTGAAGTAAGAAAATTACAGCAGGCCGTTTTGTAAACAGTGGTAAAGTCAAAAGGTCATTATTTAAATAAAAGTGATTCACAATTTACAATAAATTATAGCATTAATGCTGTTTTAAAGTTCTTGTAAAAGAATGACAAGGGGAGGTAAAGATGACCAGGGGCACATAATAAAGGACGAAAGCTTGTTTTTAACAAATTATATTTCGTCCTTTGTTATTTGCATTTTGCCACATAAAGCATAGCATTTGTGTAATGGATTCAAAAGCGGCTTCCAACTGTGTTAACTTGGAAGCTGTTTAAGAAAAGTTGTGTTACTAAGATTAGAGTTTGGTTTAATGTGAATGTAGTTGTAATTATTTCTCGTTCTGGATTCAATACATCCGAGATTCAAACTTCGCTGAATATGTTCCTTTCTTAAATGTATCTAATTAAGTACTCCTGATTAACTCCACAAAAAGGCATATATAATAAACCAATTAAACCGCTATTGAAATGAGGAAAGTATCTGGTTCATTTTTTTTCAGCAACTTTTTAACCAAGCGTATCGTGGTTATTTGCACAACTTTATTTGTGCTGTGCTTCGCAAGCAAATCATTTGCACAGCAATTGCCCCCTACAGATAAAGTTACCAACAATCGCCCTTCCACAAAAGCTATCGATACAATACATATTAAAGTGATTGATATTGAAGATGGTACTCCTATAGAAAATGCCAATGTTATTGTAGGCTTCAAATCAGCGGTATCTAATAGCAACGGACAAATCATATTTGAAAAGGTTACCATTGGCGCATCAATAGTGGTAACAAAGGCAGGGTATTATACTTTTTCAAGAAAGGTAAAAGGAAATATGATGGTGCGAATGATTAGACTAGATAAAAATACCGGTGTTGCTACAATAAATAATGGTATTTACGAAAGGCCCACAGAACATTTTTCCGGTGCTGCAACTGTAATCAGCGGCGATGCATTGCGTAAAATAAGCCCATTAAGTATAATCGACGCATTGGGGTATTTTGATCCCGCTTTTATTGCAACCAAAGATAATTTAAATGGAGATAACCCTAATAACCACTCCGCATACCGAATAAGAGGACGTTATGATTTTCCTGCATCGGCAACCATCGCTTCTCCCAATAATACTGTACAGCAAGGTGTACAAATCAACCCATCATCGGCAGATTATGTTGCAGATAATGTGGGCAATCCTGATCAACCTATTGTTTTGCTGGATGGAGCGCAAGTTTCATTGCAAACTATTATTGACATGGACATCAATCTCGTTGATAAAGTGACTCTGTTGAAAGATGCTGCAGCAACTGCTGTGTATGGCGTAAGGGGAGGCAATGGAATGTTGTTGATACAAACAAAATTGCCTCAAAAAGGAAGTCCACGGATCAGTTATTCTGGCCAGGTACAAATAGCAACAGCAGACCTGTCTTCTTATAACCTGATGGATGCAAATCAGAAATTGCAATTTGAACAAAGCGCTGGCTTGTATGCATCAAATCCTACTTTATACCAAAGCCGTTATTATCAAGCCAATCACAATAGCGTAAATACCAACTGGCTAAAAATTCCATTGCAAACTGCCGTAAGCAATAAGCATACCTTGAATTTGGAAACGGGAGATGATGATACTCGGTATGGTTTAACTTTTTCCTATAATGATGCAACAGGAGTAATGAAAGGTTCTGGAAGAAAAACTGCCAATTTTGGAGCCTTTATCAGCAGTCATTTCAAAAACTTTTTCTTCAGTAATCATCTCACTTATCAAAAAGCAGATGGTACTAATTCACCTTACGGAAGTTTTAGTGATTTTGAAAAACAAAATCCTTACTGGAATCCTTATGATACGGTTACAGGGCAAATCACAAAAATTATGGAGCAGTATAGTGTACCCGGAAAAACCGTGAATACCTATAACCCTGCAGTTAATGGCATTCTATCTACTGCAAATAAAACTGCTTATTACCACCTTGCCAACTACACTACCATTAACCTGATAGTGGGAAGGGGCTTTGATATTATTGGGATATTTGCAATTGGTAAACAATCCGATCAAAATGATTTCTTTTTACCCCCCGGGCATACACTATATGCAGATTATGCGCCTGTTGATTTTATAAAACGTGGTTTATATAATCAATCACAAAGCAGTTTTGTAAATATGGAGGGCAGGCTTTCTGTTAACTACAACAAAAAAATAGGCATGCACCAGTTTTATGGTACAGCAGGTGCAGCGGCAGTAAATACCAAAAGCGAGGCAGAAGGTATTTCTCTGGTAGGTTTTACCAGCGATAGGCTGGCTGATATTACATTTGGAAATGCCTATTCTAATACACGCCCAACTGCCGGACAAATCAATTCACGCCTTGCTTCTTCGTTTGCAAACTTTACCTATAGTTACGATAATCGTTACCAGGTGGAAGTTTCAGGCAATGCAGATATGTCATCACAATTTGGTAAAAACTATCAATACGCTCCGCATTGGGCAGGTGCTGTAAGCTGGAACTTGCACCAGGAACATTTCTTTCATGCAAATAAAATATTGGATCAACTAAAGATAAGAGCAAGTATTGGCAACGTGGGTACGCTTTCTTATCAATCTTACTTGGGCAATACTGCGTATAATTATTATACAGACAGGCAGTATATATCTGGAGGAAGTAATTTAGGTACAAGGGGAATTGGGTTAGGTGCTTATATGACAGGCCTTGCCAATGACGAGCAGCAAGCTCCACAAATTCAAAAGATGAATGCAGGTATTGACGCGGTTTTATTTAATAACAAGGTTTCAGTAAGGGCCGATGCATTTTATCAGCAATCAAAAAATCTTGTATTGCCAATCGTATCACCAACATCTACAGGCTTGTTTAATTATTCTTATTATGATAATCTTGGCGCTATAGAAAGCCGTGGTGTTGAGTTTGCAGTTAATGCTGTATTGCTGCAAAATAAAAAGAAAGGAATTACCTGGAACGTAATGCTGAATGGTATACACACCCAAGATAAAATAAAAACAACTTCCGGCTATTTAGATGCGATTAATAATGCAAACGATGCGATGACTGTAGATCAAACAAGGCCTCAGCCACGCTATGTAGCAGGTCAATCATTAACTGGTATCTGGGCGGTAAAGTCTTTGGGTATTGACCCAGCTACAGGTAAAGAGAAGTTTTTGAAAGCAGATGGAAGCACCACTTTTTTATGGAATGCGGCCGACAAAATTTTTGCTGGCGATATGAATCCAGACTTGCAGGGAAGTTTTGGTACCAGCCTGATGGTAAAACAATTTTCTGCAACACTATATTTTACTTACCAATTTGGAGCATATCAATACAATCAAACCCTTGCCGATAAAATTGAAAACGCAGATGTAAATTATAACGTAGATGCCCGTGCAGCAGCCAACAGGTGGAAACAGGCTGGGGATGTGGCGCTTTACAAAGCCATTTCTGTAAACGGAATGATCAGTGATCCTACTTACGCCACTACAAGGTTTGTGGAAAAGAACAACTTTATCAACTGCTCTGCGGTTTCATTAGGATATGCTTTGCCGGTAGTTGTGGCACATAAGATAAGGGCACAGCAGGTAAACTTTCGATTGATTGGTGAAAATCTCTTTAGCACAGGAAAAAATAATGCAGAACGAGGAATCTATTATCCTTTTCAACGCAGGTATTCGTTATCTATAAATACAACTTTTTAAGTTTTAAAACCGCTTACATGTATACGATTAAAAATAAAACGGTATATTTTTTAGTAGGGTTGTTAGTGCTTTTGTTACCAGCCTGTAAAAAATGGGTGGATGCTCCAGCGCCTTTACAAATTAACCAGACCACACTCTTTTCAAACGAGCAGGGATTTACTGATGCGTTGAACGGCGTGTATTTACAAATGGGCAATGCGGATCTTTACGGTAAGGACCTTACTTTTGGTTTATTATCGGTTATGGGACGTAGTTATGATACAACTATTTCACCAGCAATTAGTAGCTTGTACTACCAGGGCATTCAATATAATTTTCAAGATGCTACTGTAAAAACTGCGATGAAGAATATGTGGAATGAAATGTATTTCAGCATTGGCAACCTTAATAATATGCTGGCCAATATCGATGCACAAAAAAATGTTTTTGCAGGCAATGATTACCAAACTACAAAAGCCGAAGCTCTGGGTTTGAGGGCTTATCTTCATTTTGAATTGGTAAGGTTATTTGCACCTTCACCGGCAGTAGGCGGCCTTAGTGTACAGTCATTGCCCTATGTTATCACATTAAGCCCTTATGCAACGCCTTCAATAACCACGGGAGCCTTTTTGGATTCTTGTATCAGCGACTTGCAAAAAGCAAAAACTTTATTCAATAATGTGGATGCGGCCTCAACATCCAGGTTTAATACCTACGCAGTAAAAGGGCTGCTTGCACGCATTTATCTATACAAGGGAGATTTTACGAATGCGCAGACTTATGCCAACGATGTAATCAACAGCAATAAATTTCCGCTGGCTGTAAATAATACCGACCTGATGTTTGTAAAAGAACATTTGTTTTCTCTCTACAGTTATTCCAATAATTCTGCAGTATATTATAAATCTGTGTTGAATACAACACCGCCATTGGGTTTTACCGCCATCAATCAAACCGCATTGTTTGTTACCGGAAGTGGTACTACCAACGACTGGAGAAAAACATTTAATGACCCAGCTACGCTGAGTACTATCGGTAATACTATTTCGCCACGGAAATTTTACAGCACTAATGCCAATATTCTTCCACTGATAAGGGCAACCGAAATGTATTATATCGCTACAGAGTGTGCTATTTCCAATAATGATTTAACAACTGCTACAGCACTGCTGGACACGGTAAGGGTACACCGCAATGTTCCTAAATATACTTTGCCTTCGCTTACATCAGATAGTTTGAAAATTGAATTAGCCAAAGAATATCAAAAAGAGTTTTTAGGTGAAGGGCAGCTATTCTATTATTACAAAAGAAAGAACCTTCCTTTTGCAACATTGCCCTATACCAAAATTGCTGTAGTGCCAAACGCAACTTATGTGTTTGTTAAGCCAGAATAAGATTTTGTATTAATAAATGAAACATTAACCAACGATAAAGAAATGCACAATATGCAAAACCATAAATATAAAACTGCCGGCAAAAGATACCATTCAGCCGCATGGCAGAAATGTTGTATGTTCTTGGCCATTATTTTGATTACTTGTACTGGTATACAGGCGCAGGTTACTACTATCCAACTGGTAAAAGGTATCGTTAAAAACGAAGATGGGGTAGTTTTGATTGGAGCAACGGTATCGGTTAACAAAACAAAGTTAAGTACAACCACCAATAAAGATGGCAAGTTTGAATTGAAGGACGTACCGCAGGGGGCTACACTAAGAATTTCTTACGTTGGCCATACAAGCAGGGAAGTAAAATTAAAAGCAAGTGAAACAGATGTTGTGATTGTATTGAACCACAGCATTAATACTTTAAACGAAGTTGTTGTAAATACTGGCTTATACAAACGGCCTACCAACAGCTTTACAGGAGCTGCCAAAACATATAGTGGAGATGAGTTAAAGTCGGTAAATCCAGTGAGCGTTATACAAGCATTGGCCACAGTGGAACCTTCATTCCGCATTGTTGAAAACAATCAGCTAGGCAGCGATCCTAACCAATTACCGGTTATTCAATTGAGAGGGCAAAATAATTTACCAGTTACTACGCAGGGTGGAAGTGATGTTGCAGCTAACCCGGTTTCAAACGGCGATATCATGTCGAGTTATTTATTGAATCCCAACCAGCCATTGATTATCATTGATGGATTTCAAAATACATTGCAGGCACTGGTTGATATGGATATTAACCGTATTGCAAGCATCACGGTATTGAAAGATGCAGCCGCAACTGTTGCTTACGGTTCAAAAGCAGCTAATGGCGTAATTGTGGTGGAAACAAAACAACCAACAGCCGGAAAGTTGCAGGTAACCTATAGCATCAATGCCGGTGTAGAAGTGCCAGATCTTTCTTCTTATCATTTACTTGATGCGGCTGGTTTTCTTGAAGCACAAAGGCTTGCTGGAATTTATTCAGACCCTAACAATCATTATAACGATGTGGCTTTAAAGCAATGGTATGATTACCGTTTGCAACAAGTACAAAATGGGGTTAATACTGATTGGATGGCGCAGCCAATACGAACCGGTGTAGGTATTGGCCACAGCCTTTCTATAGGTGGAGGGGCAAAAAATGTGCGATTTAGTTTAGCGATGAATTATAATACTGGCCAGGGGGTAATGAAGGGTTCGGAACATACTAGCTATGGGCTTAATTATAACCTCTCTTATGTTGTTAAAAACCTTCGGTTCTCCAATATTACTTCAGTAAGTGGTGGCCGGTCTGATAATTCGCCATGGGGTAGTTTTTCTGATTATTCCAACCAATTCCCTTATTTTAAGCCTTATGATTCTGCAGGTAACATAGTTAAAATATTTGAACCCACATCAACTGCATTGGGTATTGGGGTGGGCGCACCTGGTGGTATTATTACCAATTCCATGTACAATTCCACTTTAAACGTTGTTGATTATTCTAAATATCTCTCTTTCTCTAATGCCACAAATATTGAATGGACAATAACCAATAATTTGCATTTGAAAACCAGTTTTAGATTTTCGAACAACATTCCCAATGCTGAAAAATTTTTGCCGGCAGACCATACATCATTCGCAAATACTCTTGGCACTTTTACTGATTGGGGTTCTTATACTCAAAACAAAGGGAAAAATAATTCTGCTGATGGAAAGATCGGCCTTGACTTTAATAAACGTTTTGGTAAGCATGCTATTTATTCGTCATTAGGGTTTAGTGCGCAACAGGCCACCAGTTCATTTACAAGCATTAAAGTAACGGGTATTCCCAATGATTATTTAAATCAACTGGGATTAGCCAATGGATATGGCACAAATATCAAGCCATCTACTTTTACAAGCGATATCCGCAGCATCTCGAGCTATTTAAGCGTAAGCTATAGTTACAACGAACGGTATGCTGCAGAAGCAACAGTAAACTCCAGTGGTTCCTCCCAGTTTGGGTCAAATAACCGCCTTGCACCTTTTTGGGCAGGTGGTGTTGCCTGGAATGTTGATAAAGAAAGATTCTTTAAAAAGAACAACATCATACAGCAGCTAAAAATTAGGGCAAGCATTGGCGTTACAGGTAATCAAAATTTTGCGGCATTTTCTGCACAGCCATTTTACCTGTATAACATGACCAATAATTACAGGATTCAGTTGGGCTCTTCTTTGGCAGGTTATGCCAACCCCGATTTAAAATGGCAACAGACCATTAAAAATAACCTGGGTGTACAAATGTCTTTATTCAATAGCCGTGTAATGCTTGGCGGAGAGTTTTTTATAGAGAAAACCAATAATCTTATCCTTCCGTTAGATGTTGCGCCTTCAACAGGTTTTGTAACTTACCAGGATAACCTTGGAGCGGTTGAAAATAAAGGGTACGAGGTATCGTTAGGTTTGAATATCATTAGGAACAAGGCGAAGAATATCTTTTGGTCTGTTTCTTTAAATGCAGGGCATTATGATAATATCATTACAAAGCTTTCACCCGCAATCGAAGCGTTAAATAAACAAAACAATGATCAAGCAGATGCTACAAAACAACAAAAACCTTTGCCTCGTTTTGTAGTAGGGCAGTCTATGAATACCATTTGGGCTGTTCAATCTTTAGGAATAGATCCGGCTACGGGCAAAGAAGTGTTTGTTAAGTTGGATGGAACAAAAACTTTTACCTGGGATCCCAACGATAAAGTACCTGCAGGAATTGCCAACAGCAAGGTTAAGGGAATGATTGGTTCTAATCTAACCTTAAAATCCTTCACTTTCAATTTTAACTTGCTTTATGAATTTGGTGGTCAAATGTATAATCAAACGCTTGCTGATAAAATTGAGAATATCAACCTGAATTATACCAATGCAGATATCAGGGTATTGACCGATCGTTGGAAGAAACCGGGCGATCAGGTTTCTTTTAAGGGCCTGGTAGCAAATGGCGGTAGCTCAACATTGCTAATGACAAATGCTACAACCCGTTTTGTACAACGTAACAATTATATCAGTGCTTCAAGCATTTCTGTTGGTTATAGTTTTCGCCAAAATTTGAAATGGGTAAAGATGTTAAAGTTGTCTGCTCCCAGGATATATGTTACACAAAACGATGTGTTTAGGGTAGGTACAATTAAAACAGAAAGGGGAACAGGGTATCCTTTTTCGAGGAAATTTAGTTTCGGTTTAGCATCTATTTTTTAATTTTTTTATTATGAAAAATATAGAGTTTAATCAATCGCAATTCTGGTACAACAACTATTACCGCAATCTGTTTGTAATGATAATGGTTATCTGTTTGCTGATATTCAGCACAACAAGTTGTAAAAAATTCCTGGATGTGCCCCCTAAAGATAGGGTGCCGCAATCTGTATTGCTTAGTGATGAGCAAGGTTTTAAAGATGCCATGATTGGCGTTTACCTGGGACTGGATAAACCAACGAATGGAGGTACCTATGGTTTGTACACTACCGATCTTTCGATGGGAATGCTTTCTGTAATGGCTTATAATTATGATAACGTTACTACGGCCAATGTAGGTGTTGGTGGTGCATTCTATAATAACGCTGCGGGCTATTCGTATGCAGATGCGCAAATTAAAGCAGAAATTGCGGGTATTTGGGGCGGCATGTACACCAATATTGCCAATATCAATAATCTTTTAAACCAGGTAGACGATAAAAGATCAGTATTTACAAGGGATAATTATTATCGCATAAAAGGCGAAGCCATTGGCTTAAGGGCATTGCTGCATTTTGACTTGCTTCGTTTGTTTGGGAAGTCTTTTTCAACCGGGCCAGATGTAAAATCAATTCCCTATGTACGCAAGTTTGATATTCATGCCACTCCATATTCAACAGTAACGCAAGCACTGGATTCCTGTATCGATGATTTGCGTGAAGCAAAAAAACTATTGGCATTAACCGATACCTCAGCTTTGCAGCAGGCAGCTAATGACCTTTACAGTGCCTACACTCAAAATCATTTGAATTATTGGACAACAGAAGCATTGCTGGCCAGAGCTTTTTTATATCATGGTAATATTGATAGTGCCAATTATTATGCAATGGCTGTAATTGGCAGTAACAAATTCCCACTCATCAGCACAAATGTTGCAGGGGCAGGTAATATTATCCGTGACCACCTTTTTTCACAGGAGATAGTTTTCTCTGTTTATTCAACCAATGTTTCTTTATATAACGGCCAGCTATTTAATAGTTCAGGAACTGCAGTACCGCTTCGTTTACAACCTGCTGGTAAAACAGCATTATATGCAACGGGCAGTGGTAGTGTAAATGATTACAGGTATACTTCCTGGTTCGATAATAACCAGGCTGGTGTTAATGTGCCCTCCAAATATTTTCAGGATGCTAATCTTACTTATCCATTGCAAAATAATGTTCCGGTAGTAAGAGTTTCAGAAATGTATTATATCTCTGCTGAATACGCCAATGCAAAAGGAGATTTGAACACAGGTGTTGCCATGGTAAATGCAGTTCGCCAGCACCGTGGCTTAACGGTATTGAATGCAGGCGGTATCAATAGCCCCGACAGTGTTTCAACAGAAATTATGAAGGAATACCAGAAAGAGTTTATGCAGGAGGGGCAAACATTTTTTTATTATAAACGGTTGAATAAAGATCTCACAAAAGTTACAGCCACTACAGCGGTAATACCTGCCAATGTATATGTATTTCCTTTACCCGACCGTGAGTTGCAGTACAATCATTAATCAACCCTTTAAAACGGTAATGTTTTTTTAAAATATTTGATATGAAAAAATGGAATGTTTTTATTTTATTGATGGCTTTATCTGTTGCATTTGCATCATGTAAGCCAGATGTTCCTTTGCTGTTTAATTCGGCAGATGGTGTTTATTTTAATGCCGGGTCCGACAGTATCATTTACTCCTTTGCAAAATTTCCCAACAGGCTAGCGGATACTATTAAAATACCCGTTGCTTTATTAGGCAATATGGCTGCGGTAGATCGTGAAATAACTGTTGAGCCTGTTGCAGGTGGCGATGCCAATGCAATAGCCGGCACGCATTACAAATTACTTGCACCATATAAGATGCCGGCAAACAGCATCTCTGCAATTATTCCAGTTGTGGTTTATAAAACAGGGGATATGGATAGTATTGTCGCCACGCTTAACCTGCAGTTGAAACAAAATTCCGCTTTTACCATTGGTATCAATGCAAAAGCTTCCATAAAAATTAAAATTGCGTATTTGCAAAAACCTGCAACCTGGGGTGATCTTACAGGGTTGCCATGGGCTGGTTATAGTACCAATTTTGGCACCTGGACAAAAACAAAGTATAAAGTGATCTTAAATGCCTTATACGATCCCGTTAGTGATAGTACTATCAGCGAATTTCCAATTGGGAACCATTTTGTAGGGCAGTTTCCTGCGGCGTATGCACAGTATTTACAGGTTGTAAAAAATTATATTAGAACCAATTACCCCGGTAATTATTCAACTCCACTTGGCGTTGGAGCTACATTAAAAGATCCTGATATACCTAATAACCCGGTGATACAGGTAGGGCCGGCTAATTATTAATACTGCCAACTGAAAAAACATTAATTCATCAACGAATGAGTATGAAAAAGCAAATAATTCCAATTAGTTTATCCATATTGATTTTACTTACAATTGGAGCATGTAAAAAAGATTTGGGCAATTATACCTATACTGATTCCAACGCTATCAGTATAACAACCGATATGTCTGCTGCAGATCCGTTAGTGGTAATTACCAACGATTCCCTTGTTATAAAAGAGAACGATACTTTAAAGTTGGATGTGATACTTACACAAAAAATACCAAGCACTGACCTTAGTTATCAATGGATGATTACGCAAACAGTTGCCAGTGCCAGCAATCCACCACAATATGTTGTAGGAACGGCAAAACAACTGCGTGCCAAAATTCTTTTATCCCCCAATTTATATCGTCTAGTATTAAGGGTAACGGATAATAAAACTGGCGTTTCTTATTATAAGTTTTATAATCTTAATGTAGATACTTCGCCATGGGGTGGAGAAGGTTGGCTGGTACTGCAGGATCAGCCAACACAAAGCGGTGGTGATATATCATTAATCGCTAGCAGAGACGGTGTACTCAGGGGAACGGTTTACAATAATCTTTATTTTACGGCCAATAGTCATAAACTTGTTACAGGAACAAATAAAATCGCTGTTATGAACTATAATAACACGATTCGTATTCAAAAGATTTCGCTCTTTAGTCCTGCAAGCGGAGTACAAGTAAGGTCTGTTGATTATTTGGATTCCAGCAGCCATCTTGGTTGGTTCTTTCTGCCGCCTACTGCGTTCAATATGCAGGCCAATGCAGTGGCGTCGGCTACCGGGCAGTACGAGTACATGATTAATAATGGACAAGTATGTACGCAAACAGTAAACGCCCTTACCATAAAAACGCCACCTATTAAATTCGGCGCTCCAGTATTGGGGTCATGGCCAGAGCTGAGCCCTTATGTAATTAACAACAGTACTTCTGATAATTATTATACACTTTTTGATAAGGCTAACCGGTGCTTTTTATTGCTGAATGTAAGCAACAATACATTAGTGCCCGCTGCACAACCCGATGTTCCCAACAAACATTTCGTTAACTATGCCGGCACTCCAGCCGATTTAAGTGCTACCGGAAAAGGCTTTGATATGAACAATGTCAATCGTAATCTTATTTATGCCGAAAACGCACAAACCAGTACTTCTGCTTCTACCTATTACAATGCCATCTTCAGAAATACTACAGGCGATTCCACATTCCTGTACCAGTTTCTTGCAGGCATAGCCTACCTCAATAATATTACAACAGGCAGGTATTTGCTTAAGGAAACTTTGGTACCTGGTATTAATACTGCTACAATATTTGCGGTACCTACTTTCTTAAGTTTACCCGGCGGTGCATTTTATTATGTTCCTGGTACCAATGCGAATGCCATTTATGTATGTAACCCATCATATACCGGCACGTTGCCGGCAACCACCACATCGCATTTAGGGTATAGCTTTCCGTCAGGTACCATCGTTAAATCAATGAAAGTATTTAAATCGGGGTACACTACCACGGCATTACCAGCAACCGAAGGAAAGGTATTGGTAGTAGCTACTGACGAAAGCGCCAATAGTAATGGCAACAACGTTTACTTCTTAAATCTTACCGCAGCAGGCGATATTGTTAGTACGCCTGCCAATGTGTATACCGGCTTCGATAAGATTGTTGATATTGCCTTTAAAAAAGGATTAGGGCTTTAAAATCCTTAGCAAGGGCAGGTGATAATACCTGTTTTAAGCACCTGCTTCATTAAGAGGCAGGTGCTTTTTTTTATAGGTTATCTCCAACAAATACAAGTGATACTTCGGAGCCATAAAAATTGGTTGCTGCCAGCAAGTGTTGGTCATCTGTTTTATATCGTTTGTCCAATTCTTTAAAAAAAAGTACAGAGATGTAATACTTTCATTCTCGTTTATTGAACAATCCAACTTGATTTAAATAATTTTTTATGAAGTTAAAAAATAGAATACTCGTTTTAGCAGGATGTTTCCTTGCACAGTCTGCAGTTGCGCAAGATACAACAGCAGTTAAAAAGCCGGAAATAGTAAAAAAGACAGCATATGCGGAAATTGTTACTGCCAAAACTGTAACCAAAACGGGTTTATTTAAAGTATATAAGAACGATGATAAATATTACTTTGAAATACCCGATTCTTTATTGAAAAGGGAAGTGCTTTTTACAACACGCCTCGTAAAAGTACCTTCAGGAAGCCCAAGATTTGGCGGCGAACTGGTAAACAGTATCATTGTTTCTTTTGAAAAAGCTAGTGATGACAAGTTATATGTTCGTGTGGTAACTAATGTGGCAGTAGCCGATTCTTCCAATGCTATTGCAAAAGCGGTTCGTAATTCTACAATTGACCCTATTGTAATGGTTATGGATGTAAAAGCGAGGGGCAAAGAAAATAAAAGCGCTATAGTAGATGTTACTGATTTTATTTTAAAGGATAATAACATTACCGGTTTTGATGCCGATTCTAAAAAGTCAATGTCTTTAGGAGGCATTGCTCCTGAGCGCTCCCTAATATTAGGTGTTAATGCCTACCCGCAAAATATCGAAATTAAAACTATGAAAACCTTTAGCATGGGTGCCGCTATGCCTGCATCGGGAGATATGAAGATGGATGCAGCACCGGTATCCGCCAATGTGGGTGTTACCATGGAATTAAGCACTTCAGTTATGCTGCTACCCGAAAAACCAATGGCAGCGAGGTATAGCGATATGCGAACAGGGTATTATTCAGAAAATTATAAAGTATTTTCTGATGAACAGCAAAAAGTAGAGGAGAAGGATTTTATTGTTCGCTACCGCCTTGAACCCAAAGCTGAAGATATTGAAAAATATAAAAGAGGCGAATTGGTTGAACCAAAAGAACCACTGGTGTATTATGTGGATCCGGTAACTCCAAAACAATGGGTGCCGTATATCATTGCTGGCATCAATGATTGGAACGAAGCATTTAAAGCTGCAGGTTTTAAAAATGCCATCATTGGCAAAGAGTGGCCTGCTAACGACACCTCTATGAGCTTGGAAGATGTGCGTTATAAAATAGTACGTTATTTTCCAACAGAACAAAGCTTTTCTTACGCACCACGTATTTACGACCCACGCAGCGGCGAAATTTTGCAAAGCTATATAGGATGGTCGCATAATAAAATGCAATCATTGCACGATTGGTACTTTGTACAAGCAGCAGCTACAGACAGCCGTGCAAGAGGCATGAAATTCAGTACCGAACTGATGGGGTCGCTTATTCGTTCTGCTATTGCAAAAGAGATAGGGCATTCCCTTGGCCTGCGTACCAATATGGCAGGAAGTGCCGGTGTGCCTGTTGAAAAATTAAGGGATAAAAAATGGCTGGCAACAAATAGTATCACTGCCTCAATAATGGATGTCCTTCATTATAATTATGTGGCCCAACCAGAAGATAATGTTTCTCCTACAGGTCTTGTGCCTCAAATTGGCGAATATGATAAATGGGCCATTAAATACGGTTACGCATACACAGGTACAAGTGATTTTGAAACAGATAAAAGAACTGTTCAAAAATGGATTGTTGATGTATTGGCAACCAACCCTCGCTTAAAATTCAGTTTCGACCTTAATCCCAATCCCAATACGCCCAACGATCCTTCATCACAAACAGAAGACTTGAGCAACGATCGCATCAAGGCAAGCGAATATGCTATTAAGAACCTTAAAACAATAACTGCAAATTTGTTTCCATGGACAAAGGAGGATATGGATATGTACGATAATACTGCTGCGATGTATTACAATATTTGTGATTGGTACAGGATATTGTCACGCACTGTTTATGCAGAAATTGGTGGTGTACACGAAGATCTTAAAAGTGTGGAGCAGGCAGGTGATATTTATGTGCAGGTATCACGTGATGTACAAAAACGTGCCCTGGCTTTTTTACAAAAGGAAGTATTTGAAACTCCTACCTGGTTATTAGATCAGAACCTGCTGAATAAATTCAGGAAGCCTGCAAAAAAAGAACAAGTGCAAAGGTTTCAGGAAGATGCTTTATTTCATGTTATCAATTCTGAACGCCTGTACAAAATGAATATTGAAACAATGCGCTTTGGCAAAGAAAAAACATACACTATTGACGAACTGCTTACAGATGTTATTGCCGGCCTTTGGAGCGAACTCAAATCAAAGCAGCCTGTAGTAATAGATTCTTACAGAAGGTTACTGCAAAAATCTTGCGTTGAATATTTAAATGCAGACCTGAGAGATGCATCAAAGTCTCCTGAACCCGGTTCTACGGCAATAGATTATTCTACTACTGATATTCCGGTAGTCGTGCGTATTCACCTTGATCAGATCATGCAGCAATGCAAGGCAGCTATACCCGCTTGTAAAGATCAAATGACATTGGCACATTTAAAATACGTGTCGGCAAAAATAGACCACATACTGAATCCTAAAAACTAACGCAATACTATATACTAATTTTTGTATTGATAAATTTAAAGCTAATGATACGCATCTTTTCAATTATAGCATTTACTGGATTTTTATTCAGCACGGTTTTGGCACAGGATGTTAAGCCAGTAATGAAACCCAGGTCCGATTCAGCAAAAAGCCTTGTAAAGCCCTATGCAGAAATTGTAAATGTAAAAACGATCAGTAAAAAAGGAATGTTTTCCATCCATAAAAATGATGAAAAATATTTTTTCGAAATCCCTGATTCTTTACTGGGTCGTGAATTTCTTTTTACAACCTGGTTGGTAAAAGTGCCCGGAGGAAGCCCTAAATACGGTGGAGAGGTAATGGGCAATAAAACCATCCGCTTTGAAAAAGGAGCAGGTGATAAATTATTATTGCAGGTGGTAACTGTAGTAACAGAATCTGATTCTATCAATGTAATATCAAAAGCAGTAAGAAATTCCAATGTAAATTCTATTGCCTTGGTATTTGATATTAAAGCACGTGGGATAAATAATAATACTTCGGTAATAGATGTTACCGATTTCTTGCAAAAGGAGAATTCATTTACAACGCTTAGTCCAGAAGTAAAGAGCGGCTTATCATTATCTGCAATGGCAGCAGACAGGAGTACCGTAAAAAGTTTTGCAGCTTATCCAATCAATGTTGAAATAAAGATGATGCGTACTTATGGTGCCGGTGCCCCAAGAGCAATGCCTGGCCGTCCGACACCACCATCAATTGAAGCCGCAAAACTGGGAGGTGCAGTTACCATGGAAATTTCAACTTCTATTTTACTGATGCCTGAAAAACCAATGGCTGCCCGCCGTTTTGACGCAAGGGTGGGTTATTTTGCTGATGCCTTAAATGAAATTACTGATGACCAGCAAAAAGTAAATACAAAAACATTTGTTGTTCGCCAGCGCCTTGAACCTAGGCCCGAAGATATGGAACGATACAAACGTGGGGAGTTGGTTGAACCCAAAAATCCAATTGTATATTATGTTGATCCAGCTACTCCTAAACAATGGGTGCCGTATATTATTGCAGGCATTAACGATTGGAACGAAGCATTTAAATCGGCAGGCTTTAAAAATGCCATCATTGGTAAAGCATGGCCCGAGAACGATACTACAATGAGTTTGGAAGATGCCCGCTATAAAGTGGTACGGTATTTTGCATCAGAAACGGCAAATGCATATGGGCCAAATATCCATGACCCACGTAGCGGGGAAATATTACAAAGTTATGTAGGATGGTACCATAACGTAATGCAATTGCTGCACGACTGGTATATGATACAGGCAGGGCCAAGCGATCCACGTGCACGTAAAATGAAATTCAGTGATGAACTGATGGGTACACTTATCCGTTTTGTGTCATCTCACGAGGTAGGACATACGCTGGGCCTGCGCCACAACATGGGCAGCAGCAGTTTAACGCCTGTAGAAAAATTGCGGGATAAAAAATGGGTAGAAGCACATGGCCATACCAATTCTATTATGGATTATGCCCGTTTTAATTATGTGGCGCAACCCGAAGATAGTATTGGCGAAGCCGGCCTTATGCCCCGCATTAATGATTATGATAAATGGGCTATTAAATGGGGATACACTTACACAGGTGAAAGTGATGATGAGCAAGACAGGAAGATCAATACACAATGGATTGTTGATAGCCTGAAAGCCAATCCAAGGCTTTGGTTTGGTGGCGAAGGTTTAAATCATGATGCTCGCTGTCAGTCGGAAGATATTGGTGATAATAGTATGAAAGCAAGTGAATATGGTATCAAAAATCTTAAATACGTAATGGTGCATTTGGCGGAATGGACAAAAGAAGACAATGATCTTTATACCAATTTACTGGACATTTACAAACAGGTAGTAACCCAATATTTAAGGTATGCCATGCACGTAACAGCCAATGTAGCCAGCGTGTATGAAACATGGAAAACAGTAGAGCAACCAGGTGATGTGTACACGCCAGAACCCGTGGCAAAGCAAAAAGAAGCGGTTGCTTTTTTAAATAAGGAAGTATTTACCACGCCAGAATGGTTGCTTGATAACGATGTGCTGAACAAGATAGGTAACCCAATACGAATGGGAAGCGTGGGTACTGTACAAACAAGAATATTGGATCAATTGATGAGCGACAGGGTGTTCAATACTCTTAATATGGCTGAACAACGTTATGGCAAAGGCAAAGCATACAGCCTGGCAGAATTTTTGGATGACCTGAAGGATGGTATATGGGTTGAATTGAAAACAAAAAAACCAGTTACACTTTATCGCCGCAACCTGCAAAAAAATTATATATCCAACATTTTTGCTTCTATAAAGGAGGCCGAAGCTGGAACACATTATATGGGATTACTTTTTGGTGGGCCAGCGGTAGAAGAGGCGTTGCCTATTACTGTAGGGTCTGATATAGGTTCTTATCTGGCATTGCATATTACAAAACTTAGGGAGGAAATACTAAAGGCAATTCCAGCAGTTACTGATAAAGACACCAAAGATCATTTACAGTACCTGGTTCAACTAATAAAGACAGGACTTAATAAACAATTTTAAAATTTTAATAGTTTAATGCAGTAAGTAATGTTAAAAAAAATAATTACAATCGCTTGTTGTTTTTGTGCAATCGCTGCTTTTGGAGGAATATCAAAAGCGACTACCCTTACCTGTAATGTGCATGACAATACAGGTGCTGCTGTTTTTTTGTACAAGGTAGAAAATGGGGAAGCCGTAAGCATGGGTTTTAAAAGGCCGGGAGAAGATAATACCTGCACCTTTTCATTTAATGCCAAAAAAGAAGGCGTTTATTATTTGCGCAAAGGAGGAACAAGACAACTGGAATATAATTATGTAATTTACCTTAAACCAGGTGACAATAAAATAGCTGAGATATATACCAGCAGGATGGCGCTTGATTTTGACAGTTGTAAAATACTTGAGCCTAATTTGGAAACGAAGTACCTGCAAGGATGGACCAACCAGTTTTATGCTATTTGCAAACTAGGGGTTAATAGACGTAAACGGGAACAGTTTTTTAAAGCATACGCCGATTTTGTAGCAACAGCAAACCAGCTAAAGAATAAATGCAATACCTCAAATAAATATTTCAATCATTTATTTGCTGCTAAAATTGATGCCGAAATTGAATATCCAAAAGTGGCAGCATTTTTCAACTTTACCGAAAGAATGAATTCGGAGTACGATAGTAGTGCTGCTCACCAATATTTTTATCAAACGTTTGCCGGGCAACAATTTTGCTCTGCAGGTTTGTTATACTCCGAACAAGGTATGCAGTTGCTCAACTATTGGATTGCTTTTAACCTACTTAAGCAATCGGGCAACCAGGCGCAAATGCTGGCCACCCCATTTGCAACAAAAGCAAAAATGATATGCAATGATACAGTACGCGGCGCTTATACTGTACAAAGAATACTGCAACTTAATAAATTCGAGCAGGTGCTTGCAGAAACAGAGCCATTTAAACAATACATAAAAACACCGGAGTTAAAAGAAGCCTATCAAAATAAATATAATCAATTGTTTGTGTTTGTAAAAGGTGCACCGGCTTATGATTTTTCTCTTTCCGATGCCAATGGACAACTTTTTACACTATCTGGTTTTAAAGGCAAAATTGTAGTGGTTGATATGTGGGCCATGTGGTGTGGTTCCTGCCTGGCAGAAAAACCTTTTTATCAAAAAATAGAAGATGAATATAAAGATAGAAAAGACATTCTTTTCATTGGTGTATCGGTAGATGGAGTGAACAGGAAAGAAATATGGAAGAATTTTATTGCAAAAAAGGGATATAAAAACCTGGAACTGATCTCTAATCCTACAGAATCGATAATGAAATATTATAAAATTGAAGGGATACCTAGGTTTATGATTTTTGATAAAGAGGGAAAGATTGTTTCGGTAGATGCACCACGTCCTTCCAAACCTGAATTTAAAGCATTGATTGATCAAACTATTTCATCATACAGTAATTAAGAATATGCAAAGCATAAAAAAAATAACCTTATTTTTTATTTTTAGTGTACTAGGTGCTGTTACTTTATTTGCTCAGCAGCAATATGTTACCATCAACGGCACTTTTACAGAAAAGGCAGATGCTGAAATTTCTATCGGTTCAAAAACAGCAGGTAGACCCCGTTTAGAAGCCATTTACATATTAGACAGATCGAACAATAATTTTTCTTTCCAACTACCATTCTCTCTATTGGCTGAATATTCTATTTCTATTAAAACTATGAAGCAGGGCCACATGAGGCTGGAAGCTGATAAATACAGCGGGTTGGCTTTGAAACTTACTCCAGGTAAGGTAATGAGCTTAAAGGTTACGCCTTCTGCTTTTGGGCAGGAAAAATCAACCCCGATAGTCATTGCAGAAAATACAAACATTCCTTATGTTACTATTACGGGTAATTTGTATAACTGGAAATATGGAGGCGCAGTTTTTTTAAGTAAAGTGGTGGATGGAGAACTGCATCCTGTTCAACAATATAACGTGGATAAAGACAGTACGGTGTTTTATATTCATGCCCCTGTTACCCAAGAGGGTTTTTATTATATCAGCTCCTTGCGTTGGAAAAAGCGCATTTACGTAAAGCCTAATGATATTTTAGAAATGAATGTTGAAGGAAGGGGCGGCAACATTCAATGGATAAAAACCACTGCCGAAAATCAACAGATGTATCAATGGCAGCAATTATCGGCGCCAATAACCAATTATGGATATGGAAACACTACAGTTGATTATAGCAATATAAGTCTGGATACATTTACACATAATTATCAGCAGTTGCAACCAACCATCACAAATTTTATTTCCAGTGTATCAGGCAATAACAAAAAATTCAATCGCCTTTTTAAATCAGCCGTCAACTTGGATAATCAATTAACGGCGCTGAACTTGCTGTTTAACCTTTCTGTAAAAGTAACAAAGGGGTTTAGGCCTTCGCCAAAGGAATTTATAAATGTACCCGATTATTTCAAAAACCTTTTGGTGGCACATGCTATTACTGACCCGGCAATAATGCAAACTGCAGAAGGAAAAGAATACCTCAACCTGTATTCCAAGTTTAGCTTATTGCAGTTAAGCGAAAATGAAATAAGCAAACTTGATCTTGGTGAAAAACTGCAATCGATGATGTATGCCATTAATAACGATACGCTCAAATCATATTTCTTAAAAGAACAGTTAGGGGTATTGCCGGTAAATAATTTAAGTGAATTTAAACAGGTATTTACAGTACAAAGTAAATATGCAACATTGCCTTCGGTAAAAAAGGCATACGATAGGGTATATGGCCAGTTTGCAAACGACACAACCTTTATCGGCAAATCTGCTTATGATTTTTCGCTGCCTGATACTACTGGTAAGATAGTTTCCATGAAAGATTTTAAAGGCAAAGTGATACTGATAGATGTGTGGGCAACCTGGTGTGGGCCTTGCAAAGCGCAGTTTCCTTTTTTAAAGGCCATTGAAGAGGAATACCATGATAATAAAAATATTGTCTTTGTAGGCATATCGCTTGATAAAGTAGAGGTAAAACAAAAATGGTTGGACTTGATAAGAAAAGAACAATTACAAGGTGTGCAATTGCTTGACGATTTTGGAAAAACATTTGGAAGAAAATATGGGCTTAATGCAATACCTAGGTTTATGTTGATAGATAAGCAGGGCAAATGGATCGAAATTCATTGTCCACTTCCGGAAACAAAAGAAAGTTTGAAAAAATACCTTGACCGGGCTTTGCAACAATAATTTTAAACAAACGGTTAAAAAGTAAAATAATATTATGCCAGGTACATTCAGCCCGGCTTACAATTCTCACATGTATAGTTTTAGTTAATGATTGGGGGAGATGTCTATTTTCCCCTTTTTATTTTTCTTCTTCTTTTGAAATTTTCTGCCTCAAAAAAATGTGTAATTACAAAAGCCTTATTGGTCAATTATTTTAGCCTATTGGTACAATAGGCTAATCGTGCAGTAACTGTTACAATAACTTTAATAAAAATCTTCAAACATGAAAGCATTAGTCATTTTATTCCTAAGTATTGCCATTTTTCAATCAGGTTTCGGCCAGCTGCAAGACCCAGTAAAATGGTCATTCACGGCTAAAAAAATAACTGCCGATACTTACGAAATTCATTTGGCTGCCAGCATTACCAGAGGGTGGCATACCTATTCACAAACAACTCCCGATGGCGGGCCGGTACCTACCACTATAAGTTTTTCAAAAAATCCATTGGTCACTTTATCAGGGGCTGCAAAGGAAGTAGGAAAGTTAGAACAGCATCACGAACCGTTGTTTGGTGTGGATGTTAAACAGTTTTCTTTAGCAGTGGATTTCGTACAAACTGTAAAAATAAAAGCCGGTATAAAAACTGTTGTGAAAGGAACGCTTGATTTTATGGTGTGTAACGACAAACAATGCCTTCCTCCTAAAACGGTGCCATTTTCTGTTTCACTCAATTAAATAATACTAATGAGGGTATTTCAAAAATATGCGTCAGTGTTTTTCTTTAATTGCTTTTGTATTGCATCGCTTTATGCACAGGATAGCAATGCGGTACATTTCATTTACAGCAAACAAAGAACAAAGGCTAATGAAGTGGTGCTTGCAATAAAGGCTTTTGTAAAACCCGGCGCCAAGTTATATGCATTGCAGCAAAATACAACAGATGCTTTGGTTTCATCAGTAACATTTGACAGCGCATACACCAAATATATTAATGGGCCAATAACGGAGGCCAGCATACTTAAAAATGAAAAGGATACCACAGTAGATATTATAGCCCGTTACAGTGTAGATTCTGCCAATTGGCAACAAAAACTAAAAATAAATAGCACAGACAGTGTATTGCTTAAAGGCACCATTAGTTACCTCTATAAAGAAGGAAATGAATATATCCCTGGAACCGAAAATTTCAAAATTTTTATCCAGCCCGAAAAAATAGCGGCAACAAATAATCCGGCTGGAAGTATTGAGCAACATTCGTTGCTATGGATTTTTTTAGCAGCTTTTGGCGGAGGCTTGCTGGCATTGCTTACCCCTTGCGTATTTTCAATGATACCTGTTACTGTAGGATTCTTTACCAAAAGAAGTAAAACAAAAGCAGAAGGTAGAAAAAATGCTGTCTTCTACTCAGGCTCAATTATTTTTATTTTTACATTCATTGGTTTTCTTGTAACACTTATTTGGGGGCCAACGGCATTAAACAATATTTCAACCAACTGGATTTTTAACCTTTTTATTTTCGCCCTGTTTTTAATATTCGGCTGCTCATTCCTGGGAGCTTTTGAAATTGCACTCCCATCTTCCTGGTCAACAAAAGCAGACAGCAAAGCTGGTGCCGGCAATTTCATTGGTATATTTTTTATGGCTTTGGTGCTGGTAATAGTTTCGTTTTCATGTACAGGCCCTGTAATTGGGCTTTTGTTGCCCTTGATTTTTAAAGGCGGTTATTTTGGCCCCCTGGTTGGTTTTTTTGGATTTTCTTCTGCCCTTGCATTGCCCTTTGCCATGTTTGCATTTTTTCCTTCATGGCTTAATTCTTTAAGCAAGCCTGGAGGATGGATGAATGCCATAAAAGTTACCCTTGGTTTTTTAGAATTGGCACTCGCTTTAAAATTCTTTTCCAATGCCGACCTTGCCAAAGGTTGGCGCATTCTTGATAGGGAAGTATTTCTTAGCTTATGGATAGTTATTTTCATTATGCTGGGAATTTATCTATTAGGAAAATTAAAGTTGCATCATGATGATGAATTGCCTCAAAATGATTTTGGCCATCCATACATCAGTGTTAAAAGATTATTCTTCGCCATCATAACTTTTGCATTTGCAGTATATATGATTCCCGGCTTGTGGGGAGCACCACTGAAAGGCATAAGCGCTTTTATTCCTCCGATGGGCACACAGGATTTTACTTCATCGCATAACAATGCCGTGCTATCTCCTTCTTCTGTTACTATCGCAGAACTTCATCCGCAGAAATATTATGAAAAGATGAAGATGTACGAGCCCGAAGTAGTTACCAAATACGGCATGGTTACCTATTTTGATTATGATGAAGCATTGGCAGCAGCTAAAAAATTGCACAAGCCACTAATGCTGGACTTTACAGGCATCAATTGCGTTAACTGTAGAAAGATGGAGGGGCAGGTGTGGAGTGATCCTGAAGTAATGAAAATGTTGAAAGAAGATTTTGTGATTGTATCGCTGTATGTTGATGTGCAAAATATCGACCTGCAGGAAAGTGAGCAATATTTTTCAAAGGTTTTGAATAAAAAAATAGAAACTCTTGGTGATAAAAATGCAGACTTGCAAGTAACAAAATATGGGGCAAATAGCCAACCCTATTATTTTTTTCTGGATAATGAAGAACATAAACTGGAGAATAGCGGGTATGGATATGATGGCGATGTTAACAAGTTTATTGCACTATTGAACCAGGTAAAAACCGCATACAAAGAAGGAATAAAATAATAAGGATAATATCTAATGAATACTGGCAGGGTATAAGCAGCCAGAGAATTTTGTTTTATGGCTATACTTTAAGGGGGATGTTTCTACATCCTCTTTTATCTTCTATTACTTTGGGGAAATAGCCAATATGAGTGATGTAAAGGGAATTCAATTTTTTTTTTTCTTACATATTTATTAAGAATTAAGGGAGATATATTGATCTGCTTTTCGCCCAAAAACTATCTCTTCGTTTTGTTGCTGACATAAATATAGATTGTTGTTTTTCACACTGCCATACAAATCTATGTTTTGTAAGTGTAAAGTCCATTGTTTTTAAAAGAGCTACAGGCTGGCAAGCCCATTTGACAGAATGTACAGCAATTGTTTGAGCGTAAAGTCTATCATAATAAAAAGATAATCTATTGCCGCAGCGAATTAGATAAATATCTTTATGGAATTTTAAATAAAAATAATTATTTGCGATGTTGATTGCTTTTAAAAGGCCGGTAATAAAAAACAGATGCCTTGCCATATCGTTAAGTATTTTTTTTGTTGCCCTTTTTTTATCCTGTAGTCCATTGCAAACAAAAGCACAGGATGATTTGGATATTAATAAAATGATAGGCACGGTAGATTCGGCAGCCATCTTTAGCCAGGCTGATTATTATTTATGGTGTAGCTGCGTGATAAAAGGCGAAGATGGGAAATACCATATGTTTTATTCCAGGTGGTCGCATGGCAAGCGACAGATGGATGATGATTCCATGAATTATATCTTTGATGGTTTTAGGGGATGGAATAAATATTCGGAAATTGCTTATGCAGAAGCTGACAATTTAGGCGGCCCTTACAAATATGTAAAAACCATTTTAAAAGGGGATGGCGATAAAAATAAATGGAACAGCTTTACTTATCATAATCCACAAGTAAGAAAATTTGGAAAGTATTATTACCTCTACTTTATCAGCAATACTTACGACTCAACAATACAATTTCCTAATTCTAAATTTAGTAAAGATTGGATACATTGGTTGCAGTACAACGCCACTCAAAAGATTGGGGTATTGAAATTTAAAAGCATTAAAGATTTGGCAAACGGCAATTTTGAACAAATGCCCAAACCTTTGATGCAGCCCGACAATGTGCATACATTTGAAGTAACCACTAATCCCACTGTTACCAAAGGGCCAGATGGAAAATATTACATGATGTTCAAATCCCGCAAACCAAATGTGGGCAATATGACTTTTTGGATGGCCACCAGCAATAAACCTGATGGACCCTATACATTTGCATCGGAAGTTTTTACCAACGCAGATATGGCTTGCGAAGATCCTTGCATGTGGTACGATAAAAAAAGAAAACGATTTTATGCAGCGGTTAAATATTATTCCAACAGTAAAAAACTGGTGCCGCAGTTTGGGGCGCTGGCACTTATAACATCCGAAGATGGGTTGCATTGGCAAGCTGCTAATCATCCACTGATTTCGTTACGCCAAATTAAAATGGCTGATGGCAGCACCATTCAACTGGCCCACTTAGAACGGCCCTTTATTGTAAACGATGAAAACGGCCAACCCATTGCACTATTTGCTGCAGCTTCAATCAATGACCCTTCTGCCGGAAATGTGCAAGATGTTTTATCAGCGAATAATACATTTAATGTTTGTTTTCCACTGCAGGTAAAAAAATAAAATACATTAAGATAGGAGGTTAAGATGCTTGAAATTAGAAAAGTGTAAGTAACGGATTTCAGCAGGCAAAGCCAAATGCAGCCACTACTGCAGTTATTATTATGGCATTTTTATGAATGATTTAAAGCCTATCCATTTTATTAATTGATAAACTTCAGTTGACCCGGACTGGTATCTCTGTCCCCGCTTTTATTAGTCCAATTGCGACGCACCTTTTTATTAAAAAACCTGGGTTTAATTCGTTAGATTGATGTAGAGTTTAGTGAAGGTTTATTTTTTACTGTCCCATGTGTAAATTATTAGATCTTTCTGTAGATTCAATGTATTTCCGAATTGAGTAGTGGAAGGTAACTGATCCAACGCAACACCAGCAGGAAATTAATATTGCTGTAAAGAATAGGTATGGTAAAACCCTTGCTAAAAAAGTTGTTTTGCCAAACAATCAGTTTGTCGGGCGTTCGGTATCGGTTGAATGATATATTCAATTCTCGAACTGAAATAATTGGTTAAGGCTTTACTTAAAAAGCCATGGATAGATCTTTCGGCAATAATGTAGGCAGATTGTTGAGGAGGTTGAAGAAAAGAAATCGATTGGAAAATACCATTATCATGCTCATACAAGTAATGGATCATTAAAGGCGAAAAACATGATTAAGGGAAGCCTGCAATCAGCTTTTTTAAAGGGTGATTATAAAATTTTACTTAATTTTGACTTACCAATTGCATATCTAAATGAATCTTGTTCCTCAGGAAATTTTTTTTCTACAGCATCGTGTCGCCTATTTTAGAGATGAGGAGGCTTATCAAAAACTTTTTTTTCATTTTTTTTCATCATTGCATAGATTTTCGATGAGCTTTGTGAAGAGTCATGAAATAGCTGAAGAATTGGTGCTCTCATCCCATTTCTTTAATTCACTCGGCGATACCTCAATGTTAAGCCGCATTTCTGCTTTTTTGCGATCGAGTGTAACTCTTAGATACATAGGCACTTTGCCGGTCTTTTTTACTGTTTTTTCAGTGTTTGGAAAGAACAAAATTGACAATTTCATTTTAACGATTTTTGGTGAAACAAGTTATTTCGCTTGGTGAAACAAAATGGAACCTAAAACCGAAAAAAAATGAAGTAAGTCGGGGGTAGTTGAAATAAAAACCCCTGTAAATGTTGAAGTTACAGGGGAAGTGTGGTTGAGCGAAATGCTCCTTGTGACCGCGTTAGGATTCAAACCTAAAACCTTCTGATCCGTAGTCAGATGCTCTATTCAGTTGAGCTACGCAGCCATGATTTTATAAAGCCTGCTGATCTGTAGACAGAAGCCCTATTTTATCGGGCTGCAAATATAGCCACATTATCGTTTCAATCCAAACATTTACAGGCCCGAAAGAAAACTATCGTGAATATAATCTACCACATTTACTAAATTTTTACCTTCTTCATACACTTTTAGCTGCCTGTCGGCGCCGGTACCGTTCTCCATCATTTTGTGCACATTGTTTATTACATGGCGGCTACCCAGGTGTGGTACCACATCGTCAATAAAATCAAGCAATTCATATAATAATACCCTGGTATTCACTTCGCTTTCCTTTCCAAAATCGATCAGGCTGCCATCAATGCCATAGCGGCCGGCACGCCATTTATTTTCGTTAAGCAAGGCCCTGCTGTACATCATAAAGTTTAAATTCTGGCTGCGGAGTTTATATAACTTGGCGCAAATGGCCTGAAATAACCCTGCAATAGAAATAGTTTCCTGTACCGTCATCGGAATATCGCAAATGCGGAATTCAACAGTATTAAAGAAGGGGTGAACCCTTAAATCCCACCATATTTTTTTTGCATTATCAATACAGTTGGTTTTTATTAAAAGGTTCACGTAATTATCATAAGCTTCAATGCTTTCAAAAAAGTCGGGGATACCTGTTCTTGGGAATTTGTCAAATACTTTGGTACGGAATGATTTGTAGCCCGTTAAGCGACCTTCCCAAAAAGGGGAGTTAGTACTTAAAGCATAAATATGCGGTAAAAAATACCTGGCGCTGTTGGCAATATGAATAGCCATTTCACGGGTTTCCATACCTACGTGTACGTGTAACCCAAAAATTAAATTGCTGCGTGCGGCTTCCTGTAATTCGTTTACTATTTCGCTATAGCGGGCATGTTCGGTAATTAACTGACTTTCCCAATGGCTAAAAGGGTGGGTGCCTGATGCGCCTACCCATAAACCCAAATCGCCGGCAATTGTACTGATGGTTTTGCGCAAAGTGCTAACATCCATAAAAGCTTCATCCACATCCTGGCAAATATCGGTACCAACTTCTACCACTGCCTGGTGCATTTCTGCTTTTACTTTGTCTTTAATTACTTTTTGGCCTTCCTGTACAATTTTTTGCTGATGGCTTTTTAATTCCCTCGTTACAGGGTCAATAACCATGTATTCTTCTTCTACACCAAGGGTGAAATGTTTATAAGATAGATTAGCCATGCTAGTGCAATTGGTTTAAGTTACTTAAAAATTAGTTTTTTAATTTAAATAAATCATTCATGGGGACACTTAATCCTTTTAGTACAACAGAAGTAATATTTTCGTTTGCTTCGTAAAAAATGGGGCGGCTCTTTAAAATTCCAGGTAAGATAATCGGCATATGTAAATCCGTATAGGCTTTCCGGTTCTTCCGCCAGTTCTTCTGTTAAATCTTCATGTTCTATGGTTAAATATTCCTTCACTACTTAATACAATTTCTTTTTTGCAGAACTATTGGTGATATAAGTTCCCCAGGTTAAATTGTCCATATTCTCTTTATGCTCCTGCGCTTTTTCAATAGCGTAATTAGCGGCAGTTTCTACTACCCAGTCAAAGTTTTCTTGACCCACGCTCGTTACTTCTGCATCGGGTGCAGGATTGCAAAAATCTATCGCATAAGGCACACCGTTACGCACCGCTAATTCTACGGTATTAAAATCATAACCTAAATAGTGGCAGATACGCAATACAATATCTTCCATCTCTTTATATCTTTCAGGCGATGGTTTAAAATCTGCAACATAACGCAATGCATGTGGGTTGCGTGGCTCGTAAGGCATAATGCGCACGTATTTGCCACCAATGCAATAGCAGCGGTAATATTCTTCAAATTTAATTTCTTCCTGCAGCATCATCACCAACTGTTCGGTTTCTGCATGCTTTTCAAAAAATTCCTCTATGCTGTTTAATTGGTAAACACTTTTCCAGCCACCACCTGCAAAAGGTTTCATGTAGGCAGGGAAACCGATATATTTAAAAATACCTTCCCAATCTAACGGGTACGCTAAGTTGCTGAATGATTCATCAGAAGTATCTGCTGGTAAATCTTTACTTGGCAAAATAACTGTTTTAGGAACAGGCACACCAATTTTTGTAGCCAAACAATTATTGAAAAACTTTTCATCGGCGCTCCACCAAAATGGGTTGTTGATTACTGTGGTGCCGCAAAGCGCTGCATTTTTTAAATACGCTCGATAAAAAGGAACGTCCTGGCTTATCCTGTCAAAAATAACAGCGTAGCCGCTGGGTTCGCCCTGCATTACTTTATCAATATATACGGGTTCGGCTACAATGCCATCAATTTTTTTACTGTTAACCCTGTCTATAAAAGCCATGGGAAAGCTTCTTTCTTTTCCGAATAGCATGCCGATTTTTTTCATAACGTTAATTTATTTCTTGATAAAATGAGGTGTCTTTTTTAAACGTATTCAAATATATTTTTTCATACCCAATAAAACAAATATTGTTTAAAGGAACATAAATAGTTCTACAGGAATTGTAGAACCATTTAATCCTGCATCCAATATCCTGCATCCTACATTCGTTTTCATCTTCTTTCCTTAATTTTGAGTATATGGACGATGAAAAAAAATCAGGAATTATTATTAACGATCACGTACTGGAATCTGAATTTTTAGCAAGAGAAGTGAAACTGAATTGTTATTACCCTGCTCAAATTAGCAACCCCGCCGCATTAAGTCTTTTATTAGTAAATGATGGGCAAGACCTTGTTACCATGAACTTTGGTGATATTCTGCAAGAAGTATATGATAATAATGAAATGGCGCCGTTATTTTGTGTAGGCATTCATTGTTCTACAGATAGAAAAAACGAATACGGCACTGCTAAAATTTTGGATTACAAGGGTAGGGGTGCAAAAGCCGCAGTATATACCCGTTTTGTTTTTGAAGAATTGATTCCTTTTATCCGTGAAGAATATAACATACCATCATTTGCCGATAAATCTTATGCAGGCTTTTCGCTGGGTGGCTTAAGTGCATTGGATATTGTTTGGAACCATCCGCAAGAATTTCGAAAAGTGGGCGTATTCAGCGGTTCTTTATGGTGGAGAGATAAAGACCAGGATGCAGCTGATTTTAATGAAGATACTGACAGGATAATGCACCGGCAGATAAAAGAAGGGCCTTATGCACCCTGGCTTAAATTCTTTTTTGAAGTGGGTACTATGGATGAAACAGCAGACAGGAATAATAACGGCATCATCGATTCTATAGATGATGCACAAAGCCTGATAAAAGATTTGGAAGATAAGGGCTACAACAAATACGCAGATATTAAATACCTGGAGTTACAGGATGGCAAACACGATGTACCTACATGGGCAAAAGCTTTTCCCGATTTTTTAAAATGGGGCTGGAGGTATTATGAAGAAGGGATGGATTAAGAAGTAAAACTGATAAATCTAAAAACCTTAAATAATTAAAGCCCCGAATTTACTTCGGGGCTTTAATTATTTAAATGTATTTAGCTATTAAAAGATATAGCGTAAGCCAAATTGCATTGCCCAGGTACTTGATGTAGAAGTACTTCTGATAAATGATTTGTCAACCAAGATTGGAGTAGTGGTACCATTTGGAGTGTAAGTAGCCAATTGGTATATTACCGCACCAGTCGTTGCATTTTTAGCTGCTCGTAAAGGAGTGCTTGTTGGGAAGAAATCACGCAATCCCCAATCTTTGTTCAGCAGGTTCAAGAAGTTAGTACAATCAACACTGAACTGGATGGTGTTTTTGTGTTTACCAATATTGGTAAATAAATCCTGTAAAATTTTCACATCTACTTTATGGTAGAATGGATATTTACCACCGTTGCGTTCAGCAACCTGGCCCATGTGTTTGCTTAGGTATTTATCTTGTGCTACAAATTTAAAGAAGGCATCGCTTTGTTGTTGTGCAGTATAAACTACTGTTCCGGCAGATGTTGTTACAGCCAAAGGAGTAAAAGTAATTTCACTTGCATTTTTAGGAATATACATTAAATCAGAACTGTTACCATCATAATTAATATCGGCAGTTCCTGAAAAACCACTTGGCAAAGGAGCTGCGGTAGTAGAAGCTGCTGCGCCATAAGTATAACTGATTCTTTGTGATCCACTTAAAGCGCCAGGAGCTTGTGAACCTTCATAGAAAAGAGAAATTGTGGTTGCTAAATGTTTCAAATATTCTTTTCTGTAAGAAAATACACCCAATATACGGTGAGGGGTCGAGAATTGTGAATATGACAATTCTTTAGTGTTTTGTGTACCGCTGGTAGCATTACCACTCCATGTACTGGATGCGGTAGAACCTGGGTTGGCAGTTACATCAAGTGCTTCACTGTAAGTATAGGATAATGATCCGTAGAAGCCTTTAGCAAACGATTTAGAAACCTGTGCTGTAAAAGAGAAGCCTCCACCTTTTTTATTATTTTCCAGTACAATTGCATTAGAGTAAGCATTGTACAACCTTCTTGTAGAAGTGGTAGTGTTTGTAAAACTTGGCCTTGTAGAACCGCCAAGGTTAACTGTTGATGTAGGTGCAATTTCATTAGCATTGCGCATTACAGTAGCGTTTAAATCCTTAGTGTAAATCGCATCTACTGATAATGTCCAGCCATGGCTGTATTTTTGATCAAAGCCAAGATTGGTTCTCCAAACCTGAGGGAATTTATAATTTTTATCAACCAGCACAAATCCGCCTGTTGGTGGTGTTGCTGCCGGAGTAGTAAATAAGGATTGCCATTGTGTTGGGTTGGCACTAAAGGTAATTTGAGATAATTGAGCAGCATTTGCTAATGCACCAAATTGTACAACGCCACTATTGGTAGGCATATTGGTTAAATATACAAAAGGAATTTTACCTGTATAAATACCTGTACCGCCTCTAATAATCATTTTTTTATCACCATCAACATCCCAGCGCATATTTACTCTTGGTGAGAAGTATACGGTAGCTTTTGGCCACATACCAGTTGAGTAGTTTGTAGGATTACCATCTTTATCAGGGAAAGTTAAAGCAGTGATTGAAGGATTTTCTGGCGGCTGTGTTGGATAGATTGGTTTATCTAAACGCAGGCCATAGCTCAATTTAAAGTTTGGTGTTACCGCAAATTCATCTTGCGCATATGCGCTTCCCTGTGCAATTTTTAGTTCAGCAGAATAAGGAGCACTGTTGCCTGGTATTAATGAATAAGTAAGTGCAAATGCAATAGGATGAGCTGCAGGGTTCATAAAATCTGCCAAAGAACCATAGGTATAGTAACTTTGAGAAGCCGCCATAAACTGGTTACCTACATATTGTTGCTCGTAAGCTGCACCAAGAGTGATGGTATGTTTTCCGGCATAGATGCTAAAGTTATCTGTAACATTGTAAATATCATTCTTCACATCATTATTGTTAGAGTAAGGTTCTTTACCTGCACTCATGTAATTGTTTCTTGCGCCAGTTGCATAGCTTGCGCCAGATACTAGTGGATTACCTATAATATCGATGAAAGGAAACAATGCACTGTTGGTGGTACGTGTATCACGTATATTGGTGATGGTACCGATTAACTGGTTGGAGAATTTACCATTCCAGTTACTGTTCAATTCCACAGCTGTATTTTTTACTACATCTTTAAAGGCATAGTTAGAATTGGCAAAAGAATAAGCGCTTGCACCAAGGCGAGCTACTGATGTCCAGGTATTAGTACCAGAATTAGCACTATTTGGTACACTTGTAGAGTTTACAGCAACATCGTTATTGTTTTCAAACTGGTTGTACTTAAGAGTTAGTTTATGTACTGTGTTGATATTCCAGTCCAAACGACCAATTACTTTATAGTTGCTTTTTCCAAAGTTTGGTTGAACGTAACCACCGGTTTCGTATCCGTAAGCACTTTTTAAGTAATTAGAGAATTTATTCAATGAGTCTGCACTTACATTAGAAGTCTGGCTACCTGCTGCAGTACCACCTGTCGGTACATAAGATGTAGCTGGCGGAACCAGTATCTTTTCATATTCTCCATTTACAAAGAAAAATAATTTATTCTTGATGATAGGGCCACCTATTGAACCACCCCAAATATTGGTCTTACTATCAGAATTGGTTAATCTTAAGTCACCAACCCTTGTGCCTACAAGGCTTACGTCTTTATAATAAGTGTAGGCAGTTCCTTTAAAAGTGTTGGTACCACTTTTGGTTACAGCTGCAATGTTTGCACCTGTAAAATTAGATTGCCTGACATCAAAGGGACTAACGTTAACACTAATTTCTTCAATAGCATCCATTGAAATAGGGTTGCTACCGCCGCCTGGTAATGGGTCAGTACTTAAACCAAAATTGTTATTAAGGTTGGCACCATCAACAGTTACGTTATTGTAACGGCCATCACGGCCACCAATACTGTTACCGTTTGCTTGTGGTGTTAAACGCGTAAAATCAGTAATACTTCTGTTAATAGTTGGTAAAGTAACAATCTGACGCTGGCCTACGTTTGTAGAACCACCAGTTTTTTGGTTTGCCGCTGCCTTACCTCCAGAAACAACAATTTCAGTAAGTGTTGTAGTAGCAGGCTTCATTACCAAATTAATATTGTAAGCATCTCCTAAAGTAAGCGTTACGTCAGAAATGTTCTGTGCTTGCAATCCTGTGGATTGAAAACTTACAGTGTAAGGGCCGCCTGAACGTAAACCCGGTAAAGTGAAAGATCCACTTTTTGTAGTTGTAGTTTGGTATTTTGTACCAGAAGGGCCGTGGATGGCTGTAATGGTAACTCCGGCTACAGCTTCTCCGTTTTGTTGTTTAACAGTTCCTACAATGCTACTTGTTGTAACCTGTGCTGTACCCCAAAAGGATAAAGACAGCAAAATAGCTAGTAAGGGTAAAATCTTCTTCATACTCATAATAGTTTGTTTTTACGGTGGCAAAGAAACTAAATAATTGGCGAACTTGTGCCAACTTTTATTAACAAATTCTTAGGCAATAATAATATAACTTCTGCTGCTTATGCAATACAATATAATTTCATTTTAATTTGGCATTTTCAAGTAGAAAATATTATTTTAATTAAAATAAGGTAATCTCATAATGTATTTATGCCCGCTAAAAAATTCCCAATATCAAAAGGTGCAAAGCCTCCTTTGCGGCATAATCCTCGTTACCTTTGCTAAACAAATTGATTTTTTATGTTAGATAGTATTGAAAGTGCCATTGAGGATATTAAAAAGGGCAAACTGATTATTGTAGTGGATGATGAAGACAGGGAAAATGAAGGGGATTTTATAGGAGCAGCCGAGTCTGTTACTCCAGAGATGATAAATTTTATGAGCACTCACGGCCGTGGCCTAATATGTGCTCCTTTGATAGAAGAACGTTGCGATGAACTGCAGCTTCCTCCAATGGTAGTAGACAATACCTCTTTACACGAAACGGCGTTCACGGTTAGTGTAGATTTACTAGGTCAGGGGTGTACTACTGGTATTTCAGCACACGACAGGGCTAAAACAGTCCAAGCATTAATAAACCCCAATACCAAACCAGAAGAACTGGGCCGGCCAGGCCATATTTTTCCTTTAAGAGCAAAAAAAGGGGGCGTTTTACGTCGTACCGGCCATACCGAAGCTACTATTGATATGGCAATGCTGGCAGGCTTTTATCCAGCGGGAGTTTTGGTGGAAATTATGAATGAAGATGGTTCTATGGCAAGGCTGCCACAGCTGATGGAAATTGCCAAAAAGTTCGACCTTAAATTAATTTCGATAAAAGACCTGATAGAATACCGCCTCAAAACTGAGACATTGATTGAAGAAGAAGTAAGGGTGCAAATGCCTACTAAATATGGTGCATTTGAACTGGTGGCTTTTAAACAATTGAATACCGGCGAAGTTCATATGGCTTTAAAAAAAGGCAATTGGGAAAAAGATGAACCTGTTTTGGTGAGGGTACACAGCAGTTGTATGACAGGTGATATTCTAGGTTCTTTAAGATGTGATTGCGGTGATCAATTACATCATGCCATGAAGATGATTGAAAACGAAGGCAAGGGCCTGATACTTTATATGAACCAGGAAGGCCGTGGCATTGGCTTGTTGAATAAATTAAAAGCTTACAAATTACAGGAACAAGGTATGGATACCGTTGAAGCTAATTTGGAACTTGGTTTTGGTATGGATGAAAGAGACTATGGAGTTGGCGCACAAATTTTAAGGCACCTGGGTATTAGTAAAATGAAACTGATAAGCAATAACCCGCGTAAACGGGCAGGGCTTTTAGGGTATGGGTTGGAGGTAGTTGACACAGTGCCTATTGAAATTCGTTCTAATCCACATAACGAAAAATACCTTCAAACCAAGAAAGATAAGCTGGGCCATAACATACTAAATGGTTAATTAGATTTTAAATGCATCTATCTAATAAAGAAGCTAAGTTTTTAAAAACTTGGCTTCTTTCCGTTTAAGGCTTGGTCTTTATATCTGGAAACGGCTCTTTCTTTTTAGGAGCCGTTCTTTTTTTATCAAATTCTTTTTGATAAGACAAGCGCACCCCCGTTCTGTTACGTTGGCCTAAAGTTACGTCTACACTGGTTCTGTTAAAACCTACAATACGTAATTTACCATCGGCACTTAACAGGTACTCTACAGTTAGATCAGGCGTAAGTAAAACGTTGGTGTTTCTTGCCTGTAAAATATAGAGGTTGTTATAATCAATATTTCCCCCTAACGATACTATAAGCCTGCCATTAAAATATTCCTTTTTTAAACCAAAATTGCCAGAAGCTTGCAATGCATTGATCAATTCTTTACTGGTTAGATCATAATTTGAATTGAAAGTGAGGTAAGGAGTTAGGGTAGGGTCTTTAAAAACCTTTTGAAAGAAACGGGTAAGCTGGTTGTTTAAAAAACCCGAAATAACCTGCCCAATGGTACCTGATAAAAAAGATACTGTTGAAGCTCCTAGCCCGCCATTGTTATCAGTAATAAAAGTATTGAATAAAAGCAGTGACGCTACCTGCCTGTTCCTTTCATTTTCATCCCTGGTTAACTTTTTAAGATTTTCTAAAACAACAGGATCGCTGTTGCCTTCATTCTTCTTTTCTTCTGGTATTACAAATTCAAAATTAATTTTGGGGTCTTTTAATGTATTGGTAAGATGCGCCACAATATTAATATCAGATTTTTGTTTAAGCTTGCCATTGCCGCTGCTTGTGGCAAGGCTACTCAAATCAACGTTTTTTGCAAGATATTCCGCATCGATGTCGATTAAAGCAAGGTATGGATCGCCATTCCACACAAGTGATCCTTTTTTTATACTAAAATATTTTCGAAGTAATGTTTGAAAATTAAATCTATACTCACCCTCTGTGATATCATACCGGCCTCTTATACTTACCGGATCTTTAGTGCCCACTTTAATATTTAATTTACCATTGCCACTTCCTTTTATTACATCACCTGTTGCTTCATCTAAAATTACATCTATCTTACAGGTAGGGTTAGCAGTAAAATCCATATCTACAAAAATATTGGCACCTTCCTTGCTTCTGCTGTCTTCCATTTTATTACCAAACTGGATAAAATCAATATAATCAATCGCACCTGCTTCTTTACCGGCTCCGGTAGGTAAATAGATATGGTTACTGTCCGATAAAAAATGAGAAGGCTCGCCTTTTATATTCATCTTCATATCAGTAACAGGGCCATTAAGGGTCATGCTGGCATTGCCAATGATCTTTCCATAAAAATCAGTGTTATCTCTTTCGGAAGTATTCAACAATAACATTTTGCCCGTTTCAAATTTTACATTGTCAAAGGCCATGTCTTCAAAAAAGTTGTTGTAATAAATTTTGCCACTGGCGGTGCCGGTATTATTCAGCGTATCTTTTAACTGCATGTAGCCCAGGTTAATTTCGCCGGGGTTAAATAAGATAGTGGAATTGGTAAACTTGTATTTACATTGGGTATAGTTAACTTTTAAAGAGCCATCTGATACCGTAACTATGCCGGAATATGTTTGATGGTTGAACCCTCCGCTAACTTTTACAGTACTTACAGCATCGCCATGCATATTGCTAAAAATGCTGCCGAGGTAATTATCCAGCAAACTAATATCAAAATGCTCGGCTACCAAATCGAAATTCAGTTGGTTAACTGTAGAGTCTTTTGTATTGATGGTGCCGTTAATATTAAATTTATACAACTTGTTATCAGCGCTTACATTAGTTTTTATAATACCGGTAGTACTATTGAAATCAGCATTTAATTTGGTGTCACCTATTTCTTTATTGTCTAATTTAAATTTTTCTGCTACGCCAACAAAATCAATACTAGGTTTTCCAAATGGGTCAGTTAGTGTTGCGGTTCCTGTTAGTAAACCTTCTAATCGTGGCTGTTTCAGAAATAGTGGGGCAAAATCATTGATGTTTACTTTTTTCAATTTTGCAATAACATCTGTAAGATCAGTTCCAGTCTGTGCCATTTCTGTTGATAAAGTAATCTCCTGCTCGCCCTGTACAAACTTTACTTCGCTGGCATCTATAAAAGATTTACGAATGGTGAGTTCACCATCTTTTTCTAATTGCCATTTTTTATCGTTTATAATAAATGATGATGGTGAAAAATGAATGTTTACACCATCAGCTAAAGTTTTAACCGTGGCATTTAATTCTGCTCCATTTAAAGTTTTGCTGGCGCTTGTTTTTAAAGCCACTTGCGAAACATCGTTGCTGGATTTAATTGAAAGTTCGGTACCGGGAAAATGCAGGCTGTCATTTATTACAATATCTCCTGTAGTAATTTTTGTATCTAATGCATCAAGGTTGCCCTTGCTTTCCAACAATACAGAATTGAATATTTTTTTATCATATTCCATTTGCGGAACGTCTGCCTTAACGTTCAATTCGTTTTTAGCCAAATTAAGATTACCGCTGAAAGTGGCGTTATTAAAGCCTTTTAGCTTGGGGTCAATTAATTGAACATACTGATCTACATCATTGGTTTTAATGTTAAAGCTAAAATCCTGGCCGCTTAAATTTAGTCTTGGCTTTGGTATATAAGCAGGGTAGTAGCGGTTTAAAAAAACTTTAAATGCTTCGGGTAATTCCAGTATTTTAAAATCGCCTGTAATGCTGCCTTCTAATTCATTGGATGAAACAGAAAGGAACTTTTTTTCGTTATCGTAAAATGAACGTAACGAAAGAGAATCAAAAGAAAGCCGCGTACTATTATGGAGCAATGTAGCATTATACACTTTTGCGGTGCCTAAAAATTTATCAATATCGTTACCTGTAAAGTTGAGGTTGAAATGCCCGTCTAAAGCAAAATCTTCATTGGTCCAGCCAAGTTGCTTAAGGTTGGATTTTTTTAAGAGAGCATCGAAATTAAACGCAGCATCTTTTTCTACGAGGCTGATAGAACCATTAAAATTATCAATCTGCAAATTGGGATCGTTTATACTGCCGTGACCGGTAAATATCCGCTGGTCAAATTTACCATCCACATCAATATTTTTATAACTATATCCCGAAAATTGTAACTGGTGAATGCTGCCTTTATAATTAGCTTTTAAATCTTTCAAAGAAAAGCCACTGCCCACTACATTTCCATCGAGTGCAATATTGCCCAGTACATCGCTATTTATAAATTCGCCAAGGTTAAAACCAGGTGAAGAAATTTTACCCGAATAAGTTGCCGGTTTATTATCTGGTAATTTCATATTCACATCTGCAATTAAATTCCCAAGGTTGGTGCTGATATTTCCATAAGTAACAAAATCATTAATAAAGCCAGTGTAATTGCCCCTGAATTTGATATTGCCTAATTTACGCAAGGCGGGTTGTGTTACATTTTTTAATGCAGGAATAATAGTAATAAGGTCGGCATAATTAGTAACAAGCAGGTTGGATTTAAAATCGATAAATGTATTCTTAATATCAGGTAATCCCCTTAATGCAATATCTCCGTCAACAGAAGTACTGCCGCTTTTGATAAGCAGGTTTTTTGCTACAAGATTATCGATAGGGCCTTTTGCCGTGCCTTTAATATCAAAAATGCGGTTCCAGGTTTTTAACTCAGGCGCAAAAAATGCAATATCATCGCTATGCACATGGCTGTTCTCAAATTTGCCTTCCAATATTACGCTGTGCAAAAAATCACTCATGTCGGCATTGAAATTTTCATAGGTCATTGAATAATAATTGCCTAACCTGCTTTTATTGGTAACCAGGTTAAGATGATTAAATTCCATTACCTCCGGCGTAAATTTCATTTTAGCCTGCAATGTTTTTACTTCAAAGCCGCTTTTTTCTTTAGTAGCTAAATTTATTTCGGCAGTTAACGTGTCTTTTGCAAATACAACATTTTTCAGATCTCCGTTTATTGCAGCAAATAAAAGGTGCTGTCCGTCAAATCTATCGGTATAGGGTAATCTATCAGTTTGTTTTTCATTTTGAAAACTACTATTATCTATCTTAATGTCTTTTACGTTTACTATCCAGCCATCGTTGTTCCATTGATATTGGCCGGGAGGCTTTATTTTTACAGATGTTTTAGTGTCTGTATTTACGGTCTCAGGCATATTGCCATCATAATCATTTTGATAAAAAACAGCATTGTTTAAATTAATGCTTTTAAAATCAATGGTCTTTTTTGAAAAGTTGACAGCGTCTGCTTCTACCTTAAATCTATTGACCTTAACGGTAAGGTCCTTGCCAACCCATTTATCTATTTGATTGAACCGAACATTTTCAAGCTCCAAAGTTTTAAAATCAATTTGTAATTGTTTTTTGGGTTTTGCAGACGTATCAGCCGGAGAAGAAAAATAATCAACCAAAAACTGGTAATTCCATATAGAATCGGCTCTTTTTAAATTGATAACAGCATCCTTTAACCCTATATATTTTAAAGTGGCGGTGTCTTTAAAAAAAAACCAGTCGGTTATATTAACCCTTGCTGTACCTGCGTATAATAAAGTGTCCTTTTTTTTATCTTCTACAAAAACGCCTTCAATAAGCATTTTATTAAAAAAAGAAAAATCAACATGCTTTACAGAAACGGTGGTATGCAGGTTTTGGGAAAGTGTTCGGGTTACCCTTTTGGTTAAATAATTTTGTACTGAAGTTAAATTAAGAATGCCCCACAGGGTGCAAAAAATAAGTATTATGGCAACAAAAAAACCAATCTTATGTTTTGTTTTTTTAAAGACCCATGCCCATGTAACTGCCCAGGCTGCCACCAGCAAATAAAAAAGCCATCTACTATCTAAATAAATAAAAAAGACAAAAGCGCCAAGCACCAGCCAAAAGAGTAGTGTAAGGGATATCCATTTTAATATGTTAAGGCTTTTGCTCAGGGTATTATACTATTGCTGCAAAAATAATGTTTCGGCTGTTATAGGCAAATTCAATACCAAACTTTACAATTTATTTGTATAGAACAAACAGGCTGTTTATATTAACAACAGCTAATACAAAAATGCTAAATAAAATTGTTACCTGAAATAATAACCTACACTTACGCTAACCACACGATTCTGCATATTGCGCTGGTCATTTTCTTCATTGTTATTTACGCTTGCCAAACCAAGCAGGTAACCTACTTCAACAAAAGTTTTTTTCATGTGATACCCCACACTAGCATTCAATCCCAGGTCGAACCAACCGTAAGCTTCATACCCGAATTTTAATTTTTGCGAAGTTGTGGCGTTACTATTATCGGTTGCTTTTAGTTTACCAAAATTGGTAAATCCAAAGTCAGGCCCAAGGCTTACGGCAAGTGAATTGGTGCCATGTACAAAATCAGCACTTAAAGATGGTACCAGATCGAGATATGTAATGGAATATTGTTCTTTTTTATTGGTACCAGTTGTTGGCTTTACAATAAACCCTCTTCTATTAATCATTACCGAAGGGGAGAATTGCAAAACGCCGTCAAAAGGAACTTTTGCCATTACGCCAATACCATAACCGGAAATGGCTTCTGTGGATTGTTTTACACCAGCATAAACCGCTTTCGCACCTGCATAATTATAACCAGCTTTTACAGCTACTCTAACTTGTGCGGTTATGTTATTAATCAATAAAATGACCGCAAATATAATACTAATTTTTTTCATTTGTTTCAATTGTGTGCAAATGTAGTGTTTTGCATAGAGTTGCAATTAAATGAAATTTGGTTGCACTCCTATCCCTTTTTTATCATCTGTTGGTTAAATGCAGCAGAATTGCCTTTTGCAATGGAAAGATTGTGCCAGTTATTGTTAGTGACTATTTTAGCCACATAAATTATTTGACCTACGTGGTAAGGATAATGTGCAAGTTGACGGTTTATAGCGTCTACAACAATTAAACCTTCGCTGCGGATGTAAATTGTTTTTAAAAGGTCTTCTTCTTTTAATGATTGCAAAGCGCCAAGGCAACATTGCCAGCCTTTTTCCCAAAAATCAATCAACTGTTGTTTGGTCATTTGTTGCTCTTCAAATTCAGTATCACGGTTGCGCCATTCTTTTTCACCATCGGTGGTTAAAAAATCTGCCCAGCGGCTAAGCATATTGCCCGCCAGATGTTGAATGATGATTGCAATACTGTTGCTGGCATCGTTGGGCTTGTAATGAATATCTGTATCGTTTAATTGCGCCAATGTTTTATCGCCTAAATCTTTGTAATAGGCAAGGCGCTTGATGGCGGATTGGAGGAAGATTGATTCTAAAGACATATTATTTATTTTACAAAAAATACTTCAAAATATACCTGGTAGTTGCACTTAAAAGTATTATACTATAACCAGTAATATTTAATTTGGTGGCAATATTGAGTGAGGCATAACCTTTATTGAATACATCCGCATTGTCTTTTTCAAATGATTCTAATATTAATTTATGACCTTTTAAATAAAAGAACCAAACTGCAAGCCCAATAATTAGACCAATCATGGAAATGATTGGATATATCCTATAAAAATAATAATTCGAAACATTGCTAAATGTCAAAGACTTTACAGTAACTAGCAATAAGTACCAATCAATAATATTAAATATTATATAAATTGAAAACAAGACTAATAAAACAAATAACAAGCTTATGTTTTGTTTTATAACATCTCTATTTACATTATTAGAAAAATTTGCTGAAATCAAATCGTTATTCATTTGCTTATATTGAATTTAAGAAATAACATCAATACCCTTCCGCGGCATCATCACCTCTTTTATCAGCGACAGCTATAACCTTTTTACCGACTATCTGTATTACTTCGGTTCTCCCAATTTGTCCTCTTACCGTTACTTTATAACCCATAGCTTCCAATTGTTTTTTTACAACTGGGTCAAAATCTTTTTCTACATAAACTTCATCGGGTAGCCATTGATGATGGAACTTAGGTTTGTTAACCGCATCTTCTACACTCATGCCAAATTCTAAAATATTCACCAGCGTTTGATACACACTTGTAGGTATGGTAGTGCCACCAGGTGTACCAACAACCAAAAAGGGTTTGTTATTTTTTAAAACGATTGTCGGCGTCATACTGCTCAACATTCTTTTATTAGGAGCAATTGCATTTTTTTCGTTGCCTACAGCGCCAAACATATTAGGTACACCAGGCTTTACACTAAAATCGTCCATTTCATTATTCAATAAAAAACCAGCGCCCGCAACAACTGTACGGCTGCCATAACCACCGTTTAAAGTAGTGGTTATTGATACGGCATTGCCTTTATTATCTGCCACACTTAAGTGCGTTGTCTCTTCGCTTTCGGGTACACTTCCAGCTTTTGTAATGGTACTGTTACCTGCTTTTGCAGCATCATAATCCTTCATTCTTTCGTCCAGGTATTTTTCGCTGGTTAATGTTTTCACCGGCACTTTCACAAAATCAGGATCGCCTAAAAATTCGGCACGATCGGCAAATGCACGGCGCTCAACCTCTGTCATTAACTGTACACTTGCAACAGTCTGAAATTTCATTGCTGCAATATTTCTCTTCTCAATCATCTTCATCATTTGCTGCAGAATAACACCGCCATTACTGGGCAAAGGCATGGTAATAATCGTATTGCCCTTATAATTAAATATTGCTGCAGCCCTTTCTTTTGCCTGGTAATTTTTAAGGTCTTCCAAACCGATGATGCCATTGGCTTTTTGCATTTCGGCTACAATCAATTTTGCAGTTTCGCCGGTGTAAAATCCATCCTGCCCATCATCCCTTATTCTTTTTAATGTATTGGCAAGGTCTTTTTGTATTAAAGTATCTCCTGCTTTCCAAAGTTGTTGCAGCTTAACAAAAACAGGAACAGTAGAATTAAACTTTATAAAATCTTCTTTATATCCGTTTAAACCAGATGCTTCCTTTGCCGTAATGACGTAGCCTTTTTCGGCAAGGTCAATGGCAGGCTGTATTAATTTTTTAAAAGGCATGGTTGCATATTTGTACGATGCAAATATGCCGGCAACAGCACCCGGCACCCCTGCAGATAAATGGCCATCCAGCGACATATTCGGCACCGGATTTCCATTGGCGTCGAGGTACATATCTTTCGATGCTTTGCCCGGTGCTTTTTCCCTAAAATCGATTGCTATATTTCTACCGCTTTTTAAATGTGCCACCATAAAACCACCGCCACCAATATTGCCCGCTCCCGGATACACAACAGCCAACGCTAATTGAGTAGCAATGGCAGCGTCAACTGCATTGCCGCCCTGCTTTAAAATCTCTATTCCCACTTTACTGGCTAACGGATGCGCCGAAACTACCGCACCGTTTGTGCCTTCCACTTTTTTTTGTGAGTGGTAATTATAAGGATTAATTTGTGCCGTACTTTGCAACACTAAAAAGTAAAGGGCAACTGCCAAAAATGTTCTTTTTTGTTTCATTGATTAAAATTTATAACAAATATTCAGCCTCATTAAAGCCTCTTTTTTATATGAAGAAAACCTTGTTTGTTTTTTTTACCGTATTAATTTCAAGTTACGCCTCTTTTTCACAACAAATTAAAAGCCCAGGCGAATTTTTAGGCTATCAATTGGGGGATAAATATACGCCGCATTATAAGATTGTAAATTATTTTCAGCAGGCAGCGGCAGCAATGCCAAAAGTAATGAAACTGGAGCAGTACGGGCAAACCAATGAAGGCAGGCCTTTGTTATTAGCTTTTATTGCTACCGAAGAAAATTTGGCAAAGCTGGATGATATCAGAAAAAATAATTTACGCCTTGCCGGAATGTTAACCGATAAAGCACCAGAAGTAAATGCACCAACTATTGTATGGCTGAGTTATAACGTACATGGCAACGAAGCCAGTTCTTCGGAAGCATCGATGAATACCTTGTACGAATTATTGAACCCATCTAATTTGCAAACAAAAGAGTGGTTGAAAAATACGGTTGTTATTATTGACCCATGTTTAAACCCGGATGGCCGTGACCGTTATGTAAACTGGTTTACACAAGTGGTTGGCAAAAATGCCAATCCCAATTTGGATTCCAGGGAACACAGTGAACCATGGCCTGGCGGCAGAAGCAACCATTATAATTTTGATCTTAACCGTGACTGGGCATGGCAAACACAGCTTGAAACACAAAGCCGCGTGAAAAAATATAACGAATGGATGCCGCAGATACATTGCGATTATCATGAACAGGGTGTTAATAGCCCGTATTATTTTGCGCCAGCGGCAGAACCTTTTCATGAAGTGATTACACAATGGCAAAGAGATTTTCAGTTGACCATAGGGAAAAACCATGCAAAATATTTTGATGGAAACGGGTGGTTGTATTTTACCAAAGAGATATTCGATTTATTTTATCCTGCTTACGGGGACACCTATCCGATTTACAACGGCGCTATTGGCATGACTTACGAACAAGCTGGCGGCCCGGGTGGTGGCGCAGCAGCATTAAAAACTGACGGCGATATCCTTACTTTAAAAGACAGGATAGCACATCATTTTACAACAGGAATGAGTACTATTGAAATGGCATCGGTTTATAACGGCAAATTGATAAATGAATTTAAAAAGTTTTTTGATGACGCAAAAAATAGCGGGATAGGTGAATATAAAACTTATGTGATTTCCGAAAGCAATACCAATAAATTAAAGCCATTGCTGAATTTCTTTGATGCCAATGGTATTAAATATGGCAGTATCAGTGGTACAGCAATTAAAGGCTATAATTATTTTTCCGGAAGAGATGAAACATTTAGCGCTTCTAATGCCATTGCAGTAAGTGCTTATCAGCCAAAATCTGCATTGATAAAAGTATTGTTTGAGCCAAAATCTAAATTGATTGATTCTGTTACTTATGATATTACCGCCTGGAGCTTGCCTTATGTATATGGTATGCAGGCTTATGGCATAAGAGAAAAATTGGTGCCCGCTGCATACAATATGCCAGCAACAAAAAATTATATTTCTGCGAGTGCTTATGGTTATCTTATAAATTATAGCTCTTTTGAAGATGCGAAATTTTTAGCAGCATTATTTGCCGCACAAATAAAAGTACGTTTTGCGGAAAAAGATTTTACTTATAGCGGCAAAACATTTAAAAAAGGCACGTTGATTGTTTTGAAGAAAGGCAATGAAGATAAGTTGGGGCAATTATTGGAAGCAGTAAAAAAGTATGATGAAAATGTTACCGAAGTTGCCGGAGGTTTTATGGATACTGGTTTTGATTTCGGTAGTGAAAAAGTACACTTTATTAAGAAGCCGAATGTAGCATTGCTTACCGGCAAAGGTGTAAACTCCAATGCGGCCGGAGAAGTTTGGTATTTGTTTGAACAGCAATTAAATTATCCTATTACATTAATAAATGCCGATGAAATAAATGGCGCTGCGCTAAAAGATATTAATGTATTAATAATGCCCGATGGCAATTATAAATTTTTAAAAGATAAAGACGATGCTGCTGAAATAAAAACATGGGTACAGCAGGGCGGTAAAATTGTTGCTATGGAAAATGGCGCATCTCAAATTGCAAAAGCCGATTGGGGATTTAAATTAAAAAAATCTGATGATGATGATAAGAAGGATGATAAAAAAACTGATTTGAATTCCTATGCTGATGTAAAGCGTTTTGAGGACAGGGAACGTGAAAGCATAACCGGCTTCATTCCTGGTTCTATTTATAAAGTAATGCTGGATGATTCTCATCCGTTGGCATTTGGCTATACGGGTAACTATTTTACGCTAAAACAAAACAGCGATTTGTATGAATTTATGAAAGATGGCTGGAATGTCGGCATCATAAAAAATGAACATCAGATAGCTGGCTTTGTGGGTAGTAAACTAAAAGATAAATTAAAAGATGGAACGGTGATAGGTGTGCAGGATTTAGGAAGAGGTTCGATTGTGTTTTTTGCAGATGATCCAATATTCAGGAGTTTTTGGGAGAATGGGAAGTTGCTGTTTACGAATGCAGTTTTCCTGGTGAATCAATAGTAAAAAAGTTTATTTAAAATAATTTATGAAAATCAGATCAGTTATTGGGATTGTAGCAATTGTGTGTTGCTTTTTTAATGGTAATGCACAAACACCAAAATCATATACATCTTCAGAGATATTATTGCAGCTAAAAAAGCTCAATGTACTTGGTTCTGTATTATACATTGCGGCGCACCCTGATGACGAGAACACCAGGTTGATGGCCTATTTTGCAAATGAAAAATTATACCGTACGGGTTATTTGAGTTTAACAAGAGGAGATGGGGGGCAAAATTTAATTGGTGATGAACAGGGCGTTGATTTAGGTTTGATAAGAACACAGGAATTATTATCGGCAAGAAGGGTAGATGGCGCCGAGCAATTTTTTAGCCGTGCTTTTGATTTTGGTTTTAGCAAAAGCCCCGAAGAAGCCTTACGTATATGGGGACACGATAAAATTTTAAGCGATGTTGTTTGGACAATAAGAAAATTTAAACCAGATGTGATTATCACCAGGTTTCCTACAACTGGCGAAGGCGGGCACGGGCATCACACTGCCTCCGCGATATTGGCTGGCGAAGCATTTGATGCTGCAGCAGATCCAACAAAATTTCCTGAGCAACTAAAATATGTTGGCGTGTGGCAAGCCAAACGTTTGCTTTGGAACACTTTTAGTTTTGGTGGTACCAATACAACAAGAGAAGATCAGTTTAAATTGGAAACAGGAGATTATAACCCTGTACTTGGTAAAAGCTACGGTGAAATTGCTGCAACAAGCAGGAGTATGCACAAAAGCCAGGGTTTTGGCAATCCTGCACAAAGAGGAACGGTAATTGAATATTTTAAAACCATAAAAGGAACTGCACCGGTTAATGATTTGATGGATGGGGTAAATAGCACTTGGAATAGGATGGCAGGCGACCATATAGCTGAAATAACATTAAGTGTTATTAAAAATGATATTGATAAAATAATTTCAAATTTTTCAGTGGAATTTCCTGCAAAATCTGTTCCCAGCCTTGTTAAATTATATGAATCAATAGAAAATATCCCTGTAGATCAAAAGCAGCGGAATGATATTTATTGGAAAGAACAAAAGCTAAACGAAATAAAAAAGATCATTGAAAATGCCAGCGGTTTATTTATGGAAGCCGTTGCCAATACGCAATATGCTGTACAGGGCGATAGTATAAAAGTTACATTAACTGTCAATAACAGGAGTGGGGCAAATATTTTAAATGCAGATACGCAGATAGATACTACTTACGTAATCTTTGATCAACTGAAAAAAAATGTAAATGCTGTAAAAACATATACCTGGATAATGCAGCCGGATATAAAAGTTACACAACCTTATTGGCTGGAAGATCAAAAAGATAAAGGCAGTTTTAATGTAAGTGATCAAAACAATATTGGTAAGGCAGAAAGCGACCCCATTAGTGTGACATTTAGTATGATGATAGAAGGAAAGGAGTTTGTATTTAAAAAACCTATCTGGTATAAATTTACTGATCCGGTAAAAGGTGAATTATATGAACCACTGAATATCATCAATCCTGTTTTTGTAAGTACAGCACCTTCTTTTGTTTTATTTAATAGTGCTATAAAAAATCAAACTAAAAATATACGTTTTGTTGTGCAAGCCAATAAAGCTTTTGAAGATAATATGCAACTGGCGTATAATAAAAGTGACAGTACTATAAATGCTGTTAGTACTTATACTAATTTTGCAAAGGGAGAAAAGAAAATGTTTAACGTGGCTGTATCAAACAGTGGACTAAAAGAAAATGATGTAGTGTTGGTAAATGGTATTTTTTCTGCAAAAAAAATAAATGAAAAACAGCTACTTGGGCAAAGGAAAATTAGCTACGATCATATTCCTGATATTGTATACAACCAGGTTGATCCTGTAAAATTGATTAATCTTGATTTGAAAACAGAAGGCAATTTTGCAGGATATATTCCTGGCGCCGGCGATAAAATCCCTGAAGCTTTGGAACAGATGGGCTATAAGGTGGTAACGCTTAAAGAAAGCGATATGACACCCGATAACCTTCGCCAGTTTGATGTGATTATTACAGGAGTAAGAACCTACAATACCAATGAATGGATGAATAACGCTTACGATGCTTTGATGCAGTATGTAAAAGAAGGCGGCGTTTTATTTACTCAATATAATACCAGCAACCAGATAGGGCCGGTGAGGGCAAAAATTTCGCCTTATCCTTTTACTATCAGCCGTAATAGAATTACCGATGAAGAAGCAAAAGTGAATTTTTTATTACCCGATCATAAAGCATTGAATTATCCTAATAAGATAACCGAAAAGGATTTTGATGGCTGGATACAAGAACGCAGCATTTACAATGCAGAAAATATTGATACTGCTTATAAAAGAATTTTAAGCATGAAAGACCCTGGCGAAAATGAACAGGATGGTAGTCTTATTGTTGCAGATTATGGCAAAGGTAGATTTGTGTACACTGGCTTGGTTTTCTTTAGAGAATTGCCAGCAGGCGTGCCGGGAGCTTACAGGTTGTTTGCAAATTTAATTGCCAATAAGAGGGTAAAGTATTTTAAGTAATACCGTGACTGAATAAATCAAATGCTTGTTAAAAATATGAATAGCGAAAAATCATATTGGCGTAAGTGGTATATTGTTGTGCTGTTATTTTTGATTGCACAAATCGCTATATTTTTTCTTATCACCAAGTACTTTTCATGAGCCGTATTGATTGGGCCATATTGATTACTACACTTACTTCCATTATCATTTATGGAATTTACAAAAGCCGTACAACAAAAAATTTAGAAGGGTATTTTTTAAGCAACCGCAGCCTGCCCTGGTATTTAGTACTCTTGAGTATTATGGGTACGCAGGCGAGTGCCATCACTTTTTTAACTGGGCCGGGACAAGCCTACAGCGATGGAATGCGTTTTGTGCAATATTATTTTGGATTGCCTTTGGCAATGATTGTCGTGAGCATTTTTTTTGTACCTGTATTTTGCAGATTGAAAGTGTATACTGCATACGAATTTTTAGAACAACGCTTTGATGTAAAGACAAGAACATTTACTTCTGCCTTATTTTTATTATCACGAGGATTGAGTACTGGAGTAAGCATTTTTGCGCCTTCGTTGGTGTTGAGTTCTTTAATGGGCTGGAATATTTATTACACCAACCTTGTAATGGGCGGCTTGCTTATCATTTATACCATGAGTGGTGGTGCTAAAGCCGTTGCGTATACGCAGAAACTACAAATGATTATAGTATTTGTTGCACTTTTTTTAACTGGTTTTTTAGCAGTAAAATTATTGCCCGAGGCTGTTGGTTTTACCGATGCTTTAAAAGTGGGCGGCGCAAATGGTAAAATGAATATTATTACCACAGGCTTTACCGATAAAGGGTTTGATTGGAAAGATAAATACAATATATGGAGCGGTTTGATTGGTGGATTTTTTTTAGCACTCAGTTATTTTGGTACAGATCATAGCCAGGTTGGCAGGTATTTAACTGCTAAAAGTGTAAAAGAAAGCCGCAAAGGATTATTGATCAATGGCCTTGTAAAAGTGCCTATGCAATTTTTTATTTTATTGATTGGTATATTGATCTTTTCATTTTATCAATATAACAAAGGCCCAGTATATTTTGATAATGTAACTTTGCAACAGGCTAAACAAACAGTGAAAAAAGATTCATTGAATATGCTGGAAGCGCAATACAATACTGCATTTAATGCTGGGGATAAGGTTAAAACAAATGCCATCCGAAAAGAATTTAGCGGTGTAATGAAAAGGGCATTGCCTAATGATGACCCCAAAGACACCAACTATATTTTCCTTTGGTTTGTAAAAGAAAATTTACCCATAGGATTGATAGGGTTAATTTTTGCCATTATTTTTTTAGCGGCATGGGGCAGTATTGCTGCTGCACTTAATTCGCTGGCAGCTTGTTCTGTGATTGATTTTCATAAAAAGTTTTTTGCAAAAAAAGAAACCGAACTGAAAGAATATAAATTATCACAATGGTACACGTTAGGGTGGGGGATATTCTCCATTATTATCTCCATGTTTGCTTATAATATTGGCAACAGTTTGATTGAAGCGGTAAATATTATCGGTTCATTATTCTATGGTGTTATCTTAGGTGTTTTCTTGGTAGCATTTTGGTTGAAAACAGTGAAAGGCAATGCCGTTTTTTTTGCTGCTGTTATTGCTGAGCTATTGGTGATTGTAATTTATAAAATAGATATCATTTCATTTTTGTGGCTGAATGTTATTGGTGCGGTATTGGTGTTTGCACTAAGTTTTATTTTGCAATTTGTACTAAAAGAAAAAGCGCCTGTTAAGACGCTTCTCTAAATAAATAATTTGCTTTAAAGTTATACTGGCATCTATTTTAATTTCCTCAAAAGATCTTCATTCATTTTTACATAATCATCATTCTTAGCTTCTTTGGCATATTCTATCGATTTTAATGCACTTACTTTTGCACCCGCTTTATCACCCATTTCTTTTTGAATTTTGGCTTTGTATAACAGTATCCAGTATGGCTTTTCCGTTACTTCAACTGCTTTAGTGCAATTGTCCAATGCCTTGGGTAAATTGTTATCATATTCTTTATAAAATTGCGCAGCTTGCCAGTACGGTTTTTTATCGGTTTTCATTGCTGCATCAATTTGTGCCCTCAACTTTTCTTTTATGTTTGTTGTTATTGGAATAACTACTGCAGTTTTTGCCCACTTGATAGTCAGTTCACAACTTTCTGGTTTTATATTCTCAAACTGCATGACTAATGTTTCTTTACCAGGTTTTATCTTGGTAGGTTCTATCTTAAAACGCACCACATCCTGCGCTTCGTTATAGCCCTCGGTACCCCAGTTGGTTAATCCTTTATTTAAAATTACTTCCCAGCTATCCACATTAGGTATGGTGTATAAAACATAAGTACCACTGTCTATTTTCTTTCCGCTTATCTCTACAGGATCTGTAAAAACGATTTTAGTAGCAGCGTTAGCGCCAGTGCGCCATAATTTATTGTAAGGAACAAGGTCGCCAAATATTTTACGCCCTTTTGTATTTGGCCTGCTGTAAGTAAGTTCAATACTTCCCATACCAAAGTCTTGCTTAATGGTTTGAGTAGAGGAAGGCTGTGGCATTTTTATCTGTGCATTGCTTAGTAGGGAGTTGCAAGCAATAGCAAACAACAGCGGCATTATTTTTTTCATATAGAGAGTTTTGCTGCAAAAATAAATGAATGGGTGCAAAGGAGGGAAGAATAAATAGAAGATTGAGAATAAAGTTAGAACTGCACCGTCACCTTACCTTTGCCTTTTTTACCTTTTTTTATTTTCCATTGTGGCCCCTGCTGAATCAATTTTTTAGCCAGTTCATCGCAATTATCACAAAGAGACTTATCAACTTTAATATTGGCAATGGTACCATTTGATTTTACATCAAATGAAAGCTCCACCTGGCCATGAATATCTTTAGTAAGAATATCTTCCGGTATTTCTATATTATTATTTACGTAAGTATTGTAATTATCCCAACCATCTTTTGGTTCAACATTTACAACAGAGTCTTTTAATAATGTAGCCTTCCTCGAAACTTTGCTTCTTGCAGCGACATCTGCACTTTTAGCTTCTACTTTTTGGTACTTAAAATTGGCATTATCTTCAGCCATTACAATTTTATTTTGCTGTACAAAACTTTGCAGTGTATAAAATTTAGGCTGGTAGCCTGCAGCTTTTACCTCTACCGTTAGTAATGAATCTGATGATACCAGGTTGAAGTTACCTTTAACATCTGCATAAGTGCCAAAGTTTTCACCTTTAATACTTATGTTGGCAAAAGGCAGTGGTGTATAATCGGCACCTAATACCTGCGCCTTAAAATTATGGTTTAGCGGCAATTCTTCTTTTGCTTTAGAAAATGCTGTGGCATTGGCATTTTTATCTTTAATTGCGTCATATACAACATTCGGCGAAGTGGTTCCAGCGGTATTAACTGTATTATAATTTTTATTATATCCGTTGGCATTATTGTTATAAGCTACGGGAGGTGGCGTAGCAGGCACTGCTTTTTTTGCAAGATAATCTCTGCGGCCATCGTTGTCACTATATTTATTAACAAGCCCAATTGAATCGTAAGCCGCTTGCTTTTGCGGCCTATAAATAAATTTTTCTTCCTTCTTGGTATTATCATCAAGAGTAATACTATTTTTAGCGTTAGCTATATCTTCTGCGGCCTTGTTTTGTTTTTCAGCAGGTGTTTGTGCAGCGCTTAAAGTTGCTGCATTAGTTTTTTCAGCATAAGCAGCATTGTTTTTATCTTGTGCTATTGCATTTGCGGCTTTGTTTTGTTTTACCTCAGCTTTTTCAGAAGTGGCTAAATTTTCTGTAATTGCTGAAGCCGAATTTGTACTTACCAAATTTGAATCTGATTTTGCAAACACCGGCACGGTTTTATTTTCTGCAGGAATGTTTTTTGCAATCGCTTGTTGGTTGTTCTTATTCATTATTAAATAAGAAATGGTTGCAGTTCCGCCAAGTAATAAAACAGCCGCAGCAACTTTCCACCAATTATTATTGCGTTTAGGCATTGCTACTACAATGGCCTTTTTCTCCTCTTTATTTTCAAATATAGTTTTTAATGCGGCCAATTCATTTTTCCAATCTTCTGGCTTCATTACACCATAACCTTCCATAGCTTCTGCTAAAAAACTATCATCCAGCGCCGCTTTTTCCATAGCATGCATCTGCAATGCGGTAAGCCTGCCCGATACGTATGCTTCTATATCTTGTGCGGTGTAAATAATATCGTTTTCTTTATCGTTCATTACTGTCAATGGTCAATTGTGAACGGGAGAATGTTTCCCTATTCCTGATTCCCAATTCCTAAACCCTAAACACCTAAACCTCCCAATCCCTTCTCTTCCATACAAAGTTTCAAATTCCTTCTGCCGTTTTGAATATAACTTCTTACCTTATTCCAGTCAAAACCAGTTATTTCCGCAATTTCGTTGTAACATTTTTTCTCTAAATAGAATAACTGTACACTTTGTTTCTGTTCTTCGGTCAATGTGTCCAAACACTGTTCCAATTTAACAAAATTGCTCTCTTTTTCCAATACTTCGCCATTCAGATGCATATTTTCTTCTGATTGCATAAAATCGCCCTTGAATTCGGTGGTTTTCATATTTCTGGGGCTTCTCAACTGCATCAGGCAGTAATTTCTTGCCAAAACATGCAGCCAGCCCTTAAAATTGTCTACTTCATGCAATCTCAGCTTGGTGTTCAATTCTTCGTAAATGTCCATTACGCCATCCTTACTGCGTTCAGCATCTTTGAAATATTTTAGGCAAACACCAAATACCAAATCCATATAGCGTTGGTACAAAACACTTAAACAATTTGTATCGCCGCTTTGTTTAAAAGCAGCAACAAGTTCCTTGTCTGTTTCGGTAGTTGATATGTTTTTTAAAAATCCCAATGCCCCTATCCCCTAAAGGGGACTTATTGCGTTTTATGAATGATGGTATATTAATTATGTCTTGATGTGTCAATTCTTCACTCAAAATACACTTTTACCGTTTGATAAAAAATACGGTTGCTTAAATACTGATGTTGTTGCTGTATTTCTGAATATCCCTGTAAGCCAAATAAGCCAGCAGCATTGCCTTTATTGATGGCAATTTCAAGATAACCGGCAGAATTGAATAAGGCTAATTTTTCTCCTTCATTCACATCAGCATAAGTGTCGCTCACTTTGTCAATCACTTCATCTCTCTTAAAAACAATTTTAAAGCTTCTGCCTTTTCTTTGTTCCTCGAAATCTTCTTTGGTAATATTTACAATTACGTTCTCAAAATTATCAATAAAGATAATTTGTCCTTCAATCCAGTTATTGCCAAGCATTGGCTTTAATGCATTTTTAACTTGTATAGATACAGATGGATCTCCAATTTGCTCCAGGGTTCTTCCCGAAATAATCTGGCTAAAAGCCTCGGCAAAAACCTTGGTACAATACAAAGTATTTTTGTGGGCAGTTTTATCTAAATGTAGTGCAACTACTTTTTCAGGTACTTCCTCTAATATCATGGTAAGCAGGCCATTATCTGCACAACCAATATAATGCCCTTTGTGTTCTGCCAGCAGTAAGTGTTCCGGCTTTTCATCAAACAAGTTTACCAATATCAGGTGAAAAGTTTCGGTACTAAAATTTTTTATTGCATTGCGGCAAACATAAGCTGCCTGCGGATAATTAAAAGGGGAGAGCTGGTGGGTAATATCAATAATATTGAAATGGTCATTTGCCTGTAACAATTGCCCTTTTACTGCACCAACTAAAAAATCCTGCTGGCCAATATCAGATGTAAGGGTAAGTAATGGCATTTATGATAATGAATAATTAGCTAATGAATAATGATTAATGGATAAAGCGATAAATCTAAACTTCTAAACCCTAAACTACTAAACCAGATTACCTTACAAGCCCTCCATCTTTAAAAAAGAATTTCTTTACCAATTTATCGGTAAGAGAAGGGAAGAGTTTATTCAATAAAACAGTTCGTTTATCGGCAAACGTAAATACTAAGGTTCTTTTTTGTTTTTCTATTGCTTTGATGATTTTTTCGGCACATTCTTCGGAACTCATCATTTTTTCTTCATGTGCTGTGCTTACTTCTACCAACTTTCCTTTGCTTATCAAAGGTATATGGCGAATATTTGATTTTGTAAAACCCGGACAAACCCACATTACACTTACACCAGAGTCAATTAATTCTGTACGCAATGCTTCTAAAAATCCTGTCATTGCAAATTTGCTGGCCGAGTAACCGCTTCTTCCTGGTAATCCTCTGTAACCTGCAATAGAAGAAACACCAACGATTGCGCCTTTTCTTTCTATGATGGAGTTTAATGCCAGTTTGGTACAATAAAGGGTACCATAAAAATTGATGTCCATCACTTTTTCTACATCTTCGATTTGTATATCCTGTAATACACCTCTTATATTTATTCCGGCATTATTAATTAAAATATCAATGCCTCCAAAGTTTTCAATGGTGGAATTGATAAAATTTTTACAATCATTCAAACTACTGACATCAGCAACCAATGTATGTAAAGGCAAACCAGAATGCTTCACCTGCAAATCATATAATTTATCCTGGTTACGGCTACAGGTAGCCACTTTTGCTCCCATTGACAGTAATGCATCTACCAATGCTTTACCAATGCCATCACTTCCACCGGTAACAGCTACTACTTTATTTTTAAAATACGTACTCATAAAATTATTATAAGCAAAAATAAGTGAGTTATATGGCTGTTTGCAAACAAAATGTTGAAAATCATATTTAAATGTTGAAAAAGTTTGCTTAAAAAATTTGCTGCAATATGTTTTTACCCTATTTTTGCACTCCCAATTAAAAAACGGGGTGAAGAATTGGTAGCTCAGTTGGTAGAGCAATACACTTTTAATGTATGGGCCCTGGGTTCGAGTCCCAGCCAGTTCACGACGTAACACACAAAAAAATACAAAAGCCTTTAGACTTCAATGTTTAAAGGCTTTCTTGTTTTTAAGACCTCCATAAGCCATCAAACACCCACAAAAAAAATGGTAACCTTAATGGTAACCTTATTTTTTTTACTGGTAACCTCACTTAATACAAAAAAATCTCTTCTATAATCAGTGAAATTTGCGTATCTTTGAGTGAGAAAACAGTTCTTTTATTTAGTGGTATAAATTCAAATAGCAAATGGTTGTAGTAAGGTTATTTTATCCAACTAGGATTATAACCGAACCTGTATTGAGTGAGATATTTCTCACACTTTTCAGCATTCCTTTAAGGAAGGTGATAACCAAATTTTAAGACATGAAAATTAAAATTCTATTTTGGATATACAAGTCTAAAAAGAACAGTGAAGGTGACGTACCCCTTTATCTAAGACTTACCATTAATGGTAAAAAGGTAGAGATAGCAACAGGCTATCATATCAAATGTGCTGACTAGGATAATAAAAAAAAATCAGTTAAGCCTAAGTCCGACAATAGCACGGCAGTTAATAATTACATTACTGTAACTAAGAACAAAATCTTACTACTACAAAATGAGTTGACTATATCAGGCGCTATTGGTATAACTGCAAATTCATTTAAGGAACTTCTATTGGGTAAATCCACTACAAAGAAAACTTTAATTGAAGCATTTGAGTATCATAACAGCAAAGTAAAATCGCAGGTAGGAAAAGGCAAAGCAATAGGAACATACAAACATTATGAAGTAGGTAAAAAAAAGCTTGTACGTTTTTTAAAGCATGCTTATAATACTAATGATGTTTTACTTGATAATCTTTCACATAAGTTCTTAGTTGATTTTACGACCTTTCTCATGAATGTAGATAACCTAAGTAGTAATTCAGCAATGAAGAAGTTAACGCATTTAAAAACGGTTGTATCAATGGCTAGAGCTAATGGATGGACAAACAATAATCCATTTAGTGCTTTTAAGTGTACCTACAAAAATCCACAAAGAGAAGTTCTTTCCAAAGAATGTGATAAAGGAGAAATTCATTTATCAATTGACCACAATAGTATAAAAAGTTGTTTCGTCAAGTTAGTTTGCGTTGACAAAATTAATAGTGCGATAATAAAAAAGAAATCGTTAGACAATTTATAATGATGCCGAAAGCGCAAGATTGGATTTACTGCTATGCTAAGGACAGAGATAATTTTGTTTATCTTCATTCAGTGCCGCACTAAAAACTGAACTTTTTGATTAGTCAAAATTTCCCATTTAGTTCTTAACTTCAATTAAATATTTTTAATTAGCAGAGGCTGTGGCAGATGGAATTAATTCCAAACCTGCATAAAGTGCTGCTCGTTATCGGCAACAGTAAAATGACACTTCGTATATATTCATATATATTGACAATTACCCTTCTAACAAGTTGCAACTTTAAATCGGCTGACGATTATTTAAAGGAGGGACATGACATTGGTTTGACAGGGAATTATAAAGCTGCAATTCAAAGTTTCACCAAAGCAATCCAGAAAAATCCGAAATTAAAAGAAGCTTATATTCAGCGTGGGCTTTGTTTTGAAAATATTCAGGAAGACAGTTTAGCTATAAATGATTACGAAAAGCTTTTACGTTTCGACGCTAACAATACGATTGCACTTTATTATCTTGGACTTTGCAAATACAGACATAATAAATTTGAACAAGCAATTGATTTTTACAACAAGGCATTAGTCACAAAAGGTGTTTCAAATCCATCCGATACTTCCCGTACACAATTCGTTGTTGACTTTAACCAAAACGGGATACTTGCTGAGCTACCTTCATTTGATGTCGTATCTTATGAAATATTTTACGAACGAGGGTTAGCATATTATTCAACTGGTCAAATCCAAAGAGCTTATTATGACTTTGAAAATTGCATCAATCAAAAATATAATTTAGGTTCAAGCAATTACATGGTTGGGCTTTGTTGGTTGGCAGCAAATAAAAGAGAGAGAGCCTGTGAATCATTTAGGCAAGGTTCATTTTATGGAGACAGCCTTTCCATAATGCAGATTCGGGAACAATGTAAGTGAAACTACTGCAAGCAACATTGGGTCCTATGCAAGTTAGTTTGAGCTTGTAACATCAACTAATTGCAAATCTCAGCTTCAGTTTCAGCAGGTGAATATTAAACAGCTTTTGTACTCAACTTAAACATCATATTTTTAATAAATCTCAAATATAGAATGTGGCTTTTTATTAGTATAGTTTTTTTGGTAGTTTTCATTCTCTTAATTAAGAAAATAAGAGACAAAAAATTATTAGAAACTGTCACAAAGCAAAACAGAGGTACAAGAACAGAAAGAGATTTAGTGTTAAAATTCTTAAAGTATGGAATATCTGCACAAACAATTTTTCACGATTTATATGTCAAAAAGTACAATGGGAATTTTTCTCAAATTGATTTAGTAGTTGCAACGAAAGTAGGCATCATTGTACTTGAAGTAAAGGATTATAGTGGTTGGATTTTTGGAGCCGGTCATAATTCACAATGGACTCAAGTACTAGCTTATGGTAAAAGAAAATATCGTTTATTCAACCCGATAATGCAAAATAGTAAACATATAAGCGATTTAAAACAGCAACTTAGACAATTTGAAACTGTACCGTTTTATTCAATTGTCGTGTTCTACGGTAATTGCGTATTGAAAGATATCAATTTTGTACCCAATGGAACATTTCTTATAAAATCAAATAGAGTATTAGAGGTTTTTGAAATACTTATGAAAAATAACGAACCTGCTTTCTATACTAATAAAAATGAAATAGTTCGAATATTACAAGAGGCTGTGAAAAATGGAGAAGACCGTGAAAATCAAATTCAACACATCAAGAATATTCGTGAAATGCTAGGTAAGGATAAAATATTTGACTGAATAGAAATTATGGGAAAGCTTGTCTCTAACAAATAGTTTGCTGCTATGCTAGCTGATTAATATATCTTCATTTTTAGTAACCTATTTTAAAATACATTTCTCTTGAGTAACGAAATATCATTTTTAAATGCCCATCCAAACGCCCAAAGGTTGATGAAGGATGAATTCTTTTATGATATAACAGACCAGCTTTCGCCTTTTGGTGATGATGATAGTTGGGAGACCTTTATGGCGTTTCAAGAATGGTTGCAAACGAATAGTAACAGGAACAAAATGGAATTTATTCATCAACAGATTTCATACTGGGACTATCCTCCATTCGACTTAAATACAACAGATTTCGATGTAATTAACAGGTATCTACAAACTAGCCCTTTACATAACAGATTCCTTTATGGCACTGATGAAGCAATAATTGCTACTGCTTTCGGACAACTTTACCTTGAAGGGCTAATAGATTTGAACATTAGAAATCTGGCGATAACTGCGATAAAAAGGCAAACACTTACTGAAATGATAGCCATGCACTCGGAAGAATTTAGCAATAAGATTGTCATTAAATATTCTAAACTTTTAAAGGTTTTGCAACCTCAGCCGTAAAAAACATACACCAAGTGTTTGTTCCTAGACTTTAGAAATAGACCTTAATCTTTTACTTCCAAACAGGCCAGTTAAAACAAAGCATATCTTAAGGGACAGGTACAGGTGAATTAGGGAAAGTTTCAAATTTTAGCGTAGTTACCTTAGAGATGAAGCACTAAAAACTGAGACTTTTTGATTGCTGTGTTTCTTGAAATCGTTGTTTTATAAAGCCATCAAGCTGCAACCTCTAATGTCGCTATTGTCTATCCGCCCCAGCACCTCAAAACTATCATTGCTGTATAATCTGCCAACATCGCTGGTAGCAATAAAACTACAGCTATAAATATTTGCCAAGTCAATAATATTTAATGCACCTGTAATCGGCCTTTCTTTTACATCACCAGCTGTGTAAATTGCAAATGGGTCATCTTCTTCCCGTATCAATACTTTCATCCATGGCGCACAATGAAAAATACCATCGCCTTTGGAATAAGCCTGCGATAACAATTCAGTCATACCATATTCAGAATGTACCAGGCTGATACCTAAGTTTTTTTGTAATTCCTGATGTACTTCCTGCCTCGTCATTTCTTCTCTCCGGCCTTTCATGCCACCCGTTTCCATCACAACGGTGTGGCGTAGTTGCATGGGATGCTTTTCTGCAAAATCGAGTAATGCATAAGTAACTCCGATTAAAATGGTGGGCTTTTTTAAAATTTCGTTGTGCAAAATGGCGCTGTGTAACTTATCCAGGTTGTACAAATAAAATCCGCTGTGTTCATCTTCACTTTGTTTTATCAAATCATCAACCATATAAACCAAAGAAGAATTGTTTCTTTCTAAATAAGATGGCAGTAAGCCTAAAATACATTTGTTGTTTGCAGTATCATAAAATTTTTGAAAACAGGTATTAAAGCTTTTTTTATAAAGAGATACATCTTTTACTAAATGTCTGCTGTTTATTGTTGTTGTTGTACCGCTGCTTTCAAAAACGGTTTCTGGCTCAAATATTGTTGTTTTGATACTATGCGATTTGAAAAAGGAGATAGGCAGAAAAGGAATTTTTTGTAAAGTATTTACCTCTTCGGCTTTTAACTTTAGAGTATCGCAATATTTATGGTAAACTTCACTGTTATTGTATTGAAATTGGAATAATTCAAGGGCTATACTTTTAAAGTTTTCGGGCGAGGCATCAAAAAGCCTTTCTTCAAGGTCAATATTTTTAACGGGTTGTTTCAATTTCAATCAGTAAATTTGATTAATTAATTATACAAAGATGCGTTATATTCTCACTTTTATTGCTGTCGGGCTGATTTTTTCAGCTTGTAAAAAAGATAAATTTACAACTGCTCCACAAATCAGTTTTAAAGATGTGAGCCCTAATTTTTACAGTTCCAGTACAGCTCCATCAGAATTCCCTGTAATGACATTACACATTACCGATGCTGAGGGCGACCTTGGTATCATTGCAGGTAAGGACACTTCTTTTCTTTATATCGTTAATCTTCGTACCAACCAAAATGATTCGATAGCCCTATTCCCCAATCTTGCCACTGCGGCCAAAGCAAATTTTGAGGCAGATATTAATATAAACATGAAGCGCTTTTTGGGAGTTCCTGTTAATAAAAGAGATAGTATTTATTACAGGATTTATGTAACAGACTTTGCAAAAAATAAAAGCAATGTAATTGTAACGGATAAACCTGTTATTTATATCCCATAATGAAGTGGCTGCACTTTATCTTATCACATTCCATTTTTATTGCATTTTGCGCTGTGGCACTCTGTTTTCAAACGGCTTTATTGCTGCATATTAATCTTACTATTTACCTATACTTTTTTATTTTTTTTTCAACCTTATGCAGCTACAATTTTTATTGGTTGCTCAGCGGTTATTCATTTGCAGGTGCTACAATGAATACGTTTATTAAAAAGCATTACAGTAACCTTATCGTTTTTTTACTGGCAGCTGCCGGTATGAGTTTCACGCTTTTAAAAATTCCAAAATTATTGCCGGTAGTAAGTGCCGGTATAGTACTCACTTTACTTTACGCAGTTCCATTATTACCTTTTAAAATTTTTCATCTTGCCCGTAAAGCCGGTTTACTAAAGACCATTTTACTGGCATTTACATGGGCATTTGTAACGGTATATATTCCTTACAAAGAAGCACCCATAGGTAATTTCAACACTTTGGTATTGTTGTTTAATGCCCGCTTTCTTTTTATGCTAATGCTCTGTATTATTTTTGATGCAAGAGATACAAAAGTTGATAAGATACGAGGTTTGCAAACCCTTACCACCATATTAAAGCCATCTACTGTTCAATATATCATGCTTACAGTGTTTATATTGTTCATCATTAATGGAATTGTGTTAAGGCTTTATTATCATGAAATGATACAGATAGGAGCCTTGGCTGTAAATGCAATATTGGGCCTTACTATTTATTATTTCTCTTTAAAAAAACAAGGGTATTTCTTTTATTATTTTTTGGTAGATGGGTTAATGCTGTTTTCTTCTATTACTATATATATAGCAAGCTTGCTTTAAAAAAGTAAAGTAGATATCCCACAAAGCCACAAAAAAATCGCTACGATGATTTTCTTTTACAATACCTTTTATTTATGTACTCAGTATTTAACTATTTTTGCATTATAAACTATTTTACACAATGGCTAAAGCAAAGAAAACTAAAAGCATTTTAAGCGACGAATCATATAACTTCTTAAAGAATTATATCAACAATCCTTCTCCCACAGGTTTTGAAAGTGCTGGCCAAAAATTGTGGCTCGATTATTTAAAACCTTTTATCGATACACATTTTACTGACCCGTACGGTTCTGCAGTGGGTATAATAAATCCAGATGCACCATTTAAAGTAGTGATAGAAGCCCATGCCGATGAAATAAGCTGGTTTGTAAATTATATTTCACCCGAAGGGTTGATTTATTTAAAAAGAAATGGGGGAGTGGACCATCAGATTGCACCTTCGATGAGGGTATTGATCCATGGCAAAAAAGGTGCTGTAAAAGCAGTTTTTGGCTGGCCAGCCATACACACCCGTATGGGCAATCCCGATGTAAAGGAACCACAACCAAAATTGGATAATCTTTACCTGGATTGTGGCGCAAGAAATAAAAAGGAAGTGGAAGCTTTAGGCGTTCATATTGGAGCAGTGGCTACTTACGAAGATGGCTATGAAGAGCTGGCTTACGATTTTTTAATTGGCCGTGCATTTGATAACCGTGTTGGTGGTTTTATGATTGCAGAAGTTGCAAGATTATTAAAATTGAACAAGAAGAAATTACCCTTTGGTTTATATATTGTAAATGCAGTTCAGGAAGAAGTCGGTCTTCGTGGCGCAGAAATGATAGCCAGAAGGATTAAACCCGATATAGCCATCATTACTGATGTTACGCATGATACATCTACTCCGATGATTAGCAAAATTATACAGGGCGAAACCACTTGCGGCAATGGCCCGTCACTAACTTTTGGCCCTGCGGTACATAATAAATTATTGGATATTGTACAGGATGTCGCAGGTAAAAATAAAATCCCTGTGCAACTCCATGCGGTAAGCCGCAGCACTGGCACCGATACAGATTCTTTTGCTTATGCCAACGATGGTTGCCCATCAGTTTTAATTTCTATTCCTTTGCGCTACATGCATACTACGGTAGAGATGCTGCATAAAGATGATGTAGAGAATACCATCAAGCTGATGTATGAAACCTTATTGACTTTAACACCCAAGACTAACCTAAGTTATTTTAAATAACGTGGTTTAAAATACAATAAATGGAAGACAGGTTTACGAAATTCTCCAAACTTTATATACTGATATTTTTATTATTTCTTTCTATACCCGTATTATTTGGTGCGGTGATAAGCCTGTTTTACGGGTTTTCTAAATTGATTTCCTCCAGGCCGGTGGATATTGCTTTTGAGTTGATAGTGATTTGCGTTCCCTCGGCAATTTTTGCAACAGCCTATTACATATTTATAAGAAGAACAAAAAACAATCCTTCCGGCATTGTAAGAGCAATCTCTTATATATTTTCTTTTATTGGTTTGCTGGTTAGCCTTGCTGCAGTAATAATGAATTTTATGGATTACTTTAAAAGGCATGCCCACGATATTTATGATTACACCAGCTTTAGCCTTTGGTTTTTAGCAGGGAATGTTGGATTGCTTTTTTTGATGGCAATTATGCAGGCGTTGACTACTGCAAAGGAAGTGGATTGGATGGATAGGCAGAAGAATAAATAATATGACTTTTTATGAAAGATATATTAATGGAGAAACTGAAGAAGTCTACAAGGATATTTATGCTCTTGGGCAAAATGCATTTTCATCGAATAACTTGCATGACGTTGAAAAAGTATTAACAGAAACCTTTCAAAGAGTTGCTTATAATCTTGAAGTAATTTATTCTGAGCTTAAAAATATCAACTATTTATTTAAGACAAATTTTGAATATAATTTTCAACGTCCATTAATAAAGCCTTTAATAAATACGGATGAACTATTAATGAAGTTGGAAAATGGAATTAACTCTTTCGGATTTGTACCATTATCGCTAAAAATGTTTTATAAAATTGTTGGTGCCTGTAATTTTGGGTGGGATTATGCTACCAATGAAGATTACATTTGGCCGGGTGCCGATCCAATTCAGATTCGCCCCCTGATGATATAATTACCGAAATAAGCGACAAAGATTATTTTGCTTATTTGAAAGAATATTACGAAGAAGATGGTTTTGTCTCATTGCCTATAGCGGCAGATTATTTGCATAAAGATAACATAAGCGGCGGACCTCCTTATTCTATAAAAATAACCGACATGCAAACTGTAGATTCTGAATTTTTTAAATGAAGAGCGCAATACATCATTTATTAATTATCTCAGAATTTGTTTTGACAATTGTGGCTTTTCAAGAATTACGGATTCAGAAGGTGGCAATGATTATGATTTTTTTTTCGATAGAGTAAAACCTCTGCTCAAACCAATATGATTAATAGTTTAATGATTACATTTCAAATCTGATAACAATCTTCAACGCTAACAAGTATAATCTTGATACAAGTCTTCCAAAAAAAATCCCCACCAAGAATAGCGGGGATTAATCAAAACCAACTGTATGCTATGAAAACATTTTATTGAATAGTTATATCTTTTGTTTCAGCTTTTACTTCCGCTTTTTTAGGAAGCCCAACATGTAAAATGCCATTTTCGTATTTGGCACTAATGTTAGTGGCGTCAATCTTTTCATCTAAAGTAAAACTGCGTTTAAAAGATTTTGAGCTGAATTCTTTGCGAATTACTTTATCAGTTTCAGATTTAGCTTCTTCTTTCTTTTCGGCACTTACCGTTAAAGTGTTGCCTTCTAATTTTACATTAAAATCGCCTTTGTCAAAACCAGGAGCTGAAAACTGCAAATGATAATGGTCGTTCTTTTCAATGATATTTACCGGGGTAAAAAATTCTTGTCTGCCTACTTTACCAAAGGTTGATGGTAAATCATTAAAAAGGTCGTTCATTAAACCATCAAAAGATTTTGCGAATGGGTTGTTTGCTCTTACCAGTGTCATAGTTGTATTTGTTTTAAATTTTAAAATTTTGTTTTTATAAAGGGAGATGTTCAAATAGTATTCCATGCAGTTTTGTATGCCTTAATTTCTTAAAACCACTAATTTTAGCTGACGTATTGTCTGTTTTTACTTCATAAAGGTGTCATTATTTCTGATTCTGTGGTTAAATGGGTTGATTAAATAAGTCAAGTTTCAAAGAACTTGACTTATTTGTTTAATCAAAGTGTATTAAAAATATTATTCCGAATATGGTAAAGCCAAATCACTTGAAGATGTTCAATGAATAGCATAAGTGCGTAATTTTGTGTTCTTAAAAAAAGACAAACACATGTATCCAGAAGAAATTGTAATACCAATGAAGGAAGAGCTTACAGAAAATGGCTTTTCAGAAATGGTAACCCCGGCTCAGGTTGAACAAACCATTAATGATGAAGGAACTACTTTAGTTGTAATAAACTCGGTATGCGGTTGCAGCGCAGGTACAGCAAGGCCTGGTGTTTTATTGGCAGTACATAACAGCGCAAAAAAGCCAACACACCTTGCAACCAGTTTTGCAGGTTTTGATGTTGACGCAGTAAAAAAGATAAGAGAGCATTTGTTGCCTTACCCGCCATCATCGCCATCAATTGCTTTATTTAAAAATGGCCAGCTGGTGCATTTTATAGAAAGGCACATGATTGAAGGCAGAAGCGCTCAAATGATTGCCGAAAATTTGATTGGTGCATTTGAACAACATTGCAATTAATTTATTTGATGGGTTAATAAGTATGTCCTCTTGCCTAAGCAGGAGGATTTTTTTTGAGGCCCAATGCCCCAGTCCCCTAAAGGGGAGCTTATTATAACGAGTAAAAAGTGAAGCCCATTTTTAGTTTATCTAATAATGACGGCTTTAGCAATTTCATTGGTTTATTTAATATCTTGCAACCTTTACTATTGCAAGTTGTAATGATAACTTGGTTATAATGAAAATCATAAATCGCAAATCATAAATCGCAAATCGAATGTATCCGAATTTATATTATGTTTTTAAAGACTGGTTTGGGGTAGAGTGGAAAAGCTTGAGCATTTTAAATACTTTCGGTTTAATGGTTGCCGTTGCGTTTATTGTTGCGGCAGTGGTGCTTACCAGCGAGCTCAAGCGTAAGGAAAAAATGGGCCTTTTATTTCCCCGTGAAGAAATGATTACAGTTGGAAAACCTGCTACACTTTTGGAATTGTTGTTAAATGCACTTATCGGATTTATTTTCGGCTTTAAAGTATTGGGGCTAATTTTCAACAGGCCTGAAAACATGAATCCGCAGGATTATATTTTTTCTGGTCAGGGAAGTCTTTTAGGAGGTTTATTGGTTGGGGTACTTTTAGGAGGATTAAAATGGTACGATAAAAACAAGCAAAAATTAAAGGAACCAGAGCGCCGCCATGTTCGTATTTGGCCGCACGACAGGGTGGGAGATATAATTATCCTGGGTTTAATATTTGGCATTATTGGTGCTAAAATATTTGATAACCTAGAAAACTGGGACGAGTTTGTAAAAGACCCAATTGGCAGATTGTTCTCAGCCAGCGGACTTACTTTTTATGGCGGCCTTATTTTAGCTGCTGCTG
>Ga0265327_10000208_pt1 | contig 123034 bp, 90 predicted proteins | sample 41621metaG_FD_202089 | JGI IMG/M metagenome (GOLD analysis project Ga0265327, IMG submission 202089) | Rhizosphere microbial communities from Carex aquatilis grown in University of Washington, Seatle, WA, United States - 4-16-21 metaG | ecosystem: Host-associated > Plants > Roots > Rhizosphere... | reverse complement strand
GCATCATCCGTTTTTTCATATGCCGCAATATAAAGTCCGGTATAGGCAGGTGGTATAAAAGCCGCTACGGCCCATCCTTTATTACAAAGCCGCATATCGCCCGTACGCACATCAATACCAATACCGCGGCGTCCCGGCAGTTCATAAAGGCTGCCACCGGTCGGCAATTCTATCCAATCTTCAACGTCAACAGGAAAAGCATCCCAGCCTGCACGGCCAACGGCATACAGGGTGGTATCTTCAAAAATAGTTCCCTGCCCGTCAGAGTATAATAAATAAGGTGATTGTTGTAAGGCCATACTGTAAAATGTTGCCTGCAAGCTGTTACTTACAAGCCGTAAAAACCGCAAATTTCGTTAATTTCTACCTTATGTAGTGCAGTTAAAGATAATCTTTATTGCCTGGCGCTTTTTGGTGAAAGTTGTAAGCGGCAAAACGCATTAATTTCCACCTCCTCAGTGGCAGTTAAATCCTTTTTCACCTCTTTTTGCCAAATCTTATTGTTTTTGGCATCAATGGTTATCAGTCCATCCCTTATAATAACATTAGATAGTTGCTGCCATGGCAGGTTGGTTTTAAAATCAGTTTGCAGGGTTACGCCTGCCTGGGTTATTATTATGGTGTGCTGGTTTTTAAACCGTCTTTCAAACAGGGCGGCAACTATTAGCACTATGCCCATAAGTATGCCGGTGATACCGCCCTGTACAAACCAAAAAACAGCTACCAATAATAATATAATGTTCAGGTATGCAAAGGCTGGCTTGCGGTTAAAAACATTGTAAAGCCCATATATAGTAAGCAACAACAATATGGTGAAGCACACAATGGCCGGAACCTGGCGCTGTACTATTGCGTTAAATAAAAAAGCGCCAAGCGATATAACAAGCATTAACAACGACGCTATGTTAATTGTGCGGGTGTTGTTTTGCTGTTTTATGGGTATGTTAAATAAAGTGCCGCTTTGCGTGGCGGTATTAATAGTACTACTCATTACTTTTTAAAAGATAATTGCAAAGCTTCCATAAAAGCCTTGCCGCTACGTTTGAGTCAATGTTGCTGTCGCCAACACCCACTTCAACAAGATCGAAACCAATAAGCTTTCTGCCGCTGTCAATTATTTTCTTAAACAGGTAAATCATCTGTTCTAACTCAAAGCCACCCGGTACCGGCGTGCCTGTATGCGGGCACAGCTTGGGGTCAAGCCCGTCAACATCAAAACTTATAAATACGTTTTGCGGTAAGTGGCCAATTATTTCGTCGGTAATTATTTTCCAGGTCTCACCCTCATACATGCGCTGTTTTATCTGCTGGTCAAAATAGGTTATAACGCGGTAATTGCTGGTGCAAACATAATTCCACTCCTCTTCGCTGTAATCGCGTACGCCCAATTGCACAAGGCGTTCTATTTGCGGCAGGTTTGTAAGTGCATTATACATTACTGATGCGTGCGAGTGCCTGAAGTTATTATAAGCCTGCCTCAGATCACAGTGCGCATCAACCTGCAATATGCCAAAAGAACCATATTTTTCAGCAATGGCTTTGTAAAAACCAATTGAAGCGCCATGCTCGCCGCCAATAAGGCCAACAAGCTTACCGGCTTTAAGCAAGTCGTTCGTTTGCTCAAACACCCAGTTATTAAGCATATCGCCGCCTTCGTTAATTTCCCTGCGGCTTTTGCACATAAACTTATTCTTATCAACCTCCTCCCCTTTTGAAATGTAATTCATAAAAAGCTCAGCCTCCTTACGCAGGTAGTCGCTCTTCATCAAAATTTTCATTTCTGTTGGTCGCAGGTAAAAACCTTTGCGCCAGCCGTTTGGTACGTCTGCGTCAAATAGGTCAACCTGTAAACTTGCTTTGCAAATATGTTCGGCGCTCCTCGCGGTTCCCGCGCCGCAGCTAACTGTAACCTCCCAGGGCACAGGTACTAAAACCACCCGTGCTTCTTCTTCTGAAAAAGGCAACCCAAAAATATTGTTATCCGGGTTTCCTGCTACGTTAGGATTGAACAGTGAAAGATCTGTCATGCTTTACTCCTTAAACTGGGTGCAAGTTACAATGTTATTATTACATAATGCTAATACTGTTAAGCACTTTAGCACAGGTATTACACAGATTAATGTGTTTTTAAGTGTTAACAAACGTTAGTAAAAAAATGTGTTAGAAAGTATTTAATAATTGACCGGATTTTTGCAGCATTTGCAGAATGGTGACCTTACGCCTTGCGTGGGGCCGTATTAGCATAATTGGCGCGCTTTCTTTTCGTGCTATCCTATATGTTTGCACTGGCCAGTTAGCGCGTGCGGGTAATAATAAAACCGTTGCTCTTGGGCAAAAACACTACCTTTATAAGTGCTTAAAATCCAATTCAAGTTAATATTCAAAGCCCTTCCCGGGCCGTTTTTAATAATATTGCCAGATACGCCCGATTTTACAATTGCAGAAGCAAGCACCTTATTTTTAAAAGATAGCGGAATAAAAGAAGAAGATATTATTGGTAAAAGCATTGCAAATGCTTTTGCTGGTAATCTGCTCAACCCTTCACCCTACGTTAACCATTTACAGCAGTCTTTGGGCTGGGTGGTCAGTAATAGCATGCCCCATACAATGCCTGCGTGCCATACCTGGGCGGTAGGTGAAATTAAAGAATGCGGGTTTACAAACACCCCGGTGCTGGATGAAAACAACCAGTTATGCTACATAATTCATTCAGTTATTAATAACACCACGCCCACACACATTGCAGCGCTAAAAACAAAAGGCAAAAACCTTAAGAAAGATATTGCACTGCGGCCTCTATTTCAATCGATAGTTAGTTCATCTGATGATGCCATTATAAGTAAAACACTGGATGGCATTATAACTACCTGGAACCAGGCGGCAGAAATAATTTTTGGCTACCCGGCGCAACAGGTTATAGGCAGGCATATTTCAATAATAATTCCCCCGGGCCTTATTGTAGAAGAGCAGGAAATTATTGCAGCGATGATGGAGGGCAGGCATGTAACACAATATGAAACAGAACGGGTAAAAAAGGATGGAAGCCTTATAAGTGTTTCGGTAACAATATCACCTGTATTAGATGAAAGGGGGGATATAATGGGTATCTCTAAAATTGCCAGGGATATTACTGAGCAAAAAAAGGCAGCCAACAAAATAAAAGAAAGCGGGCTGCGGTACAGGTCGCTTATTGAGCAGGCGACCGACGCTATTTGCATTGTTGACAAGGCGCTTAAATTTATTGATGTAAATACCGCAGCCTGCCGGTTGTTTGGCAGCACAAAAGAAGAATTTTTACAGCTTTCGCTATATGATATTTTACTGGAAGAAGACCTTAAAGAAAACCATTTAAAAATGGAGGAAGCCCTGAACGGCGAAACGGTGCGTAATGAGCGGCTGCTTAGAAGGAAGGACGGCACAACCATATTGATGGAAGTAAGCACAAAAATGCTGGAGGACGGCTCGTTTATTTTGTTTGGGCGTGATATAACAAAGCAGAAAGAGGCAGAGGAGAGCAACCGCTTTAAAGCCAAGCTGCTTAATACAATTGGCCAGGCAGTAATTGCAACAGACGTAAACGGGGTTATAAATTTTTGGAACAGGGCTGCAGAAGAAATGTGCGGCTGGGCTGCTGGTGAAGCTATGGGCAGAAATGTGCTGCTGCTACTGCCGGTAGAGCGAAAAGAAAGCCAGGCAAATGAAGCAATACAGCAGGTGCTTGGGGGCAGCCTTTGGTCGGGCGAGTTTATCGCAAAGCGTAAAAATGGCCAGTCGTTCCCGGTGTTTACTACTATAGCCCCCGTTTATGGGGCGTTTAATAAATTATCGGGACTTATAAGTATAACCTCAGACATTACTGAACGCAAAAAAGCCACTGAGGAAATTAAATACCTGGCCAACAAGTTATTGCTTGCAACCGGCAGCGCCGGTATAGGCATTTGGGATTGGGATATTTTAAAAGGCAACCTTGGGTGGGACGAGGGTATGTACAGGCTTTATAATATAAACAGCCAGCAGCTGGGCTCAGTGTATGACGGCTGGCTTGCAAGGCTGCACCCGGAAGATAAGCAGCGCGTAAATGAAGAAATAAACTTGGCTGTGACAGGAGCGAAGGAATATAATACAACGTTTAAGGTAATATGGCCTGACCTTTCATTACACTATATTAAAGCCTCGGGGATGGTTGAACGGGACAGTGCAGGGGCCGCTGTACGCATGATAGGGGTAAACTGGGATGTTACAGAACGAAGCATTTTTGAACTGCGTTTAAATGAATTAAACAACACCCTTCAAAAAAATTTAAAAGAGCTTGCTACATCCAATGCGGAGCTTGAGCAGTTTGCCTACGTAGCATCGCACGACCTGCAGGAGCCTTTACGTATGGTAACAAGCTTTTTAACCCTGCTGAAGAAAAAATACGGCAACTTAATTGACGACAAGGGAAAGACATACATTGATTTTGCCGTTGACGGTGCAAAACGTATGCGGCAAATAATACTTGACCTGCTTGATTTTTCAAGGGTGGGCAAAACAGGAGATAAACTGGAAAGCCTTGACCTTAATACTTTGCTTGATGAAATTAAGATACTGCTGCGAAAAAAAGTTGAGGAAAAAAAAGCGGTAATTACTGTAAATAAGCTACCGCCTGTGCGGGCACACAGATCGCCGTTACGGCAGGTTTTTCAAAACCTTATTGATAACGCTTTAAAATACACTGCCCAGGGCGTTGTTCCTAATATTACGGTATCAGCCATTGATAAACAAGATCATTGGCAATTTACAATACAGGATAATGGCATAGGGATAGACAAGGAGTTTTTGGATAAGATATTTATCATCTTTCAACGGCTGCATAATAAAGATGAATTTTCCGGCACCGGTATGGGGTTGGCAATAACAAAAAAAATTATTGAAAACTATGGCGGTAAAATATGGGTTGAATCAGAAAGAGGAACAGGCAGTACATTTTGTTTTACGCTTTTAAAGCAACACTAAGTTGAAATATTGGAAAATATATACCACCTGTATTAAACGTAATTGTGCTAATAACGCAGGCAAGGGCAACGACCTTGCCTACTGGCGCGATAATCTTTTTGCAAGCGCCATTATTTACCTGCTGCCTTTTTGCTTAATAGCTTTGTTACCGGCAATTTACTGGGTTTTTGTAACCAGGCAGTACATAATAGCGATGGTTGATGTGGTTGCGCTGGCGGCTATGCTGGTAGTAGCTGTTATGCCTGGCATAGGTTTACCGGGGCGTAAAATCATCTTTATCATCAGTATATATTTATTTAGTTGTGCTCTGCTGTATTTAGCAGGGCTGGCAGGCCCCGGGCTATTGTACCTGCTGGCAACTTGTGTATTAAGCATATTAATTTTTCCAAATAAATATTCATTCTGGCCCGCCTGGTTAAATACGGCCATTTGCCTTTTGTGTGCGGTTGCTATAAAGCTTAAACTTATAGCATGGCCACCCGGCCGCTACCCCGCAACGGGGGAATGGATAGCGGTATCTATTAATCTTGTTTTTGTTAGTTTTTTGTTTTCAGCTTTAATACCAAGGCTTTTTAATGGCTTACAGAAAACAATTAATAATGAGAAGCAGCTTAAGGACGAGGTTAACCGGCAACAGCAACATTTACAACAGGCATTGCACATGCTGCAGCAAAAAAATAACGAGCTTGAGCAGTTTGCTTATGTAGCAAGCCACGATCTAAAAGAACCACTGCGTATGGTAACCAGTTTTATGGGGTTGTTAAAAACTAAATATGGCAGCCAGCTTAATGAAAAGGCACACACCTATATTGGCTTTGCATTAGACGGTGGCAGGCGTATGCAAAGAATGATTGACGACCTGCTGGAACTATCGCGCACGGCACGTATTGACACGGTTAAAGAAGATGTAGATATGGGCGGTATGCTTAACGAAGCAAAGCAAAATATTTTTAAGCTTATTGAAGACAGCCGTGCTGAAATAATTGTAAAAGCACAGATGCCCGTTTTGGCTGTATATAAAACAGGTATTGGCCGCCTGCTGCAAAACCTTTTAATTAATGCAATAAAATTTAGTAAAAACGGCATTCCACCTGTAATTAACGTAAGCGTAACAGAAGCAGGAGATGAATGGCTGTTTTGTATTAAAGACAATGGCATTGGCATTGAGCAGGCGCAATGCGAAAAAGTCTTTGACATTTTTACGCGCCTGCACCCTCAACAAATGTATGAGGGAACAGGCATGGGACTAGCCATTTGCAAAAAAATTGTTGAGCGCCATGGGGGCCATATATGGGTAACATCAGAAGAAGGCACAGGCAGTAACTTTTATTTTACTATTAAAAAATTAACACAATGAAACCAATACATATTTTATTGGTAGAAGACAACGAAGGCGACATACTGCTTACCACCGAAGCGCTGGAAGATGCAAAAATATTACATGTTTTAAGCGTTGTAAAAGATGGAAAAGAAGCTATTGACTTTGTAAGCAGGCAAAATAAGTACCAGGAGGTAACTACGCCTGATATGTTGTTGCTTGATATTAACCTGCCTTGCAAAAACGGCCACGAAGTTTTAAAGTACATAAAACAGGATAACGCTTTAAAACATATACCTGTAATAATGTTTACCACTTCCTCTGCTCCCAAAGATATTAACCTTGCCTACGATAACTATGCCAGCAGCTATATAACAAAACCTGTTGAGGCTGCTGATTTTATGTCAGTAGTTGGCACAATAGAAAGTTTTTGGTCATCTGTAGCCAAATTACCTGCCAAATAATTATAATGATAAAAAACATCACACCTTATAAAATTCTGGTTATTGAAGATAACCCGGGAGATTTTGCTATTATTGAAGAATACCTGCATGAAGAATTTTTAAAACCTGTTATTCACCAGGTTTCTACTTTTAAAGAGGCAAAATTGTTGCTTGCAGGCATTAAAATGTATTTTGATGTAATACTGTTAGACCTTTCGCTGCCAGACAGGAGTGGCATGGAATTAATTTCAGAAATGATAACCCTGTCGCTGGATTGCCCTATAATAGTATTAACCGGTTATGCTGATATTTCATTTAGCGTAAAATCTCTTTCCCTGGGTATCTCCGATTATTTGTTAAAGGACGACCTGTCATCTGTTCCATTATATAAAAGCATCCTCTATAGCATTGAGCGCAAAAAAACATTATCAACACTTGAAGAGTCTGAAAAAAGGTATAGTGACCTGTTTCATTTAAGTCCGCAACCAATGTGGGTTTTTGAATTAGATACCCTGCGTTTTTTAGATGTTAATGATGCAGCCATTAAACATTACGGGTATACAAGGGAAGAGTTTTTGCAGATGACCATAGACCAATTGGTTTTAGAGGAAGATATTGAAAAATTGAACCAGATTATTACAGCCTCAAAACAGCAGGAGCAATTTTTTTTCCGGGGTGTAATCAGCCATAAAACAAAAAGCGGTGCAACTATATATGTGGAAATACATAGTAATAAGATACTATTTAAGGCAAGGCAAGCGAGGTTAAGTTTAGTAAGTGATGTAACAGAAAGAATAAAGTATATTAAGGCCATTGAAAAGCAAAATGAAAAGCTGCAGGAAATTTCCTGGATCCAATCGCATGTAGTAAGGGCCCCCCTGGCAAGAATGATGGGCATTGTTAACCTGATCAAAGATCTAAAGGTTGTAACGCCGGAAGGTAGTCAGCTTTTAAAGCACTTTGACGAGTCGGCAACTGAGTTAGACAATGTTATTAGGGATATTGCCAACAAAAGCCACCAGATTAGCATTGATAATTTAATTGTGTAGGCGCAAGCGCATTAAACTTAAAGTGAACTTTATTGCTTTTCTGATTTACAATACCATTTAGTGAAGATGTATTGGCTGAACCATTGTATGGGTTGGGTTACTGTACGGTGACGAATAAGTAAAAAAAGTGATTACCGGCATAAAGAAGGGGATACCCTTTTACAGGTTATCCCCTTCTAACAATAATGTTTTTTGTTCTACTTAGCCATTACTTCACCTTCCATCTTTTCCCAATGCAATGTAAAGCCGCCATGCTTAACAGCATATTTTAAATGCTCTTCCATGGTAGCCGCCTTAGGTGTTACGGTTACGGTAAGTACATTTTTAGCGGGGTCAAAATCAGCTTCGCCGCTGCGTTTAATGCCCCATTGGCCGGTTTGAGAGTTAAATGTGAACGTCCATGAAGTAGCCGTTGGCGTTACAAACAGGCTATATGTACCGGCAGGCAGTTTTTTACCATCAATGGTAAGGTCCTTGTCGGTTTTAAACAGGGTAGCTTCATCAGCACCTGCACGCCATGCCTTATCATAAGGCACCAGTCCGCCCCAAATTGCGCGGCCTTTTACGGCCGGGCTGCCATAAATAATTGTTACATTGGCTCCGCCAATTTTACCGGTTGTAGTATCGTGTGGACTTTTTCTGTTCATTTGTGCGTTTGAGGTTATTGGAGTTAAAAACGCAACAGATGCAAGCAATGCGATTGACAAAAACAGCTTATTTTTCATAAATTTTTTTGTTGGTTTTAAGTTTGAGAATAAAAACCATACTACAAATCAACACCAATTTTTTAAAATGGTTTAGAAAAAAATGAAGGGCGGTTGTGGAAGATGATATTACAGGCCGGTAATATTTTATACTTCATGTGTGGTTTTTACTGCTAAAATATTAGCTTTAATGCCCTATTTTTATAACTTCTTTCGTAAAAACAAAGTCAAATGATTATTCCGCGCAGGCGTATTTTACAATTAGGCACGTTAGGTTTAGGTACTTTTTTTACCGGAAAGGCGTTGGCAGGTACCAGGAGAAAATTTGCGGCGGCCGGCCACAAACCTATAGTTATATCAACCTGGGATGCAGGTATAAACGCCAATAAAGGCGCGTGGCAGGTATTACGCAGCGGCGGCAGGGCGCTTGACGCCGTGGAGCAGGGTGTAATGGTAACAGAAAGCGAACAGAGTTGCTGCGTGGGCCTTGGCGCCTGGCCAGACAGGGATGGTTTTGTTACGCTGGATGCCAGCATTATGGACGAAAATGGCAATTGCGGCAGCGTTGCCTTTATTGAAAGAATAAAGCATCCCATTTCCGTAGCGCGTCGTGTAATGGAGAAAACACCCCACGTAATGCTGGTTGGGGTTGGCGCACAGCAGTTTGCGGTGGAACAGGGGTTTCCTTTGGAGAGCGGTGAACTTTCAGGCGATGCAAAAAAGGCCTACGAGGAATGGTTGAAAAAAAGTGAGTATAAACCGGTTATAAATATTGAGAATTCAAAAAAAGGTGGCGGCGGCAATGCCTTTGCGCCATTAAAACTCCCAACGGGTGGCTTTAACCACGATACCATTGGTATGGTGGCGTTAGACGCGCAAGGTAACCTTAGCGGAAGCTGCACCACCAGCGGTATGGCTTTTAAGGTTCGTGGCCGCGTGGGTGACTCGCCTATTATTGGTGCAGGCCTTTTTGTAGATAATGAAGTAGGGGCCGCTACGGCTACCGGTGTTGGTGAAGAAGTTATAAAAACATGTGGTACCCACCTGGTAGTTCAGCTTATGGCGCAGGGACTGCACCCTGAGGAAGCCTGTAAAAAAGCAGTTGAAAAAATTGTGCGCAACCTTACAAAAAATAACAGGCTGAAGGATACGCAGGTAGGCTTTATAGCTATTAACAAACAGGGGGAGCATGGCGCTTATTGTATACAAAAAGGCTTTAACTACGCTGTTTGTTATGCTGACGACCATAACCAACTGATTGATGGCAAACACATGGTGTAGAACCCCCTAAAGGGACGTTAAGAAACTTGGCGAAGAAGCCTTTTCTTTATCAATACTATATACCAGCTATTTTACAACTAATATGAGCGAACAAACGCCACACACAAAATTTACCCTTGAAATAGCTGCCTTTAATTTTACCTCTGCATTGCTGGCGCAACAGGCCGGCGCAGGCAGGATTGAGTTATGCGAGAATGCTGCCGAAGGCGGCACAACACCCAGCTACGGTACATTAAAGCAGGTAAGGCAAAAAATACATATACCGGTTTTCCCCATCATTCGGCCCAGGGGTGGCGATTTTTTGTTTAATGATGACGAGTTTGAAGTGATGAAATACGATGTAAATCTTTGTAAAGAACTTGGCTTTGACGGCCTGGTTACCGGGCTGCTTAATGCCGATGGCACGGTTGACATTGTGCGCACAGCCATACTTGTTGACCTGGCTTATCCAATGGAGGTAACTTTTCACCGTGCATTTGACAGGGCCATTGATCCCTTGCAGGCGCTTGAAGATGTTATAACCACCGGCTGTAAACGTATTTTAACCAGCGGCCAGGTGCCCAACGCCTTTGATAATAAAGAGTTGATAAAACAGCTTATTGAACAGGCCGATGACCGTATTATTATAATGCCCGGCAGCGGTGTGCGCAGCAATAATATTGCAGCAATTGCTGCATACACAGGAGCTGTTGAATTACATTCCTCGGCAAGAATTAGCAATCCTTCATTAATGCAGTACCTGCAAAAAAGTATGCAGGAAGACCTTACCACTGTAACAGTAGATAAGGATGAGGTGCAAAAGATGAACGAATCGCTAACCTATATAAGCTAATTTCAGAAAGGCGCTTAAGTACCGTTATATTAATATCACATCAATTCCCGGTTCTATAAAAATCTTCACCGGCAGTCAAATAATATTAATCACCGTCTCCGTTTTCTATTTACGTTTTGCGTAGCTTTTTTAACGCATTGTCACTCATTGTAGGCGATAAAAGCTTTTTCACATTAATTTCGTTGCCGGAACATTAAAACTAATATTCAATGGCAGGCATACTCGACCTGGTTGGCAACACGCCCTTAGTGCAGTTAAAAAATGTTATAGTAAACAATAATGTAACCATTTATGCAAAGCTTGAGGGCAATAACCCTGGTGGAAGCGTAAAAGACCGCGCGGCTTACGGTATGATAAAAGGCGCTTTTGAACGCGGTGAACTTAAACCTGGTATTAAACTTATTGAAGCCACCAGCGGCAACACAGGTATTGCACTTGCAATGATAGCCTCTCTTTACGGGGTGGAAATAGAGCTTGTTATGCCCGAAGATGCAACGCGTGAGCGGGTACTTACCATGCAGGCCTTCGGTGCAAAAGTTACTTTAACGCCAAAGGAAAAATCAATGGAAGGTTCTATTGATTATGCCAATGAAAAAGTAGCAGGTGGTGGTTATTTAATGCTTAACCAGTTTGCCAATGCAGATAACTATATGATGCACTACCATACTACGGGGCCAGAGATTTGGCGTGATACCAATGGCACTGTAACCCATTTTGTATCGGCCATGGGAACCACAGGAACTATTATGGGCGTATCAAAATATTTGAAAGAGCAAAACCCTTCTATACAAATTGCAGGCTGCCAGCCGTTAGATGGCGCTCATATACCCGGCATACGTAAATGGCCGGAAGCCTACCTGCCTAAAATATTTGATAAAAGCAGGATTGACCTTATTATTGAGGTTGCAGAACAAGACGCCCGCACCATGACCAAACGACTTGCTAAGGAAGAAGCAATATTCTGCGGTATGAGCAGTGGTGGCGCTGTATACGCCGCCGTAGAACTCTCGAAGGAGTTAAAGGAAGGCGTGATAGTTTGCATTATCTGCGACCGTGGTGACCGTTACCTTTCATCAGACCTGTTTGATTAGAATTATGTTAGACATGGATGTTACAATATACAGAGCGAGGCTTCACGATATTCCTTCCATAGCGCGTCTTGTAAATAGCGCGTACCGTGGCAGTCACTCAAAAATTGGCTGGACAACCGAAGCCGACCTGCTCGGCGGTCAGCGGACAGACGAAGAAGACCTGACCAAAATTTTAAACGAACCGCACAACACTATACTAATAGGTGCGGACGAAATAAACCGTATATTGGGTTGTGTTTACCTGCAAAAAAGGGATGCCGTAATGTATCTCGGTATGCTAACAGTACAACCGCAACTGCAGGCCAACGGGCTTGGAAAACAGTTGCTTTTTGCTGCCGAAGAGTTTGCCAGGCAGAAACATTGTACAGTTATTGAAATGACCGTTATTTCAGTACGGCACGAATTGATTGCATGGTATAACAGGCGCGGTTACCGGGCTAGCGGCGAAGTAAAACCCTTTCCGGCTGATGGCAAATTTGGTGTAGCAAAACAGCCGCTGGAGTTTATTGTGTTAAGTAAAACATTATAAGATTTTGTTTTATTTGTGTACTGCAAAAAACACTTCTCCGGCCTTGTTATGCCACGCAAACGGAAATTTAACATTCTACAAAATTGCCTGCTATGCAACGCTTTTTTTACATCACTTTGTTTTGCCTTTTTTTGTGCAGGGTTCAGGCGCAAAAAATTACATTTGGAGATGAGGAAACCACGAGACCTGATGTTAACATAAACTATTATTCTGCCGATAACCCGTTAATTCAATATACCGGGCGAATAGATTTCTCCAACCCGATGCTGCCCAGGTTTTGGAGCCCCGGTGTGTACATCACCATTGGCTTTAGAGGCACATATTGTAACATTACCCTGAACGATGAAGAGTTAAACGGCCAGCACAACTATGTTGAGATGGCCATAGATAACCAGCCGCCGGTACGCGTACAGCTTAAGGGCAAAAACACCACTATAAAGGCAGCATTTGGGCTTGACAACGACAAACACATACTAACAATATGTAAAAACACAGAATCTTCCATTGGCTATCTTGAATTTGCCGGTGTTACCTGCTCATCCTTATATAAATTGCATAGTAAACCCGCACGAAAAATTGAATTTATTGGTAACTCTATCACCTGCGGCGCCGGAAGCGATCTGTCGGGTAAAGCCTGCGGCGCCGGCACCTGGTACGACCAACACAATGCCTATATGAGCTACGGCCCCGTTACAGCAAGAATGCTTAATGCACAATGGCACCTGAGCGCTGTTTCGGGCATTGGGCTTATACATAGCTGCTGCGACATGAGCATTGTTATGCCCCCTGTGTTTGACAAAGTGAACATGCGTACAGACAGCATACCCTGGGATTTTAGTAAGTACATACCAGATGTAGTAACCATAACACTTGGGCAAAACGACGGCATACAGGATTCTGTTACATTCTGCAAAGCTTATGTTGCATTTATACAAACCATTCGCAGCAAATACCCCGCAGCACATATTTTTTGCCTCACCAGCCCGATGGCCGATGAAAAGCTGGCCGCTGTAATGAAGAACTACTTAACTGGCATTGTTGCGTATGTCAATAACAGCGGCGATGCAAACGTACATAAGTACTTTTATTCAAAACAATACCACAATGGTTGCGGCGGCCACCCTGACCTGCAGGAACATACGCTTATAGCCAATGAACTTGTGGCTTATATTAAAACAATTATGAAGTGGTAATTAAATAGCACTATCACACTTCTAATTAAAAACAATACTGATGCTACGCCCTGCCGATAGTTACTTTTTGCTACATGATGAGCCAAACAGAACTTGCCTGCTGGCCATGCGCCAACTTATTTTAAGTTATGATACTAATATTACAGAGGCCTGGAAGTATGGCATGCCCTTTTATAACTACAACGGTAAAATGTGCGCCTACCTTTGGGTGCATAAAAAACTACACCAGCCTTATATTGGCATTGTTGCCGGCAGCATAATAACCGATCCTGACTTTATCCAGGAAAAACGTGCCCGCATGAAAATTTTATTGATAGACCCAAACAAAAAACATACCCGTAAAAAAATAAAAGCCACCCTAAAACAAGTAGTAGCTTTTTACGCAGCTAATATGTAAAAGAACTTATAAGGTGAAAGGCATAAGGAAGACTAAGAGGGTTTAATGGCCCTTTGCCTTTCTGAAGCTCGGCATTTCACTTCGTACTTCTAACTTCACTCCGTGTGCTTATTTGGACCTTGGCGCTTTTCTTCCTTGGTGCTTCCATTCGTACTTCTAACTTTATACCCCGTGCGTATTTGGACTTTGGTGCTTTTCTTCCTTTGGTGCTTCCCTTCGTACTTCTAACTTTATACCCCGTGCTTATTTGGACTTTGGTGCTTTTCTTCCTTTGGTGCTTCCCTTCGTACTCCCTTAATGACTTACTGACCATTGACCTAATGACTATACCGCCGGTTCCTGCTGGCTTAGGCAATGAAAGCTGCCAAGCCCCCAAATAATATCGGTTGAGTCAATACCAACAACTTCGCGGGTTTTAAAGCAGTCAGCAATTATTTGCAATGCTTTATCATCTTTGGCACTTCTGAAGGTTGGCACAATTACATACTTGTTGCTTATATAAAAGTTGGCGTACGATGCAGGCAGGCTTTGGCCTTCATACACAACTTCACCAGGCATAGGCAACTCAATAATATTAAGTTGTTTACCGTTTAGCAACCGCATCTGCTGCAGTTGCTTCAGGTTGTGTTGTAACAGTCCATAATTTTCACTAACTGCGTTCTCTTCAATAACAGTTATAACAGTGTCTTCATTTACAAAGCGCACAGTGTCGTCAATATGCCCGTCTGTATCATCGCCTATAATTCCTTCATCAACCCAAAGTATTTGTTCCTGCCCGTAGTAGTTGCACAGGTATTCTTCAATTTGCTGCTGGTTAAGTTGCGGGTTGCGGTTAGGGTTAAGCAAACATGCTGTTGAGGTCATCAATGTACCTTTGCCATTTACTTCAATGCTGCCGCCTTCCATTATTATGCCCGGGTAATAAACCGGTAAGTTATAATGCTTTGCAATTAGCGTTGGTATTACATCATCCAAATCAAACGGGGGGTATTTTCCACCCCAGGCATTATAAGCCCAATCAACAACCACTTTCTGTTGTTCCGCTTTGGGATTTATAAGAAATGCCGGCCCATGATCACGGCACCACGCATCGTTGGTAGGGTGAAAAAAAAATTCAACATTATCCAGGTTTGCACCTGCAGCAGTTATATGTTGCAATGCAAACGCCTTCAGTGCCTCGTTTGCTACATTAATACGCACCTTCTCACTTAACGACAGGTACTTTACAAACTCCGCATACCTTGGAAAAATTGTTTCAATCTTACCCGGCCAGCTTGCTTCCTTATGAGGCCAAGAAAGCCATGTTGCGATATGCGGGGCAAATTCAGCAGGAAAATAGTAACCGAGTGATTTCGGGGTTGGCGAAGGGTCCTCAAGTCCGGAAGACGGAAAGTCAGAAAGAGTGGCACGTTGCATATATGGTGTTACAATGTTATTCAAGGCAATACACTTTTATAAAAGTTAATCTAATGAATTTCTTAAAGAGTTTAACACAACCAAAACCTCTTCACACATTTTATATATCTTTTCAAATCCCCTGTTCAATTATATTTCTTTTTTGTGCCAGGTATAAACAGCTAACAACTTCTATATCAGATCGAATTGCGATGCCAGGAAATCTCTTAAACTCCGGATTAGTTTGTCCTGTTGAACCTTCTGCAATGTTTAAAAACACAGAATCTGCCGCGCGTTTTATTTGAGACGCCAAAACATAGGTTTCTTCCTTTGGGAATTTTTTTACAACATCACTTACAACACCGGGCAAGTCAAGCGCTTTCTGCCAAACTAAAAGCTTCTCAAATTTAAAAGGCATCGGGATATTTTATAAGGGTGAATTAAATTTTCCTTTTTTCCGTCCCCGGTCTTGCCGACTTTGAAGTTACCGTTTCTTTCTTTCCGACTTTGAAGTTGCAACTGCTTTCTTCCGGACTTCCGGTCTTCCCGACTTTCGGACTTTTCTCTAATCCTCGTCAATGAACCGCTTTGTAATCGGCTGATAAGAGTCGATCCGCCTGTCCCTCAAAAACGGCCAGTGTGTTCTGTACCTGTCAGACAATGCTGTATCTATCTCAACAACCGTTGTTTCTTCATCATCGTGCGAAGCTTTAAAGATCAAATTGCCAAATGGATTTGAAACAAACGAGCCGCCCCAAAATTTCATAGCGCCTTTTTGTTCAAAGCCAACACGATTAACGCTTACAACGTGTACGCCATTGGCAACGGCGTGACTGCGCTGAATAGTTTGCCATGCATTATATTGTTCGTTATTGGTATGTTCATCCTGGCTTGTAGCCCAGCCTATGGCAGTTGGGTAAAATAATATCTCCGCCCCCATCAACGCTGTTATACGCGCAGCTTCGGGGTACCATTGGTCCCAACAGATAAGAATACCTATGGTGGCAAACTTGGTTTTGAATACTTTATAGCCAAGGTCCCCCGGAGTAAAGTAAAACTTCTCGTAGTAAGCCGGATCATCAGGAATATGCATTTTACGATACTTGCCCAGGTAAGCGCCATCAGCATCAAGCACAGCTGTTGTGTTATGATAAATGCCCTGAGTACGTTTTTCAAATAGCGAAGCAATTATAACAACACCCAATTCTTTTGCAACACTGCTTAGCAAATCAGTAGAGGCGCCCGGTATGGCTTCAGCCAGTTTAAAATTATCGTAGTCTTCAACATCACAGAAATAAAGGGAAGTGAATAACTCCTGCAAACAAACTATTTGCGCGCCTTTGCCGGCTGCATCGCGCACACCGGCAACTGCTTTATCAAAATTAGCTTGTTTATCAGCAGTGCAGCTCATCTGCACCAATCCAACCTTAACTTTTGACATGCTTAAAATTTGAGGATGCAAAAATAGAATAAAAGACCGAAAGTCGGGAAGAACGAAAGTTCGCAAGAAACGACTTTACATAAATACAAGCCGTTATATGGATAGGGGCATTTTAAAAAATGTAATTATATTTTACAATAATTAAAATGGAAGCTTTCTTTTCAGCTTACAGGCTCCAAACCCTTTATAGGTTGTAAGAACATAAGGTGGCTATTTCTTCCGGACTTTCAGACTTACCGTCTTCCGGACTCCTTACGCGCGTCCCATTCTCTTCAGAAACATTACATGCGAAGCAACGGCCTGGCGCATGCGGGGGTATTCAATGTACTCTACTTTAAACTCAAGGCAAACTTGCTTTACTATTTTATTAATAGCAGGATAATGTATGTGGGAAATTTTGGGAAACAGGTGATGTTCAACCTGGAAGTTAAGGCCACCAACCAGCCATGATATTACGCGGTTACGTGTGGCAAAATTGGCTGTTGTTTTTATTTGGTGTATAGCCCATTCGTCTTCCATTTTGGCGGTAACTTCATCAGGCATTGGAAAGTGCGTATGCTCAACAGTATGCGCCAATTGAAAAACAATGCTTAAAACAACGCCGGCAAAAAATGTAAGTATTGCAAAGCCTAACATGGTTGGCCAAAACCCAACCATTAAAGATGGTATTACAAAAAACAAGGAGAAGCTAACTGCTTTATAGGTCCAAAACCAAAAATGGTCTTTAAACTTCATTTTTTTAAGAGGTATATCGCCAACCTTACGGGCAAAATACTTTTTAAAGTCAGAGAATAGTATCCAAAAAGCGTGCAACCAGCCATAAAAAAACCAAAAATAAAGGTGCTGGTACCTGTATAATTTATGCTTTTTTTGCGTTGGGGCCATACGTAAAAAAGGGCGGGCGTCTATATCATCATCAACGCCGTCAATGTTGGTATAGGCATGGTGGATCATATTATGTTTTACATCCCACATAAAATGGCTTCCGCCTAAAAAGCCAAGTGTTACCGCTGCTGCCTTATTCATAGCAGGGTATTTGCTAAAACTGCCATGTGCACCATCGTGCATAATGTTAAAGCCAATAGCCGCCGTTAAGCCGCCCAGTACAATGCACTCAAAAACGCACATTAAAACTCCGGGAGTATAAAATACAAGATGTATATAAACAGCTACCCAGGTAACCAATAATATTAGCGCCTTACCCCATAACTTAAAATTACCCGTAGGATTTTGGCCGGTATTGGCAAAATAGTCGTTAATACGTTTCTTCATCTCAACATGAAAGGAATTGCCTTTTGAAAATTTGGGCGTCTGCATAATTCTTATAAATAAACTAATTCGTTAAATAATTTTGTTTCCTCCCCTACTTCGTACCTCTAACTTCTAAAATCGTACTTACGTTGTGTGTTGTATAAAAGCATCAAAGCTTTTAAACCCTATCATCTTTGTTGTTATATACCCTTCCGCATACTCAACACCAATTCTTTTGCCAAACATAAGCGCCCTGGACCGTATTACGTCCATAAAGTCCGGGCTTGAAATATAAGTTTGGGGTTCGCTGTTGTCAGTAGTGTTAAACTGTGTAGTATAACAAAGTACAGACTTCATTTTCTGCGCAAACGCAGGAGATATATCTATTACAAAATCAGGTTTTAAATACCTGTCCTGTATATAATGAAAAACATATTTCGGGCGCCATGCCTGTTGTTTTACGCCCGCTTCTTCTGTTTCAATTTTTATAAGCCCGGCAAGAAAAGCCGCATCGCTTACCAATTTGGAACTTCTGCCGTGGTCGGGGTGGCGGTCGTCAGGCGCGTTACATAAAATTATCTCAGGCTGGTACTTTCTAATTGCTGCAATCACTTTGCGCACATTGATTTCATCATTCTGAAAAAAGCCATCGGCCATTTCCAGGTTTTCCCTGTCGTGTACGCCCATTGCCTTTGCTGCTGCTGCTGCTTCTGTTTTGCGTGTTTCTGCTGTGCCCCTTGTGCCAAGCTCGCCACGCGTTAAATCTATCACAACAACTTTTTTGCCTTCGGCAACAGCGCTGACAATAGTACCTGAACATCCTAATTCCACATCATCCGGGTGAACACCAAAAGCCAAAATATCTGCTTTCATCGCTGTTGTTGAATGAGATAAGTTTTAAGCGCTGCAAAGGTAACTAAAAAACCGGGAGTAAAGTGTTAAGTAATCAAAAACTTCATTTACGTACGCCATACATGCGCTCAACATCAAGTACAATGGCTTCCATATTGGCATCTGCGCCTTTGGGCTCGTAATTTTGGCGCAGGTTACTGCCAAATATCAATGCGACAGTTTGCCAAAACGCTGCGTTTACTGATCCTTTGTATTCTTCAATAATTTCGTAGCAATTGTTGCCCGTTTCGCGGTAAATAAGTTTCATCAGTACCTTACCCTGGTAAACAGACAGCTGCGTGAGCTTGTCAGCAAACTGGGTTTTTAGCTCCTTTTCTCTTGACTTTATCACCGCTTTTCTTTTGCTTTTATCGCTTACATTCACTAGTTGAAGATTTATCTGGTTCATTACCTTGCTGGCTGATATTGCATAAGGGTAAGTGACATACACCGCATTGCGCAGGCGGCTCCAGTCAGAATAATATTTTTTCCATTTGCCGCTAAGCCTGGCATATAAATAAACCGGGGCAAGGTATGAGCATGGTATAGTATCGCCATTGGCTTCAATACAGGCGTTTACGCGAATGGTGTCGTATAAGCCCTGGCCATTTTGCGCCAATGCTTTTATTGAGCTTAGGGACACAAAACATATAAACAATATTATAACCTGTTTCTTCAAGCTGGGTAAAACTGTGCGGTAAAAATATAAAAATCCTTCTTTATTAATGCTTTATAAAGCCTTAAAGTACCTTTTAACAAATGTTATTGTTTTCACAAAACGGGTCGGGCAAGGTAAATTGCCGGGTCATTTTCAAGTGCTCCTGATTCGTCTAAACTTTAGTTTATTTAACCAAAACACTCTCGGAACGAATGCAGAAGGAGGAAAAAGTCCAAAGGACTCCTATGGAGGAGGAATGTTTTGCCGCCTTTATTATCATCTATTTTATTGGTTATTAATTGTTTATTACATCTCTTCCTGCAAAACCACGTGAAAACGTGTGCAAAACAATATGCAGTTCCGTGGCAGCGGTACTTCGCCTGTTCGCCTTCATTTTTTGCTTCTTTTTGTCCTTCCGCCTTGGTTAGTGTCCGAAGCCTCGTACTCACGAACCACCGGTATAGTCCGCGTCGCCTTCAAAAACATTAGGTTTTTTAAAAAAGCTAATGGCTCCAACGAAATAAATGTTCCTTTAAAGCGTGGAAACACTTTTGAAGGAGGAAAAAGGAGGAATGTTTTGCAACCACCTTTTCAACATAATCGTTTGATTTTCATATAATTGATTTATAATCATCCAGCTAATACCTTATTTTCGTTTACAAATTCATTTTTTCCTTTCCACCTTAAACCTTAAGCCCTCCACCTTCCCTATCTATATATAAAAAACCCGTTTTCGTCATCATGTTTTCAAAAATTTATTTTTAGTACAGCTATTGGCAGGTTGCGGCCTGCTTTACCCACGCCCTGTCGTAGCCGCATCAAACACGCGGCAAAAGTTGCCGCCGGCCATTTTGCCAATTTCACCAGGTGTAAACCCAACTTTTAGCATAGCGTCTGCCACGGCATAGTAAAAACCTGTTTCCTGGCCTTCCCAGGCCTCGTTGGTGCGTTCCCCCGGCCTGCGGTTTTGGCCGCCCGGGCCGTTGTTGCCATTGTCACCTGGTGGCCGGCCGTCATGGCGATCGCCGCCATTGTCGTTCGGGCGATTTCCCGGCGGTGGGCCTTGTTCTCCGGGTTTGGGGCCAAAGCCATTACCAGGTGGTCTGTAAAGTGGTGTAAGCTTGGTATCTGTACCTATACAAACATGGTCCATTCCCACCACATCAACCAACGCTTTTATATTTTGTGCATACTCCAAAGCAGAATCAGCAAGATGCGTCCAAACACCAATTATACCACCTGCATCTGCAACCATTTTGGCATTTTCTTTACTTATAAGCCTTGGTTTCATCATCCGGGCCATATTGGGGTTTTGCCCCAGTTGCGTATCAAGCCCGGTGTGAGAGATAATAACAGGATGCGCGGCCATTTTAAGTGCAGCAGTTAAAGTTTCGGTGCCTGCATGCGCCATATCAACAAGAATGCCCAGCCTGTTACACTCTTTTATAACATCTTTGCCAAAAGGCGTAAGGCCGCCAAATTTTGGCGGGTTGGTATAAACATCGCCCAGCGGCGTAGATGCATCACTGTCGTGCAATAAGGTAAGGTGTCGCAGGCCCCTGCTATAGGCTATTGCAAGCCTGTCAAGCTGGCCTTCAAGAAAATGGCCACCTTCAATGGATTGAATAACTGTTGGCTGGTGGTTTTTATACGCCCTGGTAAGGTCAGCCATATTTAAGGCGCGTTTCATGTTGTTTTTAGCCAGTTGCTGGTCCATAACAGCAAGGCCATTCAAAAATCGCTCATACGCTTCGCCTGCTTTATCTAATCTTTGGTAGTCCAGCGCAAAAGTCATACAAATGGCAGACAGGCCAGACTTCTTAAGCTCACCGGCAAGGTCAATATCCGGCCCCGGTGCTTCCGCGGCAGTAAGGGGCACATCAATGTGATTGTGCGTATCAACACCAATAGTGTTTGCAATTATTTTGGCTACCCTTGGGTCTATATCAGCTATCGTCCACGCCACCAGCGGGCTAAGGGCCAGCGCAGTGCCTGCGCCGGTTAATGTGTTAATAAACCTGCGGCGCGACCATGCTGACGATGAATTGATCATAAACTTATGTTTAAAAAAGTGCATTAAATGTTTACCTATAGTTATAAGCCGGTGAAATGTATACAACAGGCTTGTACACGATGCAGTAAATAGACGGGGCAGCTAAAATAATCGATATAATTCTTTTAAATGGTGTAATGCATTTAACAGCTGTACTAAAATGCTGTTTAAAGGGAATAATGCATCATGTAATATGGCGAATTGTTTTACATTTTAATATAATGTTGTAAAAGTGTTACTTTTAAAACGTTTTTAAACCAACTATACGTTTATGCAGCTTGAAGCAGTGTACGCCTTTATTATTAATAAGCTTGAAAAAGAATTACCAGATTATCTCTCTTATCATAATGCACAGCATACAAAAAACGTATATAAATATGCAAGTGATATTGCTTTAACAGAAAATATTCATGGTGATGATGTTACTTTATTATTAACCGCTGCATTATTTCACGATACCGGTTTTTTAAAAACACACCAGGGGCACGAGGAAGTGTCATGCAGTATAGCACGCGAAACGCTTCCGCAGTACGGTTACAGCAACGGGCAGATTGAAAAAGTTTGCAACATTATTATGGCTACCAAACTGCCACAGCGCCCGGTTAGCCTGGCTGAGGAAATAATTTGCGATGCGGACCTTTACTATCTTGGCACAGATCAATATGCCCCGGTTGCTGAAAAGCTTTACCACGAAATGCAGCACACAGGCCTGGGCAAAACAAGAAAAGAGTGGAAAGAAGAGCAGGCTAAATTCATTGAAGCTCACGTTTACTTTACCTCCACAGCAAATACAAAACTGGCAGCCAAAAAGAAACACAATCTTGAGATATTGAGCCAATTGCAGCCACCGGCTATAAAAGAACTGAAGCATGAAGGTTATAAATTTGGCGATATATTGCTTATTATAGCCGGTGTTATAACCGCATCATTTGCCCTTAAGAGTTTTTTGGTGCCTAATAAATTTTTTGATGGCGGTATTACCGGCATTTCGCTGCTTATTCACGAAGTGTACCATGTAAACCTGGCTGTTGTTATTTTAATTGCTAACCTGCCGTTAATAATTATGAGCAGGTTTGCCATAAGCATACATTTTGCCTTCAAAACCCTGTTATGTATTGTATTGCTGGGCGTTTGCTTTGAGCTGATACCCTACAGGCAAATTACATCAGACCTGTTGCTTGTTTCTATTTTTGGCGGCGCTTTTCTTGGCCTTGGCATTGGCCTAACCATGCGCGCCGGCTGTGCGCTGGATGGTATTGAAGTGCTTGCCCTGTACACCTGGCGCAGAACAAGCTTTACTATAAGCGAGATAATAATGGCGCTTAATATTATTATATTCAGTATTGCCGCATTTAAGTTTGGCATTGAAACCGCCTTATACTCTATACTAACCTATTTTACCGCATCAAAAATGGTAGATTACGTGGTTGAAGGCATTGAAGCATACACCGGTGTTACCATAATTTCAGGCAAAAGCGAGATCATTAAAGACAGGCTGGTTAACGAGCTTGGCAGGGGCATAACCGTTTATAAGGGCGAACGCGGGTACCTGCCCGGTAAATTTGAGGTACACGAGGATTGCGATATTATTTTTACCATCATCACACGCCTTGAACTTAGAAAGCTAAAAAACCTTGTTAGCGAAGTTGATCATAACGCATTTGTTTTTGCAAGCACAATTCGCGAAACCTCCGGCGGCATTATCAAGCGCAGGCACATGCATTAAAGGCACAATAGCATATTTTTTAATGCCGCACAAACCCCAATGGGGTTTAACTTGATTAGCCGCGCATTGCAATGCGGGGTAAAACATAGAAAATCATTCAAGGAGCCCCAACGAGGTTCAATACTATAATTTATTTAACAACTTTGAGTAATGTTGATTTTTGCTACGTATATATACCGATATGCTATTTTAGCATTTGTCCTGGAGTAACGTAAAATGAAAAAAGCCCATATACAATCCTCAAGCCATGTAGGGGCGATATCTGTTAGCGATGGGCAACGCCCATCGGAAAAAAAGCATACAATCCACAAGCCCTGCAAGGGCGGCATCTGTTAGCGATGGGCAACGCCCATCGGGAAAAAAGCATACAATCCCCAAGCCCTGTAAGGGCGACATCAATTTCCAACCCGCAGGCCTTTTAAAAATGCATCTTTATACGAAATGCTCACCGGTACCTGGTGTTTTTCTATAAAAACTGTGTTGCCTTCAATATGGCTGATCTTTTGTTTATTTAGAATAAATGACCGGTGAACCCGCGCAAAAATTGCGGCAGGAAGTTGCGCCTCAAATTCTGAAAAAGACATATTGGGTGTAACAACATTATTAACCGTTACTATTTTGGTGTAGTTGCCTTTTGCCTCCGCGTATAAAATATCAGCATATAGCAGCTTGTAAATCTTACCATCCGTTTTTATAAAAAAGTAGTCCTGTGACTGTTGAATTGTTTCCTGCGCCGGGGCGGATATTTTATTTATCCTGTCTGTCGCCCTGTCAACCGCCACAATAAATCGCTCTAACGAAAAAGGTTTAACAAGGTAATCGCAGGCAGCAATATCAAACGCGTTTACCGCATATTCCTTATAGGCAGTTGTAAAAATTATTTGTGGCGCCTGTTTTAAGGTTCGTACAAATGCAAGGCCGTCTAACACCGGCATGTGAATATCAAGAAACAAAATATCAACAGTTTGCTGCTGCAATATGTTTTTTGCTTCAATGGCGTTGCCACAGTCGCCCGCTACCTTTAGCTGTGGCAGGTGGCTGCAATAGTTTTTAATAATATTTCTTGCCAATACTTCATCATCAACAATAAGGCAACTAAACATACATATCATTTTACCGGTAAGCAAAGTTCTGCATTATACAGTTCGTCTTTGGCAAATTGTTTTAGGGTATACCCGTTTCCATATAACAGGTTAAGCCGCTTAATAGTATTGTCCAGCCCCAGGCCTGAGCTTTCGCCGGTAACGCCTGTTGTTTTACCGCTGTTGAATGAATTCGTCACCATAAACTGAATTTGATTTCCTTTAACAGCCAGCCATATTTGAATATATATTTTCTGGTCCAGCGTGTTTTTGGCATGCTTAAATGCATTCTCTATAAAAACGATCAATACCATGGGGGCAACTTTAATTCGCGTACCCACAGCGTTCGCTAAACTAACCTGCAGTTCAAGGCGGTCAGCAATACGCATCTTTTCAAAATCAATGTAATTGTTAATATAGTCCAGTTCGTCCTGCAAAGGCACAAAAGTTTTTTTGGTGTCGTACACCGTGTAGCGCAGCAGGTCAGACAATTTTAGCAGCAAAGCTGGAACCTGTTCATGCTGGTCAATAGCAATGGAATATATATTATTAAGCGTGTTAAACAAAAAATGCGGGCTTAGCTGTGATTGCAGCAGGTTTAACTCACTCTCCTTTTGGGTGGCCGCCGCCTGTGCGTCTGTTACCTGCTTTATTATGCTATAACGTGTAAGCTTTAAAAGAATGCCGGATGCTATGCCAATAACAAAAAACGGCAACACACTTATTATTACTTCAGCAAGGCCTGCATTTATAAAGTTGAATATAAATTTTAATACCAGCCACCAACCCACTGCCGCAGCAAAACACGCCAGCAAAGTTAAAAATGCAAATGTTAGTAGCTTGTTTCGCATATACCATTGCAGGCAAAGCCACCTGCCCGTATAAATACATAACAGGAAAAAAATAAAGCGCGCAAACACCAGCGGCACCTCCCCTAACGTAAAACCGGCAGCCTGCAGCGACCATGTGCCCGCATAAAACAACATACAAACTGCTATACAAAACAGCAGGTGCACTGTAGCCCTTTTGCCGGTTATTATTTGCTGCACAGTAAACATATTGTAAATGTCAGCAAGTTATTATTACAGCGTATTAAAACATGTTGGATGGCCGCTTTTTGATGACGAATTATTTCAAATAGCAAAAAAGGCATCCCGTAACCGGCAGTAGCCAAACCGTCATAAATGTTTTTTGCATACCCACATATAATAAAATTTTGATACTAAAAATACAATGGGCATAAAAATGTGGCTGGCATTATTGTTTACAGCGTTAACAATAATTACTAAAGCACAGGGCAATAAAATAGCCGGCAAGCTAACCGATACAAGGAACATGCCCATAGCGGCAGCAACGGTAACCTTGCAAAACATACCAGATACTGCTATAATAAAAACAGGGGTTACAAATAACAATGGCCAGTTTGTTTTTAAAAATATAACTGCGGGCGATTATATTGTAAGCGCCGTAAGCATGGGTTATAATAAATATGTTACCGGCACAATTAAAGTTAACAATAACACAGCCGTTGTTTTGCCAACCATTGTATTAGCCGCGGCAGGCAGCATTAGCTTGAAAGAGATAACCGTAATAAGCAACAAACCTCTTACTGAGCGTAAAATTGACCGAACAATTGTTAACGTTGATGCTATGATAAGCGCTGCCGGCAGCAATGTGCTGGAGGTATTGGGCAAAAGCCCCGGTGTAACAGTTGATATAAATGGCGGCATTAGCCTTTATGGCGTGGGCGGGGTTTTGGTATTGATTGATGACAGGCAAACCTATATGTCGGGGCAAGACCTTGCGGCATATTTGCGCTCCTTACCGGGAAGTATGGTTGATAAGATTGAGCTGATGAGCAACCCGCCTGCCAAATACGATGCATCAGGCAGTGCGGTTATAAATATTATGCTTAAAAAGAACAGGGTCGCGGGTTTTAATGGCAACATGGCGCTTGGTTTTAACCAGGGTATATATAGCCGCACAAATAATTCAATAAATTTTAATTACCGCGCAAAAAAAATGAACATATTTGGTAATATTGGTTACAGCGAAGACCGGAATTTTAATGATGAAACGCTAAGCAGGTATTATACAAACCCTGGTGGTGCACCCGGCGGCACGTTACAAATGAACAGCCAGTATAAAAACACATCCCGCGGGGTAAATGCAAGGGCCGGCATAGATTATTTTCACTCAAAAAATACAACTTTTGGCATATTGCTTACTGTGGGCACAAGGCCAAGAGATGACAACCGTAGTTTTAATACACTTGAGTACGATGCCGGCATGGCTTTGGATTCAACAGCCAGTGGCAGCACCAGCGGCAAATACCAGTGGCATAACGTGGGTGCCAATATTAACTTTCAGCACAGCTTCGACCGTACCGGTAAAGAAATAAAAGCAGATTTTGATTACATTCATTACTATTCAAACGGTAACCAATTTTCACCCACGGCAGTTTATTTGCCGGGTAATATTTTAAGCAGTTATACCCAGTTGCTAAACATTACACCGGCTAACGTAAATATATGGTCAGCCAAGGCTGATTACACACAGCCATTCGCAAAAAATGCAAGGCTTGACGCCGGTGTTAAAAGCAGTTATGTTGTAACAAATGATGAAAGTAACTGGTTTGCAGGCAACGGTGCGGCCCTAACCCCCGATTATGGAAAGACCAATCATTTTATTTACCGCGAAAACATAAACGCGGCCTATATAAGTGCAACTAAAAACTGGAAACGCCTGTCGTTGCAGGGTGGCTTGCGGGCAGAGAATACTATTGCAAACGGCCGGCAGTTGGGTAATACCGTTGTGGCAGCATCAAAGTTTACCCTCAGCAATACCATTGTTTTCCCTACAGCATATATTTTGTACAAGCTGGACAGCAGCGGCAGCAACACATTGGCATTTAGCTACGGGGTTAGAATACGCCGCCCCAATTACCAGCAGTTAAACCCTTTTATTACCTATCGCGATAAATATTCATTTTCTGCAGGCAATCCTTTTCTTGATCCTGCGTTCAACCATGTTTTTGAATTAGATTATACTTACAAAAGTGTATTCGGGGTATCACTCGCTTACCTGCATATCCGCAACGATATGTATAACCTTGCGCAGGTGGTGGGCGACACCATTTTTACAAGACCGCAAAATTTTGGTACAGACTATTCCTTCAACCTGCGCCCGTACATATCTGTCTCACCTTTAAAGTGGTGGCACCTTGATGCAGATGTACTTTTGTTTCACCTGGTGCACCGCGGCACAGCTTATGGCAACGTTATACACAACAGCATTACGGCAGGCGAATTAGAAATAAATAACCAGTTTAGGTTTGCTAAAGGTTGGGTGGCTGAATTAAACGGGTTTTTCCCTGCAAGGCAAGGCGGCGCTCAAACCATTACCGATGGCTTTTGGCGATTAGATGCAGGCATTCAAAAATCATTGTTTAATAGCAAAGCTTCCCTTCGTTTAACCGTTAATGACATGTTTCATTCTGTAAAACTTCACGATAAAACAACCCTGCCCGGTGAAATGACGGCTTACCACAGTACAGTTTCTGACACACGCCGTATCGGGTTTTCATTCAACTACAGGTTTGGCAAACAAGCCAACGCCCGTAAACGCGACCACAACACCGGCGGAGCAGAAGATGTGCAGGGCAGGGTTAATTAATATATTGCTTTAGCCGCGTTAGTTAACTCGTATTATTTACCGGCATTTTCAAACTGGCTAAACATAGCAATAAGGCTGTCAATTGCATCTTTCGAGTGAAGCATCTCTGTAGATTCCAGCGTTTCTTTAGCTGCGTTGGCGGCCCTTTTACGCATATCGTGTTCGTAGTGTGCCAGTGCAGCCTGAACGTTGTTAAATGTATCATCAGTTAAGCATACACTCAACTCAAGAGCATCCAGCATTGCCATATTTGCACCTTCACCGGCATAAGGAGGCATAAGGTGTGCTGCGTCGCCTAACATGGTGGCATTAGGTAAAGCATCCCAATATTGGTCAAGAGGCATACAGTATTGTGCGCGGGGTATAAAGTATGGCTCTGCGTTCTCAAACATTTCACTCCAAACCTCGTCCCATTCGGCAAATTCCTTTTTAAACCAGTTAACCACCTGTGTTTTATTATTAAAATCTATGCCGCTTTCTGCAACCCATTGTTCGGTTGTTTTGCAGCCGGTGCAAAAGGCAAAGCTGCCGTCACCTTTTGCGCCAGCCATCAATGATTTTTCGTCACCCAAGGCAAATATTTTACCGCCTTTTAAAAGGGTATGAATTTTTGGCGAGTTCGTTTCGGCATTATATACCGAACCTTCTATCATGGTAACACCCGCAAAAAAAGGTTTTATACCGGTAATAAATGGCCGTATTTTAGAATTCGCTCCATCTGCTGCAATAACTAAATCTGCGTAAGCATTCAAGCCGTTCTTAAATTGCAGGTTCCAGCCATCGCCTTCAGGCTCCATGGTTACAAACTGGCAATTCCACGCAACCGTGCCGGGCTGTAATGAATCCAGTAATACCTTTCTCAAAGGCCCCCGGTCAATTTCGGGCCTGGTTTCCTGGTAAGATTCATCTTCGTGATCGTCCATCCTTATCGTTGCAGCCTTGTCTATTATACGCACCCTGCCTGCACCCGGGCGGTAATTTGCATTAAAGGCGTCCATCAAACCTGCCTGTCGCAACGCTTCAAGTCCTGATTCTTCGTGCAGGTCAAGGGTATTGCCCTGCACACGGGCATTTTTGTTTAAATCCCGCTCGTAAACCGTAACGTTTGCGCCCTTCATTTGCAGCAGGCGGGCCAGTGTTAAACCTCCCGGGCCGCCCCCAACAATGGCTATAATTTTGTGGTTAATAACATTCATATCCACATAGACGGCCGTGTCTGTAAAATATTTTAATAGCTAATTGCTATTGTTTACCTTAGTATTTATACATTTACTTACAACATTAATTCTACCATCATGGCAAAAACCGCAAAAAAAGCCGCTCCAAAAAAGGCCGCACCAAAAGCTGCGCCTAAAAAAGCTGCACCAAAAAAAGCCGCTAAACGTAAACCAAATGCCGCCTTTATGGCTGCCCATACTGTTAGCGCTGAACTTGCTGCTGTAGTAGGTTCAAAACCGCTATCACGCCCCGATATTGTAAAAAAGATCTGGGAATATATTAAGAAGAACAACCTGCAGGACAAAACAAACAAACGTATGATAAATGCAGACGCTAAACTGAAACCTGTATTTGGTAAAGACCAGGTATCAATGTTTGATCTGGCGAAAATTGTTTCTGCCAATATCAAATAGCCTGCAGCAGCTTAAAGCAAAACATGTTCTTCCTTAAACAGGTTTTGTAAAGCTTCCGCAAGTGCCGGAATACTATCTGGTTTTTGCAGGCAGCTTGTTGCGCCAAGCGCCATGCCTTTATTAACCGCATCTTCCCTCATGCCGTTTGAATACAGCACAACAGGGGTGTTAGTTAATAAAGGCATTTTTTTTATGGCTGAAAGTACCTCAAAGCCGTTCATGCCCGGCAGGTTAAGGTCAAGAAAAATAAAATGAGGTATTATATATTGTAACTGGCTTAATGCCTGCTCGCCACTCTGCGCCCATGTACATTTATATTCAATTCCGGTAGCATCAAGGGCTTCAATAAAAATCGCCAGTTCATCTCTATCGTCGTCAACTAACAGTATGTGTATTTTCATATCGCATTATCAAATTAGCGCACCAAAAATAAAACATAGTACAATTAGCAGGGGTTGCGTTCACCGATTTTAACACACCCATATTTTGTTTTATCTATATTTCACACACACCAAAACGCCGTACCTGTTTTTTTGTTTATTACTTTAACAATTTTAGCAGCTTTTTACAACCCAGCAATTAAGTGGCTGGAGTTGCGGCAATTTCATCCGGTTGCAATGCTGGTTCGCTGCCGGCAGGCGGCCTGTTATGCCACCACGATGCCAGTGTTGAGCCTGTAACATTCATTACAGGGCCAAATACTGCGGCCGCAAGGCCAACCGTTGCTATCTTACCCATGGTTTTGGCAAGCGCCGAAGCCATGCCTGCGTTTTGCATACCTACCTCAATGGCAATGGTGCGGCAATCGCGCTCGCTCATTTTAAAAAGCCGGCCACTAAAATAACCCAGCAGGTAGCCGCATAGGTTATGTATAAGTACCAGCACAATAAGTAACGGGCCAATAGTTAGTAACGCATCCCGCCCGGCTGCAGTAATAATGGTAATAATTAGTGCAATGCCCGCCATGGAAACAATTGGCATTGCTTCATCAAGCCATTTAGCCTTGCCCGATAAAAACTTATTAAACAATAAGCCTGCCGCTATTGGTATAATTACCATTTTAATTATATCCAAGGTCATAGCCAATACATCTATTTTTATCATAGCGCCGGCAAACAGCTTCATTAGCAACGGCGTCATAAGCGGGGCAAGCAAGGTTGACACGGCAGTAATGGTAACAGATAACGCAAGGTTTGCTTTAGCCAGGTAAGACATTACATTTGAGGCAACGCCGTTGGGCGAGCAGCCAATAAGCACAATGCCCGCAGCTATCTCCGGTTGAAAACCGCTTAGTTTGGCTATGCTAAACCCTATTAAAGGCATAATAATAAAATGGCTTGATACGCCTATTAGCACACCTTTTGGCATTTTAACTACACCTGCAAAATCGCGCAGGCTCATGGATGTGCCCATACCGAACATAATAACCTGCAGCAGCGGTGTAATTAGCTGCGACAACCTGTAGCCATTAATTTCAAAAAAAGGCTGTGGGTAATATAATGCTGCTGTTACCGCTGCAAAAATGGTTACCGTATAAGCGTATTGTTTAAGCAAATTGTTGGTTCTGCAACCGGCAGCAAATAATAGTATAAATGCAATAAATACAGGGCCTGCCTGCTGTATATTGCCGGTAAAAACAAATGCAAGGCCTGTAATTAACAACAGGGCCGATACTATAAATAAAATGTTTGAGACCAGCTTTTTTTTATTGCCCATTGTAACCGGTTATTATAACTTATTTACTTTTTAGTGGCAATAAATATAATACGAATAACCGCTGTTTAAAAATTTAAAATTGGTACCGGGCCACATGTTATTCTGTTTGATGGTTACAGGTAACCAAAGGCCCGGTGTTATTATTTTGCAGGCCCTGACCATGGTGTAAATATCAACGCCTGGCCTGTTTGCTGCTGGTATATGTTTTGCAACAAATGCAATTGCGATAAAAGAAAATTAGTGCGTGGCTTAATCAACCGCCTGCCCATAATAGTATAAATATTTTCGCCGCCGCCTATGGTAATTTCAAAAAAGGCATCGCTATAAATATTGCCATTTTTTTTAAAGCCGCATTTTTCAATTATGGCACTGTTAAGGTATATGGGCCTTAAATCCTGCATTGCCATATTAACCAAAGCTTCCCGGTCATCATATTTCATTGCTGCCGATAATTGATCTTCCGCTAAAGAAACAACTTTTGCATACCGGTTATTTACCGTAAGCCATACGCCCGGCTTAACGTCTTTCGCCTTAATATGCATGGCAAACGGTTAAAAACAGTGAACAATACAACCTTACTTTCCCACACAAGCGCTCTTTATCAATACCGTCGCAACCCATAAGCTTATTTTATGTAAACATCGGCTTATGGCAGAGGCTGGGTTTATACATTAGGGAATGATATTTACGCTAACGGGAATTTTGTTACGCTTTGGTTAGTTATTCGCCCCTTCCCCACCCTCAGTTGGCGGCGGTGTAAACAATTGCTTTTTTTCTGCGGTATGATTAATGCCAAAGTTGTAGCGAAATGTAATGCCAACGCGCCTTGTATCCTGTATACGCGAACCGTTAACTGATATAGCTTGCTGCTGAATGGTAAAAAAAGACTTATTGGTAAATAAAATATCGTTGCCCGAAACTATTAAGCTTAGCTTTTTGTGCACCAGGTTTTTGGTGGCGCTAATGTTAAGCTGGCCCATGGTTTTTAGCTCGTTAAACAACCTGAAGCCGTTTGCAAGCATCCACCCATTAAGGTTAAAGCTTAGTGTTGGGGAGGCTTTAAACTGGTGGCCGGTAAAAAATGTCCAGCTTGCACGGCTGTAATCCAGTGGTGCATTGTCGTATTGCCCGGTGTATGTAACGTGGTTAAACTGCACACCCGCATACATAAAGTATTTGTGGCCACCGGGCAAGCCTGCAAATAAACGCCAATATATTTCACGATAGCTCCCAAGATTGTCGTAAGTGCGAAATGCAATTTTTGAAGCATCGTTTTGATAAGTAACCATGCTAAATACATCTTTGGTGTTATTTATACCAACTGCAAATACGGGAAAGTCGTTATACGTGGCATTCACTTCATAGTTATTGGTAAATTGCGGCTTTAAGTTGGGGTTGCCGCTGTTGTAAGTAAACTGATCAACAAATTGCGGTGCGGGATTTAGCTGGTCGTACCCGGGCCTTGTAATGCTGCGCCGTAATGTAATGTTGCCCACCAGCGGGTAGCCGAAAATAGTAAACAGGTTATATCTTACGGACAGGTATGGAAAAAGATCTGTGCGCTTTATGTTAAAGGGTTCGCCTGACGGTACTGTTTGGTGGCCGCTTATATCAGTGTATTCCAGCCGCAGTCCTGCCTTAAACGTATAACCGTGGTATAATTTTGACAGTTGCAGGTATGCCGAACCAATGTTTTCATTATAACTGAAGGTATTTGTTTTAAAGCTGTCAATATATTTCTGTTGGGGCCCGGGTTGTATATAATACAATGCCATATTGTTATTGGCGGAGGCGCTGTATTTAATGCCTGTTTCAACCATAAATGTTGCGGGCAACTTTAAGGCAAGGTCGCTCTTAATACTCACGGTGTTACTGCTATTGTGGTTATCTCCGTTGCCGTATATAAGTATAGCTTGGGGTAATATGCTTTGCTGGTTGTACACCTGGTTATTGGTGCCATGGCTGTATATATAATCAATCTCGTTATCCCACTCACTGCCCGCCGAATCAAGCTTGTACTTTGCAAAAACAGTATTGTTTATTACAAACGTATTGCCGCCGCTGTTTATGGGGCTTTGTGTTTTTAAAATATCATCCTGCGTTGCGGTATTGGTTATGGTGTTATTGGTAGCAGCAAAATTATTGTTGTGCGTTGCGGTAACCCTCACATCGTACGACAGGTCGAAGCTATTGGTAAATGCATGCCCTATACCGCCGCCAATATAATTAGTAATGGGCGAATATTTGGTATAAGATCTTTGTAATAAAGAGGTATCTGCACCAATAATGCGTGAGGATTGTATTTCATCAAAATAGTGCCTGCGGGTGTATTGGTATGAAAGGTAAGACCGTGTTTTGCCTGCTGTACGGTTTAGTGTCATGCCCGCTGTAGCATTATTATAAACACCCTGGTCAACCCGCACGTTCACACTGCCGGTTGTACCTATCTGCACCCCTTTCTTCAACACAATATTTATAATGCCGCCACTATTGGCCGCATCAAATTTGGCGGATGGCGTGCGTATTATCTCTATCCTGCTTACACTGCCCGCAGGCAGGCTTTTCAGCAACGCTGAAATATCATCTGTACTCATGTGCATTTGCACACCGTTAATGTATATAGATGCCGGCGTTGAACTGTTAAGGTATACGTTGCCATCCTGGTCAAGCACGGCGCCGGGTACTTTTTCCAGCACTTCGTAAGCATTGGTGCTGCCGCCTGCAAGCTGCTCAGCATCAACCAGTGTTTTATCATCTTCCTGCCGCATTAAAGGCTTGCGGGCTTCTACCGTTACGTTATTCAGCTTTGTGAAAGAAGGTGTAAGGGCCAGCGTTATTCCAATTGGCCCATTGGTAACAGTAACATTTTTCTCAAGTGTATCAAACCCAACTGCCATAATTTTCAAATGGTAGCTTTTATTTACTTTTACCTGGAACGTGTTCTTGGTTTTGCTAAGCCTTGCCTGTAATAACACACTATCGGGCCAGGAGAAAAGTTGTACAGTGGCATTAATAACCGAATCTGTTCCGGGGGCTTTAAGGGTAACTTGTAAAGGCACCGTTTGAGCCTTTATGGCGGCACACACAAAACAGAATAAAATAAACACCGGCAGTTTTACACGCATACATTTATACAGGTTACATAACGAATTATACTAATGTATGGCAGCAATAATATTATATAACGATTGGCAAAGCTATATATTTTAAGGGTATGGTTATTTACCGTACTGTAATTTCAGCCAATTCACCGTGGGCCTCCTTCCATAAACTTTGAGCAATGAACAATGTCTTCCTGCTATGAACCATGAGCCATGAACGCTGGTTTCCGGCCAGGGCCCTTCGTCCATAACCAAATACTTGTTATATTTAGCCCTGCCGAAACAAACATCCTCCAAAAAATCTTGCTGCATGAAAAAGCTTTTAGCTATTGCCTGTGCTGTTTACTGCGCAGTTACCGCCTTCTCCCAGTCAAAAACAATAACACTTACCAAAGATCAATTAAAAGATAAAATAATGGGCGGATGGGCCGGGCAAACCATTGGCGTTACGTTTGGCGGGCCGTATGAATTTAGGTTTCCGGGCACCTTTATACAAAGCTACCAGCCCATGGTTTGGCATGATGGGCTTTTAAAACAGAATATGCTGTACAATCCAGGCCTATACGACGACCTGTATATGGACCTGACCTTTGTTGATGTAATAGAACGCTACGGCATAGATGCCCCGGTTGATAGTTTTGCCAACGCATTTGCACATGCCGGTTACATGTTATGGCATGCCAACCAGGCAGCACGTTACAATATTTTAAATGGTATTAAAGCACCGCAAAGCGGCTATTGGATGAACAGCCCGCATGCTGATGATATAGATTACCAGATAGAAAGTGATTTTGCAGGCTTAATGAACCCCGCCATGCCCAACAGCGCTTCTGCCATAAGTGATAAGGTTGGCCATATAATGAACTATGGTGACGGATGGTATGGCGGTGTGTTCATCGGCGCCATGTACACCCTGGCGTTTACCAGCAACGACATAAATTATATTGTTAGCGAAGCCCTAAAAACCATACCTGAAAAAAGTAAATACCACCAGTGTATTGCAGATGTTATTAAATGGCACGGGCAATATGAAGATTGGCACGAAACATGGCTGCAACTGCAAAAAAAATGGAGCGGCGATGTTGCCTGCCCTGAAGGTGTATTTAATGCTTTTGATATTGATGCTACTATTAACTCTGCTTACGTGGTAATGGGCTTATTATATGGCAATGGCGACTATAGTAAAACCCTTGATATAGCTACCCGGGCGGGGCAGGATGCAGATTGTAACCCGTCATCTGCCGGGGGCATATTGGGTACCATGCTCGGTTATAAGAATATTCCGGCGTACTGGAAACAAGGTTTGAAGGATATAGAGGATATCAATTTCAAGTACACTACCATGTCTCTTAACAAGATGTATGATATCGGTTTTAAACACGCCCTAAACAATATTGTAAAAAATGGCGGTAAAGTTGATGGCGATAATATAACTATACAATCACAGGCGCCGGCAACGGTAAAGTGGGAAGAATGCTTTCCCGGTATGTTCCCTGTTACCAAAAACAACGATTATAAACATACCGCCAACGAAATAAGTTTTGATTTTGAAGGAACCGGCTTTGCCCTGGCCGGTGAAGCAGTTAAGAAAGACGATAAGCTGAAAGATTACGACATAATGATAGAGGTATATGTTGATGGTGTAAAAACAGAAACAGCAAAGCTGCCCACCAATTACACCACCCGCCGTTATGATATTTGCTGGAAGTACGGCCTTGAAAATAAGAAGCACTCTGTGAGTATAAAAGTTATTAACCTTAAAGATGGCTACGAAGTAAACCCATCAGAATATATTGTTTACAAGGACAAACCATTGGTGAATGACTATATGATAAAGTAGGGTGGGATAGATATTTGGCGATAATGAATTTAATATTCGCCAAATCCCAACGGGTTTAAGTTGAATAGTCCCGCATTGCAATACGGGGTACTATGCATCTTTTCTCAAAGAACCCTGAAGGGGTTCAACATTAAATTACGTGTAGTAAAACATTGAACCCATTCAGGGTTCTTGTAAAACAACACTGCTTTAACCGCCGGGTTTTACCCGGGGCTATTCAAATTGAACCCTTACGGGGTTCGAAAAACAAAATGCCCCGCATTTCGCAGGGCATTTAACAATACACCATCCAACTCTAAAAAACCAACATTAATCGTTCACTACTCCAACTGTTTTATCAAGTGTTATATGTACGCTTAAGTAATCATATACTGCTTCCAGGTAATTGCTTTGTGCTGTAGTTAATGCCAGTTCGGCATCTTCCAGTTCAAGGCGGCTGGCAACACCTTTGGCATAACGGTATTGCGTAATATCATAACTAAGCTGCGCTGCCTGTTTAACGGTTACGCGGGTTTGCAGGCGCGCCTGCGTTTCATGCAGGTCTGCCACTACCCTTTTTGCTTCCACTTTTAATTGCTCACCGGCATTGTTAACCTGTATTAATGATTGCTGCCTGGTAATTTGTGCCCTTTTAATTTTAGCCGCGTTACTGTAGCCGCTAAAAATAGGTATTGAAAGCTGTGCACCTATTATAGGTGTTGACGGATAATACGCTTTTAAATAATTAAACTGCGTGCTTTGTGTTTGTACAAGGTATTGCCCAAAAACTGAAAAATATGGTTTGGTTGCAGCCCCTGCCAGCTTTATTTGCTGGTCGTTTAAAGATGGTTGTAACAACACCGCTTTATAATCGGGCCTTTTATCTTTTGCCTGTGCGTAAACGTCTTCTTCTGCAGGTATGGCATCTTCTGCAGGAATTACCAGTGAGTCGCCCAGTTCAATTGGCGTGGCTGCGTCAAGGCCCATTAATACTTTTAACTGTAATGTATTTACATCAATCGCATTGGTGAGTTTTAATATATCAGGCTCAAGGTTTTTTACCGTGGTATAAGCGCGCAATGTATCAACCCGCAAAGCCCTGCCCTGCGCCAAAAGCGATTTTGCATCCTGCAAAGCCTTTTGGTTACGGTTAATACTCTCGTTTTGCAGTTTAATGCGTTCGCTCAATACCAGTATCAATAAATAGGTTTGTTTTACAATGGCCGCAACGTCTGTTTCTGCATAGCTTACATGCAGCCGGCTTTCTTCTTCCTGCAATTTGGCCAGTACCTGCGCAGGCCTTGCAGATGCATCATACAGCGGCTGAATAACATTTACTGTAGCGGTGGCCTGGTCTGCGCCTCCATATCTTCCATAAGAAACTTTATCGCCATCGCTTCCGCCAAAGCCAAAAAATACAGGTTTTAAAAAATAATGCGCTGCCTGCGCGTTGGCGTTTATAGTGGGCAACAGCAGGCTTTTAGCTATGCGTACCTGTTCCTGCGCTTTATCAATATCAAGGCTGGCGGTTTTTATATCACGGTTATGCTTAACTGCTAATGAAACAGCGTCTTTAATACTTAGCTTTTGTGCGGGCGACTGTGCGTTAGCCGCGTAGCTAAGGGCACACATTAGTACAAATACAAGTATTGTGTACCAAAATGGTTTAAAACTATATTCTGTCATAAAATAGATTTGTGAGTTTTGATAAATAAGTTGTGCCTTATTTTATTGTTGAATGTCGGGTGATGCAAACGCTGCCCCGGGTATTTGATGAGGCCCGGCAATAACAGCGCTTTCCACCTTCTTTTTATAAGGCCTTGAGAAATAAGAATACACAGACGGGATAACATACAGTGTTAATATACCGGCAAATATTAACCCGCCAACCACAACGATGCCTAATGATGTTCTGCTGCCTGATGAGGTACCTAATGATAAAGCAATAGGTAACGTACCAAAAATCATAGCAAGTGTGGTCATCAATATCGGCCTGAAGCGCGAGATGGCTGCTGCCAGTACGGCTTCTTTAACCGGCATTCCTTCTGCTTTGCGCTGGTTGGCAAACTCCACTATCAATATACCGTTCTTGGTTATTAAGCCTATCAGCATAATAATACCTATCTCGCTAAAAATATTGATTGATTTATGTGTTAGCCACAAGCTTAGCAGTGCGCCTGTTACAGCCATTGGTACTGTTAATAATATAATGAATGGGTCAATAAGGCTTTCAAACTGTGCAGCCAGAACAAGATATATAAGTATAATAGCGAAGATGAACGCAAACACAAGACTGCTGCTGCTTTCAGCAAAGTCGCGGCTTTCGCCTGCAAGCGCAGTGGCAAAGCCTTTCGGTAATGTTTTGCCTGCTATATCATTCATCTCTTTAATGGCTTCACCAAGACTAACGCCCGGAGCAGGTGTTGCGGAGATAGTGGCGCTATATGATTGATTGTACCTGTAAATAGCAGGCGGACTAACTGATTCCTTTGTGCTTACCAAATTGTCCAGCGAAACCATGTCGCCGCTGGCTGATTTAAGAAACAGCGAACTAAGGTCTGTTGGTGCAGCACGCTCTTTCCTGTCTAACTGGCCAATCACTTCATATTGCCTGTCGTTATAAATAAAATAACCATAACGCCTTCCGCTTAATGCAAGCTGCAGTGTTCTGCCTATCTCCTGTGTTGATATGCCTAACTGTGCAGCCCTTTGCCTGTCTATGCTAATACCAATTTCAGGACGGTTAATTTTAAAATCCGGGTCCTGGAAGGTTAGCTTTTTGCTTTGATACACCTGGCCCATTAATTTGGGCATAATATCTATAAGGCTTTTCAGGTCGGGCCCTTGCACAACATATTGTAAAGGCTGTGCACTTGAGAAGCCGCCAATAGTTGGAATTTGTATAGGTATGCAAATTACATTTCTAAACCTTGCAGATGCGGCCACCAGCTTTTGATACACCTGCGCCTGCGTCATACCGCTTTTGCGGTCTTTAGGGTCTTTCAAAAATATCCATTGAAAGCCGCCGTTAACCGGTTGCACAAGCGTACCTACTGAAGCTGCTACACCGGCGTATGTTCTGTTGCCATTAAGGTCGGGAATAGAATCGGATATATAATTGCTTATCTCTTTCATGGTTTCTGTCATGCTTTCATAACTTGTGCCTTCCGGCGCAATTACTGCAAGGCCAACCATACTTCTGTCTTCCAGCGGCGCTAGTTCAGACGGCAGCTTCGGTGCAAGAAAATAAGCTACCGCAAACGATGTCAGCAGCACAGCAAAGGCCAGCCACCTGAATTTAAAAAAGCCACGCAGTGTTTTTTCATACCCGCGGTTAAGCGCAACAAATAAAGGTTCGGTTTTTTTGTACAGCTTACTGTGCAGTGCGCCGCCCTTTAGCAGGTAAGCGCTCATCATAGGCGACAAGGTTAGCGCCACAAATGCAGATACCAGTACTGAGCCTGATACCACTATGGCAAATTCTTTAAACAACCTGCCGGTAATACCACCAAGAAACAGGATGGGTAAAAACACAGCCGCCAGCGTTACTGTGGTTGATATAACGGCAAAATAAATTTCATCACTGCCTTTTCTTGCTGCCTGTAGCGGAGTCATACCCTCTTCTACTTTACTATAAATATTTTCCAATACCACAATGGCATCATCCACCACAAGGCCAATAGCCAGTACAAGACCAAGCAGCGTAAGTACATTAATGGAAAAGTTACAGATATACATGATAAAGAATGCTGACACAATGGAGACTGGTATAGCGACCAGCGGAATAATGGTACTGCGCCAGTCCCTAAGAAAAATAAAGATGATCAATGCTACCAACGCGAACGCCAGTATTAGTGTGCCCTGCACTTCGTCAAGCGAATTGCGCACAGGCACTGTAAAATCTTTACCCAATGAAATGATATAATCTTTCGGCGCTGATTTTACAATTTCAGCAAACCTCTTTTTAAATTCATCTACCACGGCTAATGAGTTTGCTCCCCTTTGTGGTTGAACACCCGTACCAACCCCATACCGGGCCGTTGGGCCTTCGCAAACAATCATGGCTGTTCTTTCGTTTTGAGATGACATGATGGCTTCACCTACGTCTTTAAACCTTACAATAGCGCCATCCTTTTCACTCAATATCATATTATTAAAATCGTCTACCGTTACAAGTCTGCCTTGCGTACGCAGCGTTATCTCTGTATTCTCGCCTTCAATACGGCCACTTGGTAAGTCAACATTTTCTTTTTGTAATGCAGCCTGTACGTCAGACGGTGTTAGCCTGTATGATGCAAGCTTTAGCGGGTCCATACGCAAACGCATGGCACGCTTGCGGCCTGCATAACTATCTACCAGCCTTACACCCGGTATTGATTGAAGCCTTTCTTTTATATTAATGTTTACAAAGTCTGTAACATCTTCGAGGCTTTTAGTATCGCTTTGTACTGTAAGGAACACTAAAAAGTCCGGCGGGCCTGCCTTCTCAACAATAGTAGGTTCAATATCCGCCGGCAATTGCTGGCGTGATTTTGAAACCTTATCGCGCACGTCATTCGCAGCGGCTTCAAGGTCAGTGTTCAGGTTAAACTCTACTGTAATAATACTTACCTGCTCGCGCGATGTGGATGAGATGGCGCGTATACCGTTGGCTTCTGCAATAGCTTCTTCCAGGGGCTTGGTAACCTGCGATGCAATAATATCGGCGCTTGCACCGGGATATACCGTTGTAATGTTTACAATGGGCGAATCTGTTACGGGGTATTCCCTCGTACCAAGGTAAGTGTACCCAACCACGCCAAATAAAATTAAAAGGACTGACATTACCCCCGCCAATACCGGCCGGGATATGCTAATTTGTGAAATAGCACTCATATAATATGTTTAATTGGTATGTTTAGCTGAGATGTAAACCGGCGATATGTAAAGGCACTCCAACGGAGTTCCTGTGGACAAATACCGGCGAAGAAAACTGGTGTTTGTTTAGTGTTAATGCTTTTTAATATATGTTGATTACAGGTTTTTATTTTACCGTTACAAAGCTTACCGGGCTACCGGGTATCAGCCTTAAAAGGTTGCTGGTAATTACGGTATCGCCCGGCTCAAGGCCTTTTAATACTTCAGCGGCTAAAGTATTGCGCTGCCCTATTTCAACTGACCTTAACTGTACAGTGTTGCCTTTAGACACATATACATTATAGCCCTGTGAGGATGGTATTAAAGCCTGTGTTGAAACCATTAATGCATTTGATGATGATTGCAGCGCAAGGCTTAAACGTGCGCTTTGCCCGGCAATTAATGTACCGTTGGGGTTTGCGCTTACAGCCCTTACCAGCAATGTGCGTGTATTTGGGTCAATTCTTGATTCACGCGCGATAACCTTTGCCGTATACTGTTTGTTGTCTGACGATACAGTGAATTTTTGTTCACTGCCCTGCGTAATGGTGCTGATGTATTTTTCAGGAACATAAAACTCCACTTTTACCTGGCTGTTATCTTCAAGATTAGTTAGTATGGTGTTTACGGATACAACGGCCCCGGGATAAACATGAATAATGCCGATACGCCCGCCAAACGGCGCCTTGATACGGGTTTTACTTATCATTACCTGCAGCTCAGCTATTTGCGATTGTAATACTTTTAAATTGGTAAAAGCCTGGTCGTAGTCCTGTTGTACAACGGCTTCGTGTTTTATAAGGTCGTTAAGGCGCTGTTCATTTAATATAGCCAGCTTCTCCTGCTGTTTTAGTTTTTCAAGCTGTGCCTGGAGGTCTGCATCATCTAATTGAAACAGTAATTCGCCCGCGCTAACTACTGATCCTTCCCTAACATTAACCTGCGTTATTTTACGGGTAAGCTCGCTTACAATATCAACCTGCTGGTTGGCAACCAGTGTGCCGGTAACTTCAAGCTGCTCTTTCAGGTCAGATGGTTTTATTACATCACCGTCAACCGGTGTGGCCTGCGGCGCTGCGCTGGCTGCTGCCTGTTGTGCCGGCTCACCTTTAGCAGCGCAACCGCTAATAAATATAATAGCTGCCAGGAAAGCGTACACCGGCAATATGCGTAATTTGTTAAGTGTGTACATAGTGTTTGGTTTAATTTATTTATTTAAATTTTTCGATAAATGGTTGATAAAAAAAAACTTAGGTGTGTTGAATGTTTTGCTGCCTGTCTTCATGTTATTAAATTTAATTATTTAAATAATTCGATAATTAATCTCTTTGCTCCCGGCCATTTCCCTTTTCGACGGCAAATTTATTGAAGTATTTCAATAAATCAATAATTAATTTAAAAAAAAGATTAAATTTTTAATCCCTCAACAAATTTAATGTAGTCGTTAAGTATTTTGTTGTTTAAGGCATAGCGCACATTGCGGCCTTCTTTATCTGAAGTAATCAATTCAGAATCAATCAATAATTTAAGGTGATGCGCTATGGAAGGCTGTGCAAGTTCAAGTGTGTCGTTCAGGTCGCAGCAATACAAACAATCCCTGTTCTTTTTTATTTCTTTTAGTATTGTTAACCTGTTGGGGTCAGATAACGCTTTTGCTATCTTCTCCGCTGTCCTGCTGTCCATCTGAGTAAATTTTATGCAAAGAAACAAATTTATTTATTCAAATAATTAAATAAATAAAACCGAACGGTATTTTTAACGTCAGTTTAATAGTGCTGTAAAACAAATAACTTTATAGCCATTACCTGTAAACGCTATTGACTTACAATAAACCAGCACGCTATGTTCAGGCACAAAGGAAGAAGCAGGACAGACATACATAATCTAAAATTAGCCGCATTGTTTTCGTTTGTAGCGGGTGTTGTAAACATTACGGGTTTTATGGCCGTTGAGCGGCTTACCACTAATGTAACCGGCCACTTTGCTTACTTTGCAGCCGGGGTGGTACATAAACAATATTGGCAGGCCCTGCTGTACGGGTTTTACATAGGCAGCTTTTTGCTGGGCGCATTTGTTTCAAACTTTATAATGGAACTTGTTGCCGCTAAAAATGCTAAATACATTTATCTTATACCTATTAATATTGAAATAGCATTACTATTGGCGGTGGCTTTAAGCTCACAGGCGCAAACGGTACATTACAATAATATTATTACCTGCACCTTATTATTTGCAATGGGGTTACAAAACGCACTAGTTACCGGCATTTCAAACGCAGTGGTAAGAACCACGCACCTTACCGGCCTTTTTACCGACCTGGGCATTGAACTTTCTCAACTGTTTTTTTATAAGCTGCAAGATCAACGTAAAAAATTGTACGCTTCTATAAGGCTGCGCATGGCTATTATCTGTTGCTTTTTTGCAGGCTGTATAATTGGCGGCCTTGGGTACTTTCGCTTTGGCTCACACATTCTTTTGCTGGCTATTGCCTGCCTTGTAACGGGCTTGGTATATGATGCCGTGCGTTATAAACTTGTAACTTTAAAACGAAAATATGCCGGGCAGTAATTACAGTTCAAGGGTCATATTATACCTTATAACATCCCAATATTCTTTACCGTAGCTTACGTATAACTCGCAGCCGGCGGGTATGTTTTTAATGGCTTCAATAAATACCCGGGTTCCCTCGGGAACATACTGGCAGTTATTGTCAATGCCTTTTATAATTGTTAACCCCCTCGCATCGTTAGCGTACCTGGCAAGCGACTTGGCGTACGTGCGGGCATCAATAACAAAATTGCGGTTAACATAATAAATGTAACCGTTGCTGCCCTCACGGTGGTTAACTTCTTTCCATGTAGTTACTTTGCCTTTATATTCGGTAATACGTGTACCTTTTGCAATAGCTTTTTTAGTAAACAGGCCATTACCCGCACCCGGTATTTTTGATTTTTTTACAATTAAATATTCTTCAAGCAGTGCCATTCTGGTATCGGTTGGTGTTTTTAAAAGTTTATTTCAAACAGGCAATATAGTAATTAGTAGCATAAAACACTTTTTTAATAGTTAATGCCAGTCCGCACCAACGTTTTTTGCCCGTTATATAAAAAGCATATTATCTTTAAATATACTACTTACCGTAAAATATTAACCGATGAGCCCGCAATACGTTAACCGCCGCCATTTTATTAAAGGTGCCTCTGCAACACTTGCACTTACTGCTTTACGCAGCCACGCCTCTATACTTAAAAACACAGGGCCTTTGCGCAGGGTTGCATTAATTGGTACAGGCTGGTATGGCAAAAGCGACCTGTTCAGGCTTATACAGGTTGCACCTGTTGAGGTGGTTGCTTTGTGCGATGTGGATAAGCACCAGCTTGAACACGCCGCAGACATGGTGCAGCAACGCCAGCAAAGTAAAAAAAGGCCAGCCTTATACAGCGATTACCGCAGGCTGCTTGCCGAAAACAAACTGGATATTGTCTTAGTTGGAACTCCAGACCATTGGCATTGCCTTATTACTATTGCAGCACTGCAGGCGGGCGCCAATGTATTTGTACAAAAGCCGGTGAGTGTTGATGTGCTGGAGGGCGAGGCTATGCTTGCCGCTGCAAGAAAATATAATAAAACAGTACAGGTGGGCACACAACGCAAAAGCACACCCCATATAATTGATGCTAAAAAAACTATTGTTGATGCCGGCCTGCTTGGCAAGATAACGCATGTTGAAATGTGTTGTTATTACCACATGCGCGCCAACGGCAACCCGCCCGTACAGGCTGTGCCCGACTACTTTGACTATGATATGTGGACCGGCCCCGCACCGTTGCGCCCTTATGATGAATTGCCGCACGTACGCTGGTGGCGCACTTTTATGGAATATGGCAATGGCATAATTGGCGATATGTGCATACACATGTTTGATACCGTACGCTGGATGCTTAAATTAGGCTGGCCTAAACGCATAAATAGCGAAGGCGGTATTTATGTTGATAAAACAGGCAAAAGCAATATACCTGATACACAGCATGCGGTGTTTGAATATGATGACCTTAATTGTGTTTGGCAGCACCGCAGCTGGGGCACGCCTGCAGACCCCGAATACCCCTGGGCATTTGTTTTATACGGTGAAAAGGGCACACTAAAATGCAGCCCCATGCAATATGATTTTATTCCCGATGGAGACGGTAAAAAGATTCATAAGGACGTTGTTTATGAAAGAGAAAAATATCCAGAAGATTTGACAGAGAAGGATATTGAATTGCACGCTGCCCCTGCCATGCGCCTGCACATGCGCAACTTTTTAGATGCCATTGATAATGGCACCAGGCCAGTGGCTGATATTGAAGAAGGGCACATATCAACGGCAAGCTGTATACTGGCCAACATGAGTATGAAACTAAAACGACCGCTTACTTATGACCCTGCTACTAAAACCATTCCCGGCGATGCGGAAGCCACCGCACTGTTACAACGGCAGTATAGAAGCCCGTGGGTGAGGCCAACAGTTTAGTAAAGGATCAAATATGAGGAAGTAACCAAAGCGTAAGATAAGCGCGGGATGCGGGGCTACGGATACCGAACGAGGCACCATGCAAAAAAGGGACCAAGGCCAAAATAAGCATTACGCGATGCTAGGCATTGTAGGGTTAGCCAGTTACACGCTGAGATGGCCACTTTCAAAATCAACAATTTTACGGGCCACCCCGGTTTTTTTGCCAATATGCCTAACCAAAGGGCAGATTTTGCTAAACTTTACCCTCCAAACAAAAATTATTTAGTGTAAAAAGTACACAAAAAAAGACGTTGGGCGTAATAGGGTAACATGGCTGAAACACAATGGCAGCAAGGCTTTTATATTTTTTTTACCCGTTTGGGATGATAAAACAAGACTTATTTTGGACGAAATAATACGAAAATAGCTTTTACATTTGTGTTGTGAATGAGAGGAAATAGAAGAAATGGTTGAGAAGGGGAACATTCACCAACGAACCGAATTTTAAGAATTTTCATATGGCAAGCAATCGTTAGAGGTCATCTGTTTCTACAGGAGACCTTTTTTATTTATCGGTACATGTTGTTTGCAACTTAAAGCATTATTTATCACTTATACTTCACGCAGTTTAAAAGCAAGTTAAACAACTATCTTAATTGTGTAAAAAATACACGAAAAAAGTCATTGGGCATAATGGGCAATTTTGGCTGCAAAGCAATGCCAGCAAGGTTTTTACAAAAAAAACATAGGTTTGGGATAATAAAAATGGCTAAATATTGGTAGTAAAAATGCAAAAACGGCTACTATCTTTGTGTTGTGATTGAAGGCAGGCAGTGAAAGAAAAATCATACAGCAAGCAACCGTTGAGCAAGCATTTGAGTTAGAGGCCTGGACGAAACGTTTAAAACGTTAACATCCAACAAAATAAAAATATTCAAGAATTTTCATATGGCAAGCAATCGTTAGAGGCCGTCTGTTTCTACAGAGGGTCTTTTTTATTTTGGTGGACGAATATACGGCGTTAAATATATCTGACAAGTTTTTGTTAAGAATTTATTTTGTTGGGTTGTTTGCACCTTTTTCAACTCTTCTCAAAAATCCACAAAATACAAATTAGATACAAGTATACGGATTACGATAAAGGTTGATTTTCATGTAGTTGCGTATGTTCGCTTACTCGCGGGCAAAGAATACAGGCTATTACAAATCACACGTTACTGCCATTCGTAATTCGCATATTTGCCAAAGCCTCATGAACCTTTGATGATTCTGCATCCAAATATTCTGCCCGCTGTTTTGTTGCTGTTAGGCACTATACGGATGTTTACTTTTGTTTTGCCCTGCAGCATATTCGCCGGTATGGGGTATGTTTCATCATAAAATTTACCCGTTTGGCCGCCTTTCCACTCAACGCTGGTCAGTTTTTCGCCATCAATTAATATATCCCAGCTGCGGTTTTTATCATCCCCTATGTAAGTGCACAATAATGCGTTTGCCTGTGCAGGGTCAACCTTCATGTCAAACGAGAAAAAGCCACCTGCACGGGCCTCACGCCCCATACGCCCCAATGCCACATCGGTATACGAGTTTTCTGATGATTTAAGGTTATGATCACGTTCGGGCTGCATTTCGCCAAGGCGCATAACATCTACCGTTTTATCTTCAATTTCTTTCTGCCGTTTTTTCTCTGCTTCATATTCAGCCTGCCTTGTATTCCAGTCGGCATTGGTAAAATAATCCCAATAAACATTATAGTAATTATTATAGGTTTTATAAAAAGGCTGCAACCTTACATCCATCGGCTTGCCTACATTTTGCAACGTAAATTCAAGCGGCCTGTTGCTAACCGGCTTAACCCAATCGCTTACTGTATGGTTATCAGTTAATAAAACAGGCGTGCCATAAACGGCATCAGGCATACTGTCACCCAACTGGCCGGCCAATACTACGGGGCCGTACAACAATGCCACCCGCTTGCTGTTATCAGGCATGGCTTCTGTGTATAGCTGCATAGGCAATGCCACTTCAACCTTATCGTTATTCTTCCATACTCTCGTAACAGTAAGGTAGCCATCTGCACCGGTCGCTGCATCAACTGTTTTTCCATTCACTTTTATAACAATTGCCTGGGTTGCCCACCATGGTTTGCGTATACGCATAGTAAATGTTTTGGCTGCTTTTGTTTGCAACGTTATGGTGGTGTTATCACTTTCAGGGTAGTTTGTTTGCTGCATTAATTGCACGCTTTTGTCTTTCCAGTTAAGCAGCGATGGCACAAACAGGTTTACATACAGGCTGCCGTCTTTACCCTGGTAATAAATACTCTCCGTGTATTTGCTGTGGTTTTCCATACCGCTGCCTACGCAGCAGGTAAACGTGTTGAACGAATCGCTAAACTGCTTTTTTGTACCCATACGCAGCGGAACAAAATAGCACATCATACCATCTGTTGGGTTCTGCGATGCGAGTATATGGTTGTACAAAGCACGCTCATAGTAATCTGCCAGCTTGCTGTCGGGCTGCCAGCAAAACAGGTGGCGCGTAAGTTTTAACATGTTGTAGGTGCAGCAGGTTTCGCAAGTATTATCGCTTAAAGCATCGCTCAATTTATCAGCGGGGCCGCAATATTCATAGTTACTGTTGCCGCCTATAACATAGGTATGGCCGTGCACCATAACATCCCAAAAATAGCTGGCAATGGTTTCATCACCGGCGTTGCCTGTAAGCTCGTACTGGCGCGCGCTGCCGATGGCTTTGGGCACATTGGTATTGCTGTGTTTGCCGGGCATTGGGTCTATCTTTTGCGAGAGTGGTTTCATTACAAAATCGTCATAGAACTTATAAGACAGGTCAAGGTATTTTTTGTTGCCCGTTAAGCTATAGATGTTTGCCAGTACATCGTTCATACCACCATATTCGCAACGCAACATTTTTTGCAGTTGCTCTGGCGAAAGATTATTTACGGTATTGCCAGCCCAGTCTGCCATGCCGGTAACAATATCCAGTGCTTTACTGTTATCGCAATATAAATATGCATCAACCAGGCCTGCCATTACTTTGTGCACGGTGTACCATGGGCTCCAGCCGCCATTCAAATCAAAACCACCTGTTTTAATTTCACCCCTCGCCACCCTGCCAAAAATGGAATCTTCATTTGGTATGGCGCCTACATAGCCCGTTTTACGTGCCTGCTGGCAATGCTGAAGTTCATTAACGATATAATCAACCTTTTGCTTAAACCTTTCATCACCAGTAGAGGCATACATCATGGCGCAGGCTGATAAATAATGCCCAAGTGTGTGGCCTGAAAGGCCATCACTCTCCCAACCTCCGTAAATACTGTCTTTCTCGGGCAGGCCTGCATTTTTGTAGAATCTGTAAAGCAACCGGTTTGGCTGAATTAACAGCAAATAGGCGGCATCTTTATCCATCGCATTTTTAAAAGGGCTGCCCGGTAAAAGGCGAACGTCTTTTAAATTAAACGCATAAGCCTTTACATCAACCACCGGCTGAACCTTTATTTTGGGATTGTTCAATTCAGGCACATAGCTTTGAGCGAATGTGTTTAAACAAACCAAAACAAACAGCAGGCTAAGCAAACTAATCTTTTTCATGCGAAATATATTTATACCAGTTTCGTTAAATGTTATGTCAATCTTTTTGTGAACTAACATTCAGTTAATAATTAAGCTGTTGTTGTGTCACTCACTTGCACGCCAGGTGTTTATTCAACAAAAGCATTATTAGGGGCTAAAGCCCCGAATAAAATATGTTGCCTTCTATTCCCGCCCTAAAGGTGCGGGCAATTTATTCACCATACGCTTTCAAGCGTTATTATTCCGCATCATCCAGAAATAAATCAATTTCAAAATCCTCATCATCGCTTTAAATCTACCCAAAACTTGTCCGCCCTGACGTATCGTGGTTCAGACAAATAACAATCGAACTGCCGCTGAACATTGAAATTGAGCATTGATTATTGAACATTTCCGGCCTTATTGACTGACCATTGACCTATTGACTTTCCTCTACCCCCGCCAGTTCATCATTATTCCTGTCAGGCGGGTTAACACCCAATAAGTGCTTTACAAAAAAGTCGCGCTTCTTTCTTCTGCCGTAAGGGCCGCCATCGCTGTGGTCCATCCCCGGCACTTCCAAAAAATCAAACGTTTTATTCGCTTTTATTAAGGCATTAACCATCCGCAGGGTTGACTCGGGCGGCACGTTTGTGTCGGCCTCGCCAACTATCAGCAACAGCGCCCCTTTTAATTTGTAGGCGTTGGTTACGTTGCTTTGCTCGGCATAATGTGGCCCTACCGGGTAGCCCATCCACTGCTCATTCCACCACTGTTTATCAACACGGTTATCGTGGCACCCGGCAGCAGACACCGCCACTTTATAAAACTCAGGATGAAAAAGTAATGCCCCCGCAGAGTTTTGCCCGCCTGCCGAGGTGCCGTAAACACCTACCCTGCCGGCATCAACGTAATTATATTTAGCAGCAAGCGCTTTAATCCATAATATCCTGTCTGGCAGGCCGACATCGCCAAGGTTTTTCCAGCACAAATCATGAAAAGCCTTACTGCGGTTGGCAGTACCCATACCATCGCATTGTATTACAATAAACCCAAGCTCGGCCATGCTTTGCATTTCACTGTAAGGCACAAAGCTTTTGGGTACAAAAGCATCCTGCGGGCCGGCATAAATATTTTCAATAATGGGGTATTTTTTGGTGCTGTCAAAGTTGCGGGGCCTGCATACAATGCCCCATATATCGGTAACGCCGTCACGGCCTTTGGCCACAAAAACTTCAGGCATACGCAAGCCCAGTTTGGTAAAACCGTTTATATCGGCCTCCTCCAGCTTCATAAGCAACTTTCCGTCTGCGCTGCTGTGCAGTTCTGTTTGCGGAACAAGATCAGGCCGTGAGTAATTATCAATAAAGTATTTCCTGTCGGGAGAAAACCGAATGCGATGGTTAGCATTGGCAGCCGTTAGCGACACCATGTTGCTGCCATCAAAACCGATTCGGTAATAATGAATATTATAAGGATCCTCACCAGCGTTAACACCACTCGCCTGGAACCATATTTCACGTTTAACTTCATCAATACTATCTACATTGCGCACCACCCACTTGCCTTTGGTTATCTCATTTTTAACACCGCCATTTAAGGCATCAACAAGATACAGGTGCCGCCAGCCGTCTTTTTCGCTGCTCCATATTATCTCGTTGCTTTTTGCAGTGTACCATGTAAATATCCTGTTCTCGTAGATAAAGGTGCTGGTCTTTTCGTCAATAAGATTGCGTGTTTCTCCTGTTGTTGCATTTACCTCCACCATCCTGAAACGCTGGTGCCCACGGTCTGCTTTTTCATAAATAAAATGGCTGTTGTCAGCGATGCGCCAATGTATCCAGGGATAATCTAAAAAGTTATATATCTCTGTATTGGTCTTCACCAGTTTTTTAGCGGAAATATCTATGGTAAACATTTCATAACTGGTAAATGCGTCACCGGGCTGAGGATATTCATGCGACTTTAAGATACCGCGTGTAGAAGTGTCTGAAGAAGACAAAATATAATACACCTTCTTATCTTCCACCGGCCTTATATGAAACACCACCAGGTATTTACTGTCGGGCGACCATTGCCACTGCCCGTAAGGATTGGTAGTATCGCCATTCGTAGTGTATTGTTTTTCTTCTTTATCTTTTTCTGACTGAATAAACACATTGCCCTGTTTAATAAAAACAGTCCATTGCTTATCGGGCGAAACACTGTCGCTTTGCGGCTGTCGCTCCCAGCGATCTTTTATATTGCCCGCCACAAGCCCTTCGTTATCGGGTAGGGCTACTACATCGGCGGCAACAGCACATGCATAGGTTTTGGTATTAACACTATACCATGTTTTTTTTACTTTAACAAGCAGTTGCGGCTTATTTGGTACAAATTGTATGCTGCTTATAGGTAATTTATTTGCTGTTACCGCAGTATCGCGAACAAGCGCCGACAATGCTGCTGCCATTTTTGCGTTGTCAAAGGCTTTTTGTTTAACAGCAGTTACCGCATTAACATATATATACTCGTTGCCGCTATCAGGCAAAATATTTTTATACCAAAACGTTTTGCCACCGACCTGCCAGTGGGCTCTTATAGTGTATTTGTAAACAGCGCTCCGCGCCAGTGAATCTAATATACCGGCGGCCTTATAGCGCTTCATTTCTTCATCCCTCGTGGGCAGGTAAGCAGCCGCTGTTTGGGCAATTGTTTTAATAACGGTTGCAGTTAGTAAAACAACTAATAACATGTGACCGAAATACCTATTGTGAAGAAATAAGCGCTTAGCAGGCATACCGAAACTATTAAATGTTAAAACTACAATTAAAGCGTTAAGGTAAGAAAGAATTTTGTGATGAAAAGGTATTCTCCGGCAACTATCGTAGTTATGGTAAATAAACCGTTAAATGTAAACCCGCGTTGCATACGTGCTGTCATATTTTTACAATTGCCGGGGACATCAACAACAGGCTTTTATGTCGAACATAGATTTTGCGGATATAGTATTATCTTAGTGTACATGCGACCATTTACTCTTTAAAAATAATGCTGGAGGGTTGAAAAACTTAAGTATAAAATTAAAAATGCTATTTTATCCTTTGATGGTTATTGCCATTGGGGTTATTGCTTTTTGTTGTTTTTTTAACTGGGTGCTTATTATAAAACCGCACAACACCTCGTTAAAACAAGATGAGGTACAAATTTGGATACCCATTATATCAGCCTGTGTAGCTATTATTGTGTGGATAAGGCCTGGTTTAAAAAAACTTAATATCTTTAGGGAGTCCGGCAACTTGCCTTTATTATTTATGTTTGTAGCAATAGGTACAGTTGCAGCGCCTGCAATCCTTATTCAGGAATACCTTTTGACCGCTACAGGGAAAATGACACGGCTATACAGTATTAACGACATTAGCAAATACCCATCCACAAAATACTATACACTAAAGCATTATTTTATAAACAAGGCAGCGGCTCAAATTTATTATGATTACTCTGTAGGTGGTAGAAATAAAGAAAACCTTGATGTTGAAGTTTACATTACCTGTCCTATAACTTACATTGATAAAGGCTCAACCAACGAAGTTTCTAAATTAAATTCACCTGAAACAACTGCCTTAAAAAGTCATGTCAAAAATATCACTGGCTTGCAAGGAAGTTTATTAAAGGAGCCGCCGCCTGCATTTGTTGCCCCGCTTGCCTGGGCATGTTTTTACTACGGCGAAAACGTGAGTAATCAAAGGACTGAAGAAGAAAGACAAAACATAATGGACGCATTTTATCGGAAAGCCATGATTGATTTTGATTATACCCGGCTGGGCTTATTCACTTATCTTGACCGGATTGGCTATACTGACCACACAGATGGTTATAAAACCGCTATTAGCAAGATAAATGACACCATTGATACGCAAAAATTAATTTTGCTCGAACCAAAATTTACCCCTTTTACGGCAAGAAACGGCGACAAGCTAAGTTGGACGTTTGGCAGCTTTGCAATTTTTTCCTTTGTATGGTTTATTATAATATTGGCGCACGATCTTAAAGAAGACACACCGGCAGTATAGCTGTCGTTATTTATCTATAAAAGCTACATAAGTAAACTTTAAACTCAGAACATTAAACCATCTTACTTCAAATCATAAAACCGCCATTGTGTTTGGTAGTCTTCCGTTAACGGGTGGTTGCCTAATATGTTATGCAGCATTTCAATAGGCATACTGTTTTCATGCAAAAATGCATCGTGAAATTCTTTTAAGGTCATTTTACCCTTGCCCACCATTTCATGCTGCAGGGCCATTATCTCCAGGCCACCTATCATATAGGCTACCTGGTACAATGGGCTGTAACCACCAACAAACGAACGGCGCACTTCGCCTTCGGCATTGGCGCGTTCGTGGCCTACGCGGTCAACTAAAAAGTCAATACATTGTTGTGGCGTCCATTTGCCCATGTGGTAATTAAGCGAGAAGATGATTCTTGCGCAGCGGTGCATACGCCAAAACAACATACCTATGCGGTCTTCCGGCGACTGCGGAAAACCTTCGTTCCATAAAACCATTTCCCAGTAAAGGCTCCAGCCTTCGGTCCAAAACGGTGTATCGTAATGCCGGTAGGTATTCACACGGTCCTCCATGTATTGTTCAAGGTAGTGGCCGGCTATCAATTCATGGTGAACGGTGGCGCGGCTAAAGTGCGGGTTGTTGCCACGCATACTCATCATGCGGGCATCAAAATCCATGGTGTTGGTGGGGTACGAAACCAATAATTCCTCACCGCCCAAAAAGAAAGGGTTAACCAACTGCGCTTTGGGGCTCATCATAGCAATACGCCAGGTTTCTTCTGCCAGCGGGGGTATGGTTATTAAATCTTTCTTCTTTAAAAAGTCAACGCTCTCGTTATATAGTTTCACCATGGCCTGCGGCTGCTCGCCGGCAGGCACATAACTTTCTTTTACTTTTTCAAGCGCTTTTTTCCAGTCGTTGCCAAAGCCCATTTCGTTGCAGGCTTTTAGCATCTCTTTATCGCACCAGGCAAATTCTTTATTGGCTATATCCATCAGTTCCTCCGGTGTATAGTTGATCATCTCATATTTTAACTGGCGCATTATCTCGTCCCTGCCAATAGGAAATCCAACAATACCGCTTGAATCTTTATTGGGTGAGTTTTTATCTGCTGCGGCTTTAAAAGCATCGCTGTATAAATTTAATGTGCTGTCAAAGGCCCTGTACGCGCCCGGTACCCACCAGGTAAATAACGGATCATAACCGTTATAAAAGCTATATACGTTTTTGGCAGCATCGTGTATGCCGTCAATAACCTGCGCAGCCCTGCGGCTATTGGTAATGTTAATGGTTTTGTCATCAGCCAGCTTAGCCTTTAAACTATTTAACTGCTTAGTTATTTTAGAAAGATTAGCGGCTACATTTTTAGCGTCTATAGCACCCCCGCGGCGGCGTACCTTTTCCATTGCATATATTGAGTCTGTGAAAGGAAACCAATGCTGCAACTCCCCTACTTCTTTTTCTTCCACTTCTGCCCTGTGCACCGCCTCGTTCAAATCTCTTTTAAATAATATATAGTCTGCTTTGCACTCCTGCGGCAGGCCGTTAAAATCAAGCTGTTTTAGCCTGCCTAAATATTCAACTGCCACTTTTTTGTAACGCTCCCTTTTCTCAGCAGAGCCATCCACTATATATACCCTGTCAAGCGCCAGTATATCAGCATAATAATTCTGCATAATATTGGGCATGTCGTTACAGGGCACATAGTTTTTATTTATTTGGGCCTGTAAGTTGTAAGTAACCAATAAAGCCATGCAGGCGGCAAAGAATAGTTTACGCATAAGCAGAAAGTATGTTGAGGGCATGAAAATAACAACGATACGCCAAAATTTAGTTTAAAGTTTTTGACAGAGTTTAATAAACGCTGCCACCACAAAGAACCAAAAGCAAAGAGACACAAAGTACACAGAAGAACCCTGTGAAGCTTTGTGTCTCAACATTATTATTTTAGAAAAGCCTTTAAAAGCCTAATCTTTCGGCTCCCACAACTCAATTTTATTACCCTCAGGATCCATTATCCATCCAAATTTGCCGTATTCAGAGTCCTGCATTTCGCCCACTATCTCCACTCCCTGCTGTTTTAGCTGCTCCAGCAGTTCAACAAGGTTGTCAACTATATAATTAAACATATAGTCTTTTTTAGACGGGTTGAAATACTCCGTCTCTTTTTTAAACGGGGAAAACACCGTCATTCCCTCCTTTTCCGGGTTGTCTTTATGCCGCCATTCAAACCCATAACCTTCTATACCCAAATGCCTGTTGTACCATTCTTTTTGTTGTTTGGGGTCGTCGCATTTAAAAAATACTCCGCCGAGGCCCGTAACTTTTGCCATATTTATTGTGGTTTTTGTGTTAGTGCTATAATATTACCTTCAGGGTCTTTAAACCATGCAAAGCGGCTGCCATCCGGCAAAGGTATGGGGCCAACCAGCTTACTGCCGCCCGCATCAGTAATTTTTTGCAGGTAATCTTCAATACTGCTAACCTGTATGTATACGGTTACATAATTATGCGGTTCGTGGCCCAGGCTGGTAATATGGCCTTGTATACCTTCTGTACTATTCGTATTAATAAGTGCAGCCATGGGTATGGTTGTCGGCGTCCAGCCGAAAATGCTGCTGTAAAATTTAGAGGTTTCCTCCAGGTTTTTACAGCCGATTTCAAAATGTACTACGGGATTTGACATGCTGTTTATTTTTTAAAGTTTAAGCAAATTCAAGTACCGGCTTTTTTGCAGCGGTTCTTTTAAGTATAAAGGTAGAGATAACGGTAATTATCAATCCAATGGCGGCCACCTGTGTGAACATGAATAAAAAATCTACCCACGGCTGGCTCATAAATGCCATGCTCTCACGCAGGGCGGCAGCTTTGGCTTCAAATTGTGCAGGCGGCACGCCTGCTTTTAGTTGTGCCACCGCCTGTTCAGTATATTTCTGGTAAAAATCAGGGTTGAAAAATTTAATATAAGCCATATCAAACAGGCCAATAAAAATCGACGGCGCCAGCGTAATTAACATACCCAGTTTTAAGCCCTGCCCAAAACCCAATACGCCATTATTTTGCTTATCCCGGTAATACCGTAAGCCAAAATAAACAAAGCTTAAGGATAGCACCATGGTTATGTAGCCAGCAAGCATGGTTGTGCCAAAATGGCCCACCCACATATTAAAAGAAAAAAGCGCTACAAGAAATGCTGCTGAGTACAAGCCGTAGCGCAAAACTGTTTTCGTCATAACTGTTGGTTTTTGTAGGTGCAAACTACCGCTTAAGGCAGGTATGTTGTATTACTCTAAAGTAGTATTTTGGGGTATAATGCCATTATTTATACTAAAGTAGCATCGTTTTCAGGCTATCAGCCGCAGGGTTTTGGCTTTTTTTACCGCTTCTGTGCGCCGCTGCACATCAAGCTTAAAAAACAGGTTGCTCACATGTTTTTTTACTGTGTGCTCGCTCACAAACAATTTGTCAGCTATCTGCAGGTTGCTCAACCCTTCATCTATCAGTTGTAAAATTTCCAGTTCACGCTTACTTATGCCTGTTTTCTTTACTTCATCCTCATCAATAAAAAGTTTGGCGGGCTGCGTCTCTTCCTTAATAATTACTTTTTTAATAAAAAGCCTCCTGGCCAAAAAAATGCCTGCAGCGAAAAACAGCACGCTAAAAATAACTATCCAGGCAGTGTTACTATCCTCATTTTGCCAATGACTGTATTCTGCAACTTTAAATAGCACCAGCAATGCAGTTATTAAAAGCCCAAAACCTATAACCACCTGTTTCATGCAATGAAGTTACGTGCCGCAAATTATTTTTGGTGCCGGCTTACATTAAATTTCAAAACATTCCAGTTTTCTTATCTTCGCCGCTTATGCAAAAGGAGAAAGTTTTAAGTGGAATACGCCCAACCGGTTTTGTGCATTTGGGCAATTATTTTGGCGCCATACGTAACTGGGTTAAAATGCAGGCTGAATTTGACTGTTACTACTGCGTTGTTGACTGGCATAGCCTTACCACCCACCCCGATACAAACGAATTAAAGCATAATGTTCACCGTTTGTTAAGCGAGTTGCTGGCCAGCGGCCTGGACCCTGAACAATGTGTATTATATATACAAAGCGATATACCGGAAATTGCCGAACTGTACCTGTATTTAAATACCATGGCTTATACGGGTGAACTTGAAAGAACAGCTACATTTAAAGACAAAGTGCGCCAACAGCCGGATAATGTAAATGCCGGGCTGCTTACCTACCCCGTTTTACAGGCTGCAGACATATTGATACATAGGGCTACCAATGTGCCAGTAGGTAAAGACCAGGAGCAGCATGTGGAGATGACACGCAACTACGCAGAACGCTTTAACCACCGTTATGGTGAGGTTTTCCCCCTGCCGAAAGCTTTTAATTATTATGGTGGTGAACTGATAAAGATAATGAGCCTTAACGGCGAGGGCAAAATGAGCAAGAGCGAAAACCACATGAATACTCTTTACCTGGCAGATGATGATGAACTGGTTCGCAAAAAAATTATGAAAGCAAAGACTGATAGCGGCCCGACAGAGCCTAACTCAGTTAAACCTGAATATATTCAGAACATGTTCACTTTGATGGGATTAGTAAGTGATAAAGAGGTATTGCAAAAATTTGAGGCAGATTTTGATAATTGTGTGATACGGTACGGCGATATGAAAAAACAGTTGTCAGAAGATATGGTTAGGTTTATGGCGCCTATTCGCGATAAGGCAATCGCCATACAGCAGGATAAAGCCTATCTTTCAAAAGTCATCTTGCAAGGCAGGGAAAAGGCACGCGCCAGTGCAAGCGAAACTTTGAAACTTGTGAGGGAAGCTATGGGGGTTAATTATTAATAAAGAAAGCACAAATAAAAACAAAGTACCAAAGTGCAAATAAAAAGCGCCGGGTAAAAACAACGTATTAAAATTCGCAAACGAAAGTATCAAATAAAGAAAACATCAAATCTAAAAAGAAATAGTCCCAAATGGGCAATGCTTAAACTTCTATCTTAGTAAAACCAACCAATTAAAGCCATTTGTTGGGGTAATAATTTTATTATTTCACTTTAATATTTAGTTTTTATAGTAAAATTATTACCTTAACCCGCAACTAAATAACAAGGGTGATGTATTGTTGCAGGCAGTAAAGAATTCTGATCCTTTTTCTTTAGTTGGTATTATTATTGTCCATAAGGCCGGAATTTAGACTTTTTGTTTGTTTTAACAGTGAAATAAATGTATCCGAAGTTTCGGGATTGGACTTTGGGATTTTTCTTTATTTGGTACTTATATTCTGGTCTTGTATCTTAAACATAACTATGTCAAAAGCAAAGAAACCGAAACACATTGCAGTAGCCGGAAATATTGGCGCAGGTAAAACAACGTTGACTGAAGCGTTAAGCAAGCATTATAAATGGATACCGCAGTTTGAGGATATAGACCATAACCCTTACCTGATGGACTTTTATGATGATATGCCCCGCTGGAGCTTTAACCTGCAGGTGTACTTTTTAAACAGCCGCCTGAACCAGCTGCTGGAAATACAACGCGGCACCGAAACCGTTATACAGGACCGGACGATATACGAGGATGCACACATTTTTGCACCTAACCTGCACGACATGGGATTGATGAGCAAGAGGGATTATGATAACTACTTCCAGTTTTTTCAAACACTTAAATCAATGGTGCAGCCGCCAGACCTTATTATATATTTGAAGGCATCTGTACCTACGCTGGTAGGCCAGATACAAAAGCGCGGCCGCGAGTATGAGGAAAATATTCGCCTTGACTACCTGAAAAAACTGAACGAATTATACAACAAATGGATTGACGGCTATAAGGAAGGCAAGCTGCTGGTGATTGATGTTGACAAAAATAAATTTCCTGAAAGGGACGAAGACCTTGGTGAGATAATAAGTAAGATAGACAGCATGCTGTTTGGCTTGTTTTAGGGATGATGGATTGAAGAATATTGAGGATGACATCTTTTGATGGTGTCATTTTTTTTACGGAAAGGTTTCGCTCCAGGGAACTTGAAGCTCCGTCGTAATATGCTGTCACTTGCAGCTATATTCCCCCTGTTGGTGTTCGGAAAAAATGAAGAAAATTGACGGTTAGTAACTGGATATATTTAGTCTACAAATCTAAACCCGCATCGTCCTGCCGACGCAGGTCAGCATCCCCGCAAAACATGACATAAGCGGATAAAGTTGCTGAAATAAATTCAGCCCGATGGCTTGTCCTGTGAACACTTGCAGGCGCAAATGTTGGTCACCATTATATTGCATCAATAAAATTCCTTCGCAACCAACCTCTTTAGTAATTTTACCGTTTTACAAAATGTATGCGTGAAAGCCGCTTTGCTATATTTACTAAACCCGGACCGTTAATAACATGCCTGTTTGTTTTGCAGCTTGTTATTGCAATGTTGAGCGTTAACCTGAGTTTTACTGCCGAAGAATCAATGTGGCAATACATTGGGTGGAACTGGTTTCACAACGGCTTGCCGCCATACACAGGCGGTGTTGATAATAAAACGCCTTTAATATTTGCCATATTTGGCTTATCCTTTAAGCTATTTGGGGTAAACTACTGGTTTCCCAGGTTGCTGGGTACTGTTTGCCAAACTATTGGCATTTATTACCTGTACAAAATAGCTGATCATATTGCAGGCAGGCAAAGTGCATTATTTACAACCACACTATACGGCTTATCATTAATGTGGAAAACAACGGGCGGCTACTATGTTTCATTTACTGAAACTTATGCTGTTATGTTTGTAATTGCCGCATTTTATAATTGTATTGTTGCGGGTGATGCAAAAAGATATTTTTTAGCAGGCATACTTGCGGGCGCAGGCTTTGCTTTTAGGTTTTCAGCAGGTTTTGGTATTGCTGCTATATTTTTTTACACGATAAGAAAAGATAAGAAAGGCGCGGTGTTGTTTACAGCCGGCGTTTTAACTTCTATCCTTATTATTACAGCATTGCTGGTTGCAAGGGGCGTTAGTGTGCAAGCACTTTTGCATAACGCATTGCTTGATAATTTTGGAGCAGGCAGCACTACCGATCACAACCTGTCGTGGAAGCTAACTTCATTTATGGATAGCTTTTTTTATGCGGAGATCATTCTCTTCTATCCTTTTATTGCATTGTATTTTCTACTCAACAAAAAGCTAAACTTTATTGGCGTATGGCTAATATGCACATTTATCGGCATTAACGTGTTAGGTATATATGCGCGTAATCATTTTAAAGAATTGCTGCCCGCCATGGCTTTACTTAGCGGGTTAGCTATAGGGCAATTAACAACCAAATACAAAGTGCCATTTAGCACGCTGCTGGTTATGGTATGGATTGCCTTTTTTCCCAAAACAATTGAGCCACTGGCAAACTTGAAGGTATTGGTGCACCCGCAAACCATACAAAGCCAAAATTTTTGCGCACAGCCTTACCGGCAGCCCGATGAATACGCTGAAAAGCAATTAGGCTTATGGATAAAAGACAACACCGTACCAACGGACCGCGTTTTTGTGGCAGGCTTTGGCGCAAGGGTACAGGCCTATGCCGAAAGAATATCCCTCACCATATATTTTAATGTAACGCAAACTGCTGTTGCCAAGCAAACCCTTTTTAATGACCTGGGAAATAGTAAGGCAGCGCTTTTGGCCATACCACTGTTTCCTGAATATAAAAACTATGTGCAGCCCGATATAAGAACGCTTATTGACTCAGTTGCCGGAACCAATTATAACTTTACGGGCTGTATGTATGGGTATGGTATTTACAGGCTTAAATGAGTTGAAATACATTATTTTCCCTGCCCCTCAATTTCCGCAGCGCCTAAATATTGCTTTATATACTGCAATGGCGTTTTCTTAGTAATGCTTTTAAAATGCCTGTTGAAGTTTGAAAGATTGTTAAAGCCGCATTCATAACAAATGCGGGCGACTGTAAGCTTGTTTTCAATCAGCAGGCGGCATGCATAGCCAATACGTACCTCTAATAAAAATTGCCAGAAAGTTTTAAGCGTACGGGTTTTAAAATACCGGCAAAACGAGTGCGGGCTAAGGTTGGCAACACCCGCAATTTCTTTAATAGACAGATCTTTTTGAAAATTGTTAAATGTGTAGTCGTAAATAACATTTATTTTTTCAGTATTAGCCAGTGAGTATGATTTTGAAAATCCGCTGCTGGCCAAAAACTTATAGTCTTTTGAGGCTGCTATGGTAGCAAGCATATCAATCAGCAACACTATTCTTGTTGTATCATTTGCTTTTAAAGCCGCTTCCATTTTAGGCGCAAGCAAAAGCTTCGTTCTACCAGTTATCTTAAACCCTCGCCTGGCTTTTTCAAGCAGCTCTTTTATCTGCTTCATTTCGGGCAGGTTTAAAAAATCATTCCCCCAAAAATCCATTTTAAAATGTATAGCAACCGCTTCAACATACAGGCCCGGCTGGTTATTAAAATATACTGCATCGCTTCGCCAAAGGTGCGGCAGGTCTGCACCCAGCAGTATAAGATCGTTATCCTTAAATTGCTCCATACTGTCGCCAACAAGCCGCATGCCGGTACCTTTTTTTATAAGGGTAAGCTCAACTTCCGGGTGGTAATGCCAGTGGTTGTACAGGTAAGGGTAAATATCTTCCTTTATGCTGAATGAATTACTGCCTGTATCCACCTTGCGCAATATCGGTTTCATGCAGTCAAAAATAAAGGCTTATTACCTGGCTACCAACCCCCCTATGCCAATATTGTACCATAACTCGGTAATTGGCTGGTATTTTAATATAAGCGCAATACTTTATCTTGCGGCAGTTAGCTACCATTTATAATACACAATTTGCCATACAGTGAACATAGAAAATACAGTAACACCTCTTTCAGTTAACCAGGCAGTTGAGGAGGCGCACAATGCCTGTGTTGAATATAAAAAAACGTCACAGGAACAAAAGGTTTTGTTCCTTCAAACTATTGCCGCAGAGATAACAGCAGCAGGGCCTGCATTAATACCTGTAACACAAAAGGAGAGCAACCTTCCTATACCAAGGCTTGAAGGCGAACTGATTAGAACTACGAAACAAATAAACCTTTTTGCCGGCCTGTTAAAAGAAGGCAGTTGGGTAAGGGCTGTAATTGATGTAAAAGAAAACCCCGCCGCAGACATACGCCAGGTGCAAATACCATTAGGCGTGGTAGCAGTGTTTGGCGCAAGCAATTTTCCATTTGCATTTTCGGTAGCAGGTGGTGATACTATTTCGGCATTGGCTGCGGGGTGCCCGGTGGTGCATAAAGCGCACCCCGCACACCCGGAAACGGCAACCGCAATTGCAGCTTGCATACAACGCGCAGCCGAAAAAACAAATATGCCTCAAGGCGTTTTTACTATGGTTGAAGGTTTTGAAGCAGGTATGCAACTGGTTAATCATCCATTGGTAAGCGCTGTGGCTTTTACGGGTTCGTTCAAGGGTGGTAAAGCATTATATGATGCAGCGGTTAAGCGAGAAAAGCCCATACCTGTTTATGCAGAAATGGGCAGTGTAAACCCAGTGTTTATTCTGCCGCACGCGTTACAGCAAAACGGTTATGATATAGCATCTAAACTGGTGGCATCAAACCTGTTGGGTGCAGGGCAGTTTTGTACCAACCCCGGTATTGTTGTAATGCCGCCGCTGCATGATGCCAAAAGCTTTTTAGATACGTCAGCACAAATAATAAGCAGCAGCAAAGGCGGTGTTATGCTCACAGGCGGTATACATGCCGCTTACAATAAAGGTGTACAGAAAATGGCGGGCAATGCTGCCGCTACGCTAAAAGCCACAGGCGAGACCGGCGCGGAGCAAACGGCTACGCCGCACCTGTTTGTAACAACGGCCGGCGAATTTTTAAATGATAATAACCTGCAGGAAGAGGTATTTGGGCCATCATCATTGTTTGTGGAAACTGATGATAAAACAGCCTTATACAATATTGCCATGCACCTGCATGGGCAACTTACCGCGACGGTATGGGGCACTGATGAAGACTTGCACGACTATGCAGAACTAATAACGATACTGGAAGATAAAGCCGGCAGGCTGTTAATAAACGGTGTGCCAACCGGTGTTGAAGTAACAGCAGCAATGGTGCATGGCGGCCCCTACCCTGCCACAACTGATAGCCGCAGCACATCAGTAGGAACGGATGCGATATACAGATTTACCAGGCCGGTATGCTACCAAAATTTTCCGCAGTTTTTGCTGCCTGATGCGTTGAAAGACGGTAACCCCCTGGGCATTGTACGCATGCAAAATGGCCAATTTGTGAAAAGTGAAAAGTGAAAAGTGAATTAACTTACATTACCACCTCACTTTTGACATTTTGATATTTCACTTTTTACTAAAAAATTGATTATGAACAAAACATTAAAAATACACCCTGCAGACAATGTTGATGTTGCACTTACCAACTTACTGAAGGGCGATACTGTTAACGACAACGGCAGCACCTATACTTTGCTTGAAAATATTCCTGCGAAGCACAAGTTTGCAGCGAAGCATTTTAGTGAAGGTGAAGAAATTATTATGTATGGAGTGCTGGTAGGTAAAGCAGTGCATGAAATTGAAAAAGGTGCATTGATAACTACTAAAAACATACAGCATGCGTCAGGCAGTTATGGCCTTAAAGAACGACAGACCAGTTGGCACAAGCCTGATGTTACTGCATGGCAAACACGCACTTTTAATGGCTATCACCGTGCTGATGGCAGTGTTGGCGTTAGCAACCATTGGGTGATTATACCTTTGGTATTTTGCGAGAATAAAAATGTTGAAGTTTTACAGGAAGCATTTACCAAAGCGCTTGGGTACGAGCAAAAACAATCGCGCTACCAGGGCATGGTAACCAAACTGGTTGAGGCTTATAAGAACGGTATAGAAGGCGATATAACTGTTACAGATATAGCGCTGGAAGATATTGAAGAAAACAGCCCGCGCATTTTTCCCAATGTTGATGGCATTAAATTTTTAACGCACACCCTTGGTTGCGGCGGCACGCGGCAGGATGCACGTGCACTATGTGGCCTGCTTGCCGGTTACATAACGCACGCGAATGTTGCAGGCGCAACCGTGCTAAGCCTCGGTTGCCAAAACGCGCAAATGAGCATTTTGCAGGAAGAGATAGCTAAACGCGACCCCAACTTTAGTAAGCCGGTTGTGTTTTTAGAACAACAGCAGGTAGGCAACGAACAAACTTTATTAAAAGAAGCCATTAAGCAAACCTTTGCAGGGCTTGTGCAGGTTAATAAGCTACAAAGGCAACCTGCGCCGTTGTCAAAATTGTGTATTGGGCTTGAATGCGGTGGGTCTGATGGATTTTCCGGTATCTCGGCCAACCCCGCTATTGGTTATACATCTGATATATTGGTTGCATTGGGCGGCTCGGTGGTATTATCTGAGTTTCCTGAACTGTGCGGCGTTGAGCAGGAACTGAGCGACCGTTGTGTTGATGAAGCTACCGCGCAACGCTTTATGGAGTTGATGACCACCTATAACTCCAGGGCTATGGCAGTAGGCAGCGGGTTTTATGCTAATCCTTCGCCGGGCAATATAAAAGATGGCTTAATAACAGATGCCATTAAAAGCGCAGGCGCTGCAAAAAAAGGCGGCACCAGCCCGGTTACTGATGTATTGGATTATCCTGAAAAAATAACCAAACCCGGCTTAACTTTATTGTGCACGCCCGGCAGCGATGTAGAATCAACAACAGCAGAAGTAGGCAGCGGTGCAACAATCGTTTTATTTACTACCGGCCTTGGCACACCAACCGGCAACCCAATTACACCGGTGCTTAAGCTTAGCAGCAACACCACCCTGTACAGAAAAATGAACGATATTATTGATATAGACACCGGCACTATTATAGAAGGTATTGAAACTATTGAACAGGCCGGTGAAAGAGTACTTGAATACATTATTAAAGTTGCCAATGGAGAAGTAAAAGCGAAGGCTGACATGGCGAAACATGACGACTTTATACCGTGGAAAAGAGGGATATCATTGTAGGGAATTGCCGATTTTGTGATTGAGGGATTTTGAGACTGGATGGAAGCGAATGTTGATTAAGGTTGTCATCCCGGGGAATGAGGGATCTGCCCGGCTGCAGTGCAATAGTTTAGCAGAGGACTAACGCCAAACAGATTCTTCGCTGCGCGCAGAATGACATTCAAACTTGCCATTTTTCCCCGTTGGTTGGTGTTATCACCAACAATCAGCTTGGCTCTGCGGAACTTGCAGTTCCGCAGCATTATGTTGTCGCTTACAGCGACATGCACAAAATATGTTCGCCGTTGGGAAAACACCAACAACGTTGGGAAAAAATCGCCGGAGGCGACAACATATTTCCACGAAACCGCAAGGTTCGTGGAGCGAAGATTGCAGATTGGATGGAAGCGAATGTTGATCAAAGCTGTCATCCCGACGAAGGAGGTATCTGCCTGGCTGGAGTGTCATTGTTAAAAACCAGTGCTAACGCCAAACAGATTCTTCGCTGCGCGCAGAATGACATATAAACTTGCCATTATGAAAAAAATAAACATATACACTCCATTACTTGCGTTTGCATGTATTGCATTTTCATGCAACCAGCCGGCCTCTACAGGGGCGGCAGCAGCAGGCGATTCTTCAACCTTCGCAAAGGGCAGCTATGGTTACGATGCGGCCTTTTTAAAAAAGAACAATAAAAAGGTGCTGGAGTTAACAACGGGCCAATCAAAAGTTTTGTTGTCTGCTGATTATGAGGGCAGAGTTATGACCAGCACTGCATCAGGCGACAGCGGCATAAGCTTTGGCTGGCTTAATTACAACCTTATCGGCTCCGGCAAAACTGTTCCGCACTTTAATGCGTACGGCGGTGAAGAGCGTTTTTGGCTTGGCCCCGAAGGTGGCCAGTATTCAGTGTACTTTAAAAAAGGCGATTCGTTTAATGTAGCGCACTGGCAGGTACCTGCGCTGGTTGATACAGATCCTTATGATGTAGCCAGTTCAGACGCATCGCAGGCTACATTTACAAAAGACGCAAGTATTACCAATTATTCAGGCACTCAATTCAACCTTAACATTACCCGCAAAATTCAGTTACTTGATAAGGCTGGCATTGAAAGCCGGTTAAACACAATATTACCAGCAGGCGTAAATTACGTAGCTTTTGAAACGGATAACCAGGTAAAAAATACAGGTACTGCGCAATGGAAAAAAGACGGCGGCCTGCTATCAATATGGTTGTTGGGACAGTTTACGCCAACCGAAGAAACAAAGGTTATTATTCCTTTCCATCCGCAAAAAGACGCGAAGAATTATATAACGGATAACTACTTTGGCAAAATACCGGCAGACAGGTTGCAGGTAAAAGACAGCGTACTGTATTTTAGGTGCGATGGCAAATCCAGGGGCAAACTGGGCCTCTCCCCTGTTGTTGCAAAACCTATCGCAGGCAGTTATGACTTTAAGAAGAATATTCTGACTATATTGATACCGCAGGTTGATAAAACGGGAGACTACGTTAACAGCAAGTGGGAAATTCAAAAGCAACCATATAAAGGCGATGTGATCAACAGCTATAACGATGGCCCTATGGCTGATGGTACCCAGCTTGGGCCGTTTTATGAAATTGAGTCATCTTCTTCAGCAAAGGAATTAAAGCCGGGAGAAGTGCAGGAGTATAAACAAACCACCTGCCATTTCCAGGGTAATTATGCTACCCTAAGCGCACTGGCAAAACAGCTGCTGGGTGTGGATTTGGAAGAAGTGAAACGATTTTAGATTGCATATTGCAGATTGCAGATTTGTTAAGACCTTGAGGGTTTTGGAAACATTCAGGAATTTATGCGGAGATATAAGGGGAGATTGAATAGATTGGCAAGACAACTTAGGCTAAAGCCAATACTTGTTGTTTTTTCTAACCCAAGGCTTAAGCTTTGGGTTAATTAAGAAAATGCCGATGGCTTTAGCCGAAGTGAAATTGGCGGATCGATGAAAACAACAAATAGCTGGTGAAGGATTAATCTTTTACTTTTCACGCTCTAAAAAGCTCATTATGAAATTATACAAAACCACCATCGGCATATTATTACAGGCAGAGAGCAGTGTGCACTTGCTGCATGAAGATTGGGATATATTAGTAAACCGGAAGAACCTGTACGTATACCTTGTTCAGCAAACCAACACTGCAGAAAAAATATCTGTCACTACCTTTTCAGACCTGGTAAAAAATGACCTGTTCGCGCCCATTGGCAGCCAGGAGGTTTGGGCTGCTGGTGTAACCTATTTACGCAGCCGTGATGCGCGCATGGAAGAGAGCAAAGCTGCCGGCGGCGGGGATTTTTATGACCGTGTTTATAGTGCAGAACGGCCTGAACTGTTTTTTAAAGCTTTACCACAGCGTGTTGTGGGCGATCACCAGGAAGTAAATATCCGCCGCGATTCAACATGGAACGTACCCGAACCGGAACTTACATTATACATTAACTCTTTTGGAGAAATACAGGGTTATACTATAGGTAATGATATGAGCAGCCGAAGCATTGAAGGTGAAAACCCATTATACCTGCCACAGGCAAAAAGCTATGAACGCAGCGCCGCATTAGGCCCCTGCCTGTATGTGCCGCAACAAGCTATTCCCAAAGAAACAACAATAAGCATTGTTATTAAGCGTGGCGAAAAGGAAATGTTTAAAGACAATATTCAGTTAAACAGGATGAAAAGAGAGTTACCGGAATTAGCATCTTTTCTTTTCCGCGAACTTGATTTTCCACATGGCTGCTATTTAATGACGGGCACAGGCATGGTACCGCCGAATGAATTCACCTTAAACATAGGTGATGTTGTTGCCATTAGCATTGAAGGAATAGGAACGCTGACGAACACAATTGCAATGAAGTGAGGGATGTGAAAAGTGAAATGTCAAATGTCAAAAATCGAAAGACGCAAAACCTTGCAGGTTTGTGTAATTGAAGATATTTGTTGTTATCGCTGAAGTGAGTGACACAACAGGAGATGATGCTTGCACAAAAGCCGGTACAACGACATAGTTATTGCGATAATATTTAAAACCTAGCTGATGAAACAAAATACGGGCCGCCGCAGCTTTATTAAAAACCTTGGCATTGGTGGTATTACCGCAACCGCTGTGCCCGGTGGCATATTTAAAAACAAAAAAAACGAAGCAGATAAAGATGCACCGTTTGACAAAGATGTTTTTAATGCTGACATGCCTGGCAGGGCTTTTAACACGGTGTACAAAGGCCAGTACTTAAATCGTGTTGCTTTCCCTATCGGCGGTATTGGTACAGGTATGTATTGCCTGGAAGGCACAGGCGCAATATCTCATATGTCGGTGCATAATAAGCCTGATGTATTTAATGAACCGGGGTGTTTTGCAGCTATTCATATAAAAGATGTACAATTTGGTTCAAAGGTTTTGGAAGGCCCTGTACCCGACTGGAAAAAATTTGGCCGGCCCGATGCAGCCAATGGCTCAGCCGGTACTATTTATGGTTTGCCTCGCTTTTCATCAGCAGAGTTTGAAACAAGGTTTCCTTCCGCCCTGATCAATCTGGCTGATAAAGATATTCCTTTAAAAGTATCAATTAAAGGCTGGAGCCCTTTTATACCGGGCGATGCAGACAACTCCAGCTTGCCGTCAGGCGCCCTGGAATATAGTTTTATAAATAATTCAACCAAAACAATTGATGCCATATTCTCCTTCAACTCGCGAAACTTTATGCAGAAAGGAGATGAAAAAGGCCTGATAAAAAAGATAAACAACGGTTTTGTTTTAGCCTGCAACGGCACCAAAGAAAAACCCCAATGGCAGGGTGATTTTGCCCTTTATACTGATCAGCCGGGTACGGTTGTAGACCATTGCTGGTTTCGCGGCGGATGGTTTGATCCGTTAACTATTACATGGGAAAACATTCGCAACGGCAACACAAAAAGTGTTGACCCTGTGGATGAAGGCGCACCGGGCGCGAGCCTTTATGTGCCATTTACCATTGCCCCCGGTGGTAAAAAAACAATACGGCTTATGACCACCTGGTATGTGCCCAATACGGAGGTGCGCATGGGCGAAGAGCCAACTGACGCTGACCTTGCCAATGACCAATGTTTTACATCAGATGAATTTGGGGATGACGTTAACAAAACAAAAGAATACACAAACGGCAACTACAGGTCATGGTACAGTAAGCGCTTTAAAGATGTATTTGAAGCGGCGGCCTATTTTAGTGACAACTACAATGATCTGTACAAAAAATCAAACTTATTTAGCGATGCATTCTATGCCTCTACCCTGCCGCCCGAGGTTATTGAAGCTATAGCTGCAAACCTGGCTATTATAAAATCGACCACTGTGCTGCGTCAATATGATGGCCGCCTGTGGGCCTGGGAGGGCTGTGGTGACGGATGGGGATGCTGCCATGGTACCTGTACGCATGTATGGAACTACGCACAGGCTATACCACATTTATTTCCATCATTGGAGAGAACATTGAGGCATACGGAGTTTTGCGAAAGCCAAAACGCAGAAGGCCATCAAACATTCAGATCATCTTTGCCAATACGGCCTGTTAAACACGATTTTTATGCAGCCGCTGACGGACAGTTAGGAGGCATAATGAAAGTACACCGTGAATGGCGCATTAGTGGTGACGATAATTTTTTACAAAAGCTATACCCGCTTGTAAAAGCCAGCATGGACTTCTCCATACATACCTGGGACCCCAAACATAAAGGTGTTGTAGAAGAGCCGCACCACAACACGTACGATATTGAGTTTTGGGGGCCTGATGCATTATGCACCAGTTTCTACCTGGGGGCATTAAGCGCCACTGCTAAAATGGGCAGCCATTTGCAGCAGGATGTTAGTTTGTATAAAGAGTTGTATGAAAAAGGTAAGGCCTTTATGGAGTCGCAGTTATTTAACGGTGAATACTTTTTTCAAAAGATAGAAACTACCGGCTTAAATGCGCCCAGCCCGCTTGAGCAGGCAAAAAAATCGTACGGGGGCTCGTACTCAAAAGAAGCTGCTGACCTGCTTGAAAAAGAAGGGCCCAAATATCAGTATGGCGCAGGTTGCCTGTCAGATGGTGTATTAGGTGCATGGATCGCGCAAATGTGTTACCTAAGCAACCCGCTTGACGCGCAAAAAACAACAAGCCACCTTGTTGCGGTACATAAATACAATTTGAAAGATAACCTTAGCGAACACGCAAACCCACAAAGGCCATCGTATGCCTTTGGTGAAGAAGGCGGGCTTCTTTTATGCACCTGGCCCAAGGGCGGCAGGTTGTCGCTGCCTTTTGTTTACAGCGACGAAGTGTGGACGGGTATTGAATACCAGGTAGCCAGCCACCTTATGCTGATGGGCAAAGTAAAGGAAGGCCTTGACATTGTACGCACATGCAGAAAAAGATATGATGGTAAAGTTCGTAATCCTTTTAACGAATATGAGTGCGGGCATTGGTATGCCAGGGCGCTGTCAAGTTACGGGTTGCTGCAGGGGCTTACCGGTGTGCAATATGATGCTGTTGACAAAACGCTGTATATAGATTCAAAAATTGGAGACTTTACCAGCTTTATTTCAACAGAGAAAGGTTTTGGCACCGTTACATTAAAGGGCGGCAAACCATATCTAAAGGTTTACAACGGGCAAATAAATGTTGATAACGTTGTAATATCTGGCAAGGCTGCAATATTATCTGCTTAATTATGCTGGTGGCAAAAAATACCATAGTATCCCTGCGCTATTGCATGAAAAACAGCAACGGTGATGTGCTGGAAAACCGCATGACGGCAAAGCCTGTTGAATACCTGCATGGCAGCGGCAATATAATGCCCGCACTTGAAAATGGGCTTACGGGCCTTGAGGCCGGGTGTACAACATGCGTAACGATTAGCAACCAGGTGGATATTCAGTTAGACTCGTCTTTTCATTTTGATGTAATAATAGACAATGTAAGGCTGGCGACCGAAGAAGAAATATTAAAAGGAAAGCCTGTAAAAATGGTAAAAGAAGAAACAGGCGAATGCGCTGCAGATTGCATTTGTTATACAGTAGCAAAAAATTAGTGTTTAACCGGATGGCAAATATCAACTAAAATAAAAAATATGTGTAACCCAAAATATTTTGCATCCTTAGTTTGTGCAACGTTATTTGTTTTTATGCAAAGCAGGGCACAAAGCCTGTTATACCAGTTTGATAATAATACCATTTCTTCTAACTGGAGCAGCCCTGAAAACTTAAATGGCAACAAAGGCAAAGGTGGCGCGGAGAATGGCACAGCAAAAGGCCATGCATTTGATGCAATAGACGCAGGCGCAACAAAATCGTTGCTTGATGTACAGGGCACCGGTATTATAAACCGTATATGGATAACTATTGATGATCGCAGCCCTGAAATGCTGCGCAGTTTAAAGGTGGAGATATTTTGGGATGGCGAGGCAAAACCGGCAGTATCAGTGCCGTTTGGCGATTTTTTTGCAACGGCTCTAAGCAAAACAGCAACTTTTCAAAACAGTTTGTTTGCAAGCCCTGAAGGCAGGTCTTTTGTATGCCATATACCTATGCCTTTTAAAAATGGTGCTAAGGTGGTTGTAGTAAACGAATCAGCAAAAAAGCTTGCCCATATATTTTTTGATATAGACTTTCAGCGGCTTAAAACATGGCAGCCCGGGTTTATGTATTTTCATGCCTATTGGCACAGGGACACTGCTACCACTGTTGGACAAGACTTTGAATTATTGCCTGCCATTACCGGCAAAGGCCGCTACCTGGGTGCCAGCATTGGCATAAACAGTAACCCCGTTTATGGGGATGCATGGTGGGGCGAGGGCGAGGTAAAGATGTTTACAGATGGCGATAATACATTACCAACCATTGTTGGCACAGGCACGGAAGATTATATTGGTACCGGCTGGGGACAGGGGCAATTTGTAAACAATTATTCCGGTTGCTTAATTTCAGACAGTAAACAAAAACAGTGGGCTTATTACCGTTACCATGTACCTGACCCAATATTTTTTAACAGCGCCATGCGTGTTACATTACAGCAAGTTGGCGGCAACAGTGTTGACAAAGTAGCCGCACTGGTTAAGAGCCATGTTAACCTGGTGCCGGTGAGCATAGATAACAATAAAGGGTTTCACCAGATCTACAAGAAAGACGGTGTTGCTTTAGGCGCAGGCGAAGCATCTGACGGATGGGTTAATTTTTATAGAAGTGACGATGTTTCTTCAACAGCATATTTTTATCTTGATAAACCTTCCTCCACCCTGCCGCCTTTACAGCCGCTTGCTATAAGAGTGTATAAATTAAAAAGTGAGTAGCTGCTGTTATGCGCTGTTGTATGTGAGCAAATGAGGTACGCAGGCAGTAAGCGATAATAAGGATAGACAGCTAAAGCCCTAAAAAGTTACCAACTTAAAATAAAAACAAAAAATAACAATTTGTTGTTTTACCAATCTTACAAAAGTATAGTGTAAAAAATACACTTAATAGCAGCAGGAGCGTGTGTTATTCATCACATCTTTTTCGTATTTGCATTGCTTTTCAATTAAACGTTAGTTTAGTTATTGTATTTTAATACATCCATTATTTTCAATTCATTTTTTCATATTAACAAACTCTAGCAATTATGCCCGAATTTTCGTACCTTCGTGGCTCTGTCCAATTCCTGTGATGTTTCCCGCAGTTCGCCCTAGACGAAAATGGCTTAAAAATTCAAATGTGTTAACCTTCTTAATTAATCTGCCCAAGGGCAAACACCTTTAGAAAACATCATGCAAACCAGTACTATTGTAAACATCACACAAAAAACCGCCCCGAATTTTTACGACATCTTAAAAAACGAAATAAAACACATTTTTGGAAGGAGTATATCTACTTCAAAAGATTGTATTGACCTTGCAGATGATATTTATAACAAAACTTGTTTTAAAGTTAACCCAAACACGCTAAGAAGGTTTTTTGGCCTGGTAAAAGCTGAATATAACCCGGGCAAGGCAACTATAAAAATTTTGTGTGCCTATTGCGGGCATGACAGTGTAGAAGAATTGCTTAAATATGGCAAGCGTAATGATGAGGATACTAACATTATTAAGAGCAGTTTTTTAAGATATATATATTCGATGTTCCGCAACCTGCCTGTTGATGCTGGTAATGAAACTTTTAATTCTTTTTTACAAGTCACTATAAATTACCTCAATCAAAATACCGGGGTAGCTGAATTATTTCAGGAAGCTATTTTTAAAGCAAGAAAAGGCCTTGATGTTTATTTTGAAAAATTTATAAATATTGATCACCTTAACTCGTATTATGGCAATGGCCTGATGCTTTATATTAAGGAAGCAAGGATGCCCGAACAGCGGACTTTTGCCTACTCATTATTAACATTGCGCTATTGGCTTGTTGATGACCATAAAATGATTGCAGAAAGCTTTAATAAAATATTGCATTTCGATAATAAAAAAAACCCGGCGGTTAGTGCATGGTATTATTCGGCGGCCTTATTACATTCAAATGTTTTTAACCTGTCATCAAAATCAATACTAAACCAGGCCAATGCTGCCCATTTGTTTTTTAAAAATGCCTGTAGCCCTATAGAAGAAAATTTTGCGTTCATATTTTGCAGGGCACTTATTCTAACAGGCCATTTTGAACATGCTTTATACTATATAAGGTACCTTGAAGCAATTTTTGATATACCAGTTAATAGTAAACAGTGCTCCCCCTATCAAACTTTACTGCTTTTTAAAGCTATAGCGTTAAGCCGTACAAAAAAAATAAAAGAAGCTATTGATTTATTTAATAAAACAAAACCCGGGGCATTTAGTTTTCTAACAAAAAAGACGGATACAGTTTTATACCTTACTTTTAGCGCCTATGTTGGGCTTACAACAACAAAGTGCGACAATGAGTTAAATGCTTTAACGGGTACACTTAAATATACAGGGTTGAGAAAAATAAATAGCTGGTAGATACCTTGTATTTAAATTATTTTTTCACCCCTTTTAAAAATACTTTTACTTTCGCAGAAATAACTGTTGTCAGCTACACCATATTAAGTAGGTGATTTTGCTTATTAAATTGCCTTTAACGTACCCTATCGTAATAAAACTATTTATGAATGTTCATAAAGAATTGAACAGGATGCCTATTTTTAATAAACTCATTGGAATTGAGTTAACTATATCGTCGTATACATTTAATTGTTTGGAATATTGCAGAAATTGCGATATAAATCAATTACAAAGCATTTGTAATCAACAACATGCGCGGATCAATGATGTTCTGAATGATTTAGCCGGATTTGTTACAGAAAAAGACATGGAACCTGCAGATTTGACCGAATTTCTGGCCGGTGTTAACAGTATGCAACCGCTTAACCATGAAAATATGGTTAATACGCTTATAGATTCCCATTCAAAAATGATTGACATAATTGAAAAATCTGCACTTACTTCAAGCCCAAATAAAGATGTAGCCAGTTTTATATCTGGCCTTGTTCAAATACATCTTGAAATGAAAACTGCATTGCAACATTACCTTTAAACATATATTTATTTGCTATCTGCAATTCGCCGTTAAAACACAATAGTATTTTTTAAGGTGTTTTAAATAGTTTTTTAAGCGCAGGATTGTAGTGGTTAAATTTATTGCTCCAGTCACTAGAGTTTGATATCGTATTTATATTTTTTTTATCCTGCTGAATTTTTTTTTGAACGGTTAGCCGATCTACGAAATAGTACGTATTTTAGATTTCAAAAACATCAAATACTAACACTACACTTTAAATTATTATATATGTTCCGCAATTACCTGCTGATAGCCTGGCGAAACCTGTGGAAAAGCAAAACAACCACGGCGATAAACATTTTTGGCTTGATGACCGGCATTAGCTGCTGCCTGCTTATTGGCCTTTACATTCAGCATGAAACAAGTTTTGATACGTTTCAGCAAAAAGGCAACCGCATAACCCGCGTTATAATGGAGTACCGCTTTAGCAGCGGAGATTTTAATAAGGGCAATTTTACAAGCACCAAAGTATTTCCTGCGCTTAAAAAAAACTTCCCTGAAGTGGAATCAGGTGTGCGCATGAGCCAAAGAAAACGCGTGGTTACTTATGGTGATAAACAGTTTGATGAGAACAATGTGATGTTTGCCGACTCAACTTTTTTTGACCTTTTCTCTTTCCCTTTGCTGCGTGGCGATGCCAAACAGGTAATAAGCGGGCTGTATAAAATTGTGCTTACACAAAGCACAGCAAAAAAATATTTTGGGGATGCAGACCCGGTGGGAAAGTTATTAAAGATTGGCGTGGAGGCGCAGCCCTACCAGGTTACAGGCATTATAGCAGACTGCCCCACAAACTCGCAGATAACGTTTGATTTTCTCGCTTCTTTCTCATCACTTGGCGAAACACAGGAGGAAAGCTACTGGGATGCCAACTATACTACTTACCTGTTGCTGAAAGGTGAAAAGAGCGCTGCACCGCTGCAGGCCAAAACAGTGCCCTTTATGCGCAAGGAAATGCAGGGGCAGGGCGCAGCCATCAATTTTTATTTTGAGCCTTTCAATACCATACACCTGTATTCGCCATACGAAAGTTTTACACCCAACACAAACATCACCTACATCTATATCCTCAGTGCAGTGGCATTGCTTATCCTCGCCATTGCCTGCTTTACTTATATTAACCTTAGCACGGCGCGCTCTATGGAACGCGCCCGCGAGGTAGGCATACGCAAAGTAACCGGCGCGCATAAAAAGCAAATATTCGCGCAATTTATCGCAGAGTCGGCCCTGTTGTCCATCATTGCGCTGGTGTTAAGCATAGCTTTGGTTGCCGCCGTGCTGCAACCCTTTAACGGGCTTGCGGGTAAAGCACTTTCCTTATCATCCCTGTTTTCGCCCGGCATTATCGGCACGGCTTTGTTTGTTACAGCATGTATCGGTTTGCTGGCAGGCAGTTACCCTGCGCTGGTGCTCTCTAACTTTATGCCTATTAAAGTACTTAAAGGCTCTTTTAAAAATACGGCTTCGGGTATATGGCTAAGAAAAACGCTGCTGATTTTTCAATTTGCTATTTCTGTATTTCTTGTCATCGCATCGTTTGTAATACAGGATCAGTTGCACTTTATACAAAACAAAGACCTTGGCTACGACCGGGAACATATACTGGTAATGCCAATGGACGATAAGATACAGGCCAACCTGACAACCATAAAAACCGAATTTACTGCCAACCCCGACGTAAAAAGTGTGTGCAGGGCGCAAAACCTGCCCACTGAAATTGTGAGTGGTTATGGCATGCGCTCAGCCAGCATGAAGGAGAGCGAGTATATGACGGTTACCGCAAACTCTGTTGACGAAGATTATATAAAAACGGTGGGTGTGCATTTAATTGCAGGGAACGATTTTACAAAACAGGACCTGGCCGATGTTCATTTTGACGACCGCACCAAAAAGACCTATCATTTTATTTTGAACGAGGCCGCCGCTAAAGTGCTGGGCTGGTCGCCGCAGGAAGCTGTGGGCAAAAAGATATTTTTGGGTGAAGACCGGCCCGGCATTGTAAAAGGCGTGCTGAAAGATTTTAATTTTGTTTCGCTGCACTCGCCTATTAAGCCTGTGGTATTGTTTACAGAAGACTGGGGCAGGCAGACGATGGTGAAAGTAACGGGCAATAATATGCAGCAAACCATCAGCTACCTTGAAAGTAAATGGAAGGCCCTCGTACCCCACCGCCCGTTTGAATATCACTTTTTAGACGAGGATTATAACCGCCTGTACAGCGCCGAAATAAGGCTGGGCAAAGTGATGAACCTTTTTGCCGCAATAGCTATAATACTGGCATGTGTTGGGCTGTTTGGTTTATCGTCTTACGCGGTGCAGCAGCGCATTAAGGAAATTGGCGTACGTAAGGTGCTTGGTGCATCGGTATTGGGCATTACGGCCATGCTGTCGAAAGATTTTTTAAAGCTGGTGCTGGTATCGTTTGTTATAGCCGCGCCCATGGCCTGGCTTGCCTTAAGTAAATGGCTGCAGGGTTATAGTTACCGCATTACCATGCAGTGGTGGGTATTTGCGGCTGCAGGGTTGTTATTAGTACTAATTGCGGTTATTACCGTAAGTTTCCGTACTATAAGGGCGGCATTAACCAACCCGGTGAAGGCGCTTAGGGCGGAATAAGTTAAATTAATAATTAGCAATTAATAATTAAAAGTAAAAAAGCCCTAATGTGGTTTATTAACCCAAAAAAGAAAGGGCATTATTAGCGCCATCCTGCATTATTAATTGTTAATTATCAATTATTAATTGCTCCAAAGCATTATTTTCGGGGCTGAATATGAAAAATGCATTGGCACTGCTGACCGTGGCGGGTTGTTTATTAATATACCTTACAGCTTGTAATAAAACCAACTCGGTTGCGCCGTCTTATGTGCGGGTTTTTACTATTGACCCCACACTTACTCCCCAGGATGTTTATATTAACAACCAGGTGCAAATAAGCGGGTTAACTTACGGTAACGATACCTCGCAAATTGGTATTTCGCCGGGCACTTATCACATTGGTTTTGCCAATACAGGAACAACCAATACCTCAACTGATTATAGCATTGATTTTGATGCAGGCAAAAATTACCTGATGTTCCTGCTTAATAACAACGGTACAATGCAGGCAGAGGCATTTGATGAAAGTTTTTTGAGAATGGGGCTTGATACTACAGAAATACGCTTCTTTAACTTTAGCCACGATGCCCCACTAATGGATGTTGGGATTAAAAATACAGATACTTCAAAGCTTGATACTACGTACACTTTTTACACTAAACGCTATTTTAACGACGTTTATCTAAACCACACCTACACCAACTTTATACGCATGCGGGCGGGTACGTATTACGTAAAGCTGCGTTATGCAGATACCACGATTGCCTTTGACAGCATTAAACTAAGCTTTTCCGTTCACAGGTCGTACACCATACTGGTACATGGTAATTATAGCGGCAATACATCTGCCCCGTTTGTAATTGACACGCTGGTACATTGACGTGAGGCGTTAATCGTCAATCGTGAGACGTGAATGACGATGCGATGTCAGCTACGTTTTCCAATAGCAGACCCGTTTTTCTTTTGGCCATTCCTTATCTTATTTTTGCACTTGTTTCTCACAAATCTGCAATTGACCGCCGCCAGTCTGCAATTTTCGCTAACTTTGCATGCTTTTTTAAAATTTTAAAACAATCATGCAACTATCTTCCATTCTCCAGAGATTTAATGAACCGGAAACATTAAAGATGGCCAAACTTGGCCGCGAATTAAGGGCTAAAGGCATTGACGTAATTGACCTTAGCCTGGGTGAGCCGGATTTTGATACCCCACAGCACATTAAAGACGCAGCCATAAAGGCCATTAACGATAACTGGAGCCACTACACTCCCGTTGCCGGTTTTGCGGACCTAAAGGAAGCTATTTGCACCAAGTTTAAGCGTGATAACAACCTTGATTATAAGCCCGAAAATATTGTTGCAAGCACCGGCGCCAAGCAAAGCCTTGCCAATGCCATTTTAGCGCTGGCTGATGACGGCGATGAAGTAATTATACCAACTCCTTATTGGGTAACCTACAGCGAACTGGTTAAAATTGCCCGTGCAAAAGTGGTTGAAATTCACACTACGCCGGAAGCTGGTTTTAAAATTACGCCGGCACAATTAGAAGCAGCTATTACTGATAAAACAAGGGTGTTCCTGTTTTCTTCACCCTGCAACCCGTCTGGTGCAGTGTATAATAAAGCAGAACTGGAAGGCCTAGTTGAAGTATTTAGAAAGCACCCCGGCGTAACTATACTGTCTGACGAGATATATGAGTATATCAATTTTATAGGCAGCCACGAAAGTATTGCGCAATTTGCTGATATAAAAGACCGCGTGGTTATTATTAACGGCCTAAGCAAGGGTTTTGCCATGACCGGCTGGCGCCTTGGCTACATTGCAGCCTCGCCCGAAATAGCGAAGGCTTGCGAAAAATTACAAGGCCAGTTTACCAGCGGCACCTGCTCAATAGCCCAAAAGGCCGGTGTTGTAGCCCTAACTACTGATTTAAGGCCCAGCATGGAAATGGTGGAAGAGTTTACCCGCCGCCGTACAAGAGTGCTTGAATTAATAAAAGATATACCTGGTATTAAATGTTTTGAGCCGGAAGGCGCTTTCTATATTTTTCCTGACGTATCCTATTACTACGGTAAAAGCGATGGCGAAACAACTGTTTCAAATTCAGCAGATTTTTCGATGTACCTGTTAAATAACGCACACGTATCATCCGTAATGGGCGATGCTTTTGGCGAGCCTAACTGCGTACGTTTTAGTTTTGCTAACAGCCTGCCTAATATTGAAAGGGCCTGGACAAGAATTAAAGACGCACTGGCAAAGCTTAAATAAGCTGTATTAGAAAAAGAGAACTATTTTTTAGTTACTAATAATAGAACCCTGCAATATTTATTGCGGGGTTTTTTATTGGTTGAAGAAAGATTGATTGTTGCTGTAAAGGCCAAAACAGTTGGAAGGAAAACCAGAGACATCCGCAATTAGCCTAAAAGTATTTAGTCGACAGCAATACATCCGTATCGTTGCTGAACTAAACAGGTTTCTGTGTTATTTCAGCATCTCATTCACTTCGATCAAATTGCGTAAAGTAGGTTGCCGAAATGAATTCGGCATGTCGGCACGTTCTGATAATGCCTACAGATACAAATGTTGATTCGTTACAAACTTTACTATACAAACTTTAAACTTGCTTATTACCTTTACAGCATTACCAAACTAACAATATATGGCACGGCCAACAGGTACAGAGATGGGTTTTGGAGAACACTATATAGCCCTTGCAAAAGGCAATTCAGCGAAAGAGGTGGTAGCCAACCAAGCAGCGGAAATACTGCAATTTTATACTAACCTGCCGGCAGAGAAAAAAGACCATGCGTATGCCGAAGGCAAGTGGACAATAATTGAAGTGCTGCAACACGTAATTGATGCTGAAAGGGTGTTTACTTACCGTGCTATGCGCTTTGCCCGCAAAGATGTTACGCCTTTGCCTGGTTTTGATGAGAATGAATACACACCGGCATCAATGGCCGGCGAAAGAGATTTTGACAGCCTGAAACAGGAGTTTACCGCTTTACGCAGGGCTACAGATATTTTTGCTTCAACACTTAGTGAACAACAATTGCAGCGCGGCGGTACAGCAAGCAACAGGCATATAACTGCCAATGCACTTGTTTTTATTACGTACGGGCATTTACTGCACCACATGCATATTATTAAGGAAAGGTATTTGCAGGCATAAGCAGCCTACAGAATGAAAAGGCAGTAGAACTAATTAGATTCCGTTAACGACACCGTTACAGGATCGTTTATGCGGTTAGGTATGCTTATGCGGAAGATGGTGCCAACGCCATAGGTTGAACGTACAGAAATATCGCCGCCAAGCCTGGAGAGCGCCTCTTTTACAATATGAAGGCCAATGCCCAGGCCGGTTACGTTATTGCTGCTTCGGAAGAACATTTTAAAAATATTGTTCAGATGCTGTTCCAATATGCCTATACCATTGTCTTCAATTTCAATAAGGGCCTTTTCGTCGGTTACGGTAACATTTATTCTTACAACGGGGTGAAGCTCCGTTTGCTTTTGGTATTTTACTGCGTTTGAAATAAGGTTATCGAGTATAACAGATATTCTGAATGAATCATTTCTAAAAACGCCTGGCTGCTCAACAACAAGGTGAAAATCGATGCTTGGGTTTTGCATGCGGCACATGCTTATGCTTTCGCCTACCAGCTTTAAAAATTCTATCTCGTTTGTCTCATCTTCAACCCGTATGCTTTTATAATATTCAATTATTTTCTGTATAAAAACATCCATCCTGTTTACGCAGGTCTCAATCATGCCAAGATAGTTATTGGGGTCTGACACAGACTGCTCCATTTTTGCAAGGTTAAGTATGCCCATAACCGATGCAAGGGGGCTGCGCAGGTCGTGCGATGTGCTGTAAACAAACCTGTTTAACTCGTCATTCGTTTTTTCAAGCTCAAATATTTTGTGTTTAAGCTGCAGGCGCATTGTGTACACCTCGTATGCATTTTGTATCGCGTTTTGCAGTTCAAATTCATCCCAGGGCTTTTTTATGTAGCGGTATATTTCTCCTTTGTTTATGGCGTCAATAATAGCCTCGGCATCAGTATAGCCGGTAAGCAGTATGCGTATAGGATCAGGGTGCGATATACGAACAATTTGAAAAAACTCAACGCCGGTAGATTGCGGCATGCGCTGGTCAGCAATAATAACATGAACTTTTTCTTTATTAAGCATACCCATGCCTTCAGCAGCCGATGAAGCAGTAAATACCTGGTACATACGGCGAAAAGCAGCCTGGAAAGACAACAGGTTGTTTCTTTCATCGTCAATGTACAGTACTTTAATTTTCTTATCCTGGTTGTTCATTGGATGGAATATAAAGTTAGTTTAAGTTATTGGTTGGTTGTGTGGTAAAGTTATAATAAATTCAGCACCGTTGCCGGGGGTTGAAATAATATCTATTTTGCCATGGTGCTTTTCAATTATTTTAAAAACAATGGCCATTCCCAGCCCGGTACCTTCGCCCACATCTTTCGTAGTAAAAAATGGTTCAAAAACGCGGTGCTTTACTTCATCGGTCATGCCTATGCCGGTATCTTTAATGCTTATCTCAACCTGGCTTTTGTTTATGTCTTTTGTTGCAATGGTAATGTTTTCATTACTGCCCCGGTTTGGTTTGGCTTTTATAGCCTGCAAACCGTTAATAATAATATTCATAAACACCTGGTTAAGCTTGCCGGGGTAACACTCAATGTTGCCGGCAGCATTAAACTGCTTTATTATCTGTACATCAAAAGGTATATTATTGCGAATAAGCACAATGGTTGAGTCTATACCCTCGTGCACATTGGCTATTTTCAGTTCACTTTCATCAAGGCGGCTAAAGGTACGCAGGCCCCTTACAATCTCGGCCGTACGTTCAGCTCCATCTTCAATACCCTGTATAAGGTGCTCTACCTCATTTTTTATAAAATCAACATCTAACTGTTGTTGAAGTTCGGAAATTTGTTTCAATTCTTTTTTATAAATATTTACATCATTTACGTTTAAGTTGTGCAGGCGGTTGTACTCCGTTATTATTCCAAATATATCTTTCATATCCAGCTTAAGCGGATTTATGTTAGATTTTACAAAGTTTATAGGGTTATTTATTTCGTGGGCTATACCGGCGGTAAGCTGGCCCAGCGAAGCCATTTTTTCGGCATCAACCAACTGGGTTTGGGCATCTTTAAGGCTTACCAGGGCATCGTTTAACTGGTGGTTGGTGTTAATAAGCTCCTCAGTTCTTTCAGCAACATTTTTTTCCAGTATTATATTTTGATCGCGCACCAGCCGCTCGTTCTCAGCCGCAGCCTGCAGGGCATTCATTTGCGAAAATTCTTTTTCTTTTCGCAATATATTTATCCTGTTGGCAAGGGCAATTGACAGCAATACCGCCTCAAGCGCAGAGCCTATAATAATTACATTATTAACAAACCAGGAAGGTTTTATAATGCCATAGTTTTTTAAAACGTAGGTTATTAAACCTATAAGCAAAACAACATAGGCAATAAGGTAGTAAATGGCTGCATTATGGCCTTTGCGTATTACGTAAGCAGAAACTATAAGTAAAAAGAAACAGGTAGCCAGCGCATTTATATTAAGCAATGCAAAGCACACCTGGTTAAGGTTAAAAAAGCTTAAAATAAAAACAAGTACATAACTGCTTAAAATAACCCAGGTTATTGGCACCGCCTTTTTTACATACATGTTAAGCTGCAAAAAGTACAGGGCGAACAGCAGGCCTGATATGAATGAGATGCTGGTAAAAAGGTTTACCGAATATTGATCGAAAAAAGGGGAACCCGCAGCTACGGAGCTAATAGTGTACCCTAATGAAAATAGCTGCGCAATACCTAAAAACAATATATAGAGGCAGTAATAGAGATAGCTTTTGTCCCGCAGCGAAAAAAAGATAAACAGGTTATAAAAAAATGTGGCGAACATTACGCCGATGTATATGGCGGAGATAAATATCTTTAAATTAGACTCGCTGCCAAGCCAATCCTGTGTGCTTAGGCGGGCCGTAAAATTAGTTGGGTTAAAAGTAGTTACCTGCAACTCAAAATACTGCGTACTGTCTGCCGGTATATCAAGGCAATAAATATAATCTGGGTTGGTAATAAAAGTGTTTGCGGCAGCCTGCTTTTCCCGCTCACCCGTTATCTTTTGCCTTTGGCCACCCGTTAACTTAAACAATTTAACATTTCTAAAATTATGATACTCAATAAACAGTGCAGGTTTTACAATACCGGTAGTGTTGGCTATGCTAAATTGAAAGGTGTATAACGTGTTATAGTAGTTAAGCCTTACGTGGTTAAAAACATCGTCGTTTGCCTGTTTAACGGCAGGGCTGCTGCTTTCAATACCAGTGGTTTTAAGCAGCCTTGCAAGCACACTATCATTGGAGAGATTGGTTAGTTTAAATACAAATGACTGCTGGGAATAGCCGCCGGAAGTAATGCACAAGAACAACAGTAAAAGTAAAATATATAACTTATTAAACGGCATGTTAGTAGTTTATCTTAAACTCGGCAGGGCTTGTTCCGGGTATTTGCAGTTGGTAATGTACGTTAATTGATATGTTTTTAAACGGTGATTTTTCGATGTTGGACATGTTAAGGTCTTTGCGCATAATATGTATGCGTTCCTGCTCACGCGGGTGCGCGGTATTTAACTCAATGGCATTTTCCAGCACCACGGCTGTGGCAAGTAAGTCTAACTTTGGGTAATAAAATGTTCCGTTGTTGCCAAGCTCGGTAAGTATACGGCTGCCCACCCATTTATTAAACCTTACAGTAAGCGGCGAACATAAAAAAAATACCGACTCAAGCCCTATCTGTTCAAGCACTACTAACGCAGCCCGAATAGGGAAAAGGCTTCCAATGCCATAGCCCGCAACTTCCATTGAGTTCCATAAACCGCAAAGCTCACCGGTACCGTTAACCGCAAATTTGCGTACAATGTTGTAAATATTGGCATCCATCCCTATAGTAGCATCTTCAATGGGCAGGCGGTTAATACCGTCAACGGCGTGTATGCGTGCGCCGCCATATAGTTTTTGGCGGTCCATCGTTTCAACCACAATAACAAATACGCTTTTGCTATACATCCAGTCGTCGTTGCTGGACGTAACTTTGTTAATGCCATGGTTTTCAAGAACCTTCCTGTGGCCGTCAATAAACTTTATGCAAGTTTCCTTATCATCTGTAGCCCTAAATGCCCTGATTATTATTTCGGTTTCCATGATTCCTACATAGGTATTGACAAAAAGATGGATTATGCAAATAAAGCACCTTAATGCCTATTTACATGCAATTTTTTTAATATTTTTATTCTTTTTTGATACTGTTGGGTTACCTTGCGTTAAATCCAATATTACCATCCATACCGATAATGATCAATATTCTGTACATAGACGACGAACCACATAATCTTACCGCTTTTAAAGCCACATTCAGGCGTACTTATAACGTGTTTATAGCCGAAAGCGCGGAAGAAGGTAAGAAAATTTTAGAGAATAACACAATTCATGTAATTCTAAGTGACCAGCGCATGCCCAAAATGACGGGCATTGAATTTTTTGAAACTATACTTGACATCTACCCCGACCCCATACGCATACTTATTACCGGCTACACTGACATTAATGCGGTTATTGACGCCATAAACCGCGGCCAGGTGTATAAATACCTTACCAAGCCCTGGAACGAGAATGATGTGAAAATATTTATTGAGAAAGCCTACGAGGTGTACCACCTTCGCAAAGAAAATATTGAACTTACCGAAAAGCTTATTGACGCCAATAAAAAGCTGGAGTTTTTGGCAAGACAAAGTTTGCTGTCGTAAGGCAAATTATTGTAGATTTTAGATTGTGGATTTTAGATTTATTCCATGAGTTAAGTCTACGATATTTTATTGAAAACAAACTATTTACATTTGTTATTTAATTTTTTATTTTAATATTTACCTGTATTGCTTTTATCCTTTCTCTTATCTGCCGCCGGCGCAAGAGTTTTCCTCACAGGTGATTAGCTAATCGCGAAGGGGGTATTATGTTATTCATTTTATTGGTTCGCTCCAATCCAATCTAAAATCCGCAACCTAAAATCTACAATTAAATGCCTTTTTGGCTGTTTGTAAGTTTAACAATGCTTCTTCGTCAGTAATAACATTGGTGGATAAGTCAAAATGGGATATTTAAGAAATTGGATTTAATTTTGATGTTTATACATATATTTTTAATAATAAAACATAAAACTATGGCTTTAGAATTTACAGATGCAAACTTTCAAACCTCGGTTTTGAATAGCGATAAATTAACAGTTGTTGACTTTTGGGCTGAGTGGTGCGGGCCTTGCCGCGCAATAGGGCCAGTTATTGAAGAATTGGCTAACCAGTACACCGGTAAAGTTAATATTGGTAAAGTAAATGTTGACCATAACCCTAACGTAAGCGTTAATTATGGCATTACTTCTATACCAGCCATACTGTTTATTAAAGACGGTAAAGTTGTTGACAAACAAATAGGCGCAGCGCCAAAAAGCATTTTAGAGAAAAAAATACAGTCGCACATTTAGTACGCGCCGAGCAAAATTTTATACAGGCCTTGCAGTTTTGCAGGGCTTTTTTTGTGCCGCGCAGAAGTTTGATTGTTTGAAAGTTTGAATGTTTGAAAGTTTCGGGAGGTTTACAAGTTTCAGGGTTATAATTTGAATGTTTTTGTCTTCCGGAGGCTGTCACCATGCCTAAGCTTTAAGGGGGCATGCTGATTTTAAAAATTCGGCTGATCGAATTATTGAACATTCAAACTGTCAAACAATCAAACATTCAAACTTTGAAACGTACATTTGCCGCATGCATTACGTTTCAGTAGAAGGATTAACAAAAGCATTTGGCGTTACCCCACTTTTTGATAATATCACATTTCATATTAACGAAGGCGATAAAATTGCGCTGATAGCCCGCAACGGTGTTGGTAAAAGCACTTTGCTGCGCATTATAGCCGGGCAGGAGACCCAGGATTCAGGTAAACTTTGGATACATAAAGATGTTACCATTGCGCTGTTTGAGCAAGACCCCAAGTTTGACGAGAGCAAAACAATACTGGAAAACATTTTTCATATTGCCCACCCCGTTATTAATGTAATAAGAGATTACGAACTGGCATTGGAAAATGAAGACGGCGAGGCAATGAGCGATGCTATTGTAAAAATGGATGAATACAATGCCTGGGATTTTGAGAACAAAGTGCAACAGATATTGGGCAAGCTTAATATACACCATTTAAAAGATAATGTAAGCACATTAAGCGGCGGCCAGCGCAAACGCGTGGCACTGGCTAAAACGCTGATAGATATTGGTTTTGACCATAAGCATACCCTGCTGATGATGGACGAACCTACCAACCACCTTGACGTAGAGATGATAGAGTGGCTGGAACACTACCTTGGGCAGGAAAATGTTACCCTGCTGCTGGTAACCCACGACCGTTACTTTTTAGATGCCGTAAGCGAGGAGATTTGGGAACTTGAGCGCAGCAATATGTACGTGTACCGGGGTGATTATGAGAACTATATGGAAAAGAAGGCTGCGCGCCTGGAAAGCGAGAACGCCAGTATTGACAAAGCCCGTAACGAATACCGTAAGGAGCTTGAATGGATGCGTAAGCAACCAAAGGCCCGTACAACCAAAAGCAAAAGCAGGCAAGACAATTTTTACGAGGTTGAAGCCCGGGCCAAACAAAAAATTGAAGACGCCCAGCTGCAGCTACAGGTAAAAATGAGCAGACTTGGCGGCAAGATAATAGAGATGAAGAAGGTGTACAAAAGCTATGGCGATACTAAAATATTAAAAGGCTTTGACCATACATTCAGCAAAGGTGAGCGTGCGGGGGTTATTGGCAAAAATGGTGTTGGCAAAACTACTTTTTTAAATATGCTGCAGCTTATTGAGCCTGCAGACAGTGGTAAAATAAACATTGGCGAAACGGTTGTTTTTGGTAATTTTTCGCAGAAAGGATTGGTTATCAAGGACAATATGCGTGTAATTGAATATGTAAAAACGTTTGCCGAAAGCTTTCCGCTGGTAAAAGGCGGAAGCCTTAGCGCTGCCCAGTTTTTGGAGCTGTTCCTGTTTACGCCTGAAAAGCAATATACCTACCTGAACAGTTTAAGCGGGGGCGAGAAAAAGCGCCTGCAACTGCTTACCATTCTGTTTACAAACCCCAATTTTCTTATTCTTGACGAACCTACGAACGATCTTGACCTGCCAACATTGGCCGTACTGGAAAACTTTTTAAGTGAATACCAGGGTTGTGTATTAATAGTAAGCCACGACCGTTATTTTATGGACAGGCTGGTTGACCACCTTTTTGTATTTGAAGGCGACGGCGTAGTGCGCGATTTTCCGGGCAACTATACACAATACCGCTTATGGCTTAAGGAAGAAGAAAAGAGAAAAAGCGCCGGTGGGGAACTACAGGCTTTTAAACCTCCGACGGTTGTTGTAGCGGCGGCGCCGATTGCTGAAGCTGCGCCAAAAAGAAAACTAACCTACAAAGAAAAAAGGGAATTTGATGACCTTGAGGCACAAATACCTGCCCTGGAAAAAGAAAAGGCAACCCTTACTGAAAAAATGGGCGCCAATATACCGTTTGAGGAGCTATCAAAAATAACCGCACGTATAACAGCTATAACCAACGAACTGGAACAAAAAGAAATGCGCTGGCTGGAATTGAGTGAATAGTGTGTTCACCCAATTTTGGTTAGCTGGGGTATTTTCAGCCATAAAAAAATTAATTTGCAAAAACAGCGGACTAAAACGCGTTTTTTATATATACCTATAGCAGGCTTGTTCCCGGCAATGGCTGCTTTCAATTTTTTTGTGGTTTTAAGGGCAAAACAGGATTCGATTGGCTTTAAGTTATTTAATATCAATTATTTATACCAAAAATAGTCGTCACCCCATTTCCTCCTTTTTCCTCCCCGAAGGGATCCCACGGACCTGATGTATCTCTAACGAGGCAGAAGAAAAAGATAACCGAATAAAAAGTGGTTTACCTGTGGCAGATGTACAAGCCGGTTAAGGCGCTTCAATGCTGGTTTCAGTCTTATGGCTCAAACTCCCCGTTTCTATGACTAAATGCCTGCCTGCTACGAAATGCTCGGAGACTTTGACACATACCAACGGGCAAAACACAATTTTCCTGTCATTTTTGCACCCTGGCCTGCCATGGCATAATGATTGAAGCAATAAACCCGTAAAACTTTGAGAACTAACCTTAAAGCAGATAAACTATATGGCAAAAATAATAGGAATTGACCTTGGAACTACCAACAGTTGCGTAGCCGTTATGGAAGGTAACGAACCCGTAGTAATTGCTAACGAAGAAGGGCGCCGCACAACGCCCAGCGTGGTAGCATTTTTAAAGAATGGTGAACGTAAAGTGGGCGACCCCGCTAAACGCCAGGCCATTACCAACCCGCATAACACCATTATGAGCGTTAAACGTTTTATGGGTCGCCGTTATGACGAGGTTACAGAAGAAATTAGCCACTGGAGCTATAAAGTGGCAAAAGGTGACAATAATACCGTTCGTGTTGACATAGATGGCAGGTTATATACGCCACAGGAAATTTCGGCAATGATCCTTCAAAAAATGAAGAAAACCGCTGAAGATTACCTTGGGCAGGAAGTAACAGAAGCTGTTATTACCGTACCAGCCTATTTTAACGATGCCCAGCGCCAGGCTACCAAAGAAGCAGGCGAAATTGCCGGCCTTAAAGTAAGGCGTATTGTAAACGAGCCTACGGCGGCAGCCCTGGCTTATGGCCTTGACAAAAAACATGTTGACCAGAAAATAGCTGTTTTTGACCTTGGCGGCGGTACGTTTGATATAAGCGTACTTGAACTGGGCGACGGCGTATTTGAAGTTAAAAGTACCAATGGTGATACCCACCTTGGCGGTGACGACTTTGATAAAGTGATAATGGACTGGTTGGCAGACGAGTTTAAGAAAGACGAAAGCATAGACCTGCGTAAAGACCCTATGGCGTTACAGCGCTTAAAAGAAGCTGCTGAAAAAGCAAAGGTTGAGCTTTCATCAAGCAGCGAAACTGAAATAAACTTACCATACATTACCGCTGTTGACGGTGTACCTAAGCACCTTGTAAAAAAGCTTAGCCGCGCTAAATTTGAAAGCCTGGCCGATAACCTTTTTACCCGTTGTTTAAAACCCTGCGAAGCTGCATTAAAAGATGCAGGCTACAGCACCAGCCAAATTGATGAAGTTATTCTTGTAGGCGGCAGCACACGTATACCTAAAGTACAGGAAATAGTAGAAAAATTCTTTGGCAAAAAACCTAACAAAGGCGTTAACCCTGACGAGGTTGTTGCAGTAGGCGCGGCTATACAGGGCGCGGTATTAACCGGTGAAGTTAAAGATGTACTGTTGCTTGACGTTACCCCGCTTAGCCTGGGTATTGAAACGATGGGTGGTGTAATGACTACCATGATTGCCAGCAACACTACCATACCAAGCAAGAAAACAGAAACATTCAGCACAGCCAGCGATAACCAGCCTGGTGTTGAAATACATGTATTGCAGGGTGAAAGGCCAATGGCAGCACAGAATAAAAGCTTAGGTAAATTTAACCTGGCCGATATACCGCCGGCACCACGCGGCGTACCCCAGATTGAAGTAACTTTTGATATTGACGCTAACGGCATACTGCATGTTAGCGCAAAAGATAAGGGCACTGGTAAAGAACAAAAAATTAAGATTGAGGCAGGCAGTGGCTTAAGCAAAGATGAAATTGAAAAAATGAAAGCTGAAGCTAAAGCCAACGAAGCTACTGATAAGGCAGCCCGTGAAAAGGTTGACAAACTTAACCAGGCCGACGGGTTGATCTTCCAGACTGAAAAGCAACTGAAAGAGTTTGGCGAGAAAATACCTGCTGATAAAAAAGGCGCTATTGAAAGCGCTTTGGCAAAAGTAAAAGAGGCGCACAAAAGCCAGGATGCCGATGCCATTGACAAGTCAATAGCTGAGCTTAATACAGCATGGACAGCCGCCAGTGAGGACATGTACAAGCAAACCGGCGGCGCTCAACCAGGCGCCGAAGCCCATGCTGATGGCGGCGCCCAGCAGGCAGCCCAGGGCGAGAATGTAACCGATGCAGAGTTTGAAGAAGTGAAGTAAGGACCACGATCCGCCACGGCGGACAAGTTTTTCCAGGATTTTCCTGATTGGATTGATATAAGAGAACCCTCGCAGAAATGCGGGGGTTTTTTATGTATTTGAACTATTTAAGGCTGGTATGTTTCAACCTATGAATTATAATATGTTCTTTGTTTACTGAATAGATTAGAATATAGTATCCCAGTACAATGGTTCTTCTAAATTTAGAATACTATTTACTTTTAGAACCAATGCCCGGCTGTTTTTGCAATAACTGGGTTTTTAAATTAAGGGCGTGATTGAAATCGTTCACCACACTTTCCGGCCAATGTTGGTTTAAATAGGAAACAATAGTCCAAAAATCTGTTTGGGCTGAATAAGTCCAGACTATTTGCTTTTCCATGCTTCAAATTGCTTCATCAAATCGGCATGCGAGGTAAACTCGCCTTTGCCATATTGTGTTTCCGATTCCGCTACAAGATTTTTATCTTCTTCCGTTAATTCATCCCACCAATCTTTTATGTCGTCATTTTCAAGAATGCTCTTAGCCTCCAATAGTAACAGTTCATTACCACAATTATCAATCAGATGGTGTAACTCCTGTTTTATGTCTTCAACCATATTCATAGTTTATTTATCAAATCTACTAAATTCCCTCACACCACCATTAAACTGCACCCGCGTATGTCGCTGTTATCTAAGCGGCCCCAAACTTCAAAGCTGGCGTCATCGTAAATAATTCCGGCATCGTCAACGGCTATAAAGGCGCAACTGTATACGTTGGCAAGGTCAATAATATTCAATACGCCTTTGCCGGTTTCAGTTATGGTTAAAGGGTCTTCTTCATTTCGGGCGAGTACCCTCATCCAGGGTGGACAAACAAATACACCATCGCCTTTTGAGTATGCCTGGCTCAGCAGTTCCGTCATGCCATATTCTGAGTGTATATGTTCAACGCCAAAAGCCATGGTAAGCTCACCATGCACTTCCTGCCTCGTCAGTTCCCTGCGGCGGCCTTTCATTCCGCCTGTTTCCATAATAATGGTATGCTTTAAAACCATAGGATGCTTTTCCGCAAAATCGAGCAGGGCAAAAGTTACACCTATCAGCAAGGTGGGCTGCCCGGCTTTTTCAAGCTGTTGCAGGGTTTGGGCCAGGCCCTCAAAATCATATAAGTAAAAGCCGCTGTTAGGGTGGCCGGAAAGTTTTACCATATCGTCTACCATCATCACCAATGATGAGCCCGTTCTTTCAAGATAACTTGGCAACAGCCCAATAACACACCAGTTTTTAATGTCGCCGTAAAACAGTTCAAACGCTTTTACAAAACTTTGGCGGTATAGTCCTGCATCTTTTACCAGGTGGCTGCTATTTGTTGTTTGCGTGGTGCCACTGCTGGTAAAAACTACTTCGGGCTCAAATTCCGTAGTTACAACTTTATGCGTTTTAAAAAATGAAACAGGCAAAAAAGGTATATCTGTTAGTTCTTTTACGGCATTTACGTCCACACCCAAAATACTACACCAGTGTTTATATACGTTATTGTATTGATGCTGAAACCTAAAAAGTTGCAGTGCTTTTTCTGTAAAGGAAGGCGGTTCAGCAAAAATATTGTTAACAAACACAGGTTGTTGCATGCGGCGATGATTTGTTTTATTTAAATTTGAGGACGAAAGTAATAAAGATGAAAGCAAAAATATTGACAGGTGCGGTAATATTGGCAATAGTTTGGACAGCTTGCTCGAAGGACAAATACAACACCACCCCTACTCTTACGTTTACAAACGTTAACGGCAATGAATTTGGCGCAGGGCAGGTTATTGATTTTAGCTTCCAGGTAACTGATAAAGAAGGCGATTTGCAGGATACCATTTTTATGAAACGTACCAGCCCCGCGTGCAGCGACCTGAATTATACCGCCGGTTTCGAGATGCCGCAAACAGTGCCGAAAAAGTTTTTAAAGGCCGATATACAATTAATATTTGCGTTTCGTAATCCGGCGCCGCCATATATAACCCTGGAAGGTTGTAGTGAGCGGGATGATACTGCCTCTTTTAAATTTTGGATAAAAGATAAGGCCGGCCACGTAAGCGACACCGTACAATCTCCAACTATTGTACTGCTTAAATAATAATGCGTTTTTTAAGGAATTTAGGCATAGCTATTTTTTTTGGCAATTACTTTTACGGTATTTGCACAGTTGCGCTTTGTATTGAAGCAAGCCTGCAGCAACATTACCCGCTTAATGGCATTGAGTGGTATATCTTTATTTTCTCAGCCTCTATGCTGTACTATACTTACGCCTACATGGGCGAGGCATCAGCCAAAACAACCAATAAGCGTACACTATGGTACATACACAACAGGAAAGCGATAAAAACAACAAAGGCTATTTTTTATATAATCACAGCAGGCGCTACCCTATACATATTATACTTGTATGGCGCTGCCGTTATTGCCATACCAGCATGGCAATGGTTGCTTATAGCTTCTGTGCCTGCTGTAGCGCTTTTGTACTATGGGCTGCCATTTAAAGGCTTTGAAAAGTTTAACCTGCGCCGCACAGGCTGGCTAAAGCCATTTATAATAGGGTTTGTTTGGGCAGGAACAACTACCATTTACCCGCTTATATTTTGCCAGGTTGAAACAGGGCACCCGTATGTATTTACATATATAAGCTTGCTGCTTTTTATTAAAAACCTGATGTTTATATCAGTGCTGGGCATAATGTTCGATATTAAAGATTATGCAGCCGACCACAACAGGCAACTGAAAACATTTGTAGTACGAATTGGGCTGCGCAGAACGCTATTTTACATCATACTGCCGCTATCTGTTTTGGGGTTCGTAAGTTTTGCTGTGTTTGCCACTTATAGCCATTTTCCGCTAGCGCGTATATTATTCAACTCAATACCTTTTATGTTGCTGTTGATGGTTGGCTACAGCATGCACAGGCGCCACAGCATTATGTATTACCTTATAATTATTGACGGGCTTATGCTTATAAAAGCCATTTGCGGCATTTTAGGGATGGAGTTACTAAAGGTTTAAACAATAGGTTTAATGGTAAACATACCAGCATAATATTTGCGGTAACCCCAGCCGAGCAAGAGGTTAGGCGCCATTAACAAAACCCCCATGTACCAACCTGACGGAACAAGTATGGTATGAAACAGCAACACATTTAAACTCATGGGAAAAACGACTATCGCAAAAAAGGGCGCAAAGTAATTAAACATTAAAGATAGCCCACCTGCTATTTGCAGAACCTTCATCATAGGATAAATATAGCCGGTGCCTTTAAGGCCTGAAACAAGTGCGCCTGCAATACCTGTATGCTCAGGTTGATAAGGTATAAAATGTAAAAAATAATCAAGGCCAAAAACCAGGTAAAGAAAGCCCAGTAAAATGCGCGAAATAGTTACGGTAAGTTTCATTAGTAAGCGGTTGTTGGCATAAATGTATTTAAACCTTACTAATAACCCTAAAACAATTGCAGGTTGAAAATAGTACTGCATTTCTTGCCACCCGGCATCGGCGCTGGCTGCCCGTGCTTTTTAACGCCCAAAGTATTAGTACAGGCTGAAAGAAAAGGCGTGCAAATCGTTTTTTATCGCTGTTTAGGCCAAATGCACTCCGTTTGTGCACATATTGCGAAATATTACCGGGAAAGACCGCGGTAAAAAAAACTGCCGCCAGTTTTCCAACCACCGCCTTGCTGTTTATAGCCAGCAGGCTGCCGAGCGCAATTTCTGCAATACCTGAATACAGTACGGTATCATCTTTTTTAAACGGCACCCAGCCCGGCACCTGTGCCTGAAACTGCTTACGGGCAAAAGTAAGGTGGCTGATGCCTGCGAATACCAGTCCCGCGCCAAGCGTAATACGGGCTATGGTTTTATATGTTTGTTTGTTCATACGATAGATTATGCAATAAATGTTCCTCTTTTTAATTCGGCATAAGTTAGCGGCTTTTGGCCGATGATTATTTTAGTACCTAACTGCTGCCCTCTGCTTGTAAGCCAGGTGATCAACATAAACCTACACGCAACATTTATAAGTTAAGTATATTGCAAACTTTAATGCGGTAAAAAGGGCAACATTTTCCCCTAAGCACCTGTGTACTATTAAACCTGTTTAACTATGGCAAAAGACAAAAAGGCAAAAGAAAAAAGCAAGTCGGTTACTACGGAAAAGTCAATGGCTTTTCTTAGATCATACATCAACAATCCCTCTCCCGTTGGCTTTGAAAGCGGCGGCCAGCGCTTGTGGCTTGATTACTTAAAACCATATGTTGACACGCATTTTGTTGATTCTTACGGCACTGCTGTTGGTGTAATAAACCCACAGGAACCTTTTAAAGTGGTAATTGAAGCGCATGCTGATGAAATTAGCTGGTTTGTTAACTATGTAACTGACCAGGGGCTTATATACCTTAAAAGGAACGGTGGTGTTGACCACCAAATAGCGCCGGCCAAAAGAGTAATTATACATGGAAAAAAAGGGCCGGTTAAAGCTGTGTTTGGGTGGCCCGCCATACATACCCGCCTGAGTGCAACAGATCAAAAAGAAACACAGCCTAAAGTAGATAACCTGTGGCTGGATTGCGGCGCACGCAGCAAAAAAGAAATTGAAGAATTAGGTGTGCATATTGGTGCAGTTGTTACTTACGAAGAGGGCTTTGATGAACTTGCTTTTGATTATTACATAGGCCGCGCTTTTGATAACCGCATTGGCGGTTTTATGATTGCCGAAGTAGCAAGGTTGCTGAAGGAAAATAAAAAGAAACTGCCGTTTGCATTATACGTAGTAAATGCGGTGCAGGAAGAAATTGGCCTGCGTGGCGCCGAAATGATAGCCCGGCGTATAAAGCCTGATGTAGCTATTGTTACAGACGTTACGCATGACACACAAACGCCTATGATAAATAAAGCGGTTGAGGGTGATGTTGCATGTGGCAAAGGGCCATCGCTGGCGTATGGGCCGGCTATACAAAATAAGCTGCTGCATTTTGTTGAGGAAGTAGCTGAGAAGAATAAAATACCCGTACAATGGCGCGCTTTAAGCCGCAGTACCGGCACAGATACAGATAGCTTTGCCTACGCTAATGATGGCTGCCCTTCTGTGCTTATTTCAATGCCGCTGCGATATATGCATACTACTGTTGAGATGATACATAAAAGTGATATTGAAGCAACTATTCAATTAATGTATGAAACATTACTGGCTTTAACACCGCAAACAAATTTTAACTACCTGTAAAGGAATGTTGTTAGAAGTCTCACCAAAAATAAAATGGGTAGCCAGTAAAAAGGTTGCCCATTTTTACTTTGTATTTAAAGTAACCTGCATTACCTGCTGGTTGCGTATAATGGTTAAAGTAATTTTGCCGGCCCAGTTGAGTGATTGATAAACATCCAGCAATTGCTGAATATTTTGTATGGGTTTATCGCCTGCAATGCGAATTACGTCCCTGTTTTTTAAACCAGACCTGGATAATAAGCTGTTGTTGCCTGCAGCCATCACAATTACGCCTGTTTCATCGGGCAATCCATAGGCAGATCTATCGCCCAGCCCGTCAACAGATTTTATCTTGCCACCCAAAAAATCAATAATAATTGAAGCATTGGCTAAAGCAGATTGGCTGATCAATACCGGTATTGAAACCTTTGCTGCCATTTGTTTTAATTCCGGTTGCTGAACGCCGAAACTGTCCATCGAAAAATTTACAAACCTAACTTTAAAGGCAGGTGAGTTAGAAGCTACCGTATAATTACCCGAAACAGGATCAACAAACATTGCCTCACCAGCTACACTGTTGTTATCCGTACCTCTTGAGCGGGCATCGCCAAGTGAGGCTGTATCAGGGAAAAGGTTATAGTCAACCTGTGTTCCCCAATTATTTATTTGGATGGGTGCATATTTTTTCATTACAATGTTATGTTCAAAAACATCATGGCTGTTGGCAAACCATACATGGGGGTGAAAGCTATTGTTAATAAGAATATTATTTTGTACCACACGGTAAAAGCCCTCGCGCAGCTTAAGGCCGCCGTTCAGGCAAACATTATTGTAGATGCGGTAGTTTGATGAGCCGTCATCAAGATCAATATCCCAGCCATGGTCGCAGCGAAAACGATTATTACGAATGGTTGTTGGCTCCTGCGCATCAAGTAAAATAATATTGGGGTGCACTGCAACAATGCTGTCCATGTAAGCCCTGTCACCTGCCCAAAAGCGGTCACGCCCCCAACTGTTAAACGCACCATGGTCGCCAGTTTCAAGCACGGTATTAAATACATCGTTATATGCAAGCAGGTGGCCGCCAAAGCAGCCGTCGCCAATATTAATACCGGCCCTTGGTGTATTGTATATTGTATTATGCCTAACGGCTATGCGGCTGGCAATTTCTATCTCAACGCCTGTAGCTTGTTTTTCTATTTCGCCAATGTTGTGTATTAAATTATTTGTGGCTAAGCATTCCTGTGGGTAGTTATTGGTTAAGGGTCCCGGTACAGTATCAAGTTGCGGGTAAAACGTATAATCACTGTTATGGAATTTGGCCGAGCGAACTGCCTTTGTATCGCCCACAAAACAAATGGCGCTGGCGCCGGCATAAGCAATATAACAACCGCTTATTGTATCATGCTTATTGTAATTGCTTAGCATTATAGCATTGCCCCCTGTATTAGTAAACCTGCAGTTTGTTATGCTGCAATTTTCTGTACCGTCCAGCAAAACAGCACCGCCGCGGTAAATGGTCCAGTCGCTGCGCAGCAAAGGTTCTTTTGTATCCATAAAGCTGCGCTCATTATGTATAAAATGCAGTTGGTTTATGGTTATGTTGCGCAGTGGCCTTTCAGCACTGCCCTGCAACACAATACTATTTTTTAAGTGTGAAACCTCAACAACAGCATTAGCAAGGTCAACACCTTTTGACGGGTAGTAATATAATGTACTGTTTGTTCTATCAAGCCACCACTCGCCAGGTGCGTCCAGCTCTTCAAAAATATTCTCCACAAAACGGTATTGCTCATGCATGGCTGCGGGCCTGTTGTTTTGCCAGCCCCCTTCCAGTTGCAGCTTACCGCTATCGCCAACGCCAATTATACGGTAATGAAACCCGCCCCACTCATAAGCATGCAATGCATGCACATAGCCCCCTTCCGGGTGTTGCCAGTGTTTAACACGTTCCGGAAATATTGCATCAGCGGCAGTACCATGAAAAACGCGCGCTGTGCTGTCATAGTTGGGATAACGTGCCAGTACCTGTAGTTCACCATTAACATACATTCGTTCGAACACATAGCCGTTTGGTACTGCGGCCTTGTATATGCCATTTTTGTAAGGCTGCCATTGCAGGTTTAAACTGCGCCCGGCGCTAATATTTACCGCTTCGTTATTGTATGCAGAAAGTTTCAATGACTTTGCCCTGAACTTTGAAGCCTGTATTACCAAAGTTGTGTCAAGGTAATAAGTACCGCCACGTAAAAAAACAGTTACACTATTCGCCGGCTTGTTTGTTTGTGCAACGGCATGCCGCAGGGTTCTATATGGTTTTGCCAAAGTACCGGGGTTATTATCATTGCCATTAACAGCAACAAATATTAATGTTTGTGCTTTCGCAGAAAGTATCATAATAACCAATATGGCAATCAAAGCAAATTTATACATGCCTGTTGTTTAAAAGTGTATTAAACAAGCTATAAAGTTAAAGGGTACACGTTAAAGCGCAGTGAAAATAATGCGCTATGCATTAGGCAATAACTATCCGTTAATTATGGGTTCCACCAATATGTAAATTTTAAAACAAGCTGCCTGCTTTTTACAAATATGGGACCTATGTAGTAGTTGTCAGTATAAACAAGAAACAGGTCGCTTGCAGGCTTATAACGCCATTGAAAACGCGTATTAAGGTTTATGTTTTTTGTTTGCTGGTTGTATTGCATATATGCAGTCAGGAACAATGTGTTCGTCATCGTAACATCTACCTTTGGCCCTACCAGTAAAAAGTTATTCGTTCCCCATGGTTGTGGCAGTTTCAGGTTGTTATAAGTTGCAGCAACGTCAATATTTACGAATGGCTGTATGCGGTAACCAACATCACCCGTAAATGTGTTAAGCTTGCCTTTGTCGTAATAGCCGCCAATTCTTGTACTAAAGGTGTAGGTAAGTGTATGTTGCGGGGCAGACACAATATCAAAACCCACCGTATTCCATTGGCTGCGAAACCCCACAGGCAAAGAGTCTTTGCCAAGATTGGTAGGGTCAAACTTTGATAATAGCTGCACATAATCGTTCAGCATTACTGCATTAAACGTGCTCTTATCCCTAAAAGTTACCAGGTATGCCAGTGATGTTTCATTATCTGTACGGTGCATTTTAGTATCAAAATAATAGCTTGAGCTTATCACCGGCCCATGGCTTAATACAATACCACCTTTCGGTAAAAAAAACCGCGATAATGTTGGGTTTATCCTTATATAGCTGGTACGCTGAATGTAACCAACTTCTGCGTTATAGTTGTGGCTGGCATATTCGTGCTCCCATCCTATCAGCCATTTACGGGTGCTGTATAACAAGTTGGCAGCGTGCACAAAACCAGAGCCTTTTACGCCGGGGCTGAATGATTCGGTAAAAATAGTTTTACCAGTCCAGGTATTGTTGGATGGCGCAAGGTTGTACTCAAGCCCGGCGTTACGGTTATAGGTATTAAAACCGCGGTTAATACTGTCTTTTGAAGGATGATAGCCAATGGCTGTTTTATCAATATAAAAGAATTCTATATTAGATTTTTTGAACAGTTTGCGCTGTAAAGCAAGCACTGCAAAGTTTTCGGCAGGCTGAAAGTTGGATGGCGTTTTATCTGTCTCCATGTCCATAATACCAATGCGCCAGTTCTTATCAATTTTACCGCTAAGCCTTGCGCCGGCTTCTATAGGGGCGTTAAGACCAATCCGTCGTGAGAAAAACGGCCGTATGTTGGCATAGCCGAGGTTTGAGAACAGGTCCGCATTCTCTAAAAAAAACTGTCTTTTCTCGGGAAAGAAAAGCTCAAAACGGCTAAGGTTGGTAACCTGCTTATCTACATCCACCTGCGAAAAATCCGGGTGTACGGTAAGGTCAAGGTTCATGGATGAGGTAAGCGTTATTTTGGCATCTGCACCCACATCTTTCTTGGTAGCCGTGGGTGTTTTAGCCACATAATCTTTTGTTACACCGGCAAGCACGTAGGGTATAATAGAAATATTATGGCCTGATGCGGGCAGGGGCTCGTCCCACACAAGTGAACCCGTATAAGAAAGTGATGCTGTTGGAAACTGGCGTGGCACAGGCGCCCATGCAGATTTTTCTGTGGTTTTCAGGTCGTTCCTGCTGAAGTTAATGCCCCACTCTTTAATACCTTTTTTGTAGCGAATGCTTTTAAAAGGAATAGCCGCTTCAAATACGTATTTGCCGTTGTCGTTTTTAACAGCAGACACCCATTTGTTGTCCCAGTTAAGGTCAACCTTGCCACCATCGTACATGGTACCGTCCCACTGTGCGCCAGCAGCATTAGCGCCAAACGAGAAGCCTGTGTTCTGATCGCCAAACGTATCCATAAAAAGCAGGAAGTTGTCGTTCTTGCTAAAGTTAAAATCGCGCCTTAACGATTCAACCATGTTGGGGCCGTCAACTGTTTTATAACAAATGGCCAGCAGGTACAGGTTGTCGTTATCGTAAGCCATACGCACATCGGTTGGCACTTTCGCTTTACTGGTATCCATAGGCAGTACCATAAAAAAATTATTTGCCAGTTGCGCGTCCGCCCAGGCTTTTTCGTCAGCAATGCCATCTATTTTTATGGTTGATGAGGCCCTGTGTATAAAATATTTGAACCCTTCATTTTTGCGCTGCGCAGGCAGGTAGCCATGCAGCAATACATATAGCAGTAAACAGCAAACAATTTTTTTCAAAGCAGTTATGGTTTTCTAATGCGATTGGATGGAAAACAGAACCGTGAAAATAAACATATAAACTATATGTTTTACCTATTGCGTTAAATGTACGCATTAAATAATTATCATTGTATCAAATTAAACGGCTTATATAATTGCTTTAAGGCTAATAATAAAGTGAGTAAACCCGGTGATGTTTTGCATTATTAAAACAGCCGGTGTTTATTTTGTATTGCTGTTAATTATTACCTTTCATTTATAATATGACAGACCATTCACCGCGTACACGGCGCATGCGTGTAAGCGCAATGTTTTTCTTTTATGGGTTAAGCTATGCCAGTTGGGTGTCCCGCATACCAACTATACAACAATCGCTTCACCTTAACGAAAGCGCGCTGGGCGGCGTGTTGCTTGCTATGCCTGTGGGTTCGTTTGTTACCGTTCCCTTTACAGGTTACCTTGTTTCAAAAAAAGGCAGCCGTAAAGTGTTGATCGCATCTTCTTTACTTTATAGCACTATGTTAGCCTGCATAGGCTTTTCTCACACTATTGTGCAACTTGTTATATCACTCTTTTTGTTTGGCTCGTTTGGCAATATGTTAAACATCTCGGTTAATACCCAGGCCATTGGCATTGAAGCATTATATAACAGGCGCATATTATCATCCTTTCATGCTGTGTGGAGTTGCGCCGGCATAGCAGGCGCCGGTATTGGCCAGTTTGTTATGGGTAAAAACGTCGGTACTTCAACCCACCTGCTTTGCATAAGCGTTTGCGTTTTTACGGCCATGCTTATTTGCATGCCTTACCTGCTGCATGAGGACATTAACAGCGATAAAAAAAGAAAGGCTTTTGTGTTGCCCGGCAAAAGCATGATACTGCTGGGGATGATAGCATTTTGCAGTATGATGTGCCAGGGTGCCCTGTTTGACTGGACCGGTGTTTATTTTAAAAAGGTAATGGCTGTTAACAGCCATTGGATCGGCGCCGGGTTAACAGCCTTTACCATCAGCATGACTTTAATACGTTTTGTTACTGACAGGGTAACCCAAGCCATCGGCTTTAAAAAGATACTTTTTTATAGCGGCGTTTTTACTGCTACCGGCTTGCTGTTATGCGTATTTACGCCATACCTGGTGCCGGCTACAATAGGATGCATACTGGCAGGCATTGGTGTATCGCCGGCAGTGCCGCTGGTTTTTAGCGCAGCAGGTAAATCAAAAAATATGTCTCCGGGTGTGGCTATCGCTGCTGTTTCAACGCTTGGTTTTGTTGGCCTGTTGATCGGGCCACCGCTTATCGGGTTTGTGGCAGGCGCCACAAGCCTTAAAATATCGTTTGTTATAATTGCAGCGATAGGGCTGGTATTTGCGGGTTTGTCGCTTGCTTCAAAAGAGGAATAATGCTAATTACCCTTAATATAACCAATATTTTTCGCCTCATCGTATCTATTCTCTTTCCCACGTACGTACCGACATCAACCTTGATATTAATAATATTTCTTTTAAAGCCTTTGTTTTAAAGGTTTCAGCAGAAATTGAGTAATAGTCTTAAGCGATTGCCTATGTTATGCCAACTTTTTTTCAGCCAAAAAAAGTTGCAAAAAAGGCACGGCTTCCTAAAAAATGGTCTAAAAATTAATGCGTGAGTCTAAAATGAGATAGTCACAACATTTGAATATGGCCAGGCTATTGGGTGACTCTTGAGCAAAGAATACATCTCAACACCTGTGCATGGATTTCGTTTTTTAACGCCTCACGCATTAATTTTCTTAACGCCATTTTTAGGAGGCCGGTCACCGTTTGCACAGGTATGGATGTTATAAGTTTGAATTCTTTTAATTTATCAGGTTTATTTGTATATGCACTTTAATGGCAACAGACCGCGACAACAGGTTGTATAAAACCTGCGAATAGGATAAGCTACAGCCTTACAATATCTTCAATTAATACAGGTGGCGTAAACTCCTGCTCGTCTTCAGGCGCGTTGTAAATTTTGTTTACTACACTCATTCCATCTACCACTTTGCCGAATGCTGCATACCCCTGCCCATCGGGATTATTTGGGCCGCCATAGTCAAACCCATGCTGGTCGCCTATACAAATAAAAAATTCCGTATTAGCCGTACCCGGTGCAGCACGCGCAAAAGATATTGTGCCATCTGTATGCAGTATATGCGTTTGCTGCGTTGTTTCATGCGGTATACCCGGTATTGTAGCTGCAAGCTTGTAATTGCTCTTCCAAAGGCCGCCCTGTATAAGCCGTGATTTAAAACCATCTGATGCCTGGTTGCCCCCGCTTAGTATACGGTAAAAGCTGGTGTTTTTATAATAGCCGGAATCAACGCTTCTTAAAAATGCTGCAACACTTTTCGGCGCCTGGCCGGGATAAAGTTCTACCTCAATATCTCCTAATATGGTTTCAATTTTTACATGCGGGTTTTTATAATGGTGAGAGGAACAGCCCAACAAAAACAACATGCAAAGACTAACACAAATTATCCTGTACCACATAGAAAACGTTTTTAATTAAAGACGTCATTTTTGGATCAAGTTATCCAGGAATTGCTTATTGATCATTTTATCGGCACTGTCAATAAAATATTTCAATTCATAACCTGGTTGCTGTGCACGCATTGCATGCGGAAAATCACAATCATCATACACCTGGATACAGCTATTACTAATGGTAAATTCCTGCAGGCTAACGCTATCAGCACAGCCACCATTTTTTACAAGACTGAGGCTTTCATCATATTCCTCCTTTGAAATATAGTTGCTGTCAAGGTCTTTCTTAATATCTATGGCGTATTGCTGCAACGCCTTGCGCTTTTTATTAAGTATATCTTGCTTAAAGTTGTTGAATGATGATGCTTTTATTATATCGCTTAAGGTTAGCTGTTTGCCTGTTGCCGTATTAAAGGTGAGATGCCTGTAAAAGGAATTTTCGTATGCGCCCTGCACATCAAAATATATTTCCAAAGAAAGAATGCCGCTTTTATTAAAAATGACTTTAAATGACATTTCAAGTAAAAAATCTTTTGAGTAAGCTGCCAGCGCTTTTTTTACATCAACAATATTTTCATAACCGGTTTCTGCAAATACCGTTTTTTTAATAGTGACATTTATACTTTTGGCAACAGTTGCGTTTGGCAGGCTTATAAACGGATACTGAACCGAATAAGCAGTATCTGCAAACTTTAACGAGTTTATTTTTATCGCTTTAATACCGGCAACCTGTGCGCCTGCTAAAAAAGGCAGCAATACATATATAAGTACCGGCAGCTTCATATACATAATTAATATTAAAACCAAAGGTGCCAAAAGCTATTTACTTCCGGCACCCTTATGCAATAATGTAATCGTTCTATTGTTTAAGCAATTTTTGTTCCAGTATAGTTTTGCCTTTGCTGTCAACTACTTTTACCATATAAATACCCGTGGCAACGTTACCCAAAGGAACACTTACTGTTTGGTTACTGTTGCTAAGCGTATAGGGGTTTGTTGAAAGCTTTTTGCCATCAGTACTGTATAGTTCTACATTATAGCGGCCTGCCTGTTGCCCGCTAAAGCTTATATACGCCTGCCCTTTAGCCGGGTTGGGGTATATGTAGGTTGCCTTGTTAAGCGAGTTTTGCAACACTATTATGTTTGAATATTGCATTGCGCCATCTTCATCAGTAATCTTAAGGCGGTAATAATTTTTACCGGCAAAAGGCTGGGGATCAATATAGGTATGCTTGCCTATAAGGTCAGCTTGTGTAAATGGCAGCGCCCCCAAAAGATTAAAGTTATTGCCATCACCACTCTTTTCTATATCAATACTCTTAACATTAACAGCCTGAACAATGTCGATAAACAAATTATTATCGCCGTGAATATACTCACCCGTAAAGTTTGACAGCACAATGGGCAGCGCAGAACCTGCCAGCGTTACATTAAAGCTGGCTTTTGTATTACGCAGGCCGTCAAAATATAAAAGGTATGTGGTGCTGGCCTGTAAGCCTGTTATATTGGTTAATAACCCATTGCCGGTAAAAGTATTTACAGCAATGGGGGCCGGAAAGCCCTGGCCAACGGGGCATGAAGTGGTTACATACATGGCCATTCTAACCCCTTGCCCGGTGCAGCTTGCTATATCTGCAGGGGAGGTTTTATAGTTGGTAATTTTTAAAGTAAGTGTACCGTTGTTAAGTGCTGAAGTTTTAAAAGCGTAGTACGCATTATTAGTTACAAATTCGCCTGTACCCTGGCCGTTAACCTGTGTAAAGGCTGGGTCTTTATCCTTATTGCTGGTAGCGTGTGCAAGGTCGAATGCAACTACTGTATTAGCTGGGGTTGCAATGATGGGGAAAGTTGAAGGGCACTCATCATTAGCTATGTTTAACCGGCTTAGTTGCGACATTTGACCGGGATAAGCACAATCGCCAAACTGAATCTCCTGCGGCTCCACGGAATACAACGCACCCTGGTAAGCAGACTCATCCGGTGAGCGGCGGTTGGCGTAATCAATAATAGAATAGTGCATTATTTTTCCGGGGTTAACATGTGCATAGGCATTATTTGTAACCTGGTAACCATCGTTAATATGCATAAGGTTTAAGGCATGCCCTACTTCGTGCAGAATAATATTTTCCAGGTCGTAGGTTGTTACGACAGGGAAGCATGGGCCGGTTTCAAAATTAACAACCCCACCCGTTGACACATTGGGATTTCTGATCAAAATATCAAACCCTGATTTTTGAGCATTAAACAATGTAAAAGGCGTGGGCTGGTAACAGATGGTACCAAAACTATAGGTAACCTCAAGCACACCTTCTGCCATAGCCGGCACACCGGTGTTAAGGTTATCGTATTCAACCACGTTTATGTTATCATTGCCCACTTTTTGCACAGTTGTAGTACCACCTGCTACCAGGTTTGCACCCACAAGGTCTTTCCAGGTGGTTACAGCACGGTTAAATGTTGCGGCGGCGGCATCTGTGGCAAAATTTATGCTTTTGCCTGCTGTATCTGCGCCAAATTTATATGTGTAACCGCCCTGGCTATTAGTGTTCATTAACCGTGGCTCGCCTACAATAACAGTATCAACACCTACAGAGCTGAAATCAAACTGAAAATTAAGTATGCTGAAAAATACGGTAAGCGAAGTAGCTGATGTTGCCTGCGTAGCGCCATCGTTTAATACTACCGCAATTTTGCCTGTCGCCGCCCTGCCGGGCACTTTTATTACTATGGCATTATCTTTCCAGGAAACAACATAAGGTGAATTATATGGCACTGAATAATCAGGCGCTGTATTATCATTATTACCGTCTTTAAACAGTATAGCCGCGCTGCCGCCCGGGGTGTTTCCAAAGCCCGAGCCGTTTATGGTTAATACATTATTGGCGGGATCGTTAAGCGCACCACCATTTACAGTAGTTGGCACAAAAAACGAAATGGTTGGGGCCAGCGTTGTTTGCACACCGTTGCTGCTTGACGACGCCTGCATTTTAAGCAGTTTACCCACACTAAAGCTGGCATTTACGACTGTTTTGGTGATGCCGGTTTGTTTTTCAATAAGGCTGTACAGGTTATTTTCAATATCGCTGTAGGTTGCAAAAGGCGCAGTTGCGGTGTTGGTGGCATAATTATAACGCAAAAAACCCTGGTCGCTGCTGTACACATCATACAGCGTTTGCCTTGACGGAGATTTTAAACCAGCGGTATTCTCATAACAAAAAAATATGCCGGTTTGCCCTTTGTGCAGGCTTAACAATTCACTTACGTCTACGGCCTGTGTACCAACTGAACCGCCCTGCGTCATCACCTCAATTGTTGAGGTGGTTGTTTGCCCTTTAAAGGTTTTATATACTTCAACAGTATTGCTTGTAAATATCATGGTGTGCGCATCGTTCCAAAAGCTTTTTTGCGCTATAACTTTTCCCTCCGCAATAAGTGTTGATTGATTTGTTTTTTTATCAAGCTCAATTTTATACAACTGAGCTTTTATAGATGCAGCAAAAAGCAGGGATACGGTAAGCAACCATAGGGGCAGCATTTTTTTCATATGCAATAATTTTTCGACAGGTGATAACCACGTATATAACATACAAGTTAAATAAAAAAAGGGAGTTATCACTTATTGATAAACTCCCTTTTATATAAAAATTTATTATTCTACCATTTGTCAACGTCTTCAGTATGGTTTGTTGCAGTTACCACACTGGCTTCAACCGGGGCTACAGGCACCGCTGCTGCAATTGGTTCGGCAACTTCAGCAACCTCTGCCACTTCTGCTACCTCAACTACTTCAGCTACTTCAGCAACCTCAACGGTTTCGCCGCCTTCTGCATATTCATGGTTAAATGCATCAAAGTCAAAATCAGGCATCAATTCTGTTTTCACGTAGTCTACCGCTTCGCCAAGTGCCTTTATAAATTTATTAAAGTCTTCTTTGTATAAAAATATCTTGTGCCTGTCGTAACCATCATCATTAAAACGCTTCCTGCTTTCGGTAATGGTAAGGTAATAATCATTGCCGCGCGTTGCCCTAACATCAAAAAAGTAAGTTCTTCTTTTACCAGCCCTAATACGCTTACTGTACACACTCTCCATTTTCTTGTCGTTATTTTCGTACGCCACTGTTTATTTGGTTTTGGTTTTGTAATGATGAACGCAAATATAGTATTGTTTTGAATTTACCAAAATATTAGTAGTAAAAAGTAGCCTAATACCACCTACTTCTTTTAATTGATATAGATTTTTACAAAAAACTGTAATTAAAATGCCCGGTTTGTTGAAGATTTTCTATTTAAGCCATCACTTCCTGTTCAGGTGTTTCGCTTTGCAGCCGGTATAATTCAGCATAATATCCGTCAAGTTCAAGCAACTGGTGGTGGGTGCCCTGTTCAATTATCTTACCGTCCTCTATTATTACAACCAGGTCAAAATTTAATACGGTAAATATGCGGTGTGTTATTAAAATGGCAGTTTTATTAACCAGCAGGTTTTGCAGGCTTGTAATAATGCGGTTTTCGGTTTTGGTATCTACAGCGCTAAGGCAATCATCAAAAAGCATTATTTGCGGCTGTTTTATTAATGCCCTTGCTATTGATACCCGCTGCTTTTGACCACCGCTTAATGTAACGCCCCTCTCCCCCACCGCGGTTTCATAACCACCCGGCAAGCTTTCAATTTCAGCGTCAATAGCCGCGTTGGCAGCGCTTTGCTTTATATATTCAAAGGGCGCTTTTGTTTCAAGCCCAAAGCTTATGTTGTTGGCAATAGTATCGCTAAACAAAAATACATCCTGCGGCACATAGCTTATATTATTACGCAGCAACTGTAGCGGCAGCTGCTTTATATTTTTGCCGCCTATGGTAATATTACCTTTATCAGCATCGTAAAACCGCAACAATAGTTGCCCAATGGTTGATTTGCCACTGCCGGTTTTGCCAAGTATTAATATTTTTTGCCCTTGTTTTATTGTAAGGCTAAAATTCTCAAGCGCTTTTATACCTGTGTGGGCATAAGTGAATGACACATTGTTAAAAACAATATCGCCTGTTAACGGTCCTTCTTTAACTGCAGGCTCAACAGGGTTTTTAATAATAGGTTCAGTATTTAAGAATTCGTTCAGTCTTTTTTGCGATGCAGATGCCCTTTGCGTCATGCTGGCTACCCAGCCAATAGCGCTTACAGGAAAGGTTAGCATGTTTATATAAATAACAAACTCAACTATTACACCGGCGTTTAGTTTGTGGTGCAGTACTGCATTACCGCCAATAAAAATGGTAAGCAGTGTGCTAAGGCCTATCATCAGCGTCATGCTGGGGAAATAGATTGATTCCACCTTCGACAACCCAATGGCATTTTTCCTGTATTCCTCACTGTTCTTTCTAAAAAAACCAAGCATCGCCTTTTCCTGCACAAACGATTTTATAACCCTTATGCCAGAATAGCTTTCCTGGGAATTGGTGGTAAGGTCGCTAAGCAGGCCCTGCACCTTTTCGCTTTTTTTATGAATAATACTGTTTACCACGTAAATGGTTATTGCCAAAACCGGCAGCGGCGCCAGAACGATCCATGTTAAGTCTGCATCTTTACGCACCATATTAACCAGGCTAAATACAATAAGCGCTACAAGGTTTATAAAATACATCATGGCCGGGCCGGTGTACATACGCACGCGGCTAACGTCTTCAGCAATACGGTTCATCATATCACCGGTGCTGTGGGTTTTAAAAAAGCCGGCGTCAAGTTTTTGGTAATGGGCGTACACCTCGTTTTTCTGGTCGTATTCAATATGGCGGCTCATAACAATAAGCGTTTGCCGCATAAAAAACATAAGTAACCCGCGAATAATAGCAACAATCAATATAATAAGGCTACAGGCAACCACCAGCCCTGAAAAACTTAATTTTTCAACCTGCCCTAGCATTGCTATTACAAATTGGTCGTAATGTTTGGGTACCGGCGTTGTGGCGCCGCTAATATGCTGCTGCACTTTATCAACCACATAACCCGTCATTTCCGGCCCTATTACAAAAAAGTAATTTGACACCACCGTAAAAAAAATGCCCGTTAAAAAGCGGTAACGATATTTCCAGAAGTATTTATTAATTGCCGAAAGATGCTTCAATGCCGGTTATTTTGTACAAAATTACGGCATGCAGGCTATACTTTGCCTGTTATGGGATGGATGGCTTGTTTACCAGCTAAACCACTCTTTATAAACCAACGCATTTTGATTAATTTATGCCACTGCGGGATATTTTTTTGGAAGATAAGGTGCGAGACTGTTATTTTGCACCCGGAGAGATGGCAGAGCGGTCTAATGCGGCGGTCTTGAAAACCGTTGACTCTAAAGGTCCGGGGGTTCGAATCCCTCTCTCTCCGCCACTACCAGTAAAGTTTAGTAAACTCCAGGCATAAAAGCCCGCAAAAACAAATGTTTGCGGGCTTTTTGTTTTTGGGCTAAAAGCCCATTTTCCCACCAATTCGCATATAAAAGGTGCGTTATTAGGTGAGTGAATTTTCGGAAATACTTACTCATCAACATCTGCGTGTCGTTTTGATAGTCAACCTGTTCAAAAGCTGAACATCTTGTGCAGACCTGATTGCAAGATTAATTTTGTTTCACTTTTTAATGCCAAAACATTATGAAAACTAACTTCACCTTGCTTTTTTATTTAGAGAAGCCAAAAAACCATCAAAACGGCCTCGTGCCTATTTATTTGCGGATTACTGTTAACGGCAAACGTGCAGAAACCAGTATAGGCCGGGAATGTGAACCTACCTTATGGAACAGTACCGCAGGACGGTTTAAAGGAACTAAAGAAGAAATCAAATCCTTTAACGCCTATCTTGATAACCTGCAAGCCCAGGTTTATGCTGCGCATGGCCAGTTGACCGAAGCGGGCGGTATTATCACTGCTGAAAGTTTAAAAAATAAGCTATTAGGCAAGAGCGAAAAATGCCAGATGCTTATCAGCTTGTTTAAAGACCACAATAAAAAGGTTTCGGCTTTGGTTGGTGATGAGTATGCTTCAGGGACATTGCAACGCTACGAAACGTCCTTAAAGCATACCAGTAGCTTTTTAGAATGGCAGTACAAAGTTTCAGACATAGACATTAAACAGATTGACCATGACTTCATAACCAATTATGAATTTTACTTACGATCAGAACGAAAGTGCGCCAATAATTCCGCTATCAAATACATTAAGAACTTTGGCAAGATCATCCGCATTTGTTTAGCAAGCGGATGGCTCGATAAAAACCCGTTTGTAAATTACAAAGCCAAAGTTAAACGGGTTGACAGGATATTTCTAAACCGGGAAGAATTACACGCTATGGCAGATAAAGTATTTCCAACCGAACGGCTCAACCAGGTCAGGGATATTTTTCTTTTCTGTTGCTTCACAGGATTGGCCTATGCCGATGTGAAAAAATTGAAGCCGGCTGAAATAGTAAAAGGGCTTGACGGGGAAATGTGGATATATACCAAACGGAAAAAGACCGACACCCCAAGCCGTATTCCTTTATTACCATCTGCATTGAGTTTGTTAAACAAATACGCAGACCATCCCTTTGTAACGTTATCTAATGGCGTACCCATTGAAAGCGTATCAAAAATGTTAGGCCATACCAATATCAAAACTACCCAGCACTATGCTAAAATATTGGATTTGAAAGTGGGGCAGGATATGGCATTGCTTAGGCAAAAGTTTGCTATTGACTAAACTATTGGCAATTAAAGGCTGCTTTGTTTTTACATTTCTTATTCACCGCTACAGCGAAGATAGCCCACGCCGGGATGAAAAGTAAAGGGTATATAAAACGCACAGATGTGTTTTGTTTTTTTATTGGCTTGTCCGCCCTTGACATTTTACCCGGCTTTGCGCTGTTGGTTGCTTAACGGTTGAATAAGGACTGGTTGTTCAATAGCATTGGCGGGTTGCCGTAAATATTAATGTCCAAACGCGAAAGCGGAGGGAGCAAGCGGGAGTTGGGCAGCGCCCTACTTTGCTTGCCCTACGCTTTGCTGCGGGGCTTTTGAGTATACCCAAAGTATACTTTGCCCCCCTCACGATAGCTTAGAGGTCGTTTTCACCATGGTAGCGAGTATACTTTGGATTAAGAAAACAATTTATAACTCATTTATTTAAAAGGTTGCCCCCATGCTGTAAAGTCGAAACTTACTTCTAAGTTTAATTCATTTAGCTTTCTAATACTTTCTAAATTAATAAAAGCGCTTCCTAAGAGTTGATTTCCTGCATGAAAATCCATAATCACTTGTATATAAGTATTAGAATGAGCAGCTAATTCAAGAATTCCATTTTTATCCTCTTCCAAGAAATTTATAAGGTTTTTAAGTTTATCTTCAAACTCATCAGGTTCGGGATTTGGATTAAATTCTATGCAACTAAAATTATAACGTGATTTTTTATTTGGCTTAAAGTCTTCCTTATTCCAGGCCTTACTGGCTTTAAGTTTTGTAAAAGATTGTAATTCAATTGAAGTAAGCAATTCGGAAGTTGCCCTTAAATAGACCAAATTGCGTGACTCAGTCCCCATATTAAAAATTTCTCTTTTTTCTGGGTCGATATAAACCGCAAAGGAAAAGTATTCATCTTTTACAGGTAAGTAAGCTATTACTAAATTAGAACGACTTTCCCTGTCTATTCGATCAATTTTAGGACACCCATTTTCATAAATAGCTTCGTGAATTTCCAAATATTGTTCAGTTACTCCTAACGTTCTTTCAGAAAATTCTTTAATTATTAATTGGCTTACCTCTTCATCTGACATTGTACATAAATTAGAATATGCTATAATTGTGGCTAATTTAAAGTAAATAATTATTTCATTTACGATAAAATAATCTATTTCTATAATCCATTGCAACCATCGGGAGCAATGGCAAGTTTGCCCCGAGCTGAAGGCATCGGGGTAGTTTTTGTGGTAACAAAAACACAAACTTGCTTCTTATCCGCGGACTACTTTATAAAACGGGCATACTCGTTCAGGTGATCTTCTGTTAAGCAACCAAAAGCGGCAGACGACAGGGCTGTCAAGGGAACGTGGAATAAATGACCCAGTGCGTGAAAGGCTTGCGGGTTTATGCCGCGAAAGCCCTTTACTGCCCTGGCTTCGTGGGCTACCTTTGCGGTTACAGATGATCAGCATAATAAGCTGCAAATAATCTGTTTTACGAATGCATAATCCCTATATTTATACTATAATATTTGCAATTAATCTGTACAAAAAAAGTGGTGAGTATTTCGGTGAGTAAGAAATAAAATCCGCCTAACATATTGAATATTAAGTCGGTTTAAGAGGTAAACAAATCCCTCTCTCTCCGCCACTACCAGTAAAGTTTAGTAAACTCCAGGCATAAAAGCCCGCAAAAACAAATGTTTGCGGGCTTTTTGTTTACCGGAAATACACTATTTAAAATGACAGCGCTATGCGGGTTATGTATGGCTATCGCTGTATTTGATCTACACGAATATTTGCTACTGTACCATGCATACTGCACCTATTAATAACTAAAGGGGTTGCCTTATATGCATTTTTATAAAGGCATCCGGCAGAATAATTTTATACAATCAAATATTTAATTAATTTTAAGCAGTTTTAATTTACATCACCACTTCCCTAAGAATATATTGTTTATTCATATAAAACGGGTAAACAATTGGCCATAAAAAACTCCCGATGAAAATAAAAAGTGCCTTACCAGGCTCGTGCTTTTCCAGGCGGTTGCTGTTATTTGCCGTGTTTGCCCTGCCGGCTTTATTTATGCTTTGTATAAATAGCCATGCGCAACCAGGTATGGCAAAGGGGCTGCCTTTTATTGATAATTACCGCTACCAGGACTATAACGGCGATGGCGTTAACTGGTGGGGAGCAGAGGATGATAAAGGCTTAATATATTTTGCCAATACAAACGGAGTACTTGTTTTTGACGGCCAGCAATGGGAGTTGATAAAGGTTACCGGCCGGCAGGAAACAAGAAGCCTTGCAAAAGGCAAGGATGGTAAAATTTATGTGGGTACCAATAACGACATAGGTTACCTTGACACTGATACAAAAGGAAAGCTTCACTACGTTTCTTTAAAAGGTAAAATACCACCACAATACAGGACCTTTGATGAGGTTTGGGAAACCGAGCTGGTAAATGGTAATATCTATTTTAGAACAAACAGCTACGTTTTTGTTTGGAATTATAAAGACCTGCACGTTATTGAAAGCAAAGCCCAGCTGCATGTTGGCGCTTTTGTGGATGGGCAGTATTACAACAGAATTTGGGGCCGTGGCCTGTGCATATTAAAGAATGACAGCTTTTACGTGGTGCATAATGGTGAAAAGTTTGCCAATGAGCGTGTTTATGTAATGCTGCATTATGATGATAAACACATGTTGATAGGCACACGCACTATGGGTTTGTTTTTGTATGATGGCAACGAATTTACCCCTTTTAAAACCGAGGCAGACCCCTATATTGTTAATACAAGCCTGTATGGCGGGCGTATTTTGAACAGCGGCCTGATAGCCCTGAATACATTTAATGATGGAATGGTGATCATTAATAAAGAGGGTAAACTAATACAGCGCATTGACAAATCCGTTGGCCTGCAGGATAATTCTGTTGATTATGTTTTTGAAGACAGCCGCAGTAACCTGTGGCTCGCACTGTTTAACGGTATTGCCAAGTTTAACCTGCATTCTGCATTCACCTATTATAATGAAAAACTGGGCCTGCCCGCTAAAACTGTTTTTTCAACCGGGGTTGACAGGGGCATTGTTTATGCCGGCACCAACAACGGTATATATATGCTTAACGGGCAAAACCAGTTTCAGCTTATACCCGGTACAAGCGGGCAGGTGGGCAATTTTATTCACATGGGCAGCGATTTTTTGGCTGCCGGCGCTGAAAAGGGATTACTAAAAATAAATGGCACAACAGCCGTACCTGTTGTTTCAGGCACGAATTATACCTTTCATGTTGGTTTCCTGGCAAAATCAAAAATAGACACCAACGTAGTTTATTGCGGCTTACGCAGCGGCCTTGCCATTGTAAGGCGCGACCCGGCAAAAGGCACATACAGTGTAGATAGTTATGGAGATGGCTTAAGAACAATAATATCTACCTTCACAGAAGCCCCCAATGGCGATTTCTGGATTATTGGCGACAACCCCGGTGAGTTAAAACTGGTGAAGCCCGTAAAAAAAGATGGCAAATTAATTATTACAGGCAGTTCCTACAAAGTATTCGATCATAAACAGGGGCTACCAACCAGAAATACGGGTATTACTGACTATGACGGCACATTATATTTTGCATCTGAAAAAGACTCAATATTTACTTTTGATGAAAAGCAACAACGCTTTATTCGCGACACCGCTATTTTCTTAAAAAAATACATTACAGATGGCAGCGAAGACGGAACTGCTGATGCACCTAAGGATGTATTGGGAAGAGTATGGGCCAATTTTGGCAACGGCGTATTTGTTAAATTGCCAACTACTGATGGCAGCGTAAAAATTGTTGACGCCCCTTTTAAAGAGTTGGGCAGAAATTACCCGGTTTGGTCCGTTACACCGTCAATTGATAACAATGGCCATCCTGTTGTTTGGCTTAGCGGCAGGGAAGGCATTATACGGTATGATGGCGACCTTACTGAAACAGCCGGCACATCTTTCAACACCATAATAAGGGGTATTAAGCTTAATGAAGATTCCGTTTATTTTTCGGGGTTTACTTTACCTGCGGGCAAGGCAACCTTTGCACACCAGTTTAACTCTATACATTTTCAATATGCAGCGCCCTTCTTTATAAAAGAGAACGAAGTGTTTTTTTCAACCTACCTGGAGGGCCGTGATAAAAGCTGGAGTGAATGGAATAAACGAAACTTCAGGGATTTTGGTAACCTCTCAGCAGGTACCTATACTTTTCATGTAAAGGCAAAAAACATTTACGGTGTTGAGGGCGCAGAGGCAACATACACATTTACTATTTTGCCAGCATGGTATTTTACCTGGTGGGCGTACCTGCTGTACCTGCTTATTGTTGTAGCAGTTGTTTATTTTATTGTTCGCTGGCGTACACAACACCTGCACGACCTGCAGCGTGAACTGGAAAAAACAGTAGTTACACGAACCAAAGAATTAAGCCTGCGTGTGGAAGAACTGGCGGTTATAAATAATGTACAAAGCGGCCTGGTGGGCGAAATGGATATGCAGGCCATATACAACCTGGTTGGCAATTGCGTTAAAGACCTTTTTCAAACGCACTCGGTAATGATAGCCAGTTTTGACCTTGCCAATAAAGCAGAGCATTTTAATTATGTATTTGAAGATGGTGAAATACATGCACTGCAGTCAAGGCCCATTAATCACCTGCGGCAGATGATCATAGACAGGAAAGAAACAATATATATAGAAACTGAAGCAATAGCCAGGGATGAATATGGCATTACGGCTATTGCAAATACAAAAATGCCCAAATCATTTTTGTTTGTGCCATGGATGGGCGGCAACGTGGTAAAAGGATATATAAGCATTCAGAATATTGAACTGGAACATGCTTTCAGCAAATCTGATGTAGGGCTTATTGAAACCCTTGCAAACAGCATGAGCGTAGCGCTGGAAAATGCAAGGCTTTTTGATGAGACAAGGCAGCGTGCAAACGAACTTGCCACCGTAAACAGCGTGAGCCACGCTTTAGCCGCGCAACTAAATACGGATGAGATCATCAAACTGGTTGGCGACCAGGTTAAAAACCTGTTTAATGCCAACATTGTTTACCTTGCTTTGCTTGACAAAAAAACCAGGCTGATACATTTTGCATACCAGTATGGAGATGTTATGCCCCCGCAGAAATTAGGCGAAGGGCTTACTTCGCAAATTTTACTAAAAGGCAAATCGCTGCTTATTAATAAAGATGTAAGCAACGCCACGGCTGAATTAGGGTTAAGAAGAATGGGGCGTGCCGCCGCATCGTATTTAGGTGTGCCTGTTATGGCCGGTGATGAAATTATAGGCGTATTGAGCGTGCAGACGACGGAAAAGGAAAATCGTTTTAACGAGGATAATGAAAGGCTGCTATCTACCATTGCAGCATCTGTAGGTGTTGCCATAAATAAGGCCCAGCTTTTTGAAGAAGTTAGCCAGGCCAAACAACAGGCGGAAAAAGCCGGCAAAGCGGCAGAAAAAGCCAACGAGGCCAAAAGCGCTTTTCTTTCAACAGTGAGCCATGAATTAAGAACACCGCTTACCTCAGTATTGGGTTTTGCAAAGATCATCCGCAAAAGGCTGGAAGAAAAAATATTCCCTGTTGTTGACACGAGTGATCCTAAAACAGCCAAAACTATCAGCCAGGTGTCTGAAAACCTGCAGGTTGTTATTTCAGAAGGTGAACGCCTTACCCATTTAATAAACGATGTACTTGACCTTGCAAAAATTGAAGCGGGTAAAATGGAATGGAACCAGGAAAATGTTTCCATTCCAGAAGTTGCAGAACGGGCGCTGGCCGCGACCACTACTTTATTTGAGCAGAAAAATTTGAAGGTGATTAGAGAGATCGATCCCAATTTGCCGGATATTGTTGGTGACCATGATAAGCTGATACAGGTAGTGATAAACCTTATTTCAAACGCCGTTAAGTTTACTGACACCGGCTCAATTACCTGCAGGGTTAAGCATAAGGAAAACGAACTGGTTGTAAGCATTATTGATACCGGCATTGGCATTAAACCGGAAGACTTCGGCGCCGTGTTTGAACAATTTAAACAGGTGGGCGGCGACACGCTTACTGACAAGCCCAAAGGCACTGGTTTAGGCTTGCCCATCTGTAAGGAAATAGTTGAACACCACGGCGGTCGTATATGGCTGGAAAGTGAATTGGGCAAGGGCAGCAATTTTTCTTTTGCTATACCCATCACCAAGTCAGATATAATAAAGGAGCAGCCAATTCATTTAAACGACCTTGTAACACAGTTAAAGCAGCAAATACTGTTCTCCACCTTTAAAGTGGAAGGTAAAAATGCCACCATCCTTATTGTTGATGATGATGATTCCATACGCTCGTTATTACGCCAGGAATTAAATGACGCCGGGTATGTAACTGAAGAAGCAAGTAACGGCAAAGAAGCACTGCAAAGCATACGGAACAACAAGCCCGACCTTGTGATACTGGATATTATGATGCCGGAGATAAACGGTTTTGATGTTGCAGCTATACTTAAAAACGATCCGCAAACAATGGATATACCCATTATAGTTTTGTCGATCGTGCAGGATAAAGCCAGAGGCTTCCGCATAGGTGTAGACCGCTACCTTACAAAACCTATAGATACGGCACAGCTGTTCTCGGACGTGGGTACTTTGCTGGAACAGGGTAAGTCAAAAAAGAAGGTGATGGTGGTGGATGAAGACAGCATGGCGGTGCGTACGCTAACTGATGTGCTGCTGGCAAAAGGTTACCATGTTGTTGAATCTGACGGGAAAGAACTGGTTGAAAAAGCGATAGAAAACCAGCCTGATATTATTATTGTAAACTCAATGCTTACAGATAAAACAGAAATCGTACAAACCCTGCGGTTTGAAAAGGGATTGGAGAATGTGCTGTTCTTTATTTACCAATAACATTTATAAAATAGATTAAATTATTATGAGCCTGAAACTTTTAATTGTGGATGACGAACCGCATATTCGCATGTTGCTTACGCAAACGCTGGAAGAACTGGAAGATGAAGATGTTACTTTTCTTACCGCGGAAAATGGTGAAGAGGCGGTAAACATTATACAGGCAGAAGAACCGCAGCTTGTTTTTTTAGACGTGATGATGCCAAAAATGAACGGTATGGATGTATGCCGTAAGGTTAAAAAAGAATGGAAGATGTATAAGGTATTTATTGTATTACTAACGGCAAAAGGGCAGGAAATGGACAGGCTTAAAGGACAGGAAGTAGGCGCTGATCTTTACATGACCAAACCTTTTGACCCCGAAGTTATACTGTCTAAAGCAAGAGAGGTGCTGGGCCTTAACTAAATCACCGTAGTTCCAAATTATTTTACATATCCGCACCGTTCCAACGTCACATGGCAAAACAGAGTCTTAAAACCCTCATCGGTAAAAAGAATGAGGCAACCGCACTTGTAACATCATTTATACAACAATTAAATGCTGACGTTTTTATACAGGATGCAGATGGAAGATTATTACTGGGCAGCCTGCACGAAGCGCCTGCGTTTGAACAGCCCGTACTGGCAGACAACGAGGTGGCAGGCTTTGTTAAAGGCGATGCAAATACCCTGATGATAAGCAAGCTGGTGGTTTTTCTTTTTAATAAAGAAGCTGAGAAAAAAAAGCTGGGCAGCGAGGTACTAAACCTGTACCACGAAGTAAACATGATGTTTAATTTCTCAGAAAAGCTTGCACAGGCCATTGGTGCGGCAGACATCTCTAAAATAACACTTGCAGAAACAAGCCGGATAATAAAATCTGACAACGGGGTTATTGTTTTATGGGATAAAAATGCAAGGCTGTTAAAAGTAATGGCAGCGACCGGTGAATTATTTTTTAACCAGGAAACAATTAATAATGAACTGCCCCTGCTTTCTAAAATTGTATTTAATGGCCAGGCAGAGATACTGACAGACCTGGACACGCTTAAAGAGGCGGCCATTGTATTACCGAATGTGCAATCTATTATTTATGCATCTTTAAAAGTAAACCAGCGTGTTATGGGCGCAGTTATACTTGCGGCCGGTAACGTTGAACAATATTCCGCTGCCAATTTAAAGCTGCTTACCACCCTGTCGCTACAGGCATCAGCGGCCATTGAAAGCGCTTTGATGTATGAGAAAAGTATAAAAGAAGCACAGGAGAAAGAAGCTGCCATGCGGCGTATATATGAAGCAACCAACAAGTTTGTGCCGCATGAATTTATCAGGTCGCTTGGCCATAATGTTATAACCGATGTAAGCCTGGGCGACCAGGTAGAAAAAATTGTTACCGTATTATTTTCAGATATCAGGAATTACACCACCATATCTGAGCAGATGACGCCAAAAGAAAACTTTCGTTTTGTTTGCTCGTTCAATGAAAGGATGGGCCCGATAATAAAACAACACAATGGGTTCATCAACCAATACCTTGGCGATGCCATAATGGCCATTTTTCCCGGCGAGGCGCGCGATGCCGTTGCCGCAGCTATTGCCATGCAAAAGGAAGTGCGGGCTTTTAACCAGCAGCGTATGGCTAACAATGAGGCTTCTATAAAAATTGGCGTGGGTATGCATACCGGCCCGCTTATAATGGGTATTACGGGCGATGCAAACAGGATGGATGCCACTACCATTGCAGATACGGTTAACACCGCATCGCGGCTGGAAACACTTACCAAATACTACAAGGGCAACATTATAATTAGCGCATCAACACTTAAGCAGATAAAAGATGACCACAATTTTATGTTCAGGCACCTTGGCATGGTTCATTTGAAAGGCAAAATATCTGACACCGGTATTTATGAATGTTTCAGCGGAGATGCTGCCGAAGACCTTGAAAAAAAGGCTGCTACATTAAGCTTGTTTACCGAAGGGATTGATCATTATATCAGCCGTTCATTCGATAAAGCTGTATTTAATTTTACCCGTGTTATGGAAGAACATCCTGCCGACCTGACAGCGAAATTTTTTCATGACAATGCGGTTCGTTATATGCAGCACGGTGTGCCTGAAGACTGGGCAGGTGTGGAAGAAATGTATAGCAAATAATAGTGTGCCGGCAGATTTTTACGCTCATCTAATCTTTACGGTTGCCTAGTTATACTAAAAAGCCTGTAATCATCATCCCCACTATGTTTCAAACCAAAAAACTATCTAACTAAAATTAAATAATTTTTATTGTAGAACTATAACGCTATTTTTGAACAGTTACTCTGTAACACAGGCGTTTAATACACAGGCAGTTATGTTTAAACAACAATAGCAAGCACTACCCTTCCAACCGTACCTGCCGCCTAAAACAATTGCCAAAAATGGCTTTACAAGAGATTGTGGTTTTGCCAAAGCAAAATCTTACAGTATAGCTGTATGTTATGCCCCGGCCTGTTTTATAGAATAAGCCCTGTTTATTTTACCTATTTCTTTTTTCCTATGTTCTTCACATCTTATTTACCGGCAGTATTTATTTGCTGCCCGCATGATTAACCTATGTTCACCGTACTTTAATTAACACAAAACAATAAATGAAGGGCATTGATCTTTCATAACAAACCGGTACCAAAACATGAGAACAGTTTTACGTAAACTTTTAACAATTGCCTTTTTTTCAAGCTTTGCATTATTAGTGCACGGCCAGCCCGTTGTTACTGCCGGCGGCTATAATGTAACAGGCTATGTTTTTAACCCAGCTTCATCAAGGGTTGTTAACATGGTTAAAAACATTACCAAGGTGGGCGCCAATACCTATATGGCCGACGTTGCAGATTTGGGGGGAAGCGGCTTCCACTTTACTTTTGACATTGATGCATCAAACAACCTGGTTAACTGGGTACCGCTATCAGGCACACCAACAAGCAGTGGCTTTATGACGGCAGACAACCCTGGTGGCTTTGTTTTTCATGCCTCGCCGCAGGCGTTAGGGTATAGCAGTGCCGTGTATAATAACAGGTACGACCCTTCAACCAAAACTTTTTACATGCACTATGGTTATGTTTCCGGCGGCACGGGCGCTGACCAAAATACGTATAGCAGGCAGATATATGAACAGTGGGTTTTTGCCGGGCCGAAACCTTTAATAAACTCCGTTACGCCGCTTAGTATAACAGAGGGCACTACGCTAACAATAACAGGCGTTAACTTAACCGGAACCACATCTGTTACGCTTGGCAACATCAACGCCCCCATACCGCTTACTTCATTCCGGGTTGTTAACGACAGCACCATAACAGGCACCGTTGGCAAAGGCGCCAATGGCGTGGTAAGGCTAACAACCCCGCTGGGCTCAACTATTGGGCCCTCGCTTGCTTATACAGCCCCGGTTATTAACCCCTACCCGTGGAAATATGCGGGCACACAGGGCTTTTCAGGTGCATTAGCCACCTCGGTAAATATTGCTGCAGGTCCTTCCAGTGTGCCGTTTGTAGTATACGTAGATGTCGCAAATGGCCATAAGGCAACGGTGATGAAACTGGTAAGCGGCACCTGGGCAGCCGTTGGTACAACGGTGTCAGACGGCGGGTGCAGACAGCCTGTTATTGTTGTAGACAGGGCCAATAACCCTTATGTGGCTTATATTGACTCAGTGAACGGCAATAAAATTACAGTTAAGCATTATAATGGCACCAGTTGGGTATTAGCTGGCGCTGCGGGATTTGCCACAGCGGCTTTTATTGGTACAGCACCGGTAAGTTTGGCTGTTGATACAAGCAACCGCCCCTATGTACTATTTAACACTACAACAGCGGGCGACCTTAATGTGCTTAAGTTTAACGGTACAGCCTGGATAAACGTTGGCCCGGGCAACCTTGGCTTTACCAACCTGTACGGCGAAAAAACCATTGCCATAAATAAAATAAACAACCAGCCTTATGTGGTGGGCGACGATGCTTCAACAGGCGGCCAGGTGGCCATACAAACATTTGACGGCGCCAATTGGGTAAACGTTGGTGCGCAGGGTTTTACAACAGGGATGAATGGTATTTTTTACCCTGATATTGTTTTTGATAAAAAGGGCAACCCTTTTATAGGTATGCAGGAAGATGACGGCAATGAAGATGTAAGCGTATATACTTATAAGAGCGGAACATGGAGTGCCGTTGGCACTAAATATTTCGCGCATACACATACCTATTCCAGCTCGCTTGCGGTTGATACCGCCGGCACACCGGATATTCTGTTCATTGACTATTCAAATTACCAGCAGGGCACTGTAATGCAGCCTAACCCCAATGGCGACGGCACCTGGCAATCCGTTGGGGCACGCGCGTTTGTAACGGCAACCAGTTTTGTGCAGCAAGCTTTTATAATTACCGCCAATAATACAAAATATGTCGCCTTTTCAGACATTACAAAAGCGGGAAGCGTATCTGTAATGCAATATGTGGTTCCGCCAATACCGGTAATTACTTCGTTCCTGCCGGCCTCGGGCAAGCAGGGCGATACAATTACCGTTAAGGGACATTATTTTACCGCAGCTTCAGCGGCTTCTATCGGCGGGTTTGCAACAACCGGGCTTACCATAAAGTCAGACAGTGTTGTGCTAATGATTTTGGGCGCAGGCGCATCCGGATCTTTAAGCATCACCACACCTGGTGGCACAGGCACCAAAGCCGGGTTTGTATTTTGCACGCCTATAACGCCAACAGTAACAGTTGCGGCTACCATAAAAGACACTATTTGCGCGGCTACCAAAGTAACCTTTACGGCCACGGCAACCAATGCAGGCACACCGGTTTACCAGTGGTACAAAAACAACATAAAAGTTGGCACCAACAGCAATACCTATGCGGACAGCTTGCTTAACACCAATGACAGTGTATGGTGTGCAGTTACCGGCAACGCAGCGTGCAGCATAACAACACCGGTTAGCAGCAGTAAGCTTAAGTATTTTGTTAAGCCCATAGCTACCCCAACAGTAACAGTTGCTGCAACTATAAAAGATACCGTTTGCACAGGTAAAAAAGTAACCTTCACGGCTACAGCAGTTAATGCAGGCACACCGGTTTACCAGTGGTACAAAAACAACATAAAAGTTGGCACCAACAGCAATACCTATGCGGACAGCCTGCTTAACACCAATGACAGTGTATGGTGTGCAGTTACCGGCAACGCAGCGTGCAGCATAACAACACCGGTTAGCAGCAGTAAGCTTAAGTATTTTGTTAAGCCCATAGCTACCCCAACAGTAACAGT